>Ga0080006_1148972_pt1 | contig 104598 bp, 94 predicted proteins | sample RS3BMetagenome_FD_69209 | JGI IMG/M metagenome (GOLD analysis project Ga0080006, IMG submission 69209) | Ferric oxide microbial mat and aquatic microbial communities from Rainbow Spring, Yellowstone National Park, USA - RS3B (SPADES... ...
GATGAGTCTTCCCGCCCCCCAAGGGGCGAAGATCCCAGGCAGACTACCTGGTCCATAGGCGGCCGGTGTACGCCCGGCAACGGGCTCAGCCTAGCCGTCCTAATGATCGAGCGGCTTGCTCTCTCTCCCTCGATAATATCCAGGTAATTGCGCACCGTTCGTATGCAATCCCACCCTATAAGCAGGTTTGGCCGGGCTCCTTCAGCAGACCAGCCAGCCTGCTTTTTATTTCTCATCCACAAAACGATTGTGCAAACCACCAAACTTGCCGAAGTTTGGCACCGTTTATGCATGCAATGTGTGGTAACTCTCCTGTCACCTGAGGGCAGGTCTGTTCGTAATATAATTGTGCTGATACCCCCACCTGCGGTGCCGGCTCATGGCCGAGCTCTTCACGTGAGCTCTGTGCCTTCAATGCCAGGTACCCTAAGGAAGAAGGGTTGACAGCAATGGTATAATACCCTGCTGGGGTATGTTATAATCTAAGAGAAGAAGTATTCGCAGGTTTCTCCTGATTTTGCTGCAGAAGGTCTATGCCTATGTCTCGGAAAACGAGGACACCAACCCTGGAACGCGTCTTCAGCGAAGGCCGCCAGAAGGGTTACGTGCGACGTGAGCAACTCGCGGTAGCGCTGGAACAACAGCGCTACCCCACCAATGATGTCCAGCAATACGAGGATGATCCTGAGCAGCAGAACGATATGCCTGCTAAAACATTGGAACCGGAAGACGTGGATAACACTGTCGATCAGTTGTTAGCCGAAGATATAGATATCGTCGAAGATGCTGAAGAAGAAGAGCAGATTCAGCAAGACGAGGAACTGGAGGAAGAATTGCACGCGCTTGAGACTGATTCTCTGCCGGTGACAGAACTGCCAGACCTCGGAGATGCAAGCGAAGAGCATCTGACACGCGCTGAGCGCTTGGCGCGTGCAGCGGAGCGCGGCGAGGCGGCCGAGGTCGATTCCATTACCGCCTATTTACGCGAAATTGGCCGCGTGCCGATGCTCACCCATGAGCAAGAGATCGAGCTGGCCCAGCGGATCGAGCGCGGTGATCCGGAAGCCACCCAGATGTTCGTCCTCGCGAACCTGCGCCTGGTCGTGAGCATCGCCAAACGGTACGTTGGCCGTGGGCTCAGCTTGCTCGACCTTATCCAGGAGGGGAACATTGGCTTAATGCGCGCCGTCCAGCGCTACGACTGGCGTCGCGGCCATCGTTTCTCCACCCACGCGACCTGGTGGATCCGCCAGGCAATCAGCCGCGCGGTCGCTGATAAAGGCCGCGCCATCCGCCTGCCGGTCTACGTCAACACCGCACTCAATCGTGTGCGCCGTGAACGCCAGCGCCTGGTACAAGAATTGGGCCGTGATCCCACTCCCGAGGAACTGGCGGAAGCCGTCGGCATTGCCGCAGACCGACTCCACGAGCTGGAAGCAGCACCAGGTACACCTATCTCTCTCGAGTTACCTGTCGGCGAGGACGAAGAACAGGAGCTGGGCGATGTGCTGGCCGATGAGGCCTCCCAATCGCCAGAGGATGCTGCTACCGTCCGCACCATGAAAGAAGAGGTGCGCGAGGTGCTCCAGGAAGTGCTCACCCCACGTGAGCAACTGGTCTTGCAATTGCGCTTCGGCCTCGGCAACGGACATACGTATCCCCTCGAGCAGGTAGGTCGCCAGCTTGGCATCACCCGCGAACGCGTCCGCCAGATCGAGGCCGGGGCCCTGGCAAAGCTGCGCCAGCCCAGCATTGCCGAGCGACTGCGCAGTTAATCGCCTGTCAGAGTCATTGATGTGCTTCTTAAAGAAGCAGCATCCTATCTGCACGTTTTTCTCAAGGGGCAAACCACAGGAATGGAGACAGGAGAAATAACTTACCCGCTCTCCCTCCTGGCGGTGGCCTAAAACGTGCATCCGTTGTTTAACAGGAGCTCCCCCAGATTTCGGGGCAAAATAGAGGCAACTCCAGACCTCCTGATGCTGAGCAGATAGTTTATCATATCTGCTCAGCATCAGGAGGTCTCTTCTCTACTTACACCTGGTCTCATCAAGCCGGACAGCATTATCCTATCCAGTGCTATAATATCTAGTGTATAATGGAAAAAGCCGCAGAGAGAGAGCTGAGCGTGTGAACAACTCCAGTGATAGACGGCCGATATCTGACAGCGTCTCTCGCGCGACGCCAACCACCAGAGCAGCCGTCACCACACCAGCAAGAACAGCCCGCTCTAATCTGGGCAGTGCCGGTGAACGGCTGGCGGTAGCAGAGCTGGCACGGCACGGCTATCACATCTGCGAGTTGAACTACCGCTCTCTCTTCGGCGAAATCGATATCGTCGCTAAGGACGCAGACGCACTGGTCTTCGTAGAGGTTAAGACACGGCGTGGTACGGCGTTCGGACTGCCTGAAGAGGCTGTGACCGCTCATAAACGCCGGAAACTCCTGGAGGTCGCGCTGGGATACCTCGAAGCGCACAACATCGGCGATGTGGCCTGGCGCATTGATGTCGTCGCCGTGCAACTCTCTCCAGCAGGGCACGTACAGGAAGTGCGTATCTTCCGCTCAGCCATCAACGATATGCACCCATGATGCCGATAATGCTCTTGCACGATGAGAGAGTGACACGCTCATCCTTGGGAATCAGCAATGAAGCATGAGCGTCTCGCCGGCACCAGACATCATCAGAGCTTCCGGATCAGGCGTTACCAGCGGGTGACAGATCACCCAACGTCAGGAGAGAAATCTACCGAGAGAGGAGCTCATGAACGAATTCTTTGATTCGGCCAAGCGTAGCATCGGTGAAGCGGTCAGCCGTGCTGGATGGGAAGCAGAGAAGCGCCTGCGCATGAGCGCAAAACAGGCCGAGATTGACGCGCTCTACCAGCAGCAAGACAAAATAACGGCACAGCTACGCACCGCAGCGCTCAAGCTCTATCGCCGCAATGCACTCAGCGAACCAGAATTGGTCGATCTTTGTCGGCAGCTTGATAGCCTGGCGCACGAGATTGATGCCCACAACGCGCAGCTCACCAGTATCAAGGCGGAAAGCTACGAGACACGCTTCAGTGCACCTGCGCCCACACCACCGCCTGTAAACGGGCAGGCATCCAGACCACCCGACGACGGGAACCAGATCATTCGCTGCCCCACCTGTGCCTCGCCAGTACGGGCAAAAGCACTCTATTGCCGCCACTGTGGCACCAAGCTCCGTTAAGAGCACCAACCCTATGGATAGATCAATGGAAGTAGCGCCCGTATCGCTCGATATTATCAGCCATAGCGTCGCCCAGACACAACGCCTCGGTGCGCGTCTGGGCGAGCTGCTGTCCGGCGGGGAACTCATCTTGCTCGATGGAGAGCTGGGAACAGGCAAGACCGTCTTTACCCAGGGCATCGCTCAAGGATTAGGCATCCCCGATATCGTCAATAGCCCGACCTTTACGATCCTCAAAGAATATCGGGGCGGAAGGTTACCGCTCTACCATTTCGACCTCTACCGGATCGACGACCCAAACGAGGTGCTGACACTGGGGTTCGAAGACTACTTCTATGGACAAGGAGTCTGTGTGGTAGAATGGGCACATAAAGCCGAGGGCATCTGGCCAGCAGAACATTTGCGCATCCGCCTGAAAGTCATCAGCGATACAAAACGTGGCCTGGTCTTTCAGGCATATGGAACCATATATACGCAGATGCTCAAAATGTTGCAACGCACCGCCTATGCCCATTGAGGCTCGCTTGACAACCATCCAGCCCCACCGCCAGCATGGCGCCTGGTGGGCATAATGACCGGTTATTGATAGCTATGTTACTGGCATTAGATACTTCAACACACATGGCAAGCATTGCCCTTGCCACCGGGCACGAAGTGCTCGGTGAATATTCCTGGCAGGTCGGGCAAAACCATGGCACAGCCCTGTTCTCCAGCATCCAGTGGATCCTGGCAGCCAGCAACCGAACAATGGCCGATGTCAGCGTTATTGCCGTAGCGATCGGCCCTGGCTCGTTCAACGGCATTCGCGTTGCCGTCACTGCAGCAAAGGCTTTGGCATTCGGACTGAGTGTGCCTTTGATAGGCATCTGTGGGCTCGATGTTCTGGCTTATGCACACCTGGCAGCCGATCGCCCTATCTTTGCCGTACAAGAAGCCGGGCGTGGCGAACTTTATGCTGCCGGCTACTACCGTACGACCGCAGCAGAGCTCGCAGCTATGGAGCACCCGCCACGCGAAACCTGGCTCCTGCTGCCTGATGACTCGTCACGCGTTTGGGCTCGCTCAACGGACTATATGCTGACAACTCCAGCAGAGCTGGCAACAATGGCTGGCGAACATACGCTGTTTTGCGGGGAGATGCATGAGACCACTCGTGCGCTCATACACCAGCTCCTGGGCCATCGCGCCGTGCTCTTGCCCACCGCAGTAAATATGCGGCGGGCAAGCGTACTGGCAACACTGGCTGAGCAACGACTACGCCGCGGCCAGACCGATGATCCGCTGACACTCGAGCCCCTCTACTTGCGGCGCCCGGCGATCACCGCAAGCAAAAAACAACCGCTTCCAGGCTCTGAGCCCACAGGGCAACGCCAGCAAACTGACGAAATGAGACAAGCGACTCCCCGCCTCCGTTCTAATGCATAGGGAGGGAGAAAGGTGCGTTATGTCGTTGAACCGATGACGATGGCCGATGTGCCACGCGTCATTGAGATCGAAAAGCTCTCCTATCCAGCTACATGGCCACCAAGCGCCTACCGCAAGGAGCTTCAGGACAATCGCTGGGCACGCTATATTGTGCTGCGCGATTCCCGACTGTTACCCCAACAGGAGCCAGCTACTCCGGTTGAGAGTGAACGCCCACGCCGTATATTCCCGCTCTCGCTGCTACCTGCGAAGCCGGCCACATCCAGCATATCAGCCGCCTCTGCTTCAATCATTGGCTTTGCTGGCCTCTGGCTCATGGTGGATGAAGCGCATATCACTACCATTGCCGTACACCCTGACTATCGACGGCGCGGCCTGGGCGAGCTCCTGCTTACCAGCCTCATTGACATCGGTTACGAGATCGGTGCCAAATGGATCACCCTGGAGGTTCGCGTCAGCAACTACACCGCCCAGAACCTCTATCGCAAATACGGCTTTCGCGAAGCCGGCATCCGTCATCGCTATTACAGCGATAATGGTGAGGATGCGCTAATTATGTGGACAGAAGAGATCCATTCACCATCCTACCTGCCACGCTACAATGAGCTGAAAGCAGCTTTATATCGACGTCTGCAACAAGAAGAATAATTGAATATGTTACTTTTAGGTATCGAAAGCTCCTGTGATGAGACCAGCGCCGCCGTCGTCAGCGATGGTCGGTTCTTGCTAGCAAACGTCGTCGCCTCACAGGCAGAGATCCATGAGCGCTATGGCGGCGTGGTACCCGAAGTTGCCTCGCGCCAGCAACTGGCAGCGATCATTCCAGTTATCGCGTCTGCCATGGAGCAAGCTAACGTAAATCGGCACGATCTCAGCGGCATTGCCGCCACCTATGGACCCGGCCTGGCTGGCTCGCTCCTGGTCGGACTGACCGCTGCCAAAGCCCTGGCACTGGCCTGGAACCTCCCGTTTATCGGTATTAACCATCTGGAGGCACATATTTACGCCAACTGGATCCGCCAGGCAGAGTCCTCTACTGCGGCATCACCGGGCGATCAGCCAGCAGACCCGGCGCTAGACTGGCGCGAAGGGGACCCGCGCTTTCCGGCCCTTTGCCTGGTAATCTCTGGTGCCCATACCGAGCTCGTCTTGATGCACCGCCACGGCAGCTACAAACTGCTCGGACGCACACGCGATGATGCTGCCGGCGAAGCATTCGACAAAGTCGCTCGCATCCTTGGCCTGGGCTACCCCGGTGGCCCGGCAATCGAGCGTACCGCCGCAAAACTACGCAATATGCGCCCCCGTTATCACTTGCCGCGCGCCTGGTTGCGTGGCACCTACGACTTTAGCTTTAGTGGCCTCAAAACGGCTGTGCTGCACATGGTGCAAGGAGCAGACCCCGGCTATCATTCCACCAGAGCCAGCAGTAGCCAGCACTGGCGTGCCGGAGCGGAGGCAGCCAGCAAAGGAGGCCTCTCGATCACCGATCTGGCCGCGGCCTTCCAGGAATCGGTCGTGGATGTGCTGGCAACCAAGACACGCCAGGCAGCAGAAGCGTATAGCGTAGCGCACGTGCTCCTCGCCGGCGGCGTCGCTGCAAACCGCGCACTACGCGCCCGCATCGAGCGCGAGCTACAGCCCCTAGGTATCCCACTGTCCTACCCACCTGTCGAGTTCTGCACCGACAACGCGGCAATGATTGCCGCTGCCGCCTACTTCCATTTTCGGCTGGGTGAGCAACACCGCCTGGACCTGGATGTGCAGCCGAATTTGTCGTTACCGTTTGCCGGGTGAGGGCCTGCGCGGCTCCCGCATGCCCGCTGCCAGAGACAATGCTGATGAGGCTTGATCTGCGCAAGACAGGCAGGGACACGAAGACAGCCCAACGTTCTATCCTTCGTGTCCCTGCTGGTTCAACAGTTCTGAGAATCAGTTATCATCCCACCGGCACCGCTGGCTCCAATTTGCTGAAAAGCGGCGCGGGCACAGGCAGCCGGCGCCCAGCCGGAACCGGCTGTAACTCCCAGACGCCAGCATTCACATCCCCGCTAAAGCCCAGGTACTCGTGCAACCGCTGCGATGAGAAAGGCAGGTAAGGACAGAGCAGCGTCTTCAACCCATTGAGCACCTGGATAGTCACATAGAGGACCGTCCCGGCGCGTGCACGGTCCACCTTCACCTGCTTCCAGGGCGCCTGGCGGTCCAGATAGCGATTGGCCTCCTGGGCAACCGCCATTGCCTCCTGCAAACCCTCCTTCATATGGCAGGTGGCAATGGACGCACCTACGCGGTCGAAGCCCTCGCGAACGCACGTCAGCATTGCCTCATCGTCCCCGGTCAATAAGCCTGGCTCAGGGACCACCCCATCAAAGCGGCTCTGGAGAAAGCTGAGCGTCCGGTGCACAACATTGCCATAGGTCGCCACCAGCTCATCGTTATTGCGGCGGATTAGCTCCTCGAACGTGAAATCAGTGTCACGGCTCTCTGGTGCAGTGATCGAAAGATAATAGCGAAGGGTATCCACATCGTACTGATCAAGTACATCGCGTGTCCAGATCACATTGCCACGGCTACTGGAAGCCTTTGAGCCACCCATTGTCATATACTCATTGGCCGGCACATCGTAGGGTAGCGCCAGATTCCCATAGCCCATTAGCATCGCTGGCCAGATAATGGTATGAAATGGGATATTATCCTTGCCGATGAAATAATATGAGCGCGATGGAGCCGTACCATCTGCGCGCAATTCCCACCATTCTTTCCAGGCATCAGGCCGCCCCTGTCGTGCTGCCCACTCTATCGTCGCCGAGAGATAACCAATGACCGCATCAAACCAGACATAGATGCGCTTATCAGGATAACCCTCGATGGGCAACGGGACACCCCAGTCAAGATCGCGGGTGATCGCGCGCGGTTGCAGCCCCTCGCGAACCCAGTTGAGCGCGAAGTTGAGCACGTTACGACGCCAGTGCTCTTTATCTGTCATCAGCCAGCGCTCCAGCCGCTCCTGAAACTGCGGCAGATCCAGAAAAAAATGCTCGGTAAGCCGAAATTCTAACGGAGCTTCCCTACTTCCACATAGACGGCAGTGCGGATTGATCAGTTGCGCCGGATCCAACGTGCGTCCACAATTCTCGCACTGATCTCCCCGCGCCTGCGTGAAACCACAGTAGGGACAGGTGCCCTCGATATAGCGATCCGGCAGAAAACGCCTATCTGTCGGGCAGTAGGGCGACTCCATGCTCTGCTTGAATAGATACCCCTTCTCCAGCAGCTTTAAGAAGAAATCCTGTGTGACCCGATAATGGTTGGGTGTACCAGTCTCTGTATAAATATCGAACGATATACCAAGGCGGCGCCAGATCTCAAGCAGCTCGGCGTGATAGCGTGCCACAAACTCGCGCGGGCTGATACCCTCACGATCGGCCTCCACCGTAATGGGCGTGCCATGCTCATCGCTACCAGAGACCATCAGCACCTCATTGCCAGCAAGGCGGTGATACCGCGCGAATGTATCAGCCGGCAAATAAGCACCGGCAATCTGGCCGACATGGGTTGAGGTCTTGGCATAGGGCCAGGCCACACACACCAATATTTTCTCCGCCATTTTCGTCACCAACTTCCCAAAAGGATTCCTCTTAGCGAGTTACCAGGATGCCCCATATTATAGCACATGAGATACAAACAGGCAGCCAGAAATGAGACCCGATGTCAGTGGCCCTGGTATTGTCCAGCGGCTGGCGCTGCTCTATGCCCCAATATAGCGGGCATAGAGCGATCGTGCCAGCATCTGATCATCAGTACCCTTGATGATGGCACGGGCATCAGGGAAGACAGTGAACTCATAGCCATTCACACGGAAGCGCAGAAGGAAATCATTATAGCTCACCTCACCGACCGGGCGCAGACGTTCGGCAAGCTGCGCCAATACCAGCCTGCCGCGCTCACGACCTGCCGGGCGCACCTGCACGGCATCGCGTCCACAGAGGCTTGTGCTGCGCTGCTCGCCCAGCGTCTCCAGAAACTCGAAGCGTCGCTCTCCACAGGTCGGGCAATCCGGCTGACGTGGAATCTCCACCTGATCGCTCGCATTCTCCCACAGATCCATCCACAGCATACTACGGCGCACCTTCCCGCTGCCCACCAGCAGCTTGAGCGCCTCAGTAGAGGCTATACTGGCAATCGCGCCAACGACGCCATTGAGCACGCCGGCCGTGTCACAAGTAGGTGTCGTGCCGGGCAGCGGCATCTCCGGGAAGACACAGCGCAGACAACAGGTATCACCGGGCAGAATGTTCATCGTAACACCATAGGACGCAATGACCCCGCTATAGATCCACGGCTTGCCCGCCTTGACACAGGCATCATTGATCAGATAGCGCGTCTCAAAGTTATCAGTACCATCTAATACCAGATCCACCCCGGCAACAATATCTTCAATGTTTTCAGCGTTGATATCCTCGACCAGCGCCTCAAGCTGGATCCCGCTGTTGATCCGCTTAAGTCGGGACACGGCGGCGACCGCCTTGGGCAGACCCTGGCGCAGATCATCTTCGTCAAAGAGCACCTGGCGTTGCAGGTTATTGAGCTCAATATAGTCGCGGTCAGCGATCAAGAGCCTGCCAACGCCCGCGCGGGCCAGATTATTCGCCAACACGGTGCCCAACGCCCCGCAGCCGATGATAGCAACACGAGCAGCCAGCAGCCGCTCCTGCCCCTGGCGACCAATGCCTGCAAAGAGTAGCTGGCGAGCGTAGCGATCTGATGAGGCTGTCTGTTGCTCCGTCATAAGCAGATGTCCCTTCGCCAATCAAGAATTGAACAATGCAGAACCTCGAGGACATAGAGGATACTCTCGCTCCTCCGCGGCAACATCTTCATCCGCTATCGCTGACAGGCCACGATCAGCACCCGAGCGGATTTGATGTAACCTCCCCCACACGATACATTCTAGCACAGCACATCCTGCCCCAGCAGGATGCCAGGCAGATCTGAACAACGAAGAATGCAGCAAGACCATGGAACAATCCTCACCCCCCTGCCTCTATCCCCGTAATGCAAACTCCCTCCTCCCAGATAGCTACAGATCAGGCTGAACCATACATGAGCCGGAGAGCGCGAATCGATATTCGTCCACATCGCTGATCGGCGTATAGCCGATAGTCTGGTAGATATGGTTGGAGGTCGGATTGCTAACGTCGGTGAACAAGAAGCAAAACTGACGCCCGCTATCGAGTAGGTGCTGGCTCAGCGCCGCAACACACGCGCTGGCGTACCCCCTGCGCCGATGCTCCGGCGGCGTGTAGACTGGTCCGATGCGGATACCATGCGGCGTCGGCCCGCCATAGCCGGCCATTGCCACCGGCTCATCATCCTCCCAGAGAAAGAGGCCGCATGTCGGCGAAGTAAGCGCATGATGGTCTACCCACCGTTCAGGATCCGTCGGGTCGCTGCCGCCAAATGCCTCCTGATTGAACGCTATTATCCAGCGAACCAGCAGATTGTGATCAGCTTCCGTCGCTGCGCGCATCACACCCGGTACTCCAGCCACCGGGTGAACGGCATCGAGCTGATAGATACGCTCTCGCCTGCTGAGTCGATACGACTGACCGGTCAGACGCTGCCACTCCTCTGCAAAAATACGGCTCATGGCTGGGGGCCCCAGCACACCAGGAAGCTGCCCATAGACAGCAAAGATATCCTGGGCCAGCAACGCTAACGCCGGCTCCCTCAGCATCTCGGATGGAATGAGCGAGAGGACGAGATTGTGTGGCGGCGTTCTGATCGCTACCGCAACAACTGCATCTCCATCCTGGACCAATGCAAGATACGGCGTCGCCCCATAATAATCAGACCGAGAGAGAAGTGTCGAGCAGATCCCTAACAACAGATTATGTGCCGCTTCATAAGCCAGCAAGAACGGCGCCACCCGTTGATGATACCGCCCAATATCGTCAAAGCGCTTGAGCTCCACAGCCAGATTCTCCTGAATAGCAAGCCGACATCCTACCAGCGATCACCAGCCAGCGATCATCAGCAACCACTACATTGTTACCCCGCTTGCCCAGGCAAGGTCTGAACATGACCTGCCCATAGTTGACCCGATAGCCCCTATCACCTTACAGTATCTGCGAGAAAAGCGCAAATTTCCAGTTCAGGAGATAATCCATGTCAACCTACGCCCTGCCTCTCGATAGCCAGAACTTGACGCCAGAGGCGCTACGCGAGCACCTACGTATACGCTATCCCCGCACCGTGGCACAGTTCGCCACCCTGCCCAACGGCGACGCGGAGCTGCGTCGTCTCTACGAGCTGAATACGACCTGGCGCCACCTCAGTGCCAGCCGGCGCCCAGTCACCGACGTCGTTGTGGAGCTCACCTCCCAGCCCTCACCTCCCCTCCCTTCTCAGGAAGGGGAGTCGGGAGCGTTACATCTACAGGCCACCTTTGATATCATCTACGCCGGCGGTGGCCTGAACCTCCTCAATGCCGCCGTCATGACGCTGCGCTACGGCATGCGCGTGCTGGTCATGGACCGGTTTACAGTGGGTGCCGTGCATCGCGAATGGAACATCTCCCGGCGCGAGCTCCAAGAGCTTCTGCACATAGGATTGCTCACACCGTTAGAACTGGAATCAATTATCCAGCGCGAATACACCGATGGCATTGTACGCTTCTATCCCGACCACATCCAGGTGCCACCGGCAGAACTGCACCTGCGCGGCGTGCTCAATGTCGCTGTCGACGCCGATAAGCTCACCACCCTCTGCATCCAGAAGATCCTGGCTGCCAACCCGGCAAACTGCATCCTCCACCAGACAACCTTCCGTCGCTGCTATGTCTATCACACCTCGGCCAGCACCGCACCAACGTCACCCCCTGGCCCCCACACTCCTGCGGAGCAGAAGCGACGATGGCCAGGCATATATCGCACCCGCTGGTTGCCAAAGCGCCACAACCGGGAAAGTACAACGGGCGGCGTGATCGTCGAAGTTACCGACATCGCAGGCAAAACAGCATACTATGGCGCAAGACTGCTTGTGGATGGCATGGGCGCTACATCGCCTGTTGCCTGCCAGCTCAACTGTGGGCGACCGTTCTCCCTTGTCTGCCCCACCGTAGGGACAGTCGCGCGCGGCTACCGCCAGGGCGGCGATCCGCTGGCCGTTGATCCCCAGCGTGGCGAGATCCTGGTGACCACAGCCGATGCTTGCGATGGCCGGCAGCTCATCTGGGAAACCTTCCCCGGCAAAGACGACCAGGTAGCGATTTATCTGTTTCATTATGTCAACTTAGATGAGCCTCACCGGACATCTTCCCCCGGAGGGAAAGAGGCGGACACGCGGGTAGACCTGCTAGAGCTGTTCGAGCAGTTCTTTACCCTGCTGCCAACTTATAAGGACATAACGAACGTTACCATCATCAAGCCAGTCTATGGACTCATTCCCTCAGGCTATAAGAATCCCTCCCTGCGGCAAGCTGACCGCAAGGTACTAGCTTTCGACCACGTGATCTCGCTGGGTGACGCTGCAGCGCTGCAATCACCGCTAACCTTCTGTGGCTTTGGCTCAGCGGTACGCAACCTGCGGCGTATCACCACTCTGCTGGCACTGGCCCTGCGTGATAATCGCCTGCGTGCCGCCGATCTGGCACATATTCGCGCCTATGAGGCTGTGCCGGCACTGGCCCGCGCCTTTAGCAAGTTCATGATCGCCAATCCCTATAATCGCCCCGAGCAGGTCAACGAGACCCTCAATGTCTTCTGCCGCGCCCTGAACGACCTGGGCGAACAGGTAGCCGCCGCCTTCTTCCGCGATCGCATCGCCTGGGCAGACTACACACGGCTGCTCCTACGGACAGTGCGCATCTACCCTCACATCTTCCCTCTCACCTTCCGCACACTGACCCTGAGCGACGGCATCGCCTGGATCCGCGCGTATTTGGCCTTCTCGCGCGCCGCTCTTCAGGCAACACTGTACCGCTGCACCCTGCGCCCGCTGCTGCGCACCATCCCGGCCTATCTGGCCATCGGACTGTTGCACCAGGCGGCGCCGCGCGTCGCCTTCCGCCTTGCCGCCTTCATCCACGCGCAGGAGCAGACACTACGCCAGTAAACAGCTATACTCCCATGATGCCGGCCATCCGGCAAGCACCAGCGCAGCCTGCCCATCCGCGCTTGCCCGTGCTGCGCAGATGCGCTATACTGACGTGCAGAACCCGTCAGCGTTTCCGTACGCCGTAGTTGTTCAGGATACGCATGGGTGCACCTTTGAGAGAGAGGGACTCACAGGTATGCACGAGATAGCGAAGAATGGACCGCAGCCTACAGCGGCACCCGCCACAGTCCCGCCGGGCGTGCTGGCGCTGCGCCCTGGCCAGCGACGCGAGACCGCCCGCGTCATCCACTACAATCTCAGTTATGTGCAGCAGGGCGAGGGCGACCCTCGTGATGGCACGATCCTGCTCCTGCACGGCCTGCCCATCGGCAACTTTGCCTGGCGTGATGTATTGCCCTTCCTTCAGGGCTGGCCGGTCATCGCCCCCGATATGCTCGGCTATGGACTATCCGACCATCCCTGGGTCTGCGACGTCTCTATCTGGGGACACGCCGACGCACTGACTTTCCTGATCAGGCAGCTTGACCTTCATAACCTGACGATCGTCGGCTTCGACCTCGGTGGTGGCGTCGCCCAGGTGCTCGCTACCCGCCTTGTACCCGATCGCGTGCGTGCCATGGTGCTCATCAACGCGCTCTGCTACGAGCGCGCCTTTGCTCCCGATTGGCCGCTACCGGATATGGTCAAACGGAAGGAGCCTGATGCACCACGCCATACACCGCTCGACCAGGTGCTGGCTGAGCTTCGTGCCACCCTGCCGGCTGGCGTGCAGAACCAGGAGCGCTTCCAACGGGTGCTGGACGATTATGTGAACCAGTGGAACAGCGAGCTGGGCAAGCAGGTGCTCTACCAACAGATCCGCCAGCTAGACGTCGAATACTCCCGCTCCGTTGCCTCGGACCTGCGCGTGCTCGAGAAGCCAGTACTCGTGATATGGAGCGAACAGGACCAGATTACGCCGCTCAAATATGGGCAACGGCTGGCGCGCGAGCTACCCCACGCCCAATTAGAGATCGTCCCCCATGCCGGCCACCTGATCATGGAAGACACCCCAGAAACAGTGGGCCAGCTCATCTCCCGGTTCGTCGCCCAACTCGCTGAGGCCCACACCTCAGCAGAATGAGACACCGGCAACCTGGACAGGAAAGGACCAGCCCTACAAAAACACAAGCGCGGGAGCAGGTTCCGGCTGCCTGCCTCTGGATAATGCGCAGCTCACCGGTCAACAGGATGAGCTACGCCATCGCTGGCAGATCTATCACGAGGCTCGCCGCTGGCATCGGACAAGACAGCGCTCATACTCATCCATGGCCGCCAGGTATTGCCGGTACATGCGCTCCAGCACATGCACCGGCTGATGGCGCTCTTCGGCCATGGCCAGGTCAAACCATTTCCGCCGCACGCGCTGCTCGGCCCGCTCGATATCCGTTCGCATCATCACAGTGCTCCTTTGGTCCAACTTCACTCCGACCGCATCCACCCTCTCCACGTGAAGCGGAGACAGGACTGAAGCAAGGCAAGGGGGCCAACATATTCTGCACCAAAAGTCTCACCGTACCCTGGAGCGATGAGATTAACTGGCGCGACGCGCGCGATTATACTCGCGGCTCAATTGCATGATAAGCGCCCGCGCCTGCGCCGCGTTCAGGTTTTTCATCTCTGGCTCGGCACGGCCAAGAGCTGCGCATAGCTTACGAATGCTGCGCACCTGCTGCTCTGTGGCTGGTTCCCCATCTTCGCTGCGCCCGGAAAGCGCCGCCTTACCCGCACCACCCTCGCCTGGCGCCTGAGCAGTCAGATCGCGCTCGCTGTGCTCAGCCAGCATACCAGGTGCTACCTTCGCTTCGTCCACTTCAGATCGGTAAGGCGCAGAGCCAGAACGCTCCACCGGAGCATCCACAATGCGATTCCCCTCATCCAGCTCAAGTGCGAACTGCGTGCCAAAGCCCAGAGCCGCAAGCGCCCTGCCAATCGCCTTGGTCTCCGCTTTCTCAATGTAATCGGCAAAGTCTATGGCACTCTCCGATCCATAGCCAGTGGCTACCCCCCCCTGACCATCACCCACCTGAGCAAAGAACAGGGCAAACTGCCGCTCGCGATTCAACTCGATCAGCTTCGTCTCAATGGTCCCATGCGGATACTCCTGCCGGAACCAATAGATCCGCCACTTTACCGGCAGATATTCCCCATCTTTCAACCGGATCAGGTGCCCATTGGGATTAAACGATCGCTGCCCCTGCGGTTCCTGTGTCGTCTCCATTCCGCCCTCCTTCCGGGCTCTATGTAGAAAATACGTTCTAATTATATACCCCGCTGCAACCTCTTGTCAAGAGAGTGGCCACCTGCTCGCCAGCTACTCTGCTCCCGTTCACCCATTCCACCAGAGAGGCATGAAATCGGAAGCTATAAGTCCCCAAAGGGAAGATTCTGAGGCACATATCCGCGCTGGCTTGGCATTCAGCCACATCGTGCCGCATGGCTCATGGGGACGAGGCCAAAAGGCCAGGAGGCGAAGCCCAAGCACGTCAGAGAGAGCCCCTTCCTGGTGCCAGATGTGAACGAATTCATATTGTACTGTTACGTTAACGTTAACTTTCGTGGTATACTAAGAAGGTACCCGCTACTATCGCTGGCCGGGTGGCTGCACACACCCAAGCCAGACCTGGCTGGTGCAATTAGCGGGTAGGTGGCCTGGCCACCCTATCACCTTATCCTGCGGAGCGACATACCATGAGCACTCTCCATCTGCGACAGAAACTTGCCTACGACCGCCAGCCGGCACACGATCGTGGGGGAGGGCTGGCGCAGGGTTTCGTGGCACTGCGCCACCGCAATTATCGCCTCTTCTGGACAGGCCAGTCTATCTCGCTGATTGGCACCTGGATGCAAACCATTGGTCAGGCATGGCTGGTGCTGGAGCTCTCTCACAATGCGTTTATCCTGGGCAGTGTTAGCGCACTCCAATTTTTGCCCGTGCTGGTGTTCTCCCTGTTCGGCGGCGTCATCGCCGACAAGCTCCCCAAGCGGCACGTACTGGTGGCAACACAGAGTAGCGCCATGTTCCTCGCCTTCGCGCTCTATGCTCTGGCCGCAGCCCATGTCGTCCACATCTGGCATATTTTCATCCTGGCTGCCCTGCTCGGTCTGGTAAACGCAGTGGACACCCCGACACGCCAGGCATTCGTCGTAGAAATGGTCGGCAGAGAGGATCTGATGAATGCCATTGCCCTGAACTCGTCCCAGTTCAATGCCGCGCGCGTGGTGGGACCGGCCATCGCCGGACTTCTTATTGGCTGGCTTGGTGTGACCCCGCTCTTCCTCCTAAACGGCCTCAGCTATATCGCCGTAGTCATCGCTCTGCTGTTGATCAACGCGGCAGAGCTGGTCGCCCAGCCGCACGTTTCGGCGGTACGCCAATCAACCATCCAGCAACTACGTGAAGGCCTAAGCTATGTGCGTCATACACCGGTTGTGCTCATAATCATCGTGCTGGTGGGCGTCATTGCCACCTTTGGCATGAATTTCAATGTGCTGATTCCGCTCTATGCCGCCGACGTGCTCAAGATCGGAGCATCGGGCTTTGGTTTCCTGATGGCAGCCATGGGCCTGGGCTCGCTGGCCGCAGCGCTGACACTGGCCTTTGCCGCAAAACAACCCTCTATGCGCGTGCTGCTCCTGGCAGCGACCGCCTTCACCGGACTGGAGTTCGCCTTTGCCGCATCGCGCTGGGTGCTGCTCTCGGCGTTGCTGATCGCTGGTATCGGCTTCGCCATAATTATCTTCACTGCTATGGCCAACACTGGCTTGCAGATCGCCAGCCCTGATCACTTGCGCGGCCGTGTCATGAGCGTCTATGCTACAGTCTTCGTCGGCACCACACCTATCGGCAGCGAGTTTACCGGTGGCCTCGCCAGCGCCTGGGGTGCACCGGCAGCGCTGGTTGCCGGCGCAGCACTTTGCGCGATCGCCCTGCTCTTTACCTGGCCAGCACGCCAGCTACAAGTGACAGCACCAGACCCTGTCCTCCAACTCCCCATGGAAGAAGAGGAGATAGCAGTGGGTACACAGAATTGAACCGCCGCAAAAACCAGTGCGTTAGGATCTCACCCGACCGCGACAAGCATAACATGCCTCTGAGTTCTCGGCTCTCCCCCACCGGCACTTGTGCCATAATATACTCAGGTGATACGTATCTGGAGCCTGAGAGGAGCTCATGTGACCGACGCTGCCAATCAGCAACCATCGCTGTTCGGTGAACCCCCACCACCGCTCACTGTGCCCCAAGCCGGATCGGATGCGCCACTGGCTGCACGCATGCGTCCACGCACGCTTGCGGAGTTCGTGGGGCAGGACCACCTCATCGGCCCCCATCGCGCGCTACGCCAGGCGATCGCCGCTGATCTGCTCCCCTCGCTTATCCTCTGGGGACCGCCGGGCAGCGGCAAAACATCGCTGGCCGAGGTCATTGCCCGGCTGACGCGAGCGCACTTTATTCGCCTGAGTGCTGTAACCGCAGGCATCGCTGATCTACGTAAGGCCGTTGAAGAAGCTGGAGAGCGCCGTCGCGCCAACAAGCAGCGCACCATCCTCTTCATTGACGAGATCCACCGCTTTAACCGCGCGCAACAGGACGCTATATTGCCCCATGTAGAGCGGGGCATCCTCACCCTCATCGGTGCCACAACCGAGAACCCCTCGTTTGCAGTCAATAGCGCGCTGCTCTCGCGCTGCCGCGTCTACGTGCTCCATCCCCTGACCGAGGAACATATCGCGCTATTGCTAGACCGGGCGCTGGCGGATGGCGAGCGCGGGCTGGGAAAGCTCCAGCTGACGCTGATGGAAGATGCACGACAGTTCCTGATCAGCGCGGCCAATGGCGATGCCCGCGTAGCGCTGAACGCCCTCGAGCTGGCGGCAACAGCCGCTCCAGTGGATGCTGCCGGCCGGCGAACGATCACGCCGACGCTGGTTGAGGACGCCATCCAGCACCGCGCACTCCTCTATGACAAGGCCGGCGATCAGCACTACGATCTCATCTCGGCGTTGCACAAATCGCTGCGTGGCTCTGACCCCGACGCCAGCCTCTACTGGCTGGGACGCATACTGGAGGCCGGCGAAGACCCCCTCTATATCGCGCGTCGGCTAATCCGCTTCGCCAGCGAAGATGTTGGTATGGCTGATCCCCAGGCGCTGCTCATCGCTGTGGCAGCGCAGCAGGCGGTACATTTCGTCGGTATGCCAGAGGGTGCACTGGCCCTGGCCCAGGCAGTCGTATACCTGGCGACAGCTCCAAAGAGCAATGCCCTCTACAGAGCCTATAGCCGTGTACTGGAGGACATCCACCGGACCCAGAATGAGCCGGTGCCCCTGCATCTGCGCAACCATCCTACCCGGTTGATGAAAGATCTGGGCTACGGCAAAGATTACCGCTATGCGCATGACTACTACCGCGACCTGCCCTTAGAAGATTCCGAGCGACCGCCGCATCAGCGCTTGCAAGACTACCTCCCCGAGAACCTGCGCGACCGCCGCTACTACACGCCCACTGACCAGGGTCAGGAACGCTCTATCCAGCGCTGGCTGGCCCGCCGCCACCAGGATGATCAGGACAACCAGTAGGTGATCAAGTTGTGCTGCCAGCGGCTGATCCGGAGCCAGACGATGGCTGCCGGACATTCACCCTCCTTGACATCCGTACCCCTTTAGAGGTATCCTATCTCTGTCTAAAAGGCTCCATCCTGCTAGAACGCAAAGAAGCGCGGGCTCATGATATACCAGGCCATCGTCGTTGGTGCCGGCCCGGCCGGTTCAGCCGCAGCCATTACCCTTGCCCGCGCAGGCATCTCCGTATTATTGCTCGATCGTGACAGCTTCCCACGAGATAAAACCTGTGGCGACCTTATCGGCTCCCAGGCCCTTCAGCTCACCTACAGGCTTGGTGTGCCCCGCGAGAGCTTCACCATCTTTCCACCGCTGCGCGGCTTTGCCCTTCACACAGCCAACAATCAGGTCAAGCAACCCCCACCTGACGCAGCGCGCGGGCTGGAAGCCCGCGTAGTACCGCGAATAGTCTTCGATACCATCCTGGTGCACCAGGCTCTGCGGCTCGGCGTCACTTTCCGCCAGCTTAAAGTCACTGCCGTGCTACGCCACCCGGGCGATCCGGTGCTGAGCGTGCGGGGCATAGCTGGTGACGAGACCATTACCTGTTCAGCCCGCATCCTCATCGGCGCCGATGGCTGGAACTCCCTTGTCGCCCGATCCATCGGCCCGGGCTTCAAGAACACCGCCGGCCCGCACAGCATCGGCATTGCCACGCGCGCCTATGTCACCCGCCCGGCGGGCAACGATGGGCGCATACACTTTTACTTTACACATGAAATTCAGCCGGGCTATGGCTGGTTCTTTCCTATTGATAGCTGGCACGCCAACGTCGGCCTCGGCATGCTCATAACACCGGACCAGCGTCCTGACTGCGCACAGATGCTTCGCCAACGCCTCACACACCTCTTGCACGCGCCTGATTCTCCAGCCCGCCCACTGCTGGATGGCGTAGCGTCCATCACCGCCATCCGCACCTGGCCACTGGCACTGGGCTGGGTGCCACGACGTCTTGTCGCCGATGGAGTGCTCCTCGCCGGCGACGCTGCCGCCTTCATCAGCCCTCTCACCGGCGCGGGCATCTTCAACGCGATGCGCAGTGGTATCCTGGCCGCACAGGTCGCCGCCGCAGCGCTGCGCGCCGGCGATTGCTCAGCCGCTGCACTTGCCACCTACGAGCGCCTGTGCCGGCGCATCTTGCAGCCGCGATTGCGCATCGAAGCGACCGCGCAGCGCATCCTGGCCGCACCAGCTCGCCTGAATCTGCTCGGCGCTATGCTGCGCGCGCTGCCAGCCCTCGATCACCTAACCACCAGGATCATATTCAACCTGGGATAGCTTCTGCGACCATCTGGGGTATCCTCGCAGAGGACTCCCCTTCCCCGCTTAAGAGGGCCACCTCCCCCTTTCCTAAAAAGGGGCACAAACGGTATAATACGCGTCAGGAGAACAGAAGAGAAGGTGCCGAATGTCGCAAATGAATGGAGAGCTCACCAATATCGCGGCGTTAGTAGAACGCCTGATTCATAAAATGCATGCCGAGAGCCACGAATGGATTCCCGTCCTGGTAGGCCTCGCAATCCTCACGCTGCTCTTCCGTCGCCACTGGCGCATCATCGTTGCGCTCTTCCTGCCGCTGTTCGTGGTCGATTTCCTCAACAGCTTCTACATCCACTTCCTGGAAGGGCGATTCCCCATCAACCCCGAATATCCGCCGGTGATTGCTGCAGGCTTCAGCTTCCTTCTGCTGCTGTTCTGGGCACGGCGACCCCCATCCACTCCCCCCCAAACCGATCCCCACACGCTGGAGCCTGTCACAGCCACTTCACTACCAGACTCCGATCCGTAAAAGATCATCCTTTGCGCAGGACGCGGGATAGACAAGAGCTTGGTGCCATAAGCGGAACAACCGGATCAACCCAGATACTCCAGCACGCTGCGCAGGAGCACCTCTACACCAATGGGGAGCACATCTTCGTCGAAGTTGAAGCGCGCACTATGATGTGGCGCCGTACAGCCCTTCGCAGGATTCTGTGAGCCCACCAGAAAATAGCAGCCAGGAGCACTGTTCAGGAAGTAGGCCATATCGTCGCTGCCTGTCGTCATCGCATCGGCAACAATATGAGCCTCGCCGACCGTGGCCGCCGCCGCACGCCGCACAATTTCGGTGATAGTGGGATCGTTGATGCACGGAGGGCAACCGCTCCTGATCTCGACCTCACACTCCGCGCGCAACCCATGGGCAACGTCCCGCGCCAGTTCGGCCACCCGCCGCACCAGATGCTCGCGATCCGCAGGTGCAAAGGCGCGGATCGTACCATGCATCTCGACTTCATCAGCAACCACATTAAAAGCCGTGCCTCCATGGATCATGCCGATGGTTACAACCGCCGGATTCAACGGCGCGATCTCCCGGCTTACCAGCGTTTGCAGCGCCGTGATAATCTGTGCTGCCGCCACGATCGGATCCACATTGAGATGGGGCATCGCCCCATGACCACCGCTCCCTCGCACATGAAAAATGACCTCATCTGCGCTAGCAAAGATCGGCCCGGCACGCACCCCCACTGCCCCAATCGGCTCGTCGTTCCAGATGTGCAGCCCGATGACCGCATCCACATCCGGGTCACGCATGACTCCCGCCTCTACCATCGGCCGTGCCCCACCGATACGTTCTTCCGCCGGCTGGAACGCAAACTTGACCGTCCCACGGAGTACATCCCGGTGCCGTGCCAGAATATCGGCAAGAACAAGGCCAATCGCCGTATGCCCATCGTGGCCACAGGCATGCATCTTGCCGGGTACCTGCGAACGATAATCTACATCGTTGGCCTCCTGGATGGGCAGCGCATCAATATCGGCACGGATCAGCAGTGTCCTGCCCGATTCCCCACCCTTCAGGACGCCCACCACCCCTGTCCCGGCTACACGCTCAACACGATCATAGCCCAGCTTTTGCAGACGATCGGCAATGATCCCGGCCGTGCGCTCCTCTTCAAAGGCCAGCTCGGGATAACGATGAAAATCTCGACGCAGCGCAATTAGATCGGCAACGCGACTGCTGACCTCCTGGCTAACGTCTATACCTGGCATCAACAATGCTCCTCTCTGATCCCGCAAAACTTCTCACGGCTGTACACCACCGGCATTTTTCATCGCTCACGCTCTCCAGCAACAGGGAATACCGACTGCCTTAGTCTAGCCCATGTGCATACAATCATGCAAGTGTCACATCCTGGACCACCATCATCGTACAAGGCGGCACTGTTACCTGCATCCCGGCTCTGGCGTTTATAGCGGTGTACAGAACCTTTGCACCGATTGGCAAGGTGCAAAGCAGCTCAGCGGGCTATGATCAACACAATATCCCCAGACATCGCTGACAGAGAACAGCACACTGCCAGATAAACCACCGGGAAAGGTTAAGAAGGGATGAGCGAAACCACAGGACAGACGATCCCAACCAGCACCACGGCGCGGCTGATGAATAATTGCGACCGATCCCAATGGGATGCGTTTGTCAGCACAGCACAGACCGGCCACGTACATCAAAGCTGGGATTGGGGCGAGGTGCGCCGCGACGAGCACATCGACGTGCTGCGCATCGCCATCTTCGCCGACGGCAACATCCGCGCTGCTGCCCAGCTCACCCTCCATCGGCTCGCCCGCAGACTGCCCTGGCGCATCGGCCAGGTCCCCCGTGGCCCCGTCTGCGACCACAATCCCGATCGCTATCTGCCCATCCTCTTCCGCGAGCTGGCCCGTATCGGGCAGACACAGCACTGCCTGTTCATCCGGGTCGAGCCACGCTTCCTGGAGAGCAGCCTGGCCCATCGGCAAGCGCTGCAACAGAGTGGACTGGTGCCGAGCCGCGCAAGCATCTTCCACCGACACACCGCCATCGTGGACCTGCGTCCCACCGAGCACCAGCTCCTCACAGCCATGCACCGCGATACCCGCTATAACCTCCGCGCCGCCCAGAAGGCCGGCGTACAGGTGCGCGAGGGCTCCAGCCTGGCAGACCTCCAGATCTTTCACACTCTGCTTACAGATACCGCCCGGCGGCAGCATTTCTATGCGCGCCCCTATGCCTTCTTCGCGCGGCTCTGGCAAGTGCTGGCACCCCACGGTGAGGCCCGCCTCTTCCTGGCCGAGTACCACGGCCAGCCGGTCGCTGCCAATCTCGCCCTGGTCTATGGCACCACCGGTTACTACGCCTATGGCGCCTCTACCAGCACTCTGCCTCTCACCCCCGATGGCAAACGCCTGCGTGGTGCACCCGTGCTCCTACAATGGGAAACCATCCGCGCCTTGCGGGCCGCTGGCTGCCAGACATACGATCTCTGGGGAGTCTGTGGACCCGATGATCCCCCTGACCATCCCTGGCGCGGCTTTACCGAGTTCAAGATGGGCCTGGGAGCCACACTGGAGAGCTATGTGGGTACCTTCGATCTTCCCCTGCATCCCACCTGGCAACGCCTGTTTGAAACAGCCAACCGCTGGCGCTGGCAATGGCTCAACCGCCATCACTAGTACATGCTCTGGGACCGCAATGAGCACGTTTGCCCCATGCCGCCATTCATGGTACACTAAATGCTACAACCAGGGCAGTGAGCGCTGCTTTCCCAATCAGGCTGAGTCTATAGCTGTCCAGTAGCCAGCACTCCTGCCCACAAGCATGGAATTTCTGGTATGCCATCCAGATGGCGCTTAATAACTGCTGAGGACATACTGTGACAAAGCGCATACTGGTTGTTGATGACAAAGCGCACTTGCTACGCTTGATGCGCATGATCCTCGAAGACGAGCAATACCAGGTATCTGTGCTGCAAAATGGCACAGAAGCTGTCGCACGCATCAAAGAAAGCCTGCCTGATCTCGTCATCCTCGATTTGAAGCTGGAGGGTGCCTCAGGACAGGACATCCTCGAGACAATTAGAAGCGACCCGGCCACCGCCGATATCCCCGTCATCGTCTATACAGCGGCCGTGCTGGAAGCAGAAGCGATCAGCAATCTCACCATGAGTGACCCCGCCCGCTATCGCGGCGTCACCGTCCTGCAAAAGCCTTTCGAACTGGATGCGCTCTTGCAGATGGTCCAGCAGGTCCTGGGAGCAGGTGAATCCATGTAACCGCTATGTGATTCAGTTATGAAGGGAGGATTACGTCCTATGGACAAATCGCAGCGCAAAGGATCAACAAAGCGCCTGATCTTCGGCCTGGTCCTCGGCCTGACCACCGGCGCCATAACCGCTATCCTGCTGGCTCCGGATTCCGGTGCCAATCTGCGCCGCCTCATCCTGGGGCGCAGCACCGCCATACGCGAGCAGGGCCTATCCTCATACATTACCCTGAGCCACCAGCTGCAAGAGCGCTACAGCGAAGCCCTGGCAGAAAGCCGCGCCGCTTACGAGCGCGCCAAGCAGGAGCTATCCAACCGGTACAGCCGCGCCAAAAGCGGCCAGCTTTAACCGGGTTTCCCACGGCGATACTCCAGGCCCTCCTTCTCCGGGTGCAGCGCATAAAAACATCGCTCAACTGCCCCCCTTCGCCCTGTTCTCGCTCCACACGTGTAGAGCGAGAACAGGGCGAACGCCAAACGCTTGTAGCCAGGGAGATGCCAGCCTCAGAGCCCCGACCCACCATCCGGCGAAGCTGCTGCTTCATCAGTGTACTTGCTAATGATCTTCTCTACCAATCCAGCAACCTCATTCCAGATATAGTGCTGATAGTCCAGCATCGTCGCCTGTCGCTCGTCATACTCGCGTGAATCAGGATGCCGTCGCGCGTTCTCCAGAAACTTTTGCGCCAGGTTATAGGTATGCCGACCACGCTCACGCAAGTAGCGGGCAAGCTCGCTCAGATCGCTCAGCAACTCTACCATCGGTGTTTCATCGATCTCTGCCATGATCAGCCTCAATCCGTTGCAAGATCGGGTCAAACTCCACATCTAGCGCCGAGTTGAAGCGATTCAAATAGTTGAACAGGCCAATGACGGCAGCCAGCTCAATAATCTCGCCATCGTCAAAGTGCTCCTGGAGCGCTTCCCAGACCTCCTGGCTTACTTCGCGCGCATCGGTCGTCATCAACTCAGCAAAGCGTAGCGCCGCCAGCTCGGCCGCGCTGAACTCCGCTGCATGCTGATCAATATGATACATCGCATCCAGCATCTGTTCCGACACTCCCAACTGCTTTGCCAAAGCAGTATGTGAGGCCAGTCAATAGGCACAATCGTTGATCTGTGAGACGCGCACTGCCAGCATCTCCTTGAGCCGTCGCGGGACAGTCCCCGTCTCAAAGATCGCCGTAGCATGCTCCGCCAGCGTCATCATAATCGCCGGGCGATGCGCCAGGGTGCGCAGCAGGTTAGAACGAGCCCCCTGCTTCTCTTCGAACTGGTGCAGCACCTCCTGTGCCTCTACCGGCATCTCATCAGGAATGCGTGGTGCAATACGCGCCATACTCTCTCCCTTCGCAATGAGATCGCCATCCTCCACAGCCCAAAGGCCGGCACAGCGGACACCCTCTCACCGGAAGACGCTCACCCGCTTCGCCAGCGCCACACACCATCCCCCCTAGAGATTCACGCCCAACCGGGATTAGAGCATCTTCCCCCTCCGCAACATCCACAATAAGCGATGCCCATTACCGACCCGCACGCCTGGGATAGCCCGTGATGGCACGGATCTCCTCATAGAGCGGTTTCAGCCGACGATACATCTGCTGATAAACGCGGCGGTAGAGGGCATCGTAGATCGCACGGCTGCGCGGGTCCGGATCGAAGACACGACCAAGACGCGTCATCTCGCGCACCGCCACATCAAAGCTGGCATGCAACCGCAGACCAACGGCTGCATCGATAGCCGCTCCCAATCCCGACGCCTCATAAACATGCGGGCGGGCAGCAGGCAAGCCAAAGATGTCAGCCGTCCGTTGCAGTGCCACGTCGCTCTGCGAGCCTCCACCAGCGACCCGCAGCGCCGTGATCGGCACCTGGCTGCGCTGCTCGATCCGCTCTTTGCCCTCACGTAGCGCATAAGCCAGACCTTCCAGAATAGCATGATAAACGTGCGCCCGCGTATGCACATCGCTGAAACCAATTATGGCTCCCCTGGCCTCTAGACCAGGTAGCTTGAGCCCTGGCGACCAGTAGGGCTGCAACATCAGCCCCATCGAGCCAGGAGACACCTGCCGGGCCAGCTCGTCGAACAGAACCTCCGGCTCGACCCCTCGTTCCTGGGCAATACGCTGCTCGTAATGGCCGAACTCCTCCTTAAACCAGCTCACCATCCAGTAGCCGCGATAAATCTGCACCTCCGAACTATATGCACCGGGCACAGCAGCTGGATAGGGCGGCAGGAGCGGGATAACCTCGATATACTTCTGGCTCGCCGTGGCGATCGTCGCCGTAGTGCCATAGCTCAGACAGGCAACTTGGGGATCCAGACAACCCGCCCCAAGCGCCTCGCAGGCCTTATCAGCAGCAGCAGCAATGAGTGGCAACCCCGCAGGAATACCGGTTGCTTCAGCCGCCTCAGGAGTGATCTCCCCAAGCTGGCTCGCAACCGGCAGCAGATCCGGAAGCATAGCTGGATCCATTGGCAGCGCCTGCCACTTCCAATCGCGCCGCCCGGCCCAGCAGAGACGCCGGTAATCAAACGGGATGTATCCCACCTGACAGCCGACCGAATCAACAAAACGGCCAGTGAGACGATAGGTGAGATAACCAGAGAGCAGCAGATATTTATATGTCTGCTTCCAGATTTCCGGCTGATAAGTGCGAATCCAGTTTGCCTCGGCCTCCGCCTGAAGGTAGGCAACCGTCTCAGCCATACGTGCCAGGCGGAATGCCAGGCCCCAGATGCCACCCACCGGCTTCAGCCCTTCGGTGCGGCGCTGGTCGAGCCAGACAATAGCCGGACGCAGCGGCCGACCCTCCCGATCTATATTGATCACCGTCCCACGTTGGGCGGTCAATGCTACGCCGGCAATCGCCTCCTTCGGCAGCGCCATCTGCTGCCAGAGCTGCTGACAGGCCTGACAGAGCGATACCCAGTAGTATTCCGCATGTTGCTCGGCCCAGCCAGGCTGCTCCGAGAAGTAAGGCTCCAACGGCACCCGCGCCTTGGCGATCAGATTCCCTCGCAGGTCGAATAGCAGTGCACGCACGCTCTGCGTACCACTATCAATAGCCAGAATATGATCGCGGCTCATCCCCGCATCTCCCGATGACGAGCCCGAATGACCAGTCCAGCGACCAGAGCCGCTAACCCTCCAGTTGCGACACCTCGCAGAGCACGCTGGCCACGGCTCACCCTCTCAGTACTCTCATCTCTTGCCCTGGCCTGGGCCAGCATGGGACGCCAGTCAGGAATAGTTGCCGGATCGGGCAGGCTATAGCACCGGCGCCAGAGCGCCAGATACGCCGCTTCTTCGGCCTCCCAGCGGGCATCGTCCCAACCCAGCTCTGCTTGGCAGATGGCCCGAATGGCAGGCAACAGCGCCCTGCCACCCTCCGGGAGCAACAGACCCAGACGCACCCGGCGCAACAGCAAGTCATCCAGGTGGACCACTCCTTCAGCCCGAGCGGCCCAGCGCAGCTCAGCCCACAGGATCCGCGTACCAGGAATCGCCTCCAGCTCTCCCGGCTGTGCCGCTCTGATCAGCGCCTGCGCATAAGCACCATAACGGCCAATTAACCTGCGACACTGCACCGCGTCCGGTTGCCCGACGCCCGGCCAACGAACATCCACAGGGTCCAGTGCCAATACTGGACCACTTGATGCTGGCAGATCAGGCAAACGGTGACGCACCATGGCAAGCGCATCCTGCGCAATAAGGCGAAAGGTGGTCAACTTTCCACCTGTCACAGTGAGCAGACCCCGTTCATCCCAGACCACATGGTCGCGCGATTCCCGCGATGGATCGCTCTTACCACTGCCAATGACTGGCCGCACCCCCGCAAAGGTCGCTATGACATCGTCCAGCGTCAGATTCAACGCTGGATATCGTGCCACAATCGCAGCCATCAGATACCCAACCTCCTCAGGGCTGATGCTTGGCTCATCATCCAGCGAACCATCATGGTCGAGATCCGTCGTGCCTACCAGCGTCACACCTTCCCATGGGCGAATGAATACCGGACGATGGTCTATGGGATGCTCAAAGCCGATCGCCTGGGCTACCGGCAATCGCCAGGCCGGGAAGATCAGATGACTCCCCCGCAGCGGACGAATACGGGGCGACGCACCAGCCTGGCCACGCAGCCGATCCGCCCACGCACCGGTGGCATTAATGACCACCCTGGCACGAACCTCAGCCGCCCGATCCCTTTCACGATCATGCAGCCGTACACCAACCACCTGACCATGCGCAAACAGCAATTCGCGAGCACCGACATAACTGAGCGCCATCCCCCCACCAGCCACCGCCTCCTGGATAATCCGCAGCACCAGGCGAGCATCATCCGTTTCGGCATCGCGGTACCCAAATCCCCCTTCCAGCCCTTCTAAGGCAATACGCGGTGCCAGCATCTGCAAAGCACCAGCATCATAGTATCGATGCTGCCAGCGCCGCGCCAGCAAATCATAAACCGAGAGACCAAGCGTAAATGCCCACCGGCCTGATCGATCCCCCTTATAGATAACAGACAGGAAGCCCAATGGATCGATCAGCCCCGAACCCTCGCTCAGCAAGCGCTCCCGCTCCCGCACGGCTTTCCGAACCAGGCCCAGCCGACCCTCCTTGATGTAGCGCAACCCCCCATGGACCAGTTTCGAGGAACGACTCGAGGTTCCCCAGCCAAAGTCACGTTGCTCCACCAGCAGGGTCCGCAATCCCAACCGGGTCGCCTCGCGCAGAATAGCCGCGCCAGTGATGCCACCCCCAATCACCACAATGTCCCACGGCTGGCCTAACCTGGACCAGATCGCATCTCGCCAGCTCTTCTCCCACATCATCTTCCATCCTATCATAGCACCCGCTACCAGCAGATCCATATCTATCTGGCACACCTGCCTTCGCGCTCCCTTCGCCAGAGCAGGTGCAGGCCGACACCGCACATCCAGCAGCTCCTGAATGCCCCCTCTACATCCAGCTTTACCTATCGTCAGAACCCTCTGATCCTTCTGCTACCAGCTTACCCGGATTCATAATCCCTTCTGGATCAAACTGTGCACAGAGATTGCGAATAGCCTCCAGCCCCAGCACGCCCTTCTCAGCGGCCAGATAGGGCATATGGTCAACACCTACCCCATGCTGGTGGCTGATCGTACCACCATGAGCGACAATAGCCCCGCTGACCGCCTTTTTGAGCGCCTGCCATCGGCGCAGCGTCTCATCGGGGTCCGTAGCGATACGGAAGATACAGGTACTATAGATACTGGAACCGTGCGGATACAGATGCGAGAGATGGGTCGTCACGTGCACCCGCTCCTCCCTATCGGCCAGAGCCGAGCGCAGCGCCTTTTCCATAGCCTCCACCATTACCGGCACATTCGACCAGTTCGTAGCAGTCTCCACCGTGTCAACGGCATAGCCCTTCGCCCACAGGCTATTACGCAGGTATGGTGTACGGAAACGGTTCTTATACCAGTGGTTAGCTATCGTGCGCCCAACATGGACACCACCATAGCGCGCAGCTATCCCCAGCGCCTCTTTGCGCGCCGTCCGGACCACCCCATCACTACCCAGAAAACCAACTATCAAGAGACACTTCGCAGCCCCCACACCCCGCACAGCAAGCAACCGATCCAGCCCACCCACAAGCCAGCCCTGGCCAGCCATCGCGAGGGTCGTCACAGTTTCGGCAGCAGTGCTCAGACGAAGCATAGAGAGAGACAACCGGGCCTGCACGATCTGACGGACAGCAGCCAGACCCCGCTCCCAATCAGGGAAAAAGACAGCGTGAAAATCTTCCCGCTCGGGTAAAGGCATCACCCGCACAGAGGCAGCTGTCAGAATGCCCAGCCGTCCCTCAGAGCCCAGAACCACTTCACGAAGATCTGGGCCAGCGCCTGAGGCCGGAAAAGATGGTAACTCCAGGGTACCGACCGGCGTCTCTAAACGACCACCGGCAAAGAGCCGCTCGATCCGTCCATAGCCCAGCGATTGCTGCCCGCTCGATCGTGTGGCAATCCAGCCACCGAGCGTTGAAAGCTCAAATGACTGGGGAAAGTGTCCCAGCGTATATCCGCGCGCCCGCAACTGTGCCTCCAGATCAGGCCCGGCAATACCTGCACCAAAGGTCGCTATCTGGCTAATTTCATCAAAATGCCGGAGCAAGCTCAGGCGCCGTAAATCTACCGTCAGTACTGGTATATCGCCAGACAGGGGATTGATATGGCCCACCACGCTGGTCCCGCCCCCATAGGGGATAAGCCGGACATGAGCCTCCCTGGCATAGCGAATCAGATCGCGTACCTCAGCATCCGTCGCTGGATAGGCCACACCATCGGGAAAGCTCGTCACACGACCACTACGCAGCGCGATCCAATCAGAAAGGCTTTGGCCTCGAGCATGGCGCACCCGATCAACAGGATCTGTCGAGATAAGCGGGTGATGGGGTAAGCGCGAAGGAGGTACCCTGGCTACCACCTCCGCCAGTGTCGCATCGCGTGGTGGTATGCCCGGGCCAATCTGCTCCGCCAGCAAACGAACCGCCGACGCGGTGAGCGTATAGGTAACAGTATCGTCACCCCAACCATTCCATCGTCTCATGACCTGCCCTCAACACCGAGGGGCCCATCCCCAAGAGAGCGTTTATGCCTCGGCATGCCGAGGCATAAAGCGAGTATACCAGCACAGCCAGCAACCGTCAATACACAGAGAGCAGATAGCCGAAAGATAAGCATACCCTTGCCTCAGCCACGCCCCGTTCTTATGCCTTTTTAACCAGGATACATGCCCACAATCAATCATCAAACCGCATTATCGCAAAAGCTCTGGCACATATCTTGCCATCTGATAAGATGGCAAGAGAACAATCTACCGCCGGCCAGGATGCCAGTCCCCAGCCAACATAAGGCCGGCAGCGCATCCATGATGACAGAGAGGCACTATTATGCGAGCAGGCTCTCCCCTTAAACAAACATTGACCATAGCCGAGATCTGTCGGGCTATCACCGATGGCTTGCTAATAGCCCATAAACAGCATGGCTATTACGTGATTCGCCAGCGCGACCTCCGCCAGCTCATCATAGCAGGAAACGTGGCGCCAGCCTATGGATACGTATGTTCACCAGACACCTGCCGCGAAACCAGGGACCCACCATCTGCCCGACGTAGAAGCACATAGCCGCCGCTTTCCCCCGCTGCTAAACAGGAGCACAGACAGCAATGGCAGCCTGATAATACTTGCTGGCCGGCGGATGATTGAGCGATCCAGCAATAAACGCAGTCGCCGCCACAATAGCATCCAGCGCGACACCCGTCTCAATCCCCAGTCCATGCAGCAGATACAGCAGATCCTCGGTTGCCAGATTCCCTGAAGCCCCTGGAGCATACGGGCAACCGCCCAGACCACCGGCAGATGAGTCAAAGATGGTGATGCCTAGCTGAAGCGCAGTCAGTACATTAGCCAGCGCCGTCCCTCGTGTATCATGAAAGTGCATCGCTAGCTGCCTGGCAGGAATATCCCGCAGTAACAGCGTCGCCACGCGCTCAACATCCGCAGGAGTCGCCACGCCAATCGTATCACCAATAGAAAGCTCCTCCACTCCCAGCTCCAGAAGCGCCAGGGCAACCTCACGCACCTTCTGCTCCGGCACATGCCCCTCATAGGGGCAGCCAAAACAGGTGGAGATGTAACCCCGCACCCAGACACCCTCAGCACGGGCTGCCGCAACAACCGGCCGGAATGCCTCCAGACTGCCGGCGATGCTCATATTGATATTCTGGCGCACAAAGCTCTCCGAGGCCCCGGTAAAGACCGCGATAGCCTGCGCACCAGCAGCGCGCGCCCGCTCCCAGCCGCGCATATTGGGCACAAGGACAGGATACGACACCCCCTCATAGCGGGTGATGCGCGCCATCACCTCAGCAGCGTCCGCGAGCTGAGGGATCGCTTTCGGACTGACGAACGATGTCGCTTCAATCATCGCGAGACCGCTTGCCGAGAGGCGATTAATGAACTCGACCTTGACATCAGTAGGAATCGTCACTTTTTCGTTTTGGAGCCCATCCCGTGGGCCAACCTCCACAACCCGGACACGTTTAGGCAATGTATCGCGCAGTGCCATGGCTATCTATCCTTCCTCTGGCATCAGGTTTAAACCGCCAGGAGCACCCAAGCAGCGCTTCGTCAGATCTCTTCCACCTCAACGAGGACCGTGCCACCCTCAACCGTCTCCCCCTCAGTGCAATGAATGCGCTTCACCACACCTCGGTGGGCAGCAGCGATTGCATGCTCCATCTTCATCGCACCCAGCACAACCAGAATCTCACCGGCCTTCACCATATCTCCCTCACGGACATTGATCTTGATGACAGTACCCGTCATCGGCGCCGTCAGCGATTCGCGCCCCACCCCAATGGCCCCCGCAGATTGCGCGGCGACAGCTACATCGGGTGGACGTGCCGGCTCCAGCGTATAGCTCTGCCCCTCACAGGCAACCAGCAGGATATCCCCCTGACGAGCAACATGCAACAACTGCCGTCTGCCGCTCTGATGGACAATAATGCTCTCAGACGATGGCCGCTCAAAGCGGACGCGCAAACCCTCAACCGACGTAATGGCTGCGGCAACGCCGCCCGTACCGGCCGTGGCTAGCCAGGCATCGCCATCTACAATAGCCCGGCTCAGCGTCACCCATTGCTCGCTACCATGGTAATAATAGCGAAAGGTGTACTCGCCGCCCTGCTGCCAGGGACCTAATGTTCGCCAGGGGTTGCTCACCGCCCCGGCAGCGAGACCTCTACTCGCAGTGGGACGCGACGCCGGCGGCAGGTCCATCCCTGCTGCCGCCAGCAGTACTTCGAGCGGCAGATCCTGCTTCACTTTGACGGCTGGCAGGAGAGCATGGGTCTGCAAGAAGCTGGTAGAAACATTCCCTGCCTGGAAATCCGCATCAGCCAGAATCGCCTGAAGGAGCGCCAGATTAGTCTTCACACCTAACACCACCGTATGAGCCAGCCCCCACTGCAAGCGAGCAATAGCCTCCCGACGATCCGCGCCATGGGCAATAATCTTGGCCAGCATCGGATCGTAGTATACGGTGACCTCATCGCCACTGGCAATGCCCGCATCGGTCCGCAAGCCAGGACCGATCGGCGGCTGGAAGAGCCGTACCTTGCCGATCGACGGGAGATATTGATTCTCTGGATCCTCTGCATACAGACGGACCTCAATCGCATGGCCTCGCGGAACGATCTGCTCCTGGCGGATACCAAGTGGTTGCCTGGCAGCGATAGCGAGCTGGTGCTTCACCAGATCCAGACCAGTGACCATCTCCGTAACCGGATGTTCAACCTGAAGGCGGGTATTCATCTCCAAAAAGTAGTAGTTGCCATCCTCGTCATAGAGAAACTCAACCGTGCCAGCATTAACATAGCCGGCTGCCTGCGCCGCGCGGACCGCCGCTTCACCCATTTCAGCACGCCTGCTCGGCGTCAGCACAACGGATGGGCTCTCTTCAACTACCTTCTGATGGCGGCGCTGAATCGAGCAATCGCGCTCCCCAAGATGGATAGTCTGACCATCATGATCGGCCAGAATCTGGAACTCGATATGGCGGGGATTGACCAGCAGCTTCTCCAGAAAGACCGTATCATCGCCAAAGGCAGCCTTTGCCTCGCGCCTGGCAGCAGCCAGAGCCGCGCGGAACATCTCCGGCCTCTCTACCATACGCATGCCCTTGCCACCGCCACCAGCGGAAGCCTTGATCATCAGCGGATAACCAATATGCTCCGCCGCCCGTGCCAGGATCTCATCGTCCTGCCGATCGCCATAATAGCCAGGAACAGTGGGTACACCGGCTGCTTCAACGGCGCGCTTGGCAGCGATCTTCGAGCCCATAAGCCGGATAGCCGAAGGCGGCGGGCCGATAAAGACAATACCGGCCTCAGCACAGGCTTCGGCAAACGCCACATTCTCCGCAAGAAAGCCATAGCCCGGATGAATGGCCTCGGCATGACAGGCAAGGGCAGCCTCAATGATCGCGGAGATATGAAGATAGCTTTTGGCCGCCGGAGCAGGTCCAATGCAGTACGCCTCATCGGCCATGCGAACATGCAACGCACCGCGATCTGCCTCTGAATACACTGCTACTGCTGTGATGCCCAGCTCCTGGCAGGCAGTAATCACGCGCACAGCGATCTCACCGCGATTGGCGATCAGAACTTTGCGAAACATAGCGCTCCCTCAAAAAAACCACTTCGCACCCCAGAGAGCACAACGGCTGCTGCAACGAGCACCACAAGAAACAGCAAAAGCGAGATTGCTCTCTTGCCAGGCATATCAGATGCACATCTTCTCCGCCGGCACAGCCCCTCTTGAGCGCTTACCCTGTGCTCCAGACCGGCCGGCGCTTCTCCAGAAACGCACGGATACCTTCCTGTCCCTCAGAGCTGGTGCGCAACTGCGCAATAGTCTGCGCCGTCCACTCACGCGCCGCCTCCGGAGTCAGCGTCCCGACGATCCGCGCCAGCTCCTTGCAGGCACGAACGGCCTGTGGTCCACTGCTCAGCACCTGACGCACTGTCTCATCCACCGCACTATCCAGCTCACCTGCCGGGACCACACGATGAACCAGACCAATAGCCAGAGCACGATGGGCATCGAAGCGCTCAGCAGTAGTGAACAGAACGCGCGCATGCGTCTCACCAATCTTGCGGACCACAAAAGGCGAGATTACCGCAGGAGCAATACCCAGCCTCGCCTCGCTGAAGGCGAAGCGGGCATGCTCAGCCGCAATAGCAATATCACAAACCGCGACCAGCCCGACCCCACCACCCATTGCAGCGCCGTTAATCCGCCCGATCAGAACTTGTGGGCAGGCATCAATGGTTTCATACATCGCCGCGAGCCGCAGCGCATCGGCGATATTCTCTTCATGGGTAAAATTCAGGCTGGCGCGCATCCAGTTGAGATCCGCCCCCGCACAGAACGAAGGACCATCACCGGTCAGCACAATGACCCGCAGCGCCTGATCCGCACCCAACGTGCGAAAGCAGGCCTGTAGTTCACCAATGAGATCAGGGTTAAAGGCATTATGGACCTCAGGGCGGCACAAAGTGACCCGCGCCACTGCTCCACTGCGCTCTACAGCCAGATAACGAAAATCACGCACTTCGCCCATGGGACACCTCCTCGTGCGAGATCCCCACAGCGTCACCCGATCCTCTTGCCGGCAAGATAGCACGCCCAACGGGAAAATAGCAAGTGTGTCTCTCTTCCGCACCCCTGCTCCAGCGCAGCAGAAGAGCCACGAGACCTCGCAAGCACCAGTTTTTTCCGCAACAATGACGCGTGGAAGCATGCACTCCCACCAGGAGCAGAAGAGAACGCAGCGACGTCCGGTTCCCCTACTCCAGCGCAGCGAGAGAAGAGGTACGGCCCCACCATTTTCCCCTCTCCAGCGTTGCTGGAGAGGGGGCCAGGGGATGAGGCCCCGCGGACCAGAGGATGAGCTCCGTGGCACCAACTCCCATTCTTGCCATCGCCAGCCGCCGGGCGCGCGGACACCATGCCCGCCCGCTCATACAGCGACCAGCCGGACAAATTGACGCTTGCCACGCTGTAGAACCATGCCGGTACGCACCGCCAATCGGGCAAACGGATCGCCGATTATCACGCCATCCAGCTTGATACCCCCCTGCTCAATCAGGCGGCGCGCCTCACTGCGCGTGCCGGCAAGATGGGTAGCCATAAGCAGATCAATGGCCATCCAGCCCCCCTCCGGGGCAGGCGGCAAATGGATTTCGGGAATATCCGCCGGTATCTCTTTGCGTTGGACAACAGCAGCGAATTCCTGCGCAGCGCGCTCCGCTGCTTCGGCGCCGTGATAAAGCTTGACAATCTCACTCGCCATCCGCTTCTTAAAGTCCATTGGATGCAACACCCCATCAGCAACCTGGCGTGTCAGCGCCGCTATCTCTGCCTCAGGCAGGTTTGTGCAGAGCCGCAAGTACACAGGAACCATCTCATCGGTCATGGACATGAGCTTGCCAAACATATCCACCGGCTCATCCTCAATCGTGATCACATTGCCCCAGCTCGAACTCATTTTTCGGCCATCCAGGCCAGGCAGCATCTCGGTTGTCATGATATCCTGCGGCTCCTGACCAAAGAATTTTTGCAGCGTGCGGCCCGCCAGCAGGTTAAAGGTCTGATCAGTGCCACCTAGCTCGACATCCGCATGCAGAGCAACCGAGTCATAGCCCTGCATCAGCGGATACAGCAACTCATGCAAGCCCAATGGCTTATTCTCCTCCAGACGCTTCTGGAAGCGATCGCGTTGAATCATCTGCTGCACCGTAAAGGCCGAGGCAAGCTGCACTACCTCCGCAAAAGTGAGGGGACTGAGCCATGTGCTGTTATAGACAAATTCCGTGCGCTCCAGATCGAGCACGCGCCCGATCTGGCGAATGTAGCCCGCCATGTTCTCTTCAACCTGCTCGCGGCTCAGCATACGCCGTGTCTCATCTTTATCGGACGGATCACCAATCAGACCGGTAAAATCCCCAATAACAATAATGACCTGATGGCCCAGCTCCTGAAATTCATAGAGCTTCCAGAGCTGGATCGCGCGACCAATATGAATACGACTGGCCGTTGGATCAATGCCAAGCTTCACACGCAGCCGCCGGCCAGAACGCATGCGCCGCTCCAGATTATCGCGATCGATGACCTCGACAACGCGGCGGGTCAGCACCTGACGTACGCGGTCAGGATCAGTAATAACCGGAGCTTCATTGCGCCCGGTTCCCGGTATACCCCGGCGGTCGCGGGCTGGAGAAGACAGGAGCATAACACATCACCCTCTCAAACCAGTATCTATAGACTATGAACCACTCAGACCATCGGTCCCGCATCCTGAACAAAACGGATCCTTGTACAACCCCTCCGCCTTTCGTGGTTCAATCCATCCCCTCTTAGCCCTCCCTACCTGCATAACCATAAAAACGCGCGCCCCAATCCGGCGAGGACGGGGACGCGCCATGGTACCACCTCATTTCATCGCCAGCTAGCTCACTGTGGTGAGCCAACGAGCGACCTCATTGTCCTCGCTAACGGGAGGATCCGGCATGGCCTACACACCTGCTCTGCCCCCACCATCCATAATTGGCCAGGCGCAGACATCGCCCCTCAGGGAGCACTGCACCCTGTAACAGGGCATCAGCGACTTCAGCCGCCATCTCCAGAGAGTAATTCAGCACGGTTGCACAGCGGGTTTGCACCCACCACCCGCTCTCTGCCAGCAATCTCAACCGTCCCTACTGCATCTCCTTCAGCGTGTCGGGGATTCTTTTGTACTCAGTATAGCGTACAGCAACTGAGAGCGCAACCAGAGCACCTGGAGAACCAGCGCGGCTAGCAGGGCCTTCCAGCAGGCGCCAGCAGCCCCTACATACCGGTCATTGCCTATCATCCAACCAAGCACTTATGCATTTTGCACAAAAACCGCACATAAATACTGGCTAATTTGTCCGTTGATCGCTCCCGGACCAGGGCTTATGCTTACTAACAGTGGGATATAGCTGGATAACCTGATCTCTGGATCCGAGCACCGGGCTTTCCAGTCGTGCAACCTGCACAAATCCGCTCTCCAGCGCTGGAGAAACCACAGCAGCGCCGCATGAAATCGCCGTTGACGCTCCCACCACTACGATCGCGATGGGAAGCCTGTGAGAACCTTTCTTCATCCCACCAGATATGGACCATCTGAAGGAGGAGACGATATGGCGAGTTCCACAACCAACACGTCTGCTGGCGGCATGAAAGCAACGCTGGGCCTTACCGGCGTGACGGTGAATGCCATGGCACTCATCGCGCCCGGCGCTTTCCTCTGGCTCACCTTTCAGATCCAGGCCGCCCAGAGCGTGCATGGCGTGTCGACCGCACAAGATATGGTTCCCGGCCTGCTGGCTGCGCTCCTGCTAGCATTCCTGACCGCCTATTCGTATTCACAGCTGGCAAATCTCTTCCCTGAAGCTGGAACCGGCAGCAGCTACTATTTTGCCGAGGCAGCGCTCCTGAACCGTGAAGAAGGCGAACATTACCGCTTTGCTCGCCTCGCCAAATTCATCGTCGGCTGGACATCGCACCTCTACTACTGGGTCTATCCTGGCCTGATGGTTGGCGTCTTTTCCACCCTCATCCAGTATATCGCCAGCCGCTTCGGCTTCAGCTTTGCCACACAGCCCTGGTTTGCCTATGCGGTCGCTATCATCATGGCCGTGGGCGTGGGCAGCATCGCCTATCGGGGCATCACCGGCTCGACTGCCACCGCCATTGGCATCAATGTAATCCAGATCATCTCTCTTGCCACCCTCAGCTGCATGGCGATTGCCTACCGACTGGCCCATGCGAGCGGCATCACCTACGACCATCCGACGGCGCTCAGCGTGATCACCCCACACTCACTGACCAACGTGCTCTTCCAATCCACGATCGCCATTCTGCTGCTTGTTGGCTTTGAGAGCATCACTGCCCTGGGCGCGGAAACCAAAAACGCCAAGCGCAATATCCCGCGCGGCATCTTGCTCTCCCTGGTCATTCAGGGACTGATCTGCTACGTCTTCGAGTACTTTGCCGCCAACTACTTTATGGGCAGCCAGTATCAGATCGTCACCGGTACCGGCAAAAACGCCGTCATCCATAAGGGGCTCGACGCTGCGGCGCAGTCACTGGCACCCATTGGCGACATGGCCAACATCATCGGCAACTGGCTGGGACACTTCGGCTTTGCCCTAACCATCATCATCGGCCTGACTGTGGCCATCGCTATCATCGGCACCACCCTGTCCTGCCTGAACACTGGCGTGCGCGTCACCTATGCCATGGGACGCGACCGCGAGATTCCCAGCTTCTTCGGGCTCATGCATCGCCAGTATGCAGTCCCGCACACCGGTATCATCGTGCTCACCAGCCTCTCTGCCCTGGTGGGTATCTATTGCTCAACGGGATTTGGCCCCTTCGCTTCGGTGGACACTCTGACACAGGTAACGCTCGTAAGCAACATCGGCACGTTCCTCCTCTATGGCATGACCTGCCTGATCGCCCTCTTCGCTTTCCGCCGCGAGACTGCTGCCGATTACCATCCCATCAAGCATCGCCTGATCCCATTCCTCGGCCTTGTCGCCAATCTGGCTATGCTGGTTGCCGTCGTCTACCTCTCGATTATCTCCGGCGGCTCGACAGCAACAGATGCGCAAATCGCTATTGGCGCCGTTGTAGTCTTCATGCTCGCTGGCATGGCCGTCCTGTTCGTTACCAGCCGCCAACAAAAGCGCAGCGTGCTGCTCAAAGAGCGCCCCGCCTACCTGGGATCACGATAATACGCTCGCCAGCGGAGGTGACTTGCATCGTGGAACGTACCGATGATTTCGAGCAGCAGTGCCAGGATATTCTAACCACTATCACAGCCCGTGGCATCCAAACCATCTCATTGCAGTTTACAGACATCAGCGGCCATTTGAAAGGCGTCAGCATTCCCGCGGATCAGCTCGCTATCGTACTGGCTCACGGGCAATGGATCGATGGCTCCAGCATCGAGGGTATCGTGCGCCGGCACGAGAGCGATATGGTGCTACGCCCGGACCCCACAACCTTTGCCATCCTGCCATGGAACGAGTCATCCGGGCCAGTGGCCCGGATCATTTGCGACGTCTACACCATGAGCGGCCACCCCTTTGCCGGCGACCCCCGCCATGTCTTGCGCCGGGCGCTGGCATTCGCTGCTGAACGTGGCTTTATCTACCAGGTGGCTCCTGAGATCGAGTTTTTCATCTGCCAGATCGACACCGCTGGACACCTCTTGCCCCTCACTGCTGACCCTGATAGTTACTTCGATCTCAGTGCCGATCCGGGCACACATCTGCGGCACGACCTGGTGGCTGCCCTGCGGACTATGCATATCGCCGTAGAGAGCAGCCACCATGAAGTGGCCATGGGCCAGCATGAGATCGACCTGGCAGCAACTCATGCGCTCCACATAGCCGATAATATCGTCACACTCAAATTCCTTGCGCGTCACCTGGCCCGTCAACATGGCCTGCACATCACCTTCATGCCCAAGCCCTTTAATAACATGAGCGGATCAGGCTTGCATATTCACCAGATGCTCCTATCCCGCGATACCGGCGCAAACCTCTTTGCCGGACAGAGCTACCGGACCATCTCAGCTCTGGCGCTGCACTTCATCGCCGGGCAAATTCACCATGCTCCAGCCTTTGTGGCCATAACCAATCCCCTGGTTAATTCTTATAAACGCCTGGCCGGCGGCTACGAGGCTCCAGCCACTATCACCTGGGCACACGAGAATCGCGCCGCATTTATCCGTGTGCCCTACGTGCCCATTGGCCATCCCGAAATGACACGAGTAGAAATGCGCGGCAGCGACCCCGCCGGCAATCCCTACCTCACCCTTGCCGTATTGCTGCGAGCAGGGCTCGCTGGCATTGCAGAGCAACTGCCAGCTCCAGATCCAGTGGAAGAACAGGTTTATGCCTTCACAGAGAACGAACACCCTTCATTAGAAGCCGCATGGTTGCCACGATCGCTCGGCGAAGCCCTGTCTGCCTTCAGCGCCAGCCCACTGCTGTGTGAGGTGCTGGGCGAGCATGTCTTCGGACACTTCGCGGAAATGAAGCAACGAGAGTGGCGGGCTTATCAGGCCCAGGTGACCGAGTGGGAGCAGCGTCTCTCGCTGGAGATGGCATAGGCGGAGCGAAGAGCTATGATGGTAGCTATGGATGATCGGCACAAGTGCCAGCGCGTATGGGCGATTGGCGACATTCACGGCGCGCGTCAACGCCTCGTCGAACTGCTGAGCGAAGCAGAAATCATTGATAGGCAGGGACACTGGATAGCTGGCCAGACGATCGGTATCTGCCTGGGCGACTATTTCAACCATGGCGAGGATGGCGCTGGCGTAGTGCTGCTGCTCCGCCGTTTACAGCACGAGGCACGCCAGGCCGGCGGCGACCTGATCCCGCTCCTGGGCAACCACGACGTGCTCATCTGTGCCTTGCTCGCCGAGCGCCGGCGCACTCCCTATGGCGAGGTAGCTAGTCGCTGGCTGCTCAATGGGGGACGCTTCCTCGACCTCCAAACCCTGGAACGTCACCCCGATATCGAGACCTGGCTCCAGGACCTCCCCGCTCTGATCCGCATCGGCAAAACGCTTTATCTCCATAGTGACACTGTCGGCTACGGTGAGCTTGGTGCCAGCATTGCTGACGTCAACGCGACGGTGCGCGCAATCCTGCACAGTGGCAACCTTGATCGCCTGGCAGCCCTCTTCGACCTGCTCTGTCGCCGTGGCGAGTTGCGCAACCCCAAAAATGTAGCTCGCTTACTATCAACGTTTGGCGGCAACCGCATTGTCCATGCCCACTCCCCCATTTTCGCCCGCGCCCCGCTGGTACTGCACGAGGGACGTTGCATCAACATCGAGGGCGGACTCTGGGATTCCGATGAGCGCGAACCTCTGGGATTCGTCTACTGGGCATAGACGCCCGCTACCTCCCATGGGCAAGCTGCGCCAGCACACCGATAAGCACAATAGCCACGAGCGTGGCACCGATAACAAGGGCATAGATCAACATCTGCTGCAAGCGCGGATGGCCCGCTAGCAGCAGGCGCCGTTTGGGGGCAGCTTTAATCGTCGAACCGACTTCCATATAGTTCAGCAACGCCTGACGGAACTCCTCGGCCGTTTGATAACGATCGTCTGGCTGGCGGGCCAGCGCCTTCTGGATCACCGCGTCGAGGGCAGCAGGCACCGCGGGATTGATCGCGGTAAGCGGACGGATCGTCCCATAAAGGTGCTGGCTCATCACCGCCAGCGGATTATCCCCGGTATAAGGCGGCTCACCACAGAGTAACTCGTAGCCAATGGCCCCAAGGGCATAGATATCCGTCCGGGCATCGCCACGTTTGCCCTGCACCTGCTCCGGGGCCATGTAATCAGGTGTGCCGACAGTGGCACCCAGCCCTGCCCACGTAATGCGCCGAGCGCCACGCAGCAGAGCAATGCCAAAGTCCACGATCGTTACATCGCCAGTAGGCGTGATAAGAATGTTCTCCGGCTTGAGATCGCGGTGAAAAACCCCGCGCTCATGACAATAGGCTATCGCCTCACAGAGCTGATCAAGCACATGGATCGCCTCCGGCGGCGACAATGGCCCATGGACCGAAAGATAGGCACGCAGCGTTTCACCCTCCACGTACTCTATAACCATATACGGCTGGCCCTCATATTCGCCAGCATCCAGTACGCGCTGAATATGGGGATGTTGCAGGGTGCGTCCGATCTCTAGCTCACGCTGATAGCGATCATAGAGGGCTGGATCGCCGATCATATTGATATGGGGGAACTTCAGGATAACAGGCTTGCCCGTCGCATCACGCGCAACATAAGCAGTCCCCATCCCACCGCTGCTCAGACGGCGCACTACTATATATCCGCCAACGGCCGTTCCCTCGGTCAACTCGGCCACAGCTCTCGCTCTGCTCTCTTCTGCGGGGATCTCTCAATACCTGGTATCCCTATCATATCCTGCACGCCAGAGCGGGTCAAGGCATCAAAGATTGGCCGAACCTGGATATCTGCGCTGTGCTGAATACTCCACCACTCCCCGCCGCGCACCAACGGCCACTTTACATATCCGATCACATGCGGAACACGCCGAACGCCGGCTCAGGCACCGGCGCATTGAGCGAAGCCGCGATGCCCAGGGCCAGCACAGCACGCGTGTCCACCGGATCGATAATCCCATCGTCCCAGATCCGGGCCGTACTGTAGTACGGATTGCCCTCAGCCTCATACTTCTCCAGAATCGGCGCTTTAAATGCCTGCTCCTCTTCAGGGCTCATGGTCTTGCCCTGAGCCGCCAGGCTCTCCTGGCGCACGGTCGCCAGCACAGTTGCCGCCTGCTCGCCTCCCATCACCGAGATGCGCGCGTTGGGCCACATCCAGAGCTGGCGCGGACCATAGGCGCGGCCACACATACCATAGTTGCCGGCTCCAAAAGAACCACCGATGATCACCGTGAATTTGGGCACCTGCGCATTGGCCACAGCCATGACCATCTTGGCCCCATCCTTGGCAATGCCACCGGCCTCATACTGGCGACCAACCATAAAGCCGGTGATGTTCTGCAGAAAGATGAGCGGCGTTCGCCGTTGGACACAGAGCTCGATGAAATGGGTCGCCTTGAGCGCGCTCTCCGAGAACAGAATGCCGTTATTGGCCAGAATGCCCACCGGATAGCCCATGATGCGCGCAAAGCCACAGACCAGCGTCGTCCCATAGAGCGCTTTAAACTCATGAAAGCGACTGCCATCTACCAGACGAGCAATAACTTCATGAACATCATAGCTCTTGCGCGGATCACGGGGGATGATGCCGTAGAGATCCGCAGGATCGTAGAGCGGCTCCTCCGGCGGCAGAATCTCCCAGGGCACATAGCGGCGACGATTCAGGTTGGCAACGATACTGCGCCCCAGTGCCAGCGCATGCTCATCGTTGACAGCATAGTGATCGGTGACGCCAGAGATGCGACAGTGCACATCGGCCCCCCCCAGCTCCTCAGCGCTAACCTCCTCGCCGGTCGCAGCCTTCACCAGCGGCGGACCTCCCAGGAAGATGGTACCATTGCCTCTGACAATAACCGTCTCATCGCTCATCGCCGGAACATAGGCTCCGCCAGCGGTACAGGAGCCCATGACCAGGGCAATCTGGGGAATGCCTTTCGCAGACATCTGAGCCTGATTGTAAAAGATGCGACCAAAGTGATCACGATCCGGAAAGACCTCCGCCTGCAAGGGGAGAAAGGCCCCACCCGAATCTACCAGATAGATGCAGGGCAAATGATTCTGCTCGGCGATCTCCTGGGCGCGCAAATGCTTCTTCACCGTCAAGGGATAGTACGTGCCACCCTTAACGGTTGCATCGTTAGCGACTATCACGCACTCCTGGCCCTCCACCAGGCCAATACCCGTCACAATGCCAGCGGAAGGAGCCTCATTATTGTACATGTCCCAGGCCGCCAGCGTGCTGAACTCCAGGAAAGGCGTGCCAGGATCGCAGAGCAGAGCAATACGCTCGCGCGCCAGCAGCTTGCCGCGCTGACGATGACGCTCGATAGCCATGCGACCACCGCCGCGTTTGACCTGGTTCGTGCGCGTGCGCAGTTGTTCCAGCAACTCGGCAAAGAAGCGTTGATTGGCAGCAAACTCAGCGCTTTGCCGGTCAATCCGGCTCTCAATCACAGCCATGGCCAGATATCCTTCCTGCAACTACCAGGAGCCGCGGCCAACAGAGCATCTGGCCGCCGATAACGTCAAACAGATTGCTCTGCAAGCTCATGCCTCAGGAGAGATATCCGCAGGGGCATGTGAGAGACCAATGCCAGGGATATCCTCCAGCTTCTTGATGCGACAGAGCAGGCGAACGCGGAAGCTGAAGAGACGCGGATCAAACGGCTTCACCAGATAGTCATCGGCACCAGACTGGAAGCCGGTCACTTTGTCTTGCAGCGAGGCGCGAGTTGTCAGCAGCATAATGGGCAGACGGGCAAGAGACGGAATCTGGCGGATGCGTGCGCTGAGGACAAAGCCGCTGAAATCAGGAAGATCCACTTCGCTGATGAGCAGATCAGGAACCTGGTCCCTGAGCGCTGCCAGAGCCAGCGCGCCAGATGGTACCTCATGCACAACATAATCATCGCCCAGAGCCTGGCGCACACGGGCACGTAAGGCTTCATTGGGATCAGCAACCAGGACAGTGAGCAAACGCGACCGCTGCGGCAGCGATATCGTAGCAGCCTCGCCTGCTGGCTCATCCTTCTGGTTCATACCACTCCCGTTCTCTCGTGTAATTCCCAGAATTTCTCTACGGCTAAACAGGGAGCCGCTCAGAGGAGATCCCCTTGATCCTGGAGCAACTGCTGCATACGCATCCGGCGATCTTCCGGTGTAATACGCATCACCCGTTCAATGGCTGCACAGAGCGCTTTGGGTTTAAAGGGCTTGGTCAGGTACTCATCAACCCCAGAGAGCAGACCGGTTAGCTGATCTTCCTCGCGGATCATCGCGCTCAAGATGATCAGGGGAGTATCCGCAGTGCGGCTATCGCCACGCAGACAGCGAACAAGCTGGTAGCCATCCATGCGCGGCATCTTGACATCAATGATGACACAGTCAGGCGCTTCTTGATAGAAGCGTTCCAGCCCCTCAATCCCATCATAGGCGACAACAACTTCATAGCCGCCCTGAAGGCTGACCGCATATTTAATAAGCTCAACAATGGTCGGATTGTCATCTATCACCAGAATTTTCTTTGGCCGCGCGGTACCCGTCGCATCGGCTGCCAGCGCATCTTCGGTCATGATTGCTCCCTCATTCCAGCAAGTATAGCTTGCTCTTCCTGCTCTGGTGAGACCTACCATCGTGCACTCCCCCAAGAGAGTGCAGCAAGGAGATTGTATCATAGCCGCTGCTATCTGCCAAGATCTGTATAACGGTGGAACGAGCTTTGCAGCAAGAGGATCACAGGTTGAGCGATGTCTACAGCGATTGCGCGCCATGGCTTGACGCCAGGGTACAGGTACTGTACAATAGCATCAAGCCCGGACAAGAAGGCTCGTAGACGAAGCAGTGGCACATGCAATGGCGCTGTCCGGCGCCTCGCAATCCGTGTCTGTTCATAGCCGCCTTGTTTGCAGTCAAAGGAGGAACGAGCCATGGGAATGCTGCGCATTATGTCTCGTCGCGGCGATGACCGTATTATTTGGGATCAGCAAAAAGTCGCCGAGGGCGACCCGGAAGCCCTCGCCGCAGTGCGCGAAGCAGAAAATATCTTTGCACAGGAGCGAGCAAAAGGAGCAACCGCTTTCAGAGTAACTCCGGGAAAACCCGCTGAGCGCATTGAGCAGTTCGATCAGACAGCCGAACAGATTGTTCTCGTGCCACGGGTTGTGGGCGGATGAATGCCGCAGCATTGCTGACGGCTTTGATCTGGGTGCTGATCGCGCTCGCCGCCTCCCCCATGCTCTGGTTGATCATTCAACCCTACGTGCGTGGGTGGTCACGAGCCGAACGGCGCGCTATGGTCTTTCTGCGGGAGCTGCTTACCCCCGATGAATATCAGCAACTCTCCTGGCTCGGTTATCTGGATATCCACAGCCCTAGTATGAGCCAGCGTATCTATCGGATCCCCCGGTCACGTGGCTATGTGCAAGTGTACGAGAACGGGCGCGCAGTTATGCGCCTCTGCGTGCAGCCCCTGGAACACCTCCCGGAGGCAGATGTCATTATTATGCACAAGCTCATGATCGAGGGTAATGAGGAGCATTACCTGCAGAAAGCCAATAAGTATTTCTATCGTTCGTGATTGCTGCTCCTGCGCTCAGATACCCAGGGGCACGCTCATAGAGCGTGCCCCTGCATCTCTGCCCTCTCTGACACCCGGCAGCCTCACTCTGCCTCGATAATCGGATAGTGCCCATTTTGTTTAGCACATACATGCGGACCAGGCTCCATGGGTAGACCACAGAATGGACAGCGCGGGCGTCCGGCGGCAAGGATGGCGACAATATGCCGGCTGAGCATCTCTGCCTGCGCCCGCGTAAACAGGAAGCTACACACCACTTCCTCTGCTTCCTCCCCCAGCTCTTCCTCTTCTTCGCCGGCTTCTCCCTCTTCCCGCATGAGCCGCAGTGACGCCGCCATAAGCAGCAGGAGATCACGCCGCTCTTCGTAGCCAAGCGTCATCTGCCCAACACGAAATTCAAGATCAGGATTCTCCGGGAAGTCTGCTGGTGCACCGGGAACTGGCTCAAGCACTTGCGCTTGCCCCCCCGCTTCCAGGTGCAAGAATTCACCGCCAGATATCTGAGCCAGCACCTGGTTGATGGCAATCAATAGCTGCTCCAATTGCTCCCGCTCCATCCACAGGCTGGCGCTGCCAGCAGGACCACGGGCATAAATGCGAAAGCGGCGCTGGCCCGGACGACCGATAGCCTCGGCATCTAGCAGCGTAACCTGCCCGAAGTCGTACATCTCTCTACTCATAGCGCCTCGCTCTCCATATTTCAAGATGGAGCTGAGGGGGAACATCGTCATCAGGACTAGTGTAACATCGTTTCCCCAGCCCTGCAACGGGTGCCCGACATCCCCCTTTACAGCACACGAGCCAGGCGCCGCTCTTCCACGCGCATCAGGTCACGGTAGACAAAGCGCGTGCCCACAATCCCGATCACCCCGGCGATCAGGAGCATCGCTGGACACGTAGCGAGCAGCGCCCCACGCAATCCGGCCGCATGACCACCCAGTGCATCGGAGATGGCGCCAACTATGAGCGGTGAGGTCACATCACCCAGCAAATGAGCAATAAGCAGACTCACCGAGACGACCAGCGCACGCAATTCTGGAACTACAACATCCTGCGCCACAGCCGTGATCGGGCCACTATAGACGTTGAGCAGCAGCCCACTCAATACAAAAAACGGCAGGAAACTGACGAAGCTTGAGCTGGTCACTGCCAGCGCAAAACAGGGGCTGGAGAGCAAGAAGCCAATCCCACTGGCCAGAACCCGTCCGCCTACAACGCGCCGGGTGAGTATATCTGCCAGTAACCCACCTAAGAGAATACCGGCGACACCGGCCAGAACCAGCACAATCCCCGAGACAATGCCCGCTTCACCCTCCGTCAGGGCATATGCACGTTGCAAATAGATCGGTAACCAGTAGGCCGCTGCACCCAACACCCAGAAGCCGAAAATCTGGACAAGAATCGTGATCATGATTGTCGGAGTACCGAGCAGCATGCCCAGCTGGCGCACAAACGGCAGGCTCGTTGCCAGAGGACGCCCGCCAGCGCCAGATGTCGCCTCCACCCGCGCCTGCCACCCATCAGCTATACCACGTGTCGGCTCACGCAGGCGGAAGGCCAGAAACGCAAAGAGCAGCCCCGGCACAGCCGTCAGGAAGAACGCCGCACGCCAGTTCAAAGCGCCAGCAACGATGCCGCCTAGAGAAAAGCCTATTGCCAGCCCTACCAAGGCTCCAGCACCCCAACGACTCATAATCTGCGCTCGCCGTTCACGGGAAAAGTAGTCGCTCAACAGCGAGGTGCCAGCAGGATAATAGCCGGCCTCGCCAATACCCACCAGGGCACGAGCTACAAAGAGCGTCCAGAAGCCAGTAGCCAGGCCGCTCAAGAAAGTTGCCAGACTCCAGATGCCAACACAGAGGCCAATCACGTTCTTACGGACCCCACGATCCGCCCAGACACTCAGCGGCAGCGCAGCCAGTGCATAGACAAGCAGGAAGGCAGTGCCCAGCGCACCTCCCTGGGCATCAGTAAGCTTGAACTCCGCTTGAACGTTCGATAGAACGGCAGGAAGGACATAACGATCAAGATAATTGAAGAGGTTGATTAAAAACATGACCCAGAAAACATAGGCGGCATAGCGCCGGGCCTTCACCCCGGCGCGCGCCTCTTCCGATATGGCCGGCCGAGCAATCTCACTCACGATCAGGCTCCTTTCAACCTCTGAAAAAATCTATCCCCTTCCCCGCTGAGGTCGATGTCCGGCCTATCATAACATATCAGCACCAGCCAGACAAGCACCTTTGCACCACTGGCATCACCCTGAGTTATCCGCATCTCAGCGCAGCATGCCGCCCCCTGGAACATTGCTTATTTATCTTTTGTATAGTAATAAGCCGCTATCTTCTCTAGTTTTAACCAGCATGGCTGACTTTATGTCAATCAGCTCATCCACTACCACTGATCTATTGCAAGTACGCTAAAAAGATGCTATGCTTGCCTTGCCTGCTCCAATGGCGGAGATCAGCCGTTTTACGAAGGAGAAAACCCCATGCGTGAACGTCAGCACCTCTCCCGTTCTTCCTGGTCCACGCGCACGGCCATCATCGCCGCCGTCGCGCTCTTGCTCATCTCCACCCTGGCCGCTGTGCGCTGGAGCCTGGCCCCAGGCATAGCCGCTCGCAGCCAGGGTTTCCCCACCAGCTTCGGCGACCGTGATGACCTGCCCGCTTCTGCTTACCATCCTGTCGGTAGTCTGCCCCATGGCACTGCGACCGTCAGCGGCACCGTCACTGATGCTCAGACCGGCCAGCCCGTCGCCAACGCCACCGTCGGCATCAGCCTGGGTACAAGCGGCTCCGGTGCCTCCTATGCCACGACTGATAGCAATGGCAACTATTCGTTCACCGGTATTGCTACCGGAACCTATAACCTGAGCGCCTGGCGCTATGACCTCAGCCAGGGCGAAAAGACCATGTATCAGGACAGTCAGAAGATGCAGGTCTCTATCTCCGGCAATACCACCATCAACTTCGCCCTCACCCCCCTGCCCGTGCCCGGCTCACGCACCATCGGCAACAATGCCAAAAACTTCATCCTCGTCGACTATGACGAAACCTACTACGAAGCCTGGTTCACCGATACCAAATCCATGGCCAACAAATCACCGTCTATTCACTCCGTGGCCAGCAATGGCGTCGTCGCGACCACCGACTACACCCAGTATGGCTGGTCGCCGATTGACCACTACCAGCTCGCCGTCGGCGGCTTCCCCGCCTGGCGCACACCGGATGACCCACCTCCCGTCTGGGGCCAGAACAGCAATATGGACACCAACCTCTGGTATAACACCAGCGAGGTCTTCGGCCAGGAGTCCATCTTTGACGTCGCCAAGAGCTATGGCATGAGCACCGCCGTCATCGGCGGCGATGACTACCCGACCGGCCACATCACCGATAGCAATGTGGACACTATTGAACTGGGCCCAAACATCAACGGTGTGCCCACCAAGTGGGTCCAGGAAGTCGAAAACTTCATGACGGCCCATGCCAACAACCCTAACGGGATGCTCATCTATATGCCAGTTACCGAGGCCGAAGGTTTCTCCCCTGAAGATGTCAGCCCGGATTCCTCTACCGGTGCCTACCAGCAGGATAGCACCTGGGATGACGAGGCTCTGGGAGAATTGCTCACCTGGCTCCAGCAGAACGGCTACATGGCCAACACCGACATCGCCGTGACCGCCGACGAGGCCCAGAATGACCATACCAGCTTCGACAATTTCTATGGGCTGGGCTCAACAGGCATGGGCACCACCCGCCACATCCCCTTCACCATGGAGGGACCCAATGTGGTGACCGGTGGTGTGCAGTACACCCAGCAGATGGGCATCGATGACGAGCCGACGAACATCATGTACGCATTGGGGCTGCCCGCGCCGGTCGATAGCCGCGGCCACGTCATCCCGGCGTTCTTCACTACCCATAATCCCACCCCCACCCCGACACCAACACCATCAGGTACCCCCACCCCGACACCAACGCCGTCAGGCACCCCCACCCCGACACCAACAAATACTCCGACCCCTACGCCGACATCGACACCAGGCGGCGGCAATAACCTGATCATTGATGGTGGCTTCGAGACTCAGAGCCCTGCCTGGGTCCTCAAAGGTAGCCCGCTACCCCAATATTCAACAGCGAATCCCCATACCGGTAATTACTCCATGCTGGTGGGTGGCCTGAGCAACCAGAAAGGTGTCTCCTATTTCTATCAGGTCGTCACCATCCCATCAAACATTACCAGCGCTACGCTTTCATACTGGTACTGGCCATCCACGACCGATACACCCCAATATGCCTATCAGGCCGTAGGCATTTACAGTACCAGCGGCAAGCTCCTTGCCCAGGTAATGAAGGTGACCTCCAATGACCAGAAGTGGGAGAACGTCACTTTTGATATGTCCCAGTTCGCCGGCCAGACGGTCGCCATCGCCTTCATCGACAGTGAGTCCAGTGGTACCAACTACTACAACTGCTATATGTATGTCGATGACGTCTCGCTCAACGTCTCATAGCATCTAACCAGCGGGGTTTGCGAGGAGGGCCCCTCGCAAACCCCAGATTCCCGCCACCCTCTTCAGAAACCTTGCCCTCTGCACTCCTGCATGGCCACAGGGGATTGACAGCGCAGGTCTGGCAAGCTATGCTGAGTTAGCAGGATACTCCTTGTCATTGCGAGCTATAGATCTCAGCAATAATCTGGTACGCGGCTCTTCAGGAGAGAGGCAATGCTCGATGTACGAGAGCGACCCGTAACTTTTGTCGCCCGTGGCCAGCCGGCCTTTCGGTTAGAGGGAATTCTCCACCAACCAGTACGTACCGATGGAAGCCTGAGCGCAGCAGTCGTCTTATGCCACCCCCAACCGGCCAGTAGCGATTATCGCGACCCCCTCACCTGGTTACTCGCTCGTGAACTGGCAGCTCAGGGGATTATGGCCCTCCGCTTTAACTTTCGCGGCGTAGGCAATAGCGAGGGCCAGCAGACCGATGGTCGCCTGGAGCCGCTTGATGTCGCTGGTGCCATTGAGTTCATCTTAAGCCAGCCAGGTGTCAACCGCCAGAAGCTCTGCCTGGTAGGGCACGGCTTCGGTGCTTTTATCGCCCTCTCTTACGGACCCTATGATCCGCGCATCGGCACCATCGTTGCCATCAGTCTGCCAATGTATCGCGTTACCAGCGGTTTCGGAGCCAGGTTCGACCGCCCCAAGCTCTTCATCACTGGCGAATTCGACGAAGTCTGCCCTCGCCACAAACTGCAACCCTATATCGAGCAACTCCCTGGCCCCAGGGGCCTCAAGATCGTCACCGGCGCGCGCCACCTGATGCGTGGCTATGAGGATGTAGCCGCTTCGGCCATCATTACCTACATCCGGCGCTGGATTGCTCTACCGGAGCCTGGCGTCACACGAACCTGATCACGCCCATTTCTCGGTCATCACGGAGAGGTACTGTGCCTATTCACCCCACAAATCCAGTTATTGTCCAGAGTGACCATACCCTCCTACTGGAGGTAGATCATCCCCTCCATGCCGAAGCACGCGATGCCCTCGCCCAGTTCGCCGAGCTCGAAAAATCGCCCGAACACATGCACACCTATCGCCTTTCGCCGCTCTCGCTCTGGAACGCGGCTGCCGCCGGCCTGGACGCAGCAACGGTCATCGCCATGCTCAGCCAGTATAGCAAATACGATCTGCCGCCCAACATTGTCACCGATATTCGCGATTATATGAGCCGCTTCGGCCGCGTCAAGCTCTTGAAAGATCCCGCCAGCAACCTGATCCTCCGATCGCACGATGCTCCGCTCCTCGTTGAACTCTCCCGTAACCGGCAGATACAACCCTATATCATCCGCCAGCTCGACCCCTATACCCTCCTGGTCGATCCGGCGCATCGCGGGCATATCAAACAATCGCTGGTGAAGATCGGCTTCCCGGCTGAGGACCTGGCTGGCTACACCGACGGCGCTCCATTGCCGCTAGCCCTGCGTACCCGAACACTCAGCGGCCGGCAATTCACTCTGCGCCCCTACCAGCAAGCCGCTGCTACCGCATTCTATGCTCATGGCGCGCCAAGCGGCGGCAGTGGCGTCGTCGTGCTACCCTGTGGTGCAGGCAAGACCATGGTCGGTATGGCCGTCATGGCCATATTGCAGCGCGCCACCCTCATTCTGACGCCAAATACAGTGGCCGTACGCCAGTGGATCAATGAACTCCTGGACAAAACTACCTTAACAAGCGAGCAGATTGGTGAGTACACAGGGGAACGCAAAGACATCCGTCCCGTGACCGTGACAACCTACCAGATCCTGACTTATCGCCCATCTGAAGATAGTGACTTCCCCCATTTTCAGCTCTTCACCAGCTATGACTGGGGCCTGATTATTTACGACGAAGTACACCTGTTGCCTGCACCCGTCTTCCGCATTACGGCTGAGATTCAGGCCCGCCGCCGCCTGGGGCTCACAGCCACGCTGGTTCGCGAGGATGGCCGCGAGGGCGACGTCTTCGGCCTCATCGGCCCCAAAAAGTATGATGTCCCCTGGCGCGAACTGGAGCGCCAGGGCTGGATTGCTACGGCTGAATGCCATGAGATTCGCGTCTCTTTACCTGAACAGGAGCGCCTCAACTATGCTATGGCCGATGAGCGCGAGAAATATCGCCTGGCCGCAGAGAATCCTGTCAAGCTCGATATCGCCTGCTGGCTGACGGCCAGACACACAGACGATCGCGTCTTGATCATTGGCCAGTATATCGATCAGCTCAAGAAGCTGGCCCAACGGCTCAATGCCCCGCTTATCACCGGCCGCACGGGCACAGCGCAACGCGAAAAACTCTATGAGCAATTCCGGCGTGGCGAGATTCGCCGTCTCGTCGTCAGCAAGGTCGCCAACTTCGCCATCGATCTGCCCGATGCCAATGTCGCTATCCAGGTCTCCGGCACCTTTGGTTCCCGCCAGGAGGAAGCGCAACGCCTGGGCCGCATTCTCCGTCCAAAGTCTGATGGCGGCCTCGCCTACTTTTACAGCGTCGTCACACGTGATACCCGCGATCAGGAGTTCTCTGCCAACCGGCAGCTTTTCCTGACCGAGCAGGGATACCGATATATTATCGAGGATGCAGAGACATTGCTGGGCGTCCACACGATATAATGCATACGTGGCTCATCAAACAGCAACACGGCTGGCTTCCTCTCCGCTCGCAGGGAGCCCTGGCTGCGAAGAGATCTGCATGCTCGGCGGGCCGATCGCACAATTTGCACAAATTTTCGGCCTGGAGCGTAAGTTTGCCTGCGGAACTGGCACAAGGCGCGACGGCAAGGAGATCGTCATCATGGCTGAGAGCTTCAACCAGCAATATGAGCAGGCCATCAAAAGGGTGTTTCGCGATCTGGCACAACAGGAAATCGCCAAAGGGGCCGATCCGCTGGAACAGGCACGTCAATACGCCGAACGCGGCAAGCCGGACTTCGTGCTTGCCTACCTCCTGGAGGCATCGCTCCCAGATGAGGAGAAACGTGAGCTCCTGGCTTATGCCTATGAGCGGCGTGCCACCTTATCCGAACGGAAAGCGAACGAGATGCATCAACGCTTCCATACCCCCTTCCCGCTGGTCCTGCTGGATGCCAGAAAAGATCGCGCACGCGCGCGCCAGGTGCGGGAAGGCAAGACTCCCCAATGATCAGCCCGCAAGCTCTTCTTTGGCCACGATGCATCCGGCTGAGTTTGAGAAGAGAATGGTGCTGAGCAATGGCATGCCCTCCTTTTCTGGCTCTATGCGCCTTTCTCGCGTTCAGTCATTTTTGTATACTACTGTTGTTCAGGAGGTAATCAATGGCATGGCCGGCACGAACCCGACATCACCGATCAAGAATGTCTCCAGCCGATCTGGCCTGGTGGGCACAGGGAGATGCACCCGTACGCGTGGCGCAGGCGCTGGTGCCCCTGATCGATGGGCGCGCTGCCATGCTGGCGATGTGCATTGCTTTCCTCACCGCCAGACAGAGTATCTGGCTGGCAGACTGGAGCCTGCATGCACGGTTGGGTATGGTTCGTGGGCGTGACCAGCGTGCCGGCCCCGACGGCACGCCCGCGCAGCGCGCCCTGATCGATCGCTTACGCGCCGCCGGGCTGGATGACCAGGCTATCGCCCTCTGGGAATCAGGCCGCCTGCGCGTAGTAGATGTGTTGGGCTTCGCTGCTCAGCGCGGCGTGGATGTGCATGTCCTGCTCTGGGCCCCCTTTAATCCCGCTGGGCTGGCGCATATCATCAATGATCCCGTAGAGCAGCAGCGATTGCTTGCACAATATGGCGTCAAATGCCGGCTGGATAAGAGCAGCCGCTCGCCCTTCCATGTCGCCCAGGCGCTGCACCAGAAATGCGTCGTTGTGGACAGTACAACCGCTTTTCTCGGTGGTATAGACCTGACAGTTGAATATAACGGCGATTTTGACCGCTGGGATACCCCTTCCCACCCCTTCGCCTCCCCCGCCCGAAGTACTGACATCGGCCCCGCACCCCACCCCTGGCACGATGCTCACCTGCTCCTGACCGGCGCACCGGCGCTAGATATCGAGCATAACATCCGCCAGCGCTGGGACGAGGCAGGGCGTGGCTTCTGGCGGCGGATGCCCCCACCCCTGAAGTCGCTGACACAGATGTATCTTTCGGGAACATGGCGGAATATCCAGCAAGCGCTCTATCGTGAAGAGGCTGGCATGCTGCCACCGGATGCTGGGCCGGAAAAACCCGGGCCACAGGCCCGCGTGCAGGTGGTTCGTACGATCCCGGCCCTGACCTATCGCTTCGCTCCCGCAGGTATCCATGGCATCGCCCAGGCTTACACCCTGGCAGTCCGGCGCGCGGAACGCTTCATTTACCTAGAGAGTCAGTACCTCTGGCTGGAAAACTTCATTGGCATTGATGTTCTGCGGCTGGGCTGGCAGAGCCACTATATGCGGACACTGCTCACTGAACTGGCCGCAGCAGCCGAACGCGGTGTTACCATCGCTCTGGTGCTGCCCGACCATCCTAACTGTGGCCGCGCCTTCACCGATGGTGGCATCGCCTGGCTGCGCCGGCATGCTCCCCAGGCCACCGCTGCTGGTCGGCTCCACTTCTTCTGCCTGGGGACCTCTCTGCCTCTCGACTATGCCCCTGCACCACCGCGTAGAGCCGAGGCTGAGAGCACAGTCCGCTATCGCCCGATCTATGTCCATGCCAAAGTGGGGATAGTAGACGACCGCTGGGCAACTATCGGCTCAGCAAACCTGAATAGCCGTGGCATGAGCCACGACGCCGAGCTGAATCTGGCCGTGCTCGACAGCGACTTTGCGCGCGGGCTACGACTTGCCCTCTGGGCTGAGCATATGGGCGCCCTATGCCACGCCCATACCGGTTGGCCAGCACCGGCTGCCCTGCCCCTCCCTGCACCCCTTGCGGCTCCCGCCGCATGCGAGGGCTTGATGGCCCTCATCCACCCAACCAATTTTTGCCAGGTTCAGCTCGACAGCAGCGATCTCCACACAGCAGCAAACTCTGTCCACGACGACCTCACCGCGCTTGAAGATCCCCTCCAGGGAATCGCGCGGCTGGCTCGCCGCGCCTGGGAGAATTTGGAGCGCCTGCGCCGGGGTGAGCCACTGCGCGGCCAGCTCCTGCCCTATCTCCGCCATGAAGAGGGTGCCTCCCTGGGCCTCAACATCGATCACGAGTGTGGTCTGCTTGATCCCCTCCGCCAGGAGCGCGAAGGCGTGCAGATACGTCATCCCGCACGTTACACATAACATGGACCTTTGTGTCCTTCCTTTCCTCTGTGATTCAATGCTTTGGAACGAAAGCGCCTGAAACCTCTCCATGAGAGGCATATTTGTGAAAGGAGCCGCAATGGAGCTAGCGGAACGCGTGATAATAAGCGGCGCGGCTGATATACGGCCACGCTACCGACCGATCGGCCAGTATGGCATCATCGGCGATTGCCGCACGGCAGCGTTGATCGGACCCGATGGCTCGGTTGACTGGTGCTGCCTGCCACACTTTGATAGCCCCGCTCTATTCTGTCGCCTGCTCGACGCCGATCGCGGCGGCTATTTCCAGCTCAGCCCGGCAGATACCTTCGACGCCGCCATGACCTACCTGCCTGGGACAAATATTCTCGAAACAACCTTCCAGACAAACAACGGACGCCTGCGCCTCATCGACTTCATGCCAGTGCGCTCGCGCCAGCCGCAGCCCGAACTCATCGCGCGCCTCGCTTCCCTGCTCCCTCGTGCCCCGCTTGGTCTACGCTCCGCCCTCGAGCGCGACGTCGGCAACGATGTCGCCTCTCCACACCGCATCACACGACTAGTAACCTGCCTCGAAGGCAGCATAACCATCGCACTGACGCTCAAGGCAACATTTGACTATGCCCGTCAGGAGCCAGTAATTGCCTACCAGAGCCTGCCTGATGGTATGGCCGGCGCTATCCTCTCTGCGGGTAACCACTACCTGGTTCTCCTCCTACGTTACCTGCCATCCCAGACAGCACACGCCAGCAATGTCCCGATCACCCTCACAGGCGCTGACCATCTGCTCCGCACCCATATCGTCCTGGCAGCGGGTCAGCGCATGGTCGTCGCCTTGAATTATGCGCGTAACGCTGCTGAAGCCCATACGCTCTTATCCAGGCTGGTCAGCCATGACGTTGATGCCGATCTGGATGAGACGCTGACCTTCTGGCACGATTGGACCGCCCAGAGCCAGTATGACGGCCCTTATCAGAAGGCCGTCATCCGCTCAGCGCTGGCCCTCAAACTCTGTGTCTTCGAGCCGACTGGAGCCATTGTTGCGGCCCCTACTACATCCCTCCCCGAGGCCATCGGCGGGGTGCGCAACTGGGACTATCGCTATACCTGGCTGCGTGACTCCGCATTCACCCTGAGCGCACTCGAACAGCTCGGCTATTACAACGAAGCACGCGACTACTTCCACTTCCTCCATGACTTGCATATACGCAATGTCAACAAGCTGCGCATCATGTACGGCATCCGTGGCGAAGCCGAAGAGATGCTTGCCGAGCAAACCCTGGACCATCTCGAAGGCTATCGCGGCTCGCGCCCCGTGCGCATCGGTAACGGCGCAGCAACACAGCATCAGCTCGATGTCTATGGCGAGGTACTGGATTCCGCTTATGGCTATCTGGAACAGGCAGGATATCGCCATGGCCATCGCCGTGGCGAGCAAGACCGCGATCTCCGCCACCTTGTCGAGCGAATCGCCAACTATGTCGTTGACCACTGGCAGGATCGCGATCAGGGCATCTGGGAAATACGTGGCGAACCGCGCCCTTTCGTCTACTCACGCGCCATGTGCTGGGTCGCGCTGGATCGTGCCTGCCAGATGGCCAGCCACCATGGCCATGAACGCCACGCGTCCCTCTGGCGGCAGATACGCGGCCAGATTCACGCCGATGTGTTGGCGCACGGCTACAATCCCCAGCTCCACAGCTTCACCCAGGCGTATGGCGACTCCGCACTTGACGCCGCAAATCTGCGCCTGCCGCTGACCAGATTTCTCCCGGCAACCGATCTTCGTATGCGGAGCACCATCGCAGTTACCGCACGGGCGCTGGCAGGCCCCCATGGGCTCCTCTACCGCTACCGACCGGCTGGTGCCGGCAACCAGCATGAGACAGCGCGCGAAGCAGGCATGGCTGATGACGGGCTGCCCGGCAGTGAGGGCATGTTCCTCGCCTGCACCTGCTGGCTCATCCAGGACCTCTGTCTCCTCGGCCAGGTTGAGCAGGCGCGAACGCTTTTTGAGCGCCTGCTCAGCTATGCAAGCCCGCTTGGATTATTCTCCGAGGAGCTGGACCCCAGGACCGGTGAACTCATCGGTAACTATCCCCAAGCCTTCACCCACATCGGCCTGATCAATAGCGCGGCCATGCTCCAGCGTGCTCAGGAGGGCCGCCTTGGCTCTGACCATGTCCGATAATGGCCCTGTCAGCGCCGCAGTAATGCACACGACCTTCCCCACTTTTCGCAGCAAAAGATGCCCCTGCATGATACAGATGCGCTCATCCTGGGAGCGCAGGGATCTCACCCGCTCCCAGGATGAGCGCAGGCTTGCTCTGCTCCCTGAACAGGGTTATCCCTGCTCCGCCACAACCGGATTCTGCAATGTGCCGATCCCTTCGATAAAAATGCGCACCACCTCTCCCGGCCGCAGGAAACGCGGCGGCTTGCGGGTAAATCCCACTCCCGATGGTGTTCCCGTCGCAATCACATCCCCCGGCTCCAGTGTTAAGATCTGTGATATATAAGCGACAAGCTGCGGGACTCCAAAAACCATCATCCCCGTATTCGCATCCTGCAAGACCTCTTCCCCAATCTGGAGCATAATACGCAGTCGGTGCGGATCCGGAATCTCATCGCGAGTCACCAGCCATGGCCCCATTGGCCCAAAGCCATCGAACGTCTTCCCCGCAACCCACTGGCTCGTCCGCATCTGGAAATCCCGCGCACTCACATCGTGGAAAATGGTGTAGCCGGCCACATACCCATAAGCATCCGCTTCACCGATATAGCGCCCTCGCCGTCCTATCACCACTGCCAGCTCAGCTTCATAATCTATCCGATCGGAGACACGCGGCAGAGGAATGGCATCTTCATGCCCGATCAGCGTATTGGCATATTTAGCAAAGAGTTCAGGCGCCTCAGGAAGCGGCATTCCTGCCTCCTCCGCGTGTTCACGGTAATTGCGACCCAGGCAGATGATCTTATGCGGGTCAGGAATTGGTGGTCGTAGCCGCACCGCCGGCATAGCCACAACGATCCCCTCTTCCTGGAAGCGCTGTCCCTGCGCCTGCAACCTATCAGCAACATAGGCAAAAGCTTCATGAGCCGCCATAAGCCCTTCCTCTTCCCGCTCCAGTAGCTGGCGCAGACCTGGTGGAACCAATGCCCGCGCGCGCTCTGCTGCTGCCGGCACACCGCGACTACGCAACAGATCCGCGTATGCCCGCTCCAGATCAACGATCCACTCGTTCAGAACGGCACCGGCTCGTGTAGAGCCATGGTAGGAGTACGTAACTAACCGCATTCCGTACTATTCTCCTTTTTACGCTGGCTTGTAATCGTACTGAAGCGCGCGGACACCTTGCCCGCGCGCTCACATCTCTCCTCACTATGGGCGCTGACTTTATATTCGGTTTTAGCCCGATACCGTTTCCGTTTGCCCATCTCGCCACCGGCAGCACCCACTCTCCGAACATGGAACAGGTGCATGATGAGACTATGTGCCCTGGGCAAATGACTCCGGTGGCAGAGCCTGAGTCCAGACATTGAAGATCTGCCCAAAGTTGCCGCGCCAGATACGGGGTGGGAGATCGGTATCAGGAACTCTGGCCATATCGGCACCGAGTTCTACGCGGTTCCCGGTCGGATCCTTCACATAGAGAAATAGATTCCCACCTGGACCATGGCGGCCAATACCGGCCTCGATGGGCCAGTCATGCCGTGCCAGGCGATCCGCAAACCGACTCAGATTGCCAATGCCCCCCGTCAAGAAGGCCACATGATGCAGGATCGCATCGGCATCACCGCTGGCGATAGCTACATCGTGATGATTTTCCGCCACCCGCAGGAAGGCAAAACCCCAGACACCCGGTGCCGGCTCGTAAACATCCGAAATGCGAAACCCCAGAACATCGTGTAAGAATGTTGCCAGACCCTGGACATCGCGCGCCTGTATCGTCACATGATTCACATCTGTCGGCGTATCTAATACTGGCCGCTGCCACTGAGCCGGGTGAATATAGCCAGGTTCCTTCTGACGCACGACCACCTCCATCGCATGACCTGATGGCAATTGAAACTGGATAGCCGCCGCCACTCCTGGCTCCCCTGACCTCGTTTCAGTTCTGACGCCACCAGCCGACAGACGCCGTTCAACCTGCTCAAGCTCTGCGACATCCCTGACCGTGAACGCGAAGTGATCCAGTCCTGCCCCTCCCGGTACAAGGCCCAGGTCAAAGTGTTCATCACCACCGCAGCCCAGGAAGACAGCCTCTCCCTGGCGCGCCATCTCCATCAGACCGATCGCATCGCGATACCAGGCCAGCGCAGCATCGCGATCCCTAACCCGAATAACAACATGATCTAGCCACAGAAGCCCCATGTGTGCCTCCCTTCCAAACTAAAAACTTCAGGCATCCGGGCTATCAGCCAGGCCAGCTTGCTCATAGCCCCCTCTCCTGGCGTGGAAAGAGGAGCCTGCTGATTCGCCAACTCAAACTGTCCGTCTCCCCCCTCTGCGCGACCACGGAGGGACCGGGGGCATCCCCAGCATCAAACGAAACTGACTGCTCTCGACTCAGGGTATAAGAACGATCTTCCCAAAATTGGCTCTATCTAGCAGCCTGCGATGCGCACGGGCTGCCTCGCTCAACGGGAGACGCTGGCCGATCACCGGCTGTATCCTGCCTTCCGCCGCCAGGGCGATTACCCTTTCCAGTTCCTGACGGGTGCCAAGCATATAGAGAAAGATATTCGTCAGGTTGCGATAGAGCCACAGCAGATTCACCTGGACCTCCTGGCCAGTAGTGATTCCGCAACAGGTGATCCGACCATCGCGGCCAAGAAGGCTGGCAATCTTTGACCAGGTAGCCTGCCCGAGCGTATCAAAGATCACGCTGACTCCCTTGCCATCTGTCAGCTCGCGCACCCGTTGCTCCCAGTTATCTTGCGTGTAATTGACCACCGCATCTGCCCCAAGCTCCATCGCCTTCTCCAGTTTCCACGAGCTGCCGGCTGCGGCAATGACCCGCGCACCGAACAGCTTGGCAATCTGCAAGGCTGCCGCGCCAACCCCACTCCCGGCTGCCATCACCAGCACCGTATCCTCCGGACCCACACCCGCGCTCGTCACGATGCCATGCCAGGCTGTCATGTACGAAAGCGAAAGCGCCGCCGCCATCTCATCGCTTACCGATTCCGGTAGCTTGATCGCATTATAAGCAGGAATTTTGGTGTACTCAGCATAGCCGCCCCAGACATGAACGCCAACAATATGATAATTGCGGCAATAATAATCGCCTTTCCCTTGCCGGCAAAAGTCACACGCGCCGCAGGGCAACAGCGGATATGTAGCCACGTGATCGCCTACCGCTATCTCGCTGACGCCATCGCCAACGGCCACCACTTCACCGGCTGGATCTGCTCCACACACATGGGGAAGTGCAAGTCCACTGAACCCAAAGCCGGTTGCCCTGACACCCATATCCAGACGGTTCACCGAGCATGCACCAACACGGATCAACACTTCACCAGGCCCGGGTTCGGGCGCAACTACATCCTCATAGCGGAAGACCTCAACCCCACCAAACTCATGAAAGGTCACAGCTTTCATCGCCTATTTATCCTCCCATGTCGAGGCTCATTAGAGGGCAATAGCACTGGGGACGGGCAGGTTCCCGGACTGTTCTCTTTCTGATAATATCACATTCTCCTGCCCCATGCTATAACCTGTATCCTGCACCCGCTCCCGCTGCTCTCACTGCACCTCCGGATGTCGAGGATATAACAGAACATGCAGGTTGTGAGGCCCATTGCGCAAAAGCGGATCTCTGAGCTACTATAAGTTTCAACAGGCTAAAGACCCCTATACCGAGCACCAGAGAGGAGAAACAATGGCAACGATGACCCAACAGGCCAAAGCAGCCGTATTCCGCCAGCTTCATCAGGGGCCGGATATCCTCGTCCTGCCCAATGCCTGGGATGTCGCCAGCGCACGCATCTTCGCACTCGCCGGCTTTCGCGCCATTGCCACAACGAGCGCCGGCATCGCCGCAGCACTTGGCTATCCCGATGGCCGGCGGATCCCCCGCAGTGAAATGATCGCCGTAGTCGAACGCATCGCCCGCAATGTGTCACTGCCCGTGACCGCTGACATGGAAGCGGGCTATGGTACAACCGTTGCAGAGGTCGCGGACACCGCACAGGCAGTCCTGGCCGCCGGCGCTGTTGGCATGAACTTCGAGGATGGCACCGGTCACGCCGACGCTCCCCTCGCCGACATCTCGGTACAGGTCGAAAAGATTCGGGCTATCCGCGAAGTTGCCGCTGCAAAAGGTATCCCCCTGGTACTCAATGCCCGCACCGACGTATACTTGCGGGCAGTAGGCGATCCGCAGAGCCGTTTCGAGCATACAGTCAGCCGGGCCAATGCCTACCGCCAGGCAGGAGCGGACTGCCTCTTCATCCCTGGTGTAAGTGATGCTGCCACCATTGCGCGACTTGTCCACGCCATCAATGGCCCGATAAATATCCTGGCTGTAGCTGGTACCCCGCCGATACCGGAGCTTGCACGGCTCGGCGTTGCCCGCGTCAGTATGGGCTCTGGCCCTATGCGTGCAACACTTGGGCTGGTCCGGCGCATCGCCCAGGAACTGCTGGAGCAGGGAACCTACATCGCCTTTACGGAAATCGCCATCCCATATGCGGAGGTGAACCACCTCTTGGCACAATAATCTCGTGTCGCCAACGCAAGGCCACCCGGCGGATATGCCCCAGATCAGCGGTTTTGGGAGCAAGACTCATGTCCATTTTACGGCCACGTGACAATCGCTTCTACCTCCTCTTTGCGGAGGCTGCCGCCAACGTGCGGCATGGCGCAGAGCTCCTGCTGGCTATGCTCAAAGATTACACGGAAGTCACTGCCAAAGCGCAGGCTATCAGCGCCGTCGAGCATACTGGTGATGGCTTGACTCAGGAGATATACAGGTTGCTGAGTCGCATCTTCGTTACACCCCTCGATCGCGAAGACATCGCCGCCATCGCCTCCTCACTGGATGATGTGCTCGATCTGATCGAGGCTTCCGCTGATGATTTCGTCCTCTATCATATCGAGACACCCCTCCCTCCGGCCATTGAGATGGCCCAGATCATCGTGCACTCCACCATCCAGGTGCAGCAGGCCATCGCCTGCCTTAAACACCTGGGCAAGAATCGTGCAATCTTACTTGAGCACCTCTCCGCGATCAATCGTCTGGAGCATGAGGGAGATATCATCTACCGTAACGCCATCCAGACCCTGTTTCGCCATCCCGACGCCGTGCTCATCATCAAGTGGAAACAGGTCTATGACCATCTGGAACGTGCCATCGATCGCTGTGAGGATGTCACCGATGTGCTGCATGGGGTGCTATTGAAATATGCCTGAGCATGCCACCCTGGCTACACTCATACTGGCGCCCGGGAGTGATGCCGGTCTGGCCTTTCTCGTCACGACCGTGTTCATCGCCATCATCTTTGACTTCACCAATGGCTTCCATGATACTGCCAATGCAGTGGCAACCAGCATCTCGACTCGCGTCCTCTCACCCTGGCTGGCCATCAGCATGGCAGCCATACTCAATTTTCTGGGCGCATTCATGAGCACCCAGGTTGCTAAGACTATCGGAACCGATGTCGCCCAGCGTACCGCCCTCACCTCGGTCGCTGTGATGGCGGCGCTCCTCGCGGCGATCACCTGGAACCTCCTTACCTGGTACTATGGCCTGCCCAGCAGCTCTTCCCACGCACTGATTGGCGGGATCATCGGGGCCGCCGTTGTCGCCTCGCCCCGGCACTTTGGCGCCCTCAAAGGTGGCGGCATTCTCACCATCGTCCTCTCTCTCGTCCTCTCACCCATCATCGGCCTTATCGCCGCCTATGTCATCGGCATTGGCCTGATCTGGCTCTTCCGCCAGTTCAGCCCGCACCATGTCACCATTGTCTCGCGCTGGCTGCAACGCCTCTCTGCCGCCTTTGTCGCCTTCAGCCATGGCTCCAATGATGCCCAAAAAACGATGGGCGTCATCACAGCTGCCGTACTTGCCTACCAGGGAGCACCAATAGGAGCCAGATTCCACGTGCCTTTCTGGGTCATCATTCTGAGCGCGACCGCGATGGGCCTGGGCACCAGTTTCGGTGGCTGGCGCATCATTCGCACAATGGGCATACGCGTGGTCAGGCTACGACCCATCGATGGCTTTGCCGCAGAAAGCTCCGCAGCCGCCATCATCTTCGCCGCCAGCCACATGGGCCTTCCGGTCAGCACCACCCACGTCATCGCCGGATCGGTCATGGGCGTTGGTGCTCGTCAGCGCCTCTCTGCCGTCCGTTGGGGCATCGCTGGCGATATGGTTGTTGCCTGGATCATGACCGGCCCGATCACTGCTCTGCTGGCTGCAGGCCTCTGTGCCCTCTTCCTATGGGCTGGACTATAATCTTCCCGCAAGCATCAAAGAAGTATACCGGGCGAAACCACCGCAAGGAAATAGAGATATATCAAGGGACTGCCCCCTCTCCGCGAGGGATTATCACCTGCTGCTTGCAAGCCAGTACCCGGCCATCGGCTAGAAAAAGATCCAGGGGCGGGCAACTGATGTTGCCCGCCCCTACGCTTCGGTGTTACCCTCTGTCGTTGATCGGCTCTCCGCTGCCCGCAACGCCGCGATTGCCCGCCGCGTAGAGCGCATTCCCTGCCCTGCATCCGCCGCCAGCCGCGCCAGTGCGGCCGCTCGCCGCTGCACCGCACCGGTCAACTCTGCCACATCCATTCCTGCCCACCGTGCCAGCTCGTCCAGCGTCGCCGTCGAAGGACGCGAAAACGTATCGGTTCGGGCGTTCCAGGCGGCCAGTTGCAAAACCTCAACCTTGCTCTCTGCGCACGCCGGCAGTGTGGGACGCAGGAAATGGACGGTCAGGAACCGCCGGCGTGGTGGGTACACGCGCCCCACCAGCCCGATATTGATAACCAGACCCAGCCGCCGCAGATCGGCTATGGGGACTCCCACATCGTGCGCCAGCATCGCAATCACATCGCTGACGGTATCAGCATGGACCGTCGTTGCCACCATGTAGCCCTGCTGCGGCAACATAAGCAGGCGCTGGGCAACTCGCCCCCACATATAGATCGGCAGGTGATCGCTCACCTCATTGCAGATCACGCACGTGCGCTCAGGCACCGCAACCTTGAGAAAGTCAAAGCGCTCCCACATACCGGCACAATAGGCCAGCATCGTATCCTCAGGGAGAAAATCCAGCAGCGCATTGAGCGTCGTGGTTTTCCCAACATCCGGCATCGGATCCGTTGGCCCTGCAACAATCAGCGATGCCCGATGTTCGATCAGCACCCACAACAATCCAGCCGTCTCTGCATCGACGCTTCCCGCTGCAATAATTTGTGCAATAGAGAGCGGCCGCCATGATTCATAATGCCACATGCGGCGCTCATAAGGATCTCGAGCGTCGAACACAGTGAAGCTCTCCTCTTTCCGCTAGTCCGTGCGCTCAGCAGATAATGCTGCTTCAGCCGGCTGCGTCTCCGCTCCAGCCGGGGATAGAGGGGTCACATCGGCCTGCTTCGGCTTTAACCAGCCCGGCTGTGGCAACCAGTTCAGGCTCACCAGCATCGGCGGATGCTCGTCGTCGAAGCTCAATATCGTGACAGAGGCGTTATCAATGCGCATCAAAGGAACACAGGTCAGAGGAATCTGCATATAGTGGGCCACGATCAGCTTCACAATGTCTGCATGGGCCACAAACATCAGCCATTCGCCCAGATCCGCCCGCTGACAGTAACGCTCGACCGCTGCAACCGCACGCCGTTGCACCGCTACGAATGTCTCGACCCCTTCGGGAGCCACCGCAGGATTTTTCACATAGCTGCGCCACTCCGCATCGTTCTTCTCAAGATCATCGACTTTCTTGCCGGCCCAATGCCCAACATCGGTATCTGCCAGCGCCGCATCCATCTCCATCATGATCGCGCGATCACCCTTGAGAATCTCCGCCGTCTGCACTGCTCGCTCCAGCGGGCTGGTAATGATCGCGCTCAGCGGCACCTCCGCAAGCGCCTGGGCTGTGCGCTCAACCTGCCGCCGTCCCTCCTCATTTAAATAAATACCCGGAAGCTGTCCGGGAAGAAGATGATCCACATTCCATTGTGTTTGCCCATGACGAACCAGTAAGATATGACGTCTCATGCCCCAATCTTTCTGATGATCACGTGCACACCGCAGCCGCCACCAGCAACAACGCATGCGCACATATAACACCAGGAGCCGGGATATGCATCTGCATCGCATCGTACACCCCGCTCCCACTCACCCTCCCTGCCAGCTCCTCAAGGCCAGCATCTGGTCTTATTGTACCAGTCCGACCTCTATGGTCGCAATAGAGCTGAAAAAGCGCTCGCCCGGACACCGTGCCAGCTCAGGCTCAAGCGCCAGGGGCACCTGCGGGAAGGTAAGCATGCTGAAGAATATCCCCCGGGCTCAAAATGCGCCACTTGCTAGATCTTTCCCGCAAAGTGGCATGCCGCAAAGTGCTTGTTGCCGGTCTTATCCTCGAATGCCGGCTCAACTTCGCGGCAGATCGCCTGCGCAATCGGACAGCGCGTATGAAAGCGACAGCCCTTTGGCACATGCACCGGGCTGGGCAGATCACCAGAGAGAATAATGCGCTGGCGCTTCTTCTCCACCTTTGGATCTGGTATCGGCACCGCCGAAAGGAGCGCCCGCGTGTAGGGATGTTGTGGATTATAATAGAGCTCATCCCGGTCTGCATATTCAACGATCTTGCCTAGATACATCACCGCGATCCGGTCGGCAATGTGACGTACCACGCTCAGATCGTGCGAGATGAAGAGATAGGTCAGATGAAACTGCTGCTGGAGCCGCTGCATCAGGTTGAGAATCTGGGCCCGAATAGATACATCAAGCGCCGACACCGGCTCATCGGCAATAATGAAATCCGGATTAATGCTGATCGCCCGCGCAACGCAGATGCGCTGCCGCTGGCCACCGGAAAACTCATGCGGATAGCGATCGATGAAATTGCGGTTGAGCCCAACGAGATCGAGCAACTGCTGAGTACGCTCATGAATCTCGCGGCTCGTTCCCATCCGATGAATGATCATCGGCTCAGCGATCAGACTCCCGATAGTATAGCGCGGATTCAGCGATGCGAATGGGTCCTGGAAGATCATTTGCACCCGGCGGCGCATCTGGCGCAGTTCCTCACCCTCGAGCCTGGCCAGGTCAACACCGTCGAACAAAATAGACCCGCGTGTCGGCTTGTAGAGCCGCACAATACACCGGCCAATGGTTGTCTTGCCAGATCCACTCTCACCAACCAGCCCGACCGTCTCGCCCCGCTTGATATCCAGCGAAACCCCATCAACGGCCCGTACATAGCCAACAACGCGCTGCCAGATGATCCCCTGGGTAATAGGAAAATGCATCACCAGATCATCAAGCTGCAAAAGTGTCCCGGTAGAAGCGAGCCCCTGCTCGCGATGTTCCCGCGTGGTCGCCATATCGGGCTTACCCTCCTATCCCAGATCCTGTCTATCCGTCGGCGACCGCCCTGTGGCCATGATCGGCAAGTCCCCGCGTGCCGCCGCCATCGCGATCCGGCGTGCCTGAGCCTGTTCCTGCGCAGCAGGATCAGTGGTATCTACCCAGCACGCGGCGATGTGGTTAGGCCCGACCGTGCGCATCGGCGGGAATTTACGGCAGGCAGCGATCGCAAAGCCACAGCGCGGCGCAAAAGGGCAGCCTGGCGGCGGATTGAGCAAATCCGGTGGCGCACCCTCAATCGGCGTCAGCGTTTCCTGCCGCCGTTCATCCAGCCGTGGGATGCAGGAGAGGAGCCCCAGGGTATAGGGATGCCGTGGGTTCGCAAAGAGCTCATCGGTGGGTGCCGACTCCACTACATGCCCTGCATACATTACCACGATGCGATCCGTCATGCCGGCGACAACCCCCATATCGTGCGTGATCAGCATCACCGCCGTGCCAAACTCCTGGCACACACTGCGAATAAGCTCCAGAATCTGCGCCTGCACCGTCACATCCAGCGCAGTCGTCGGCTCATCCGCAATGAGCAGCCGGGGGTTGCAAGAAAGCGCCATCGCAATCATCACCCGCTGGCGCATCCCGCCGCTAAACTGATGCGGATACGCCTTCAGCCGTTGCTCTGCATCGGGGATACCTACCTGATGCAACAGCTCTGCGGCACGGTTCATCGCCGCTCTCTTGCTCATCTTCAGATGGAGCTGAATACCCTCAGCAAGCTGACTGCCAATCGTCATCGTCGGATTGAGACTGGTCATGGGATCCTGAAAGATCATGCCGATCTTCCCCCCACGCACCCGTCGCATCTCCGCCTCACTCAGGTCCAGCAGATCCTGCCCTTCAAACAGGACATTACCACCAACAATTTGCCCCGGTGGACTCTTGATGAGGCGCATGATCGATAAGGCGGTCACGCTCTTGCCGCAGCCGCTTTCACCGACAATACCAATCCGCTCGCCTGGTTCTAGATCAAAACTGACGCCATCGACAGCCCGAACCACGCCCTCACGCATCTTGAAATGCGTCTGCAGATCGCGCACTTCTAGCAGCTTTGTCGCCAAGAGCTCCCTCCTCCTTATAGGCTAACGCTCGGTCATATAGGGGTCAAGCGCGTCACGCAGGCCATCACCGACGAGATTGAAGCAGAGCACCGTAATAAAGATGAGCAGGCCAGGAATATAGACCAGCAGCGGATCGTTGGTCATCACATCCTGCGCATTGTTCAACATGCTACCCCAGCTGGCATTGGGCGGTTGGATGCCGAATCCGAAGAAGCTCAGCACCGCCTCAAGAATGATATTGCTCCCTATCAGCAGCGTGGCATTCACGATGATCGGCCCGGCGGCATTGGGCAGAATATGCCGAAACATCAGTCGGAAGTCTTTCGCACCAATAGTCCGTGCCGCCAGAACGAATTCCCGCTCCTTGATGGCCAGGAACTCCCCGCGTACCAGGCGCGCCGCATACATCCATCCAAATATAGCGATAAGGAAGACCACACTCTTGATGGAACCATCGGAAAACGACGCAGACAGCACAAACACGATCAGGTAGAGCGGCACCGCCAGAAAAACGTCGGTAATCCGCATCAGCAGATTATCTATCCAGCCACCATAGTAGCCGGCCACCGCTCCCAGGGTCACACCAATGAAAATAGCCACCAGCATCGAAGATACCCCGACTGCCAGCGAAACCCGCCCACCGTAGAGCGCACGCGCAAACTCATCGTGTCCCAGATCGTCTGTGCCAAATGGATGCGCCAGTGAGGGCGGTGCATAGACGTGAGCAAGATCAATTGCCGTCGGGCTGTTGTGTGTCAACAACGGCGCAAAGATAACCGCCAGCGTCATGATAATCAAAACAATGGCCCCTGCCACCGCGACACGGTTGCGCATAAAGCGATCGAAAATAATGCGCAACTGGCTGCGCCGCGCACGCGTCAGTTGTGGTGTTATTTCCAGAACTGGTGCAGTCGTCGCCATTTCCTCTTGAATTTCCATCGGTCAACCTCCCTTGGGGAGCACTCACCTAGCTATAGCGAATGCGCGGGTCGAGCACAGCGTACAGGATATCAGCAATTAAGTTGAACAGGATAACAACAACTGCAGAGAGCAGCAGCATCGCCAGCAGCACGGGATAATCACGGGCCGTCAGCGAATCGATGAAGAGCCGGCCCATCCCTGGCCAAGCAAAAACCGTCTCAGTGACGGCTGCGCCCCCGGCAATACTGCCAAAGTCAATCGCTACCACCGTCACCAGGGGAATTAACGCATTGCGCAACGCGTGCCGAACCAGCGTGGCGACCGGACCAAGACCTTTGGCTTTGGCCGTGCGGATATAATCCTGCTGGATCGTCTCCAGCATGCTTGAGCGCATATAGCGGCTCCAGCCGGCAATGAAGGCAAGCGAGAGCACGCACATCGGTAAGATCAGATGTTGCAAGTAATCGATAAAGGTATCAAAAGGATCAAGATTATAGCCATAGGTGCGTTGCCCCACAACCGGCAGCCAGTGCAACTGGACACCGAAGATCAATTGCACAATCAAGCCAAACCAGAAAATAGGCATCGAGATACCGAAGTAAGCCAGAACCGTAATGAGATAATCGGTGATGGTATAGTGTCGTATCGCCGAAATAACACCAAGTGGCACGGCCAGGATCAGCGCAAAGACTAATGCCGAACCAAACAACTCTAGCGTATTCCCGAACGTCTGGCCGAGCAAGGCTGTCACTGCCTGGCCGTCCACATAGGAGAAACCAAAATTGCCGCGCAGCGCAGCTGTTATCCAGTAGAAATATTGCAGATAGAGCGGCTTATCCAGGCCAAATCGCCGTATCAGTGCCTGGCGTGCCGCTAATGTCAGGTGAGGGTTAAACGCGATCACCGCCGCCGGTCCCCCAGGCAGCGCATGAATCAGCAAAAAGAGGCCAACAGACATCAAAAACAGCAGCAGAATCGCCTGCAAGATGCGTCGAATGATATAGCGTCTCATAGGAGCGTCCCTCAGTACCACTCTGCACGGTAGCTACCGCGAATGGCGCCAGTTAAAACCAGTATACCACAGGAACAGCAGTGCTGGACCAGAAGGCTTGGGGGGAAGCTTCAGAGATAAAGCAGGTATGTTTGCACACGCTGACTCAAATACGTGCGGTAGCCATCCCGGCTACCGCACGTATCATCACGCGGAACCCATCAGTCTACGATGCGGACTTCCACCACTCCCAGATGTTCCAGGTCTCGGAGTTGCCTGTCGGCGCCGGCATATAGTTATGCACCGTCGCCCGGTATTCCGCAATATCTGGCGGCGAATACAGGAAGATAATCGGCGCGTCGTTGAGCAGAATCTGCTGCTCCTTCGCCAGAATCACTTTCCGTGCTGCCTGATCCGGAGTCGCTTCCGATTGCGCAAGCAGTGCATCAAGCTGCGGATTGCAGTAGTGCCCGATGTTGAAGCCACCATTGGCAGGCGTGAAATGGCATCCAAAGGACGTCGCATCGTCCGGATCGTAACCCAGCGAGTTCTCAAACTCGGCCAGATCAAACTTGCCGCTCGGCAGGATGGTACCAAAGAACGTATCTGCCGGATAGTTCTTGATATCGATCTTAATACCGATCTGCTTCAGATTGGCCTGGATGATCTGCTCGTCCTCAGCGCGCCACTGGTTGTTCGCCGTCGTCGAGTACGAGAGCTCCAGGATCTGGCCATTCTTATGCCGGTAGCCATCCGAGCCCATCACCCAGCCGGCCTGATCCAGCAGCTGCCCTGCCTTCGTCGGATCATACGGCGGTACTGGCAGGTGAGCGTCAGCCCAGGTACCCGGATAATCGGACGAGATCAACCTGGCAAGTCCGTGCCAGACGCTCTGCACCAGCGCCTGCCGATCGATCCCGTAGTAGATCGCCTGCCGCACCCGCACATCCGCCAGAATGGGGTTCTGCAGATTGGGATAGACGGCTTCGTAGTTGATGTTAACGGGGGCGCCGGGCCAGAACTTATAGCCGGGAATGTTGATGAGCGAATTATACTCAGTGATGCTCAAGAACCAGGCTGTATCGATCTGGCCACCCTGCAACGCAGTCAAAATGGTGTTCTGATCGGGGATAATCTTGAAATCGACCTCGTTCAGGTACGGCAAGCCCTTCCGAATCGTGGTGTAATAGGGATTCCGTACGCAGATAATATCGGCACCCTTGACGTTTGATTTCACCGTGAATGGCCCATCGCTCACCGATGGCACCAGGTTCTGCTGCGATGTCAGAATCTTCGACGGATCCATGCTCGCAAAAACATGCGCCGGCATGGGGGCCGGATAATCTGTCCAGACCGACAGGAACGGGGCGAACGGCTTGGTCAGATGGAACACAATCGTGGTGTCATTCGGCGTATCCGCCGATTTGATGTGATCAAACCCAAGGGTCGAGCTGGGAGTGAACTTCGGATTCATCCACAGGCGCCAGGAGAAGTCTACATCATGCGACGTGATCGGCTGGCCATCAGACCACTTGAGCCCGGGACGCAGGTGAATCGTGTAGGTGAGACCATCGGCAGAGATGCCACCGTTCTGCACGGTTGGAACCTCAGCCGCCAATCCTGGATGGATATTGAGATGCGCGTCACCATAGAACAGTGGCGTCCATACTGCTGCTTGCGCCATGAGCGCAAACGTTTCCGGCCCGCTGGATCCGTTAGGAATCATCGAGTCCGGCTGCTCATACAGCGCATCAACGAGCGTCCCACCATGGACAGGCTGGCCTGAGGAGGATGTGGGGGGCGCGCTGGATGGCGCGCCGCAGGCCGATAGAATCAGCATGAACGTGCCCACCCAGGCCACCAGCAACACAGGAAACTTGCGTGCTCTGAACATCTGGATTCCTGCCTTTCAATGTGTGCTCGAATAAATGAATGCCGGAAATACCTGTACATCGTAAGAGGACCATCTCAGCCGTGCCGCCTGCACAGCATAATACATAAGAAGCATCCAGGGGCAAACACAGTCGCCATTCCCTGGCCATCCTCTTTAGGAATGCACACAGCCTTAGATGTGCTTCGTATTATACAGCACACCCCACATAATGCAATACGCTCCTGCTCGGCATAATCTCACAGTCCTGGCCTGGCTTCTCCTCTTGCTGCCAGTCTGCTCTGTCGCTGCCGTTGCCTCCACCACCGCTGCCATCCCTCTACACCCCGCTTCACGCCCACCCCGAGCATAAAGGCGCGGTAGCGCACCGGATTGTAGACATAATCGTGCGTCGCCAGAAACATCTGCGGGTAGCCCCCAAAGCCGCGCTTGAACAGGTAGACACCGTACTGATCCTGCCCGGGCTCCAGGATATCAGGGATACCCCGAAAGTTATAGATCGTGCAGCCATGCGCGCGTGCCCAGCGGATGCCTGTCCATTGCAGCAGGTGATTGGGCATCAGATTGCGATGGACATTGGCCGACGCGCCAAACATGTACCATGTGCAGCGCCCGCAGCGCAGCAGGAAGATGCCAGCGATCAGCTCACCCTGGTATTCTGCCAGCAAGAGCACACCGCGTTCATCCGCTTGATAGAGCCGGAAGATCTCCTGATAATGCTCCAGGGGATGAATGAAAAAACCATCGCGTTGCGCTGTCTCCTGGTAGACCTGATACCACTGTGCCACATCCCTGGGGCTGGTAGCCGCTCGCACCTGCACGCCCTTGCGCAGCGCCAGCCGAATATTGTAGCGCCACTTCTCTTTCATGCCCGCCAGGAGCGCCTGCTCATCGGGCGTAATATCCAGCAACCACTCATGGCGAATATGCTGGTGGTAAGGCGACCCTCGAAAGCCAAGCTTGTGCAACGCCGTGAGCCAGCCAGTATCACCGTCAGGCACACCTGGCTCAACACGCAGCATGAAAGCTCCCTGCCGCTGCGCCTCTTTGTGCGCCAGCGATAGGAGCGCCGGCAGCGCCGGCGAATGCGGATCATCAACAACCGGGCCACGCGGCACATAGAGATAGGACCATCCCAGACGTGGCACGCTCGTTACCAGCGCCTGCATCGCCCCGCAAATCTCACCAGAGCTATCAAGCGCTGCAATGCGCAGCGCTGCCCCCCCATGATAGCTGAGCAACCCCCACTCGAATGTCTGCGTGATATTCCCGGTCGCGGCCCGTTCAATAAACGCATTCCAGCGCACCGGATCGCTGATAACCGCTGCCTCCATGCTGGCTTTCCCGAACGTTCGCACTGCTTACTCCAGGATTATGGCTCTTCCTTCAATCCTTCAGCGCTTCTTCTCTGTATGCCGCTGTGACTCGTTCTGGCCGCTCTGATTCACCATCTTTGCGGCCCTGATAGCTTCGGGCAGCCCGCTCCAGCTCCAGCCGGCGTCGGGCCGCCCGGCGCCGGTTACGCCGATAGGCCGAGAGCGCTATCAGGGGCCAGTAGAGCGCCGGACGATAGACATAATCGTGTGTCACCAGATGCAGGCGCGACTCGCCCCCAAAGCCGCGCTTGTACTCGTAGACATTCCACGTCTCTTCCCCCGGCTCCAGGATTTCCGGAATGCCACGGAAGTCATACCATGTGCAGCCACGGGCCCGTGCCCAGCGAATGGCCTGCCACTGAAGCGGATAGTTAGCCTTCACCTGCTTATGCCGCTCTGATGTCGCGGCAGCGATATCTACCCCCCAGTCTCCGAAAGCCACAACGAGCCGCCCGGCCAGCAGCTCCCCCTGGTACTCCGCCAGGAAGAGTTGCGCGTTCTCACCGTAGAGCTGCAACATCCGCGCGTAATGCTCGCGCGGCACTGCCACAAAGTCATCGCGGATGCTCGTCTCCCGGTAAAGCTGATACCACGCGTTCAGATCGGCCTCGCCCATGGCTGGTCGCACACGCACTCCTTTGCGCTCGCCCAGCGCAATATTATAGCGCCAGTTGCGCTTCATGTTGGCCAGTAACTGCTGCTCATCGGGCCGAATATCCAGTACCCACGTACGCCGTGGCTGACTTGTCTGCCGACAGACACGCAGACCCAGCCCGCGCAGCGCTGCCAGCCAGCGTTCATCTCCATCCAGCACGTTCGGCTCGATCCGCAGCATCACCGCCCCACGACGGCGCGCCTCCTTATGTAGGTAGTCGAGCAGCGCTCCCAGCGCTGGCGACCGGGGGTCCGCAATGACCGGCCCGCGTCCGATATAAAGCCAGCGCACTCCGGGCCAGGGTGTCGTCGCCATCGTCACCAGGGCGGCGGCCACCAGCCGCCCATCTTCCAGCACACCCACGCGCATCGGTGCCAGCTCCGCATTCAGTAGGCCCCATTCAAACGATTGCTGAATGTTCCCGGTTGCGGTCCGGGCCACAAATGCGTTCCACTGCTCACGATCCTCTATCTCACGTATCTCTTGCATCATAACGCTTAGCCTTCAGCTACCCGTGATCACCGCCTGCTGTCTATCCAGCCAGCCCGCAGCAGCAAGAGCCAGCGGAGAGGCTCTGGCCGCTATTACAATAACGAGCCAGCCCTATCAGGGCAACAGAAGCCCTCATATACGCTCTGTGGCTTTTACACCTCAGAAGCCGTAGTGATATGATAACGGGAGACAAAAGCCGAAACAGGCGCAATAGCCGAAGCAAGCGGCTGGCAATATAAATTGCCGGCTGCTTGTGTAGCGGCTGGGTGAAAAATCAGCAAGGTTGACAGGAATCGCACATGCGGCTTCAGCAGCGGCAACAGCGCTACGTCCGGGAAACACATCCGTTCGTAGCTGCCCGGGCTCAAGACTTTACCCAGTTCACTGGCTCCATGAACGCGCTGCGGCCCACCAATATCGCCTGGGCGGCCATCATCCTGATGATCTCCACTGTTGTCAGCCGCCTCCTGGGGATCCTGCGCACCTCGCTGTTCAGCTATGCCTTTGGCGCTACCTTCGCTTCCTTCGCCTATTTTCAGGCTTTTCAGATACCTGATACCATTTTCAACTTGGTGGCCGGAGGCGCTCTTACCTCCGCTTTCATCCCGATCTTCAGCGAGTATCTGCTCGACAAACGCGATAAAAAGACCGCCTGGCATATTGCCAGTGCCGCGCTCAACCTCTCGGTCATCTGCCTGGCCATTCTGGCCGGCCTGGCATTTCTCGGCGCCCCTTACATCGTGCCACTCTACACACCGGGTTATCCGGCCAACTCGCCACAGATGCACCTGATCGTAACCCTTACCCGGCTCATGCTTCTCCAGCCGATCGCCCTGGGTGCCTCAACCATGGCAACCGCGATCCTCAATGCTCGCCAGCACTTTCTGCTTCCAGCCATTGGCCAGGTGCTCTACAACGTTGGCATCATTGGCGGCATCACTGCCACCATCGTCACCGCGCACTTGCTGCAACCGGATGCCCATAGCGGCATGTATGGCCCGCCGCCGCTCGGCATTTATGGCCCCACCCTGGGTGTGGTAGCCGGTGCGCTGCTCCTGTTGCTCGTTCAGATTCCCGGCCTCTTCCAGCAGCGTATGCCATACCGGCTGACTTTCGACTTCCGGCACCCTGGTGTGCGCGCCGTGGGACGGCTCATGGTTCCGCGCGTGATCAATGCAGCAATGGTCTATGTCTCCTTTGGCGTGACACGCGCCCTGGCATCGCTGCTCGGTGCTCAACAGGCCAGCGATTATTTCTATGCCTTCACCGTCATGATGCTGCCGCTGGGCATCTTTGGCATGGCCGTTTCAACCGCTGCTTTTCCAACCATGGCTGCGCAATATGCCATCGGGCGCATGAACGAGCTCCGGAACACCTTCCTCCGCATGCTGCGCAGCATCCTCTATCTCTCCATCCCGTCGAGCTTCCTGATGATGGTGCTCGCTGTCCCCATCATCCAGCTCTTGATGCAACATGGCCACTTTACGGCCCAGGATACCACCTATACCGCCGCGGTACTGATCTTCTTCGCCATTGGCCTCACCGGCCTGGCCGCCGTCGAGATCCTGGTGCGCTCATTCTACGCCATGCAGGATAGTCGCACACCGGTGTATGTCAGCCTGGTGCAGTTTGTCTTCGCTATCGCGCTCAGTCTGGTGCTGGTGAACCCGCTGGGCATCTATGGCCTGGCGCTGGCCAGCTCCGTTGCCTCCACCCTCGAAGCGATCACCCTCTTCGCCCTTATTCGCACACGAATGGACTACTTTGACCTCCATCCACTGATGGGTTTTCTTGCCCGTGTGTGCATCGCCAGCCTGGCAACGGCGGTGCTCAGCGGCGCTCTCTTCTACCTGATCAATATCGCCCTCCCGATCACGGAACTGGGCTGGGCCGCAATCGGACTGGAGCTCATCAAGCTCATCAGCGCTGCCCTGCCCGGCATCGCCTTCTATGCCTGGCTCTCCTGGGTTTTCCGGCTCGAAGAAATGCAGGTTGTCGAACGCATCCTTATCCGCCTGCACCTGAAGCGCGCCGGAACCTAGACGCCTATTGCACAACTATGGCGAACCGCACTGCCAGAATGAACTGCGGGCATGGCTGACCCGGCGGGCAGATGGGCCGCCCACTAAAGCTCACCGTTGTCGATCCGTCTGCCTGTGCCAGAAAGCGCCACACACACGTATGTCTAGCCAGATCAGCAAATCCTGCCGGCTGCTGTAGCACCAGGGGGCCGGACCCAAAGCCGGTCAGGCTCCAGCGAGTAGTGTCAGGCAGGTGGATCTCCACAACCTGTCCTTGCGCAATAATGCTCGTCTGGTTTGCATCGTGGAGTGTCAGCACAACATCAGCAGCTTTGACAAAGTGCGCCGTAGCAGCCGCATTGGGGCAGCCGCTGGCCTGCGGCGTGCTCGTTCCGCTTCCCGCCGCTGGCATACTACCGCTTGCCCCCGATGTGCCGGCACCCGGCGCGCAGGCAGCCAGCAATAGTGGGCCAGCGAGCAACGCAACGCAGAGACGCATCCACATCTGTAATACCGCCTGTATATCAGAGCTCATTGGTACAATCCTCACCGTTCAGGAGCCAGCTGTGCTGCCTCAGATTCCCGGCTCTGCATCCCTTGCTGCAGAGTCGCCCTCTCTCAGAAGGGGTTTCTGGGCGCGGGATAACCCGCTGCCCTGCTGCCTGGCCCGATCGCCAGCATGGCTCCCCCAGGGCCGGCCTTTCCGAAAAACCTGTCCTTGAGCGAGCCCTCGCTGCATCGGGAGAAATACGCTACATAAAAGAGACGCCCCTACGTCAGGGGAAGTTCCATTTCTCCTTGACCGGAGCGAACACCGGGCAGTACAATGAGCAATGAAAACATTTTCGTAAACGTTAATCCCGAACCGGGTGCTGCCAGGTGAGCAAGATGCCCGATATGGCAGGCAGATAAAACCGATGTACACGAGGCCAGAAACCCAGGATATCGTGTCCAGTCGGCACCGGTCAGAGCGCCAGCAGCAGGCGGCTGGCAGGATATGGTGGCATCCTGTATGGCTTAGCCGTGATCTGGTGCTCCTCTTTGGCGGACGTGGCCTGCGTAGTCTCACCCAGGCCTATCTGGCGATTATTGTGCCGCTATACCTGGCTCGCCTTGGCTTCAGCGCCGAACAGCTTGGCATTGTCTTTACCGCTGCCGCTGTCGCCAGTGCCCTGCTGGCCGCTGCAGTCGGCTTTCTCTCGGACCGCTTTGGGCGCAAGACGCTCCTGATCGTGATTGCCCTGTTAACCGTTGGTGGCGGGCTGATCTTCGCGCTATCCGGGAACTTTGTCTTGCTGGTGTTGGCGGCTGCCCTGGGCACCATCGGGCGTGGCGGTGGCGCAGGCAGCGGCGGTGCCTGGGGTCCTTATTATCCCGCTGAACAGGCGCTCATCGCCGAACATGCCAGTGATCAGCGGCGTACCACCATTTTTGGCGTCCTCTCCTTTGTCGGCGTGATCACCGGTGCGCTGGGCTCGCTCCTGGCCCTCGTGCCGGCGCTGCTCCAGCGCAATGGCTTCTCGCTGATCGCTGGCTATCGTGTCCTCTTTATGCTGACTGCATTGCTGGGCATCGCTATGGCTCTCATCGTCGTGCCAGTGCGCGAGCACCGACAGGGCAGCACCATCCATAACAGCGAGCTCCCGCTTGCCGTGCCAGGCAGAAGTATTGCAGGCAGAAACTCGATCCAGCACCGGACAGATCTGGCTCCCCCTGTCACCCTGCCCCATGATCCGCCATCCGTTCGTGGCGCGCCCCGGCGCGGTATACTGGGCATCTCACGCCGCTCATGGAGCCTGATCTGGCGCTTTATGGTCACGAATACAACCAATGGCCTGGCTATTGGCATTCTGGGCCCGTTTGTTGTCTACTGGTTCTATCGCCGCTACGGCGTGGATGCCAGCGCGCTAGGCGGCCTATTCTTTGCCATCAACCTGGCCGCAGCGCTCCCTTATCTGCTCGCCGGCCGCCTTGCCCGGCGGCTGGGCGCGGTAAATGCCGTTGTTGTTACCCGTGCCATTTCGGTGATCTTGCTCATCATCATGGTCGCCATGCCCACTTTTATCCTTGCAGCCGCCGTTTACCTCCTGCGTATGATTGCCAACACCCTCTCCAATCCCGTGCGCCAGTCCTATCTGATGGGCGTGATCGCTCCCGCGGAACGGGCAAGCGCCGCCGGTCTGGCCAACCTGCCGTCGCAAGCAGCCGCATCGGTCAGCCCGTACATCACCGGCTACCTGATGCAGCAGGTCGCGCTCGACTTACCCCTGGAGCTTGCCGCAGCCTTTCAGGGCCTCAATACCATTCTCTACTACTGTGTCTTCCACAACATCCATCCGCCCGAAGAAGCGCGGCAAACTGATGAGTAATCGATACGAGGCGAGGGTTCCCTGCTACCAACAGTAGGAGCGGGAAAGTCAGGGTCCCTGACTCTGTCCCCCGCATGCTGCCAGCATCACCAGGAGCTCCTCGGCCTCTTGAGCGAATGTAGCGGTGGGGAGCACCTGGTGGACCAGGCCCATGCTATAGGCGGTGCGTGCACTGATGCGCTCGCCCGTGAGCAGCAGATAGAGCGCACGACGTGGGCCGATCAGCCGTGGCAGCAGGGCAGGGGCCAGCGGTGGCACACTATCTGAAGTGATCTCCGGCAGCCCAAGAATAGTATCCTCACGAGCAATGAGCGTATCACAGAGCAGTGCCAGCTCACAACCCGTACCGAGCGCCTGTCCTTGCAGAAGGGCTACTGTAGAAATGTGCCGCGCCGTCAGCGCATAAAACGCCCGGACTACTTCCATCAGCGCGCTGCGCAGCGCTTCCCGTCGCTCTGGTAGCTGTTCCGGGTCTACACCCGCAGAGAATGCCACATCCCCGGCACCCATCAGCGCGACCAGCCGCGTCTGCTGGTGCTGGGCGGTAGTTGCCAGCGCCGCCGCCAGCGCCAATAGTGTGGGAACATCCAGCAGGTTAAGCGGTGGGCGATTGATGGTGATGCGGCGAATATTGCCCCGGTGCACCATCTGGATGCTGGTCACTATTCTATCGGCCACTACTCTATCCGCTCAATGATCGTCGCGATCCCCTGGCCAACGCCGATGCACATTGTCGCCAGGCCATAACGTCCCTTGCGGCGCTCCAGCTCATGGAGAAGCGTCACCACCAGCCGCGCGCCGCTGCATCCCAGCGGATGCCCCAATGCGATGGCGCCACCATTGACGTTCACAATATCATGCGGCAGCCCCAGTTCCCGCATGCACTGCAGTGATTGCGCCGCAAATGCTTCGTTGAGTTCCACCAGGTCCAGATCGCTCAGGCGTAGCCTGGCACGCTCCAGAACCTTACGCGTTGCCGGAATAGGTCCCAGCCCCATGACCGCTGGATCCACGCCAGCAACAGCTGTCGCGACAATGCGCGCCCATGGGCGCAGTCCCAATGTCTCAGCGCGCCGCCGCCCTGCCAGCACCAGCGCCGCCGCTCCATCGTTAATGCCCGATGAGTTGCCGGCGGTAACTGTGCCATCCTTACGGAAGGCGGGCTTGAGCTTCGCCAGTTTCTCCAGCGAGGTATCCGGGCGCGGCTGCTCATCCTTCGTAAACCAGGCAATCTCTCCCTGCTTCTGGTGAACCGGCACCGGCACAATCTCAGCCGTGAAATAGCCCGCCCGCTGCGCTGCCACCGCCCGCTGGTGGCTGGCGAGCGCAAATGCATCCTGATCCTCACGGCTCACCCCATAGCGCTCGGCAACATTCTCAGCCGTCTCCCCCATACTGTAGGGATAATATTGCTCGGCCAGGCGCGGATTGATGAAGCGCCAGCCGATTGTCGTGTCCTGCAACGTCATGGTGCCACGTGGAAAGGCCACATCCGGCTTGGCCAGCACAAACGGAGCGCGTGTCATACTCTCGACTCCGCCGGCGACAAACAGATCGCCCTCACCGGCCCAGATAGCGTGTGCCGCACTGTTAACTGCCTGCAACCCTGAACCACAAAGCCGGTTGATCGTCTGACCGGGAACGGTCACCGGATAGCCAGCAAGCAGCAATGCCATGCGTGCCACGTTCCGGTTGTCCTCACCAGCCTGATTGGCACAACCGAACAGCACATCTTCAACGTGCTCTGGCGCAATCCCTGCGCGCCTGGTCACTTCGGCAATCACCAGCGCTGCCAGATCGTCTGGACGTACGTCTTTGAGGGCTCCCCCATACTTGCCAATAGGTGTGCGCGCTGCCGCAATAATCACCGCTTCTTCCATCGCTATCTCCTTTCCGCCGCTCCTTGTTATAGAACGGGAGGGAGCCAGGGGTGGGTGAGGTTACCGTCCTTTAAACTCTGCCGGGCGCTTCTCAATAAAGGCGCGCATCCCTTCCTTCTGGTCTTCGGTCGCGAACAGCAGGCAGAAGTTGCGTCGCTCAATGGCGAGCCCCTCTTCCAGCGAGGTTTCCAGCGCGGCGTTGACCGAATCTTTCGCCAGCCGTATGGCAACCGGTGCCTTGCTGGCGATCTGCATGCCCAGCTCCTTGGCTGCGTTCATCAGCTCGCTCGCCGGTACGACGCGATTGACCAGTCCCACACGGTGCAGCTCTGCGGCCGAGAAAGTGCGTCCGGTCAGCACCATCTCCATGGCCAGATACTTGCCAAGCGCACGGGTCAGCCGTTGTGTGCCGCCTGCGCCAGGAATGATGCCAAGATTGATCTCCGGCTGGCCGAACTGTGCGTTTTCGCTGGCCACGATCAGATCACAGTGCATGGCCAGTTCGCAGCCACCACCCAGTGCATAGCCATTGACCGCCGCAATGAGCGGTTTGTGGATGCGCCGGATACGCTCCCAGCCCTCAAAGGCACCGGTCAGCATTGTCACTGGCGTTGCCCCGGCCATCTCCTTGATATCGGCCCCGGCAGCAAATGCCCGTTCACCTGCACCGGTAATGATCACACAGCGGATGGTCTCATCGCGGTCGAATGCTTCCAGCGCCTCGCCCAGCTCACCAACCAGTGCCCAGTTAAGGGCATTAAGCTGCTTGGGCCGATTCAGGGTCACAATGCCCAGTGGTCCATCCCGATCCACAAGAATATGTTCAAACGCCATGTGCTCATCCTCCTCTGATTTATCCCCACGCACGCGGTGGGGAAAATAGCTTTATTCGTTTGATTGATCCAGCGCTCACCTTCTTCAAGGTGCGTTCCCGCGCGTCCAGAAGCCCTGCGGATCGCACTCACGGATGATCCGCAGCTCTTCTGGTGATGGTGGTGGCGTCTCCTGCACATTCTCTGGCACGCAGAGATCCCAGCCTGTGTTGGCGCGCACCTCCTCGACACTTGTCCCTGGATGGTATGAACGCAGGTATGCCTCGCCGGTCTCCGGATCAAAACCGAGTACCGCGCGTGTGGTGATCACCGCGCTGGGCCCGCCACGGGGCAGCCCCACACGGCGCCGCCAGTTGCCACCCTCACCATAGCCGGGGCTGGTGATGTAATCCACCCGCTCGCGTAGCCGTCGGCGCTCATGATTCATGATCACCGCCAGCCGACCCGCCAACGAGGCAATATCTGCGCCACCACCACTGCCCGGCAGCTTTACCGCCGGATGGTGGCGATCACCGATATACGAGGTATTCACGTTGCCGAAGCGATCGATCTCTGCACCACCAATGAAGCCCAGACTGGCATATCCCTGCGCGAGCAAGCCCATCACATTGATCATGCGCGTCGCCCAGTTGGCACCCAGGATATTTGGCGGATCCCCCATCGTGTACAGCAGCTCCGGCGCGGGGGTATCGCGCAGCAGCCCGCACTCAAAGAGGCCCATCGCATAGGGCGCGTGGGTACGCTTGGCCAGCGCAAAGGCAATGAGGGGCAGACGCATGCCAACGAAGACAATATCGTGATCATGGATCTCCCGCGCCGCACAGACCACCATCAACTCCGCCGGTGTATATTCATTTCCTGTCTCCATAAGGTAGCATCCCCTTTTTGGTTGGCATTAATATCCATAGTCTACTGGCGCGGCATAGCGATGCTCCCGCGGGGCCAGCTGGCTCCGGCGCGCGGCCCCCAGCCGCTCCATATATGTCTGCCGATCCGGCACACTATAGACCCATTGATCGAGCCAGCGGGCAAAGCCATCAGCCGAACGTGTCTCCTGATGGTACGCGTGAAAGAACTCATGGTCGCGATTCCAGTAACCCTGCACCGGCGAGGGATGCGCACCACCAGGCTCATGCACAACGGCACAGACCTTAAAAGCAGCGGCGATGACCCGGTTGGGGTCACTGAGGATAACGTCGCGCGCTACCAGCTCCTCAGCGACCACGATAACCTTTTTCGCCGCCAGGGCAGCCTCCTCGCAGATGCCCAGGTTGCCCCAGGCGTGCGCGTTGCCGTCCTCATCGGCCCGCTGCACATGCAAAATGGCAACGTCGGGAACGATAGCCGGTATCAGCAACACACGCTCACCGTCAAAGGGTGAAGTCGCCTCGCGAAAGGTTGGGTGGTCCCGGGCGATATCGGAGCCCAGAAGGGAGCGTGTGGGAATATAGGGTGCACCCAACCCGCCCGCCAGCAGCGACAGAGCAATGCTGAAATTGCTATGATCCTCGACTTCAATCGATCGGGGAATCCCCTGCTCAACGGCGCGCCGGTAATTATGGCCTAGGCCCGCGCTCACATTGCCTACCCAGGCTGCCCGGATACGCGCCACACAACCAGCACCAATAAGCTGGTCGAAGAGCATATCTGAGATCGGGCCGATAAGCGTAAGATCGCGTCGTCGCTGGCGAATGATCTCGTGGCCGGCAGCGAAAGGAATCAGCGATTCCAATGCCAGACTCATCGCCACTGAGCTGCCATCAGGAACAAAGCGGGCGATAGCCTCACGCATACTCATGATTTTGCTCACCAATGTCTCCCTCACTGCGGTATAAATTGGCCAGGCAGGCTATTGCTTGCCGAATCTCTGCGCTTCTGTATCTTGCTCGCCATCCGCAGGTGGCGGATCGGAAGAAGCAGACCGATGGCCACTGAACAATGCCAGTGGATCAGCGCCCTCCAATCCCAGGATCACTGCACGCTTTACCTGGCGCAGCGCCATGGCCTGCTGCCGCGTCAGCGCGGCCAGCAAGCGCTCAACCTCACGGTCGAGCTGTGTCTGTGAAATGGCGCCGTTGATCAGCCCGGCGCGCAGTGCCTGCCGTGCGCTCAAGACGCCTCCAGGGACGCCATGTCGGTACCCACGATAGCCCAGACGACCACGCTCCCCCTGAACAAAGCGGCTCTCCTCACTCGCAAGAATCAGATCGGCGAAGGCAAGGATCGCACATGCCAGCTCATTCGCCTCACCATGTACCACTGCGACGATGGGCGGGGAGAAGGCAGCAAGCGTACTTATAGCTCGCTCGCTGGCAATGGATAACGCCCGCTCGCGTACGCGGTTGAGGCGTCCGTCTGTTGCGACAGCGGCAGCGGATGCCAGCTGTGCGAAGCGGAGGAGCAGCACATGTGGCAGGCTATCTGGTGAAGTGGTCAGCACCTGATCGAGCTCAGCCAGAGCTGGTCCTGGTGGGGCTACTGGCAGGGACACGCGCCAGATTGCGCCCGTCATATCTACAGTCAGATGGCGGTGAACTCCGGGAACTAGCTCACGCTTCACAGCGTTGCTCCTCATATTTCGCTACATTGCGCTGGCTGATGAAAGGCAGGTTTTGCCGGGGAACATCCAGCTGGCTTCTGTCTGCCGTTCCGGCAAATGGCCCCTGTCCTATCGCTTCTCCCATTGTATCCCAGAAGACGGCTTCAAGGAAGGTAGGGCATAGCAGGAGATGTAACCTTTTATACATTGTAACGTATATCCAGGTGAAAGATGGATAGCAGAGAAAGGAGTGGTATCATGGCAATAGCGCAGGAAGAGCTGCCCCCACTGACAGAACTGGTTCTTGAGCGCTCTGTTGCCGATACCCAGGAGCATTCTCCTACCATGGAGCGCATCCGGCAACTGGTTGAGGAGCGCTATCGGCTCTATCAGGAGATGGCGCGCTATCCTTTTACAAACATGGGGCTGGCCGCGCGCGTTCGCGAGATTGACCGCGAACTAGACCGCTTGTGGGATCAGGAGCGCCGCGAGCGCGCCGCGACGCGCGCGCGCCTGGAGCGCTCCATCAGTATCGCCAGAGAGGATGATGCAGCGGGGGTGAAGCGCGCGCGTCGCGCTGCCTAATAGCCACCCCATGCTGCCCTGGTGGTCGGGCAAGCTTGCCCGACCACCAGGGTGTTTTGTATCCTGGCGCCCGGCCCTCTGCCACCCGCCGCACATTTTCCACACCATGACAGGGACCTTCCTTTTTGTCATCTTCTTATTTGTGATCTTCTTACTTGCTTTGATGATGGACCAATGGTACACTAAAGAGCAAAGAACACCGGTTCCCCCGATTCGTGAGCGCCTGCTCCTTCCGATAGATTGGCCGGCCGTTCCTGCGCGTCTCATTGCCTCTGTATAGGCATGGAGCCGGGACGCATTTTGTCCCCCCAGTCTGTTCCGAACAGGAGGTTCCCAATGGCCGATCCGATTCCTGCTCCCAATGCTCCTCGCAGCGCCGGTATTGCTGCTAACCCGACGCGGGCTGATGCTCTTGACCCTACCGGTGACCCGATTGTGATCCTTGAATGGCTCGCGAAGCGCCTCGAAGGCTACATTGCTGACCTCGAATGCCAGCCCCTGCCCGAAAAACTACTGCCCCATCAGATTGAGCAGGCCCTGCTCTACGCCATCCGCAGCGCGACACGTACCACTGGTAGCCTGGCACGCCTGCTTAGCAAGGCCGCCGATACGCCCCAGAGCCACGCTTATGATGAGGCTATCATCCATCTCCAGCGCGCGCTGGAGCGCATCGGTACGCGCATTGCCAGCCTGGAGGCGCGACGGCAGCCGGACCAGATCCCCTGGCTGCGCCGGCAGAGCCTGCTGGAGCGACAGGAGGCTGCGCTCGAACGGTTACGCGATGCCCAGGTGCGGCTCAAGGAGCAACAGGAGCGCTATGCTGCGCGACGCCAGGAGCGAGAGCTGGCAGCGGAGCTGATGCAGGAGGAACGAGCGTTTGCGGCGGAGCTGGCGCAGCAGGAGCAGACAGAACGGGAGATGCTGGAGCAACTGCACAAAGGAAAGGGAATCCCCCTGGCTCCAACGACTGCGCATATGGCATCTGGCCGCGCTCCCACGGCCAGTGCGCTCCAGCCCCCGGAGACCCCTGCCCCATCCAGTTCATCGGTCACGCTACCACGTGATGACCAGCGGCGTGCCACCCTGGCGAGAGACCTGGTGCGCGTCTTCGATCCCAATACCCCCACCGGCTGGCGGCTGGTTCCGCGCGGCCAGGTGCCCAAAGGAGCGCGGATCCTGCCTTCATCATGAGCCCCTATACCATGAACGGAGCCTTCTCTCATATATCTGGCCGTGCGGATATGCGGGTCGTTTTTGCTGAACCGGTCACCCTGCATCATCGGTCTGCTCTCACTGCTGCGTTATGGGCAGCGGCAGGTTCCTTCTTTTTGCCATGGTGTGCCTCCTGCTCTCCTGTGGTTTAATATGTGCTAAGCACATATCATACCGGACCACGATTTCCTGGCACGAGGAGGAGTGTGGATGAAAACGACTTCAGAAGGGCATCTTTCCCGTCCCGCTGCCCCGACCACCCTGCACGCAGTGGTGAGCTACACACCCCAGCCTAAGGCGCTCCCATGCTACTGCTTGCCGGATAATGCCCTGGAGATGGGGGCCAGCCTGGGCAACAGCAAATGCTGGGTCAATACGAAAGGCGATGGCGCTATCGAGCACCTTTTCAGCACCGATCTGGGGCTTGTGGTGATTGGCACCATCAATATCTGCTATGCCGGTATCGGCAGCCGATTGGTCTGGCGCGAGAAAGAGCATGAGGCTGGTGGTGCTGCGCTTGCGGGCCATCCTTCTGCGCTGCCCGATGCTTTCGTCCAGCTTCGCCCTGAAGCTCCCGGCTACTTTGAGCTGCATCCAGCGTATCAACGCCACACGTTTACCCTGCCCCATGCCCTTGATGTCTGCACGACCACCTTTGTCCCCAAAGGGCCACATCCCCACTCTCCGCTCTACGAGGAAGGATTAGCGGGTGAGGTAGCCGCTGTCTATCGTATCATCGAGCTGACCAACCATCTCGATTTGCCACGGCAGATTCGCATCTATGGCTTTGTTCAGCTACGCGGCGAGACGATGTCAGATATCTGCGCATCTTTTGACCCGGAGCATCAGGTGCTGGTAGCCCTCAACGAAAGCCATCCGGAGTATGTGCGTATCTTTGGCGTGACGGCCCCTGTTGCTGCCTACGAGACAACCTTCGACATCAGTCGCGTCTATGATATCACCCACATGCTGCCACTCAACAACTCCACCGAGAGCTGCGGCGGCCATGTGCTCGGCGCCCTGCAGGTCGACTTGGAGTTACCGCCAGGTGAGACACAGCGTTTCGCCTTCATTGCCCTTTTTTCGCACCGTGGCCAGGAAGAGGCGCTGCGCCTCTTTGCACAGGCGCGTAATGCTGATACGGCATTACGCGCCACGATAGATTACTATGAACGCATGCTTGCCCCGGCACAGGTGCTGACACCTGATCAGATTCTCAACCAGGGAGCGCTCTGGGCCAAAGTCAATATGTTGCGCGTCATGGCGAACTATCCGCAGGGGCCCGCATTCACCAACGATCCCTCGCGCTCGTCGGCAGTCGTTGCGCGCGATTCGTGCTGGTTTGTCTATGGCTGCGATCACCTGCTTCCCACCTTCTCCTGTCACCTGCTCCATGCCTTCGCCGAGCGTCAGCAAGAATCTGGCAAGATCATTGAGTTCTATAACGCCGTAACCGGCGAGACCGAGGACTATGGCCTGAACATCAACGATAATACGCCGCTATTCATCCTGGCCGTCAATCATCACTGGCGTAGCACGGACCATCGTGAGGAGCTGGAGCAGCTCTACCCTGCGGTGGCCCGGGCGGCGCGCTACATTATCAGCCAGGAAGATGAGCGTGGCCTGGTCTTCTGCACCGCTACCGGGCAAGAAGTGCACGGCATCGTTGGCTGGCGCAATATCATTCCTAACTACCGTATCAGCGGAGCGGTAACGGAGGTGAATGCCGAATGTGCAGCAGCCCTGCGCGTGGCTGGCCATCTGGCCGAGAACCTGGGACGTCCCCACCGGGAGGCACAGGAGTTCTTCCACGCAGCCCGTCGTCTTAAGGATGCGATCAACCAGTATCTGCTCAATCCCCAGAATGGCGTCTACTACCTGACTATTGATGTGGATGGAAGCATCCGTACCGATGTGACGGCTGATGAGGTTTTCCCGGTTATCTTTCGTGTGGCGCCAGAAGATGTGGCTTTTCGCATCGTCAGCCGGCTCAACTATCCCGACTTCTGGACTGACGCTGGTTTGCGCACAGTATCGGCCAATAGCCCAGACTATGATTGCTATGGCCACTGGGGCCTGCTGGGTGGTGTCTGGCCAGGCATGACCTGGTGGTATGCCTTCGCTGCCGCCCGCTACCATCCCGAGTTCATGGTTCGCGCACTGCGCGCCAGCTTTGAACACTATGGGCGCAATCCGCGCAAGAATAATACGGTGCCTGGCCAGTTCAGCGAGTGGTTTGATGGCGAAAGTCTGGTGAATCGCGGCATGCGGCTCTCACCCTGGGAAGCCCCGCGCTTCCTGTGGGCTGCCGTAGAAGGCGTGTGCGGCGTCATGTTGCGCCCTGCAGATAAATGTCCGCAGATTCATCCCTTGCTGCCAGTGCATTGGAGCTGGGTTGGCCTGCGTCGCCTGCCCTATCATGGCCGCGAGTTCTCCTTCTTTGCCGCGCGCCAGGAAGGCCTCTTCCATCTCTATGCTGATATGGAGATCGATACACGGCACAAGCTCGAGATCTATGACGAAGAGGTCTCTGAGCAGGTTATCGTGTTGAATCAACTGCTTCAGCATCTGGCGTTGCGCCGGCCTGGTGAGCTGGCCCTCTTCGTCGGTAATACCGCCCATGAGACGACCATCTCACCGATCTATATAGATTCCCTGCTGGATCCCCAAAAAACCTATTACATCAGAATGTACAACAGTGAACGCAACACCTGGATCGTCGGCGATAGTGGCACCGGCAAACAGCTCAGTCAGATCGCCGTATCTATTGACGCGCAGGGCTTCCGCATCTTGCGCTTCATAGAAGCCTGATGTCAGTTACTCGTCCTCCAAGCCAAAGAGCGCCTGGGGATGGGTCTCAACAATCCGCTTGCTGTGGCATGATTGATGGCCAGCTTGAGCCGCCTCTCTTGCCCGGCGAGCGCGATTTTGCGCTGGGTGGCCGAACGGGCACCGCTGGAGGTGCTGCACGAGCCGCGCGTAGTGGTCGGCTTTGGCGCGAGCCTGCTTGCCAGAGTAAAACTTGGCCTGGTTGGTGGTGATCAGTTTCAGTTTGACGGTGCGAGTGGTTTCCATCTCTGGCACTGTACAGTGCCGGAGATGACCGATCAAGAGCGAAAGGAGGGCGCGGCCCGCTCCGCTCCCATCTGAAGGTCAGGGGTATCTGCCGCGCAAAACGTTCTATGAGCAATGGGAAACTGGCCATGAAGCATCGCATCATTCTCGATACGGATCCCGGCGTGGATGACGCGCTGGCCCTGCTGCTGGCACTGGGTTCGGCAGAAGTCGAGCTGGAAGCTATCACTACTGTGAGCGGCAACTGTCCGGTTGCACGCTGCACAACCAATGCCGCCGCACTGCTTGAGCTCACCAGGGCGACAACGGTGCCCATCGCTGCGGGTGCGGCTCGCCCGTTACTCCGTCCGCTCATCACGGGTGAGGCGGTCCACGGTGCGACTGGCCTGGGTGGTGCCACGTTGCCGCCGCCGCAACTACGGCCCACCAACGAGCACGCTGCACTGGCACTCATCCGCCGCATCCTGGCAGCTCCGGGCGAGATCACCCTCGTCGCCGTTGGCCCGCTGACAAACGTGGCGCTGGCGCTGCGGCTGGAGCCACGCATCGCCAGCGCACTCAAGCGCATAATAGTGATGGGTGGTGCGCTGCGCGTCCCCGGCAACGTGACGCCGGTAGCCGAGTTTAACATCTATGTGGACCCTCACGCTGCCGCCATCGTCTGCGATGCCGGGCTGCCATTGACGCTCGTCCCGCTCGACGTAACCCAGCAGGTACGGTTCACCCACGCACACCTCCAGGCGCTAACTGCAGCAGCACCCAATTCACCCATCATCCGCTTTATTGCCGACGCCGTTGCTCCACTCCTGGCGCCCGGTGGACGGCAATCTGACGGCGTATTTCTGCATGATCCACTGGCGCTGGCTGTAGCGATCCAACCCGACCTGGTACGCCTGGAGCCAGCGGCAGTTGCCGTGGAGCTGATGGGCCAGCACACGCTTGGTAAGACTGTCGCTGACTTCCAAGGCCAGCCGGCAAATGCTCAGGCTGCGGTCGCCGTAGACAGCGAGCGTATGCTTGCCCTCTTCCATGAGCGAGTGCTCCAACTGGCCCGCAACGGCATAATGGCCCGGATCGCCCAGTAGCGCCCTATCCCCTACCAATGTGGAGCGCTTTGCGTTGGTACAGCCACCACCCTGGTGGCACTCCTGGCCTGGTTTGAGCAGGCTGCCGGTTCCTGCTGCTCAGGCAGAGAACCACTACCGTCCACGCTTCGCCAGGTCCGGCACGTTGTAGTAAGCGCTGAAGCCAGCGTAGCGAGCGCTGTCACCGAGTTCGTCTTCGATGGCCATCAGACGGTTATACTTGGCCACCCGTTCCGAGCGCGCCGGCGCGCCGGTTTTGATCTGGCCGGCGTTAGTCGCTACCACCAGATCGGCGATAGTCGTATCCTCGGTCTCGCCGGAGCGGTGCGAGATCACCGCCGTGTAGCGCGCCCGCTGCGCCCGCTCAATGGCTGCCAGTGTCTCGGTGAGCGTGCCGATCTGGTTGAGCTTAATCAGAATAGAGTTGGCCACACCGTTGTCGATGCCACGCTGGAGACGCTCGACATTGGTCACGAACAGATCGTCGCCCATAATCTGGTAGCGATCGCCAAGCCGTCGGGTCAGCAGTGCCCAGCCTTCCCAGTCATCCTCGGCCAGGCCATCTTCGAGCGAGATAATCGGGTACTGACGGAGCCAATCTTCGTAGAACGCGACCATCTCTGCTGATGTCAGCGTGCGCCCCTCGCGCGCCAGTATGTACTTACCATCCTCATAGAACTCGCTGGCCGCCGGATCCAGACCCAGACAGATGTCTGTTCCCGGCTGGTAGCCAGCCTGTTCAATCGCTGCCAGGATCAGCTCGACAGCCTCGCGATTGGAGCTGAGCGATGGAGCGAAGCCTCCCTCATCGCCGACGTTCGTATTGTATCGCTTGCTCGTGAGCACCTTCTTCAGCGATTGATAGACCTCTGCGCCCATGCGCACGGCCTCAGCGAAGGAGGAGGCGCCGGTAGGCAGAATCATAAACTCTTGAAAATCAGTCGAATTTGCCGCATGCTTGCCACCATTGAGAATGTTCATCATCGGCACGGGCAGAGTACGCGCGCTAACGCCGCCCAGATAGCGGTAAAGCGGGAGGTCCAGCGCATTCGCCGCTGCTTTCGCGATGGCCAGCGACACACCGAGAATGGCGTTGGCACCCAGTTTGGCTTTGTTAGGCGTGCCATCCTGATGGATCATCATCTGGTCAATTGCGACCTGGTCGAGCGCATCCAGGCCGACGATGGCTTCCTGGAGCGTCTCATTGACGTTGTTCACCGCCTTGAGCACGCCTTTCCCACCATAACGCTGCTTATCATGGTCGCGCAGCTCCACCGCCTCATGGGAGCCAGTGGATGCTCCGGAGGGGACAGCAGCTACACCGCGCGCGCCGCTGCTCAGGGTTACCGTCACCTCGATAGTTGGATTGCCGCGCGAGTCCAGAATTTCCCGTGCAACTACATCTTCGATGGTGGTTGCATCGCTCAGTATGCTCATCACTGTGCTCCTTGTTCGAAAAGACCGGCAAGATTGGGACAAGAGCATATGCATATGTGCCTGGATTATATGTCCTCATCGTGCGGGTGAGCAAACGCGGCGGGAAGGTTTCCCCTCTCCACAATTGTGGAGAGGGGAGGGAGATCTGCCTATTGAGCATCCACAAACAGTTGGGTGGGGCGGCGAATAAACGAGCCAGTGTTCTGGCGACTCTGCAAGGAAGAATAGCTTCCCGTGTTAACGAGCGTTGCTTCTGCCTCCTTCGGGAGGTTGATGCTGCTTAGACCACGGCGCAGGGTCTCGAGGTCGCGCAGGAAGCAGGCAACGGCTGAAGCAGCAGAGCCGCGCTCGCGGGCATTCTCGAAGCGTGGGGAGATCGCGTCGGCAGCCGCCTGCGCAACCTGGGCGATGGGATCTGAAGTGCGCGCGCCATAGCTATCATTGTAGATATCTTCCCAGCTTCCCCAGCGCCCACGGAGCGGCTTCCAGCCAAGCTGACTATCGCTGACCGTGCGCCACTTCTCCTCGGTGTAGGCGGCCCAGTCGCTTACCAGGCGCGCATAGGATGCCAGTGCCTGCTGCATCTGGTCAAGTTGCGCGGCAGTTGCCGTGTTATCTGGTGTCTGCGTAGCGCTAACTGCCGGTACTTCGCCAGTTTCAGCGCGCTCCAGGAGCGCGTGAGGATCGAAAAGCGCTGCGCCCGCTAGCGCCAGGTTTTCCGGCTGGAGGGGACCAATGATGATTTGCTCAGTGCCGAGCGCATCGAGGACACGCCAGGCCAGTTGCGGGTGGCGGATGCTCCACCAGATCTTGCGTGCCAGAAAAACGCTCGTGAATGAAAAGTTCACCACCACCCATACGAAGATCCGTACTGCCAGCCAGTTGAGTACAATGAGGAGCAAGATCTTCTGGAGCGGATCACCAGTGCCCGCTTCTTCGACAAAGGTCAGCACCAGAGCAACCGTTAAGCTCGGGTCCCGCAGCGGGTTGATCCACCCCAGGACGCGGGATAGCCATCGGTGATCTGTCTTAATCCCTTGTTGAACGCTAACCATAGCCCTCCTTCCGCCAGCGCTGCCGATATCGCAGCAGCGCGATAGCGCGCTATCCAATGCGCATTGCTATCAAGCTCGGGTCCCGCTGGGCAGCCTTTACGCATCTTATCTTCTTGCAAGGAATGATACCATGGAGCTCTGGTTCCTTTGCGGGCAGGGAAGCGGCATGGTGAAGGTCTGCCTGAGTTTGCTCTTTTCCGGGCGGGCAGTGTGACGCAAGGCCGGGCGCTGTTCCCGACAGGCCGCATCTGGACTGGCCTGCATAAGCCTGCCTGCAAGTCCGGCCAGATCACCTTGCTGTTCGTGGACGCCGCTCCAGCTTTACGAGCGGGTCGGCAATCGCATCACAAAGACGATGCGGTGGTAGTACTAAAGTACTATTCGCATTTGCGGGCATAAGGAGGGCAGAGTGAACCAGTCTCTATGATACAATGGGATTATCATCCTGCGCCAGAGCGGTAAAGAGTCGGAGAGCTTAGTGAGCAGAGCGGTGGAACAGGAGAGCCTATTCGCACAAGCAACGGGTGAGGCGCTTCGCCCGCGTCGCCTGCACCACGATCCTTGGGGGACCTTCGCTCGCTCTCTGCTCACGCACTATCTGGCGCAGCGACGGGCTGGCCTAGCTACCGTGCGCATCTATCGTTGCTACCACTGGGTCACCGATTTTGGCTGGCCAGATCCGGCGCAACTGGCTGCTCTTTGCAGCGATGATCCGGCGTTATTGCCCCTCCGGATTGCCACGATTCTGAGCACGCGCGCCCAGAACACGGACAGCAGAACCGGCAGGGTAGTGGACCGGGTGGCACGGCGTGGAGCAAGGCCGTCGATTATCGTTCAAGAGTGTGCATCACCGTTTGCTCGGTGCTGCGCTACACTGCTAGCCACCATCGCGGCGGATCCCGTCTTGTTCTCGCTCACTCTGCTGGCACCAGGCTCGCCCACCTATGCTGATCTGGCGCGCATTGCCAGGCAAGCCCATGGCGCGGAGCTGCTGCTGGCTGTGGATGGCGCCCGGCTGGCCCGGCTGGCTCGACAAAGAGTTGCGACCGGGGCAGAAACGCCGGCTCCAGCTGCGGCCGAGCGCCCCTATGTGCATCCGCTGACTGCCTTGATGCGCTCCGACGCCTGGAAGGCGCTCTGGCAGGGGAATGAGATGCCGATAGTTCCAACGCTCCACCTGCTGGCGGCCCAGCTCAAGCGGCTCTATCCGCTGGTCTTTATCGCCAGTTTACCTGCGCCAGGTCAGCCAGAACCCTGGAAGTCTGCTAACCATTATCTCATCTATGCGACGCGCGCACCGGAGGCAGCGTGCATGATGAATGATTTGCTCGTCGCCGAGGAGATCCGTTGCCGTGAGGCTGTCTGGACCACCATCTTGCAAGGTGCATGGTTTCGTAGCCGTGCGGCAGCGGCGCGCGCGCAGATGCTCGACGAGGCGCGGAGCACCCTGCTGGCGTTGTTGGGCCAGCGGCGTGCGCCTTTCTGGCCAGATCTGCGGCTGCTCCTCATTACTCGCACCTTTGGTCGGCTTGCCACTGCTGACTATGACATACTGCTGCGCGACCTCCTCGCCGCTGGCATGGTGCGCTGCCACCGGGCGTCGCGGCGGGGTGCTCTCTCTGAAGACGCGCTGCCGGGTCCGCGCGACCGGTTGGAACTCACACCCGTAGAGTAGCATTCTGGTTTGTGGGACATATAGCCCGATCGCCAGAGAACGACCATCTATAGAGGGCCGTTATGAGAGTGTGTTGAGCAAGACAGAGGGCAGAAGTGCATCAGGGAAACAGGCCTGCTCGCCAGCATCCTTTTCTCAGGAAGGTGCCTATGTCCATCCATACCAAATCGCGAGGTATCCCGAACATTGCTCAGTTCCTGGTGGCGGCGATCGGAGCGCTGCTCCTGGGTGCGCTTTACATTGCCCTACCTGCCCAGCTCACGATCGGCCCGAACTGGCTCTTGCTGGTACTGGAGGCCATCCTGCTGGCGCCACCCTTGATCTGGCACTTCCTCGTCCGCCATCCGCTGCCCTATCGTGTGAGTCGCGGGCTGGCAGTGGGGCTTCTCATCGTCGTGACTATGGCTCTGGTAGGTTCGCTGGCGCTGTTGATCAATAATTTATCCACAATGAGCAAGGGCAGTATCCTGCTCCGCTCCGCGGCGTTGCTTTGGAGCATCAACGTGCTGGTATTCGCGCTATGGTATTGGGAGGTAGATGGCGGTGGCCCGCTGCGCCGCCATGAGATCGGCCATATCGCCACCGATTTCCAGTTTCCGCAGCAGATCAATAACAATCCGGGCAGCTGGGCACCGGGGTTTGTCGATTATCTCTTTCTGGCTTTTTGCTCTGCCACTGCCCTCAGCCCTGCCGATACCATGCCCCTTACGCATCGCGCCAAGCTGCTGATGATGACTGAGGCGCTGATCTCGCTGCTTGTCCTTGTATTGCTTGTCGGTCGCTCTGTGAACATCATTTGAATCTATAAACATGCCCCCGCTTGCGTGGAAGCGGCAGTGCGCCTATACTTAAGGCAGGACCGTTCTACGAGCGATCTCTTCCCGCGCCGACCGTGATCGACCGATTGACCATGCTCCAGCGAGGTGGTCATGCTCGCAAGAAGCGTAAAGGGGGGCTGCATGCGATGAAAGCATCGGATTTACAGGGCCGCGCAGTGGTGAGCCTGAAGGAGGCCAAAATCGAGGGCAGAGTCGATGATGTCTTGCTAGACCTGCCGGCACGGCGAGTTCGTGGTGTGCGCCTAAAGGGGGTCCTCTTCTTTGGCGGGCAGACCATCATGGATTCGCTGATCGTCAGCATTGGAACGGATGCCATTACGATCCAGGAGCCACAGGGTGCACCACCTGAAAAAGATACGAAAGATCTGGTGCTACTCAGCCAGGTTATTGGCACCAGGCTGGTCTCGCACGCCGGCACGCTTCTGGGAATGGTGCGCGATGTACTCATCGATCCGGCACAGCTCCAGATCACGGGCTTTGAGATTGAGGGCATAGAGCCACAGACTACTGGCCTGTGGATACTGCATGCAGACCCACGGCTGGTTTATGGCAAGGATTTGATCGTGGTCCCGAATGACCTTGCCCCTGGCGGCCAGAATTCGCCGCCGGCACCCGTTTCATAACGCGGAAAGTGCGGCAGCAGATGAAATGGGGCAGCGATGTTCCCTGCTCTGAATGAGCGGATGCCTGGTGGTATGCTTCTTGCAATGCCTGCCAGCGGAAAGCAGAGAGATAGCCAGGGAGGAGCGTGGCATATGGCAGAGAATTCTGTTGATATAGACGAGATTCAGTTACACCTGGCGGAGCTGGACTGGCAGCGGGGTCTGACACGCGACCAGATCCGCCGCAGGTATCGGGAGTTGCCGGACATCATCTATCTTCGCCTGCCTGATAGCAAGCGTTTTAAGTCACCTGAGGAGGTGTTGCGCACGGCGGCGCTGGCCCGTAGCCGGGCTGAGGGGGAATTCATGGGCGCGGAGCCCGAACTGCCAGAGCAAGAGTCCCTGGATGAAGGAGGGCCACCAGCATGGGGTGGCGATCCGCTGTTTAGTCCAGGCGCAATTCTGGATACCGGGATCGCTGAAGTTCGGGAGGAGTAACGTCCGGCGGACCAGATCGCCGGATGGCTGTGAGCTCTGCTCTTGCGCTGATGAACGCTGTGCTCATGCAGGACAGCGCTGTAGCGAGGTGATCAGACTATCGCTTGCAGATGGGCGCTGTTTGTGGTAACTGCCATGATGGAGTATGGGGCAGGGATCCTGACAGATTCCCCTGGTGCGGTTTTCTAGCTGCCTGCCTGGCGCGCTTATTGCCTCCTGCTTTGCGCTGTGTTACACTAAGCCCACTATCAGAGCACTTTTGCGCAAAGGTTTGATAATGGAGGTGTATCATGCCATTCAGAAGTGCCCGATTCCGCCAGCTTATGAGCGGCGGCTCCGTTCCCATTGTTCTGGCGCTGATCCTTATGTTTATGCTCGCGGCCTGCGGTGGCGGTGCCAGTACGACGGGCAGTATGGCAAAGACCACTGCCACACCGATGCCGGCTCCAAACGATCTGCTCACGCCGGGTACGCTGACCGTTGGCAGCGATACTACCTATCCGCCGCAGGAATACATTAACACGGCGACTGGCAAGCCAGCAGGATTCGATATTGATCTGATCACCGCCATTGCTCAGCGCATGGGCCGCAAGTTGTGGTAAAGCCAACGAACTTCGATACGATCCTTGACGATCTCACCCTCAAGCGATTCGATGTTGTCATTTCGGCGGTCACGGTCACCCCTGAGCGCGCAAAGAAGGTTGCATTTATTCCTTACTTCAATGCAGGCGAGTCTCTCCTGGTTCCGAAAGGCAATCCCCTGCACATTACCTCTATCGCCGACCTCTGTGGCCTGGCGGTTGCTGTTCAAACTAACACGGTTGAGCTGAGTGATTTACAGGCACAGAATGCCAAATGTCCTTCTGGCAAGAAAATTGACATTCGTACCTTTGACAGCCAGGATGATGTCGTTTTGCAGCTTGTTGATGGTCATGTGGTAGCCACTTACCAGGACTCGCCGGTAACCGACTATTATCTGCAACAGCACCCTGGCGCTTTTCAGGTAGGTGGCACGGTCGTAAATGCTGCCCCGGAAGGCATTGTGGTGCGCAAAGGGGACACTTCCATGTACAACGCCATCAAGGCGGCCTTCGATTCACTGGTGCAGGACGGCACCTACGATCGGCTCCTCCAGAAATGGAATCTGATGGATAACAAGTGTGACACGGCCTGTCTGAATAGTGCCGGAAGTTCATCGTAGGGTAAGACATGGCAGTGAGCAGTATCGGCTTATCAAGTCTGCGCTGCTCCCTGCTCCGGTCGTAACAAGAGGAGAGCGACCGTGTTTGACTGGAGTCAGGTCTGGAAATACCTCTTTAGTGGGGTGATGTTGCAGGGTGCCTGGGTGACCCTGTGGATCTCTGTGGTTTCACAGGCTCTGGGCGTCATCCTGGGCACGCTGCTCGCCATCATGCGGATCTCGCGCAACCCCATTCTGAATCTGCCGGCACGCTTTTATATCTGGATCTTTCGTGGTAGCCCACTGCTCGTCCAACTGCTTATCCTCTACGAAGGGCTGCCTCAGCTCCGCATTCCGCTGCTGACCTTCACGGCGCTCGAAGCGGCTATTCTGGGCTTGAGCCTGAACGAGGCAGCCTATATGGCAGAGATTGTCCGCGCGGGCATTCTATCGGTAGATCCCGGCCAGATGGAAGCGGCCAAGTCGTTGGGCATGACCTACAGCCTGGCCATGCGCCGGATCATCTTGCCGCAAGCAGCGCGGGTCGTTGTGCCCCCCCTGGGCAACGAGTTTAATAACATGCTCAAGTCATCTTCACTGGTCTCCTTCCTGGGGGTCGTCGAGCTGACGCGGACCGCCGAACTGTACGGTGCGCCAACATTTAGCGTGCTGGAGTTATTGATCGCTGCAACCTTCTGGTATCTCATCATGACAACCATCTGGGGCTATGTGCAGAATCTGATTGAGCGTAACCTGGATGTTGACCGCAAGCAGAGTGCCCCATTCAGTGGCGGCTGGCTGCAACGATTCACTGGTTTTGGCGCACGCCGGGCTCCAAAGGTGCCGGTGCCGGCTGCCGGGAGTCTGACCGGCACGCATTAAGTAAGCCTGCCGGGTAATGGGAGGTGACATGACGATGTTGAGCAGCGAGCGACAGCCCGCTGCGTATGAGATGGTGCGCGCAGAGGATGTGCATAAGCATTTCGGGCATGTCGAGGTGCTCAAAGGGATCAGTATGGTTGTGCATCGGGGTGATACCGTTGTGATCATTGGTCCGAGTGGCTCAGGTAAGACGACCTTCCTGCGCTGCCTTAACCATCTCGAAAAGATCTCCAGCGGGCGCATCTATATCGATGGACACCTGATCGGTTACCGCCAGGAAGGTGATCGCCTCGTCGAAGAGAGCGAGCGAGTTATTGCACGTCAGCGGGCGGAGATCGGCATGGTCTTTCAGCGGTTCAATCTCTTTCCCCATCTCACCGCGCTGGAAAATGTGATCGAGGCACCGATCCATGTGCGGCGTATGCCACGTGCCCAGGCAGAGGAGCAGGCTATGGAATTGCTGCGTAAGGTGGGCCTGGCAGATAAAGCGCATGCCTATCCGCACCGGCTCTCGGGAGGTCAGCAGCAGCGTGTGGCTATTGCCCGTGCACTGGCCATGAATCCCAAGCTAATGTTATTTGATGAGGCGACATCCGCCCTTGACCCTGAGCTGGTGGGCGAAGTGCTCAAGGTGATGCGTCAGCTTGCCGATGAGGGGATGACGATGGTGGTGGTTACTCATGAAATGGGCTTTGCACGCGAGGTAGCCGACCGCATCATCTTTATGGATTATGGGGTAATTGTGGAGGAGGGGCCACCAGAGCAAATCTTCAACGAGCCCCGGCATGAGCGCACACGAGCGTTTTTGAGCATGATCTTGTAAACCAGCAAAGCGAGTGAGAGGACCGTTGGAGAGATGGGAGATTCAGGGCGCCACTTGTGTCAACTGCGGCGTTGGCTCCGATCCGGGCGACCAGCTTTCCGCCAGATAATCGATATCGAGCCCTGCATAACACCGGGCAGGGACAGCAATGAGTATTGGCTCATCGTCTGGCAGGCGATGGCTCACGTAGTCCACATGCCCTTTTAACTCCTGCCAGTGCATCGCGCAAGCAGAGCGCTTGCAGTCGGGACAGCTAAATGTTGCAGCAGACAGGCATATCTCGCAGCGCGACATGATATCCTCCTTTATCCGGGTAAACATTCGCGCTCCCGAACCACTCAGAAGCGATCGAGCCTCATCGTCTCTGTGTGCCCATGCTGAACGTCACTGTCCATTCCTGGCTGCGCGCAGGGGATGCACGGGCAATCCAGGAGCACCCACACTGGGTGCTCCTATCGATCGATAGTCAGGTCTCAACAGGCCATGCCATAGACATGGCTGGCGAACGGCTTCAATTGTGAAGAAGCAGGTACTATCCTCTTGACCCCGGCTATGCGTTAGTGCGCACAAGAATTTCTCGCCCCATTATACCACAGAATGTTGAACGCGTATGGTGCAATGCCTGGGGCACGGTCATCAGTCCCGCGGCGAGGGCGGTGGTGAAGGCGCTCTGCAGGATCTGGAGCGGGTTCTGATCTGAGGATCGCTGCTTGCCTCAACGGAGAAGGTCAACGAGACACTGTACAGGTTGTTTGTTACTGATCTCCTCATAGTCAGTGCCTGCTGATGTGGCGTGCGGGTCCGCTGTCATGATCCAGGCAGCGTCGCTTGTGGCTTGCTACATGTCTTGTTCTGATGACCTGCGCTAAAACCTCTTGACATGGGGTGCAGTGCCAGTTACACTTTTTTTAATTAGTCAGTTAGTTAATAATGAGTGAGGCACATTTGGCCTTTTGGCCGATCTGAGAGCGCTCCAGGGAAGTGTCTGCTCTCCCGATCAAGAGGTCAAGCGCCGGCTATCTTAGTGGGGGAGATCGCTCCTGATGGCACGCAGGCCAGCGCACGTTGCAGACCGACGTGAACAGATTCTGGAGGCGGCGCTGAAAGTCTTTGCCGCCAAAGGATTCAGAGGCGCAACGAATAAAGAGATCGCGCGCGAAGCCGGTATCACGCCTGGACTCATCTACTGGTATTTTGCGAGCAAGGAGGATCTCTACTTTGCTATTCTGGAGAATCGGGTTGCGCCGGAAACGTTTCCCATACCGGTGGAGCACCTGAAGGCGTTTCCACCGGAGCAGGTGTTGCCGATGCTCGCGCACTTTGGGCTCAGCCGGCTTGATAACCAGGATAGCATGAATCTGCTCAAAATTTTTGTAGCGGAGGCTGCTTATTCCGAGAAGATCCGCGCGATGGCCAACAAGACTTTTAATCGCCTGCTCGACACGTTGAGCAGCTATCTGGCCAGCCAGATGGACCAGGGACGACTGCGCCGCGATGATCCGGTGCTGTGTGCGCAGACCTTTCTGGCCGGTTTGGTGGCGAGCATTATGCGACGGCAATTTCTTGGTGATCCACAAATGCTTGCCTATACCAAGGATCAGATTGTGGATACGGTCGTGGGCATCTTTCTGCGGGGTATGCAACCTGATCGGTCTTGATGGGCTACTGCCCTGGTTGCCACTCCTGAAATGGTGCTGCCGCAGGTGCAGCAGCGAAGTGGGGACCGCGCGGATAGGCTCAGGGGCAGGCATCTGGGCTGCCCGCCCGGCGACTGGCGATGTCAGGGATGGGAGTAGCACCACCAGAGGGGGTGCGCAGTGGCGCGTTCTCTTCTTCTCCACCTGATTAATTAGCCAATTAGTTAAGGAGGGCGACAGAATGTCAGGTACTTCTCCCATATCAGCGGCGAATGGAGCAGGGCATGTAGTTGCCGGTCAGGCTGAGCCGCTGGTCGCCGTTCGCCGTGTCACGAAAGTTTTTGGCCGGCTCCGTGCGCTCGATGATGTATCGATGAGCATCCCTGCCGGGGAAACCTATGGGCTCATCGGTCCCAATGGCTCCGGGAAAACGACGCTCATCCGTATTATCGTTGGGCTGGCGCGGCCTACCGCTGGTGAGGTTCGTATTCTCGGTCAGCGTATGCCCAGCCGTCAGGTGGCCAGAGATATTGGCTACATGACCCAGAATAATGCCCTGTATCTCGAACTGACGGTCCGCGAAAATCTGGAGTTTTTCGGCGCTATCTACGGTTTGCGCGGTCGCCGCCTCAAGGAGCGTGTGGATGCGGTCCTGGAGATGGTTGATCTCACTGACCGGGCCGGTAGCATTGTTGACACCCTCAGTGGGGGCATGAGGCAGCGTGTCTTGCTGGCCAGTGCCCTGATCCATGAGCCGCGCCTGCTGCTGCTTGACGAACCAACTGTCGGCATCGATCCAGAGTTACGCATCGCCTTCTGGGAGCATTTTGCCCGGCTGAATGCCCAGGGGGTGACTATTATTGTCTCCACTCACCATCTGGATGAAGCGGCGCGTTGTCATCGTCTGGCGTTGTTACGTTTCGGTGCGTTGCTGGCCGAAGGCCAGCCTGCCGAGCTTGTCAGACTCTCCGGCAAGACGACAATGGAGGAGGCGTTCCTGTACTATGCTATGTGCCGCAATGAGCAGGAGTGACGGTACGCCGGGAGGAGGAGGTGGACCATGTCTTTTCAGCGGATCAATGCACTGGCGTTGCGGATCGTGCGCCAGTTCCTGCGTGACCCGCGCACGCTGGCGCTGATCTTTCTGGCGCCGATTCTCGTCATGACGCTGTTAAACTTCGTGCTCAACAATCAGGGTCCTGTAGCCACCCTGGCGGTTGTCCTGCCTGCTGGCAATGACCCGGCCACCCGGCAACTGGATCGGGCGCTCAAGCAGCTGCTCAATGGGCAGCAGAGCAACCTTACCATCACCTTTATCACCGCAGATCAGGCGAGCGGCACACTGGCTGATGGGGCTGCCAATGGAGTGCTCATCTTTCCATCTGACTTTGCCACACAGCTTCAGCGTGGCAGCGAAGTTAGCCCCATTCGTCTCTGGCTGGATGGCTCCAATCCTGGCGCTGCTAGAATGCTCAAAAATCTGGTTGATACGCTGGCTGCGAGCCTGGGGCAGCACAGCATTGCCGGTGGACTGGCCGGCATGCGTGCAGCGTTACCTGGTGCCAGCCTGACAGTGGATGACGAATATCAGCCGCCCATTAGCAAAGATTACACGCAGACAGACGCGCTTGCCCCACTCTTTATCGGACTGTTCGCCTTCTTCTTTATCTTCCTGCTGACCTCGGTCTCGTTCTTGCGTGAGCGGGCGCGGGGCACGATGGAGCGTCTGCTCATCTCGCCGCTAAGCAAGGCCGAGCTGGTTCTGGGCTATGTTATCGGGTTTGCTATCTTTGCTGTCATCCAGTCGTTGCTTATCCTCCTCTTTGTGATCGCCGTCCTTCGGGTGCACTATGCAGGCAACGTGGGACTGGTCTTCCTGATCACCCTTGCTCTGACCATTGGTAGCGTCAACCTGGGCATCTTCCTCTCAACCTATGCGCGCAACGAGCTCCAGGTTGTCCAGTATATCCCCGTGGTGCTGGTACCTCAGGGGCTCCTTGCTGGCCTCTTCTGGCCAGTCAGCACGCTGCCGATCGTGTTGAAGCAGATCGCCTATGTATTGCCGCTCACGTGGGCCAACTTTGGCCTGACAGATGTGATGCTGCGCGGCAAGGGATTGGAGACTATCTGGCCCGATCTCCTGGTGCTGGCAGGCTTTGCCACGCTGATGGTTATCCTGGGAGCGCTCACGATTCGTCGGGAAAGCAGTTAGAGCAGCGATCAAATCCTGTTTTCTTCACGGTTATGGGCAAGCTATGCTATGGCAGTTGCACCCTTAAGCGTCTATGCTGTCGCCAGTGCTTATGGCTCTTCGCGCACATCGGCCACTGTGCCGCCGGTAATGCGGACCAGCTCGGTAGGGGTTGTAGGGAAGACTGCGTGAGGCGTGCCTGCCGCTGCCCAGATCTCCGGGTATTGGAGTAGATCGCGGTCAATCAGGGTGTGCAGGGGCGATTCATAGCCAACCGGTGGCACGCCGCCAATAGGGAAGCCGGTCAGTCGCTTTACGGTATCGGCATCGGCCCGGCTGACCGGCCGGGCAAGTTGCTGGGCCAGTTTCGATAGAGAGACCCGGTTCACTCCCGACGCGATCACCAGTACAGGCTCTTCCCCGGCGAGGAAGACCAGGCTTTTGGCAATCTGGGCGACTGTCGTGCCAAGAGCAGCGGCTGCCTCGGCAGATGTGCGGGTTGTCGCGGTCAGCTCGATGACCTGACCGCTGGCGCCCAGTGCCGCTAGAGCTGCCTGCACGCGCTGCGCATTTGGATGCATAAGGGTACCTCCGTGTAGCTCGTTAGAGCAATTTCTCAAGGCTCTATTATCATAGCACCTGGATAGGGCGTATTGTTGCGTGCGCTGCGTCTCATGAGCTGCTTATCTAACGGTATAGATAAAATGGTGCTTTGGCGCAGAGATGGGTGGGCATGCTGCTGCCAGCATGCCCACCCATTTTCCCTATTGTGCTGTTAACGCCACATCGTCCACGAAGAAGTCGGTGGGGTAGGAGGCGTCGTTTGTTCCCTTGAAGAAGACGGCGATGGTTTTGCCCTTGTAGGAGGAGAGGGTGGCGGAGACGTCGAAGGTTTCCTGGACCCAGCTGTTGGTGGCGTTGGCATTGCAGCTGGTCATGAGGGTTTTGATGGTTGAGCCACTGGAGGTGAGGAGCTTAGCGTAGAAGTAGTCGTAGCAGGAGCCGGAGGATTCGGTGGTGTCGCTGTAGAACCAGAAGGTCAGGGTGAGGGTATTGTAGCTGGTAGGCACGGTGATCGCCTGCCAGATTTCATCGGTGCAGTTGTTGTAGCCGCAGAGGTAGGCGCTGTAGGAGCCGGAGTGGGGGTTGACGGTGGAGATGATCTGGTAGCCGCCGCTGGAGTACTCCTGCCAGGGGCTCTGGCCGTTCTCGAAGCCGCCATTGACGATCAGGTTGTTGCCGCCGGGGGTGGGGGTAGGGGTGGGTGTGCTGGTGGGGGTAGGAGTTGGCGTGCTGAACGGCGTGGGCGTGGGGGTAGGTGTGCTCGATGGGGTAGGCGTGGGCGTCGGGCCAGTGTTGGTCAGCAATGCCACATCGTCCACGAAGAAGTCGGTGGGGTAGGAGGCGTCGTTTGTTCCCTTGAAGAAGACGGCGATGGTTTTGCCCTTGTAGGAGGAGAGGGTGGCGGAGACGTCGAAGGTTTCCTGGA
>Ga0080006_1088201_pt1 | contig 104311 bp, 89 predicted proteins | sample RS3BMetagenome_FD_69209 | JGI IMG/M metagenome (GOLD analysis project Ga0080006, IMG submission 69209) | Ferric oxide microbial mat and aquatic microbial communities from Rainbow Spring, Yellowstone National Park, USA - RS3B (SPADES... ...
CGGTGGAGTCAATGGCGAGGTGCGCGCCCAACTCCGGGTCCAGCGCGCAGATCCGCTCCCGCAGGCGGGCGAATACCGTCTCCACCGCCCCCACATTCTTGGCCAGACGAGCGATGAGACGACCGAATGCATCCTCGCTGGGGACCGCCTTTCCGGAAAGGCCACAGAGCACCCGAAGGCTGGGATTGCGCAGCAGCTCGCGGCGAAGATGAGCGATCGAGTGCAGCTCGTACACCCAGGCCGCGATCAGGGCGTAGAGCAGCGGCCGCGCCCCGAACCCCCGGCGACCGGCTCCCACCCGTCCCTCGCCGAGACAGCTGAGCAGAGGGCCGAGCTCCAGAGTGCTGAGAACCAGGACCAGACGGTCGTTGTCAGGGAGGGCGAAGAAGTCCTCGCCGGGAAGCGGAGGCTGTATGCTGTACACGGCTGGCATCTCCTCGTGGCCGGGACAAAATTGCGCTTTGCAAAGCTATTTTCCCCTACCACGCAGCTGGGATGCCAGCCCCTCTTGTCTCTGGTGGGTACAATCCACCACTCGACTCCCTTGCTGAAGTGCCCCCGAGATCAGAGGTGTGGGGATGGACCCTTTTAGCCCCTGCAGAAAGTCCTTTCTACGCCTCACATATTGAATTTCGCGGGAGGCTCCCAGTGGAAGGGCCGACTGGAGAAGGAGTCGGCCCACGTATTCGAGGGCCCGAGCGGAAGGCTGGGCTTCCAGTAGATGTGGATGCCCTGTATCGGAAGATCGGCCAGATCGAGATGGAGAGGGATTTTTTAGCGTCACGGCCAGGGATCATTTCAGCTCTCCAGAGAAGAAGGCGATGATCCAGCGGGACTACCCCAAGGTCTCGGTGGCCCGGCAGTGTGTTCTCTTGGGGGTAAACCGCTCCAGCCTCTACCTGACGCCATCACCCAAAGCGGACCTCCGGCTTCCCCGCACCAGCGCTAGAGCTTCTTAGGGTTGAGAACTCTGGATTTTGTGACAAGTTTCAAGCGGCAGCCCCGAGGCGAGCGGAAGCGACGTAGCCCCCCAGGACCCGGTCGATGGCGGTGAGCGCTTGGCGCAGCTCAAGTGGTGCGGGAGGCAAGTGGGCTGCGAGGAGGGGACGGAGCAGACGGGCTTGGAGCTTGGTGTAGAAGATGGCGACGCGGATGCCCTCTGGGGTGACGGTGTAGGAGTTGGCGCCGGGGGTGCGCTGGATGAGGCCGTGGAGGCGGAGGCTGCGGAGGTCGTAGCTCATCTGGGAGGGGCTGTAGTCGCTGCCGAGGAGTCCGGCCACCTGCCCGCGAAGGCTCTTGTTGGTGAAGCCGGTGACGGCGTGGACGACCAAGCAGAGAGAACCGGCCAGGGCCATGGCGCGTCGATCCCCGAAGCGAAAGGCTCCGATTCTTTGGCCCTCATCATGGAAGGGCTGGTGGATGCGCTTGAAAAGCGCAGAGCCTATGGCACAGCCCTGGCCGGCACGTTCAATGGTAAGCAGACGGTGGTTGACGGCACGCGCCTTGGCCACCAGCTCGGGCAGGTGCTCAAGGCGGGCCCGGAGGCCGAGGTCAGCGGGCTTGTTGACCTCGGTCTCGATGCGCAAGGCGCGGCCTTCCTTGAGGTACTGCTTGACCCGGGAGTGCTTGAAGGAGAAGTCCATGTGGACCTCGGTACCGGGCGAGAACAGTCGCTCGCGGTAGGGCTGTTTGGCCGACCGCCGGAGGTGGCGGGAGAAGACCATGGCGACCTTCTCGGGCCGACCGATGTCGACGTTGTCCTGGACCAGGGCCTCGAAGAAGCCTCGCGCCCGGCGGGGGTCGTCGAAGACCAGGGTGCGGGAGACCTCCGTCGGGCGCATCGACAGCTGCCAGAAGTAGCCGGCAGCACGGTCCCGGTCGGTGAAAGGCCGGGGGATGACCGGCATCCAGCGTTCGAAGAAGCGCTGCACGTCGTCAGGGCCGAAGCGGTCGCAGATCTGCTGGAGCCGCTGGGGGTCGAGGCAGGCCGCAAAGCGGTTGGCGAGGGGGGTGTAGGAGAGGTTGATGTGCTCGGCCTGCCGCTTGGCCCACTCGGGGCCGTTGACCCAGACCTTGGCGGGATAGGGGAAGTAGGTGGCGATCTTGATGAAGCCGGGGCCGAAGTCGGGGTCGAACACGTAGAAGTAATAGGTGCCGACCCGGCGCTCCGACTTGGAGAACTGGAAGCGGGCGACTCCTGGGCCAGGTGAGCGGTCAGTGCAGACCTCTGGACACGCCAGTTCCGAGGTGAGGAAAATTTACTGGTGCACTCGGGAATGACGAAACGGCGGCGCGCCCGGGCTCGTGAACTCAGGCCAACAGTCTCAGGGGCCGTTGGGCAGGATCCCCATGCACCATCACGTTAACCCCCATGTCCAGACGTCTGCAGTGGCGGAGAAGACGTACTGGAACTCCTGGGTGGAGACGATGGCCACCACCCCGCAGCGGCGTTCCCGTTCGGCCCGGTCGAGGTAGGGGCGGATGAGGTCGAGCTTGCGGTCGTCCCAGCGGCTGCGGTCGGGCTTCTTGAGCTGGACGATGGGGACATTCTGGGCGGCGGCGAAGGCATGGACCTCCCGCCGGAAGGGGTTGCCGATCTGCTGGAAGAGCGCTGGGGAGGGGATGGGATGACCCAGGTGGGCGGTGAGGAAGCTGACCACCTGGCCGTCGAGGACGTCGTTGATGTTGACAGGGGTGTTCATGAGCGCAGGTATAACGCGCGAGGGCCGGCTTTGCCGGCCCGGACAGCCCGGCCAGCACACCTGACTCGTAAGGGGGGCGGCCGGGAGGGGGACATGGCCCCCCTCCCGCTAATAATGGGGCCGTTAGTTCCGAGACCGGGATCACTCTACAGGCCACCCAACTCTGCTTCCCCACTTACTCGGGGGGTCCGAAAACCAGCGGTCGGCTTAGTATCGACCGGATCTGTTTGGCGCACCCCATCATGGGCTCGCGGCAGATGACCCGGGCGCGGCGGGCAGATGGGCTCTTGGTGCACCGCAGCCGGGTCCAACGGCTCATGCAGCTGGTGGACATCCGCTCCATGGCTCGGGGTCCACAGCACCAGGAGAAGGTGGATCCACGGCTCCGGCCACCTCTCCGAAACGGGCAGCACTGCAGAGTCGGTCGGCCAAGCCAAAGATGCGCCGCGAATCGACGGCGCCCCGGTACCGCCGGTCCGTTCGGTTCGCCAACCCACTCATCTTGGCCAAGAGGTACCAACTCCCCAAGACCGGATCGCTTCGCTCCTGGCCTCCAGCCCTTTTGTCCCTCCTCTCTTCCCGGGCGGTTCATCCGGGAGGAGAGACCGTAGCCAGCCGGCCCAGTTCATCGTGAAAGCTGCGAAAAGCGACGACCAGCAGCGCGATCAGGGGCACCGCCGCCAGCGAGTACCAGGGATAGGCGTACTGCGGGGTGATCAGCAGTAGAGCGCCCAACGCCGACATGCCGAAGGCGATCAGGACACCGCGGTAGCGGGAGCTGGATCCGGTGCCGAGGGCCAGCAACGCCAGCGGCCAGAACACGACCACGTCCTCCGGGTTCCCGTACGGACTGGCCATGATCCAAACGCCCAGTGGAAGCAGCACCAGCCAGTCCACCTGCCGCGCCCAGGGCAGCCCGCTGGCGATTGACGACCGCGCCACACAGAGCGTGGCCGCCACCGCCGCGGCCACGCCGGCTATGGCAATGGCAGTGAGAACGACTCGGTGGAGAGCCCCGCTGGGCCCCGCGTTCGCGGGAAACAGCGATAGCCACCCGGGAACTCCCAGGGACATTAAATGCGCGTTCGATTGAGAGGCGAATCCGGTCATGCCCGATATCGCGTCGTGTAGCACCCCGGGCACCAGGATCGCTGGCACCAGCAGCAGCACACTCGCGGCTACCAGCTCGCCGATGAAAGTCCTCAAGGTGAATGCCCACGAGCGCTGCTGGCCCGCCACCAGTAGCAGCGGCAGCAGCGGCCACATATCCTGGGGCTTGAGCAGGGCGCCGGCGGCGACCAAGGCCCCGGCCCAGAACGGCCGCCCGGACCGAAGGGCCCACAGCCCACCGACCATGGCGGCCACAGCGAAGATCGGAGTCTGACCTAGGAGATAGCTGATAGCTGCGCTGGCCGAGATAGCCACCACCGTGGCCGCCAGCCAGGGCCGCCCCCACGCAAGGCTTCGAGCCCAACCGTAGATGGTCGCCCAAAGGGTGCTCAGAATGAGGACGTCCCAGAGCCAGAATGCGAGCTTGTACGGCAGGAGGCTGAGCGGGGCCATGGCCAAGCCGAACCACGGCAGGTAGACAAAGCGCGGTGCTATGAGGGATGGGTCCCCCGTCACCCGAGCCGCGACGTGCCGGAGGGCGCCCGTCGCGTAGGGATTCTCCGCGTGGCGGAACATCCAGCCCGCGGCGTAGAAGGCATGGAAGTCACCTCCGATGGTGTTCGGACTGCTGACCACCCAGGCCGCTGCCGCCGCGGTCGCGGCCAGGTTGGCAGCGACGATCAGGAACCAAGCTGGGCTGAGACCCAGGGACCACGCGCCCACGGGCCAGGGATGAAGGCCAGGCCCCGATTGCCAGTCGACAGGTTGGCGCGTAGGCGACACCGACCCGGTCGACGACCTGGCGGCTGGAGACCAGCACAATTTAGGGACGACCCGCAGGCCGGCGCTCCAAACGCTTGGCGCGGGTCGGCGCAGCCGCTTGCCGCCTTCCCTCACGAGCTCTTCCCCTCCACCGAGGCGGATGCCCCGCGAACCGCCCACTGCAGGCAGGGAACCGACGGGCATGTCGGGTGAAGCACTGCTTGCCTTACCGGAGGTGCACTCCGCCCCCCTCGACCGGGCGCGGTCCGAGAGCGCCCCAGCGTAGGGGACATGGCGTTGCGAGCAGCTGCGGAAGCCTTGCACGACTGACACCGGGACGCCGCCAGTCGTTGCCGTCTAGCGCGTTGCCCGGCCCTGGAGCTCTCATCACCAGCACCCAGCCTTCTAGCCAGTCGGATTGGTACGACCCCAGGTCAGCGAGTCAGCGTCGCTGAAAGGTGTGGTCACAGGCGGCCGAGCCGGCCGGAACCAGCGGTAAGCCCAACCACGCGGGCTGAACACCCGGGCAATCGTGATAGGAAGATGATCGCATTCAAGTACCTCGGGGCCACATTACATTCCGAGGGGCTCTCCGAGCGTAACAATCTCGTCCCATCCCCCCGACGATTCGACCTATCGACCTGTTGACAGCATCCGTCATCACCGCACTGAGCACCTATTCCGTGTCCACCGCCTACGCGCCCGCCCCACCCTCCTCGGTGTCGACAGGAACAGCCCGAGGCAAGCCTGGCTGACCGTTCGGGGTAGCGCTCGAAGCGGTGAACCGGGCAGGCGTGAAACCCAGCTGCGCGCACAACGTCTTTTGCTTCCCGTGGAGGGTTGCGGCGGTGTGGGGCGAGCGTCAAGGGAGTTCTGGTCACGAAGTACCAGCATGGGAGGGCAGGCGCAGGGCCTGGCCCGCAGAGAATCACTTCCCACCGGAACCGGGCGGCGCGCCGCCAGCGGCGCAGCATCGCCAACGATCGGGGTGCGACGGGGTGCCCGGCGCGAAGTCCGGAGCAAAGAACGAGCCTGGAGTCCCCTCCCAGGCGAGCTTCCCCGCGCACTCCGCGGACTGCGGTCAGGGCCCCGGTCGGGCCGGCCGGCGCGGCCGTGACTCAACGCACGAGCCCGACGACCAACAGGGTCACGAGCAGGCCGGCTGGGCCCGCAACCCAGCCCACCCTGAAGAAGGATGTCAGTGACGGCCTTTCGCGAGGTCCGTCACCCGCCGAGAAGGCCAAAATGGTGGAGAGCGAACCGGCGGGGGCGAGGTTGGGCCCCAGGTCAGCACCGACGATCACTGGAATGGTGAAGGAGCTGAGGTGGTGGGTGGCGGCGAGGCCCGCTCCGACCAGGAAGGCGGCGGGCAGGTTGTTTACTGCGGCCGCCAGCGCAGCGGTCGCCGCCCCGACCCGGGCCAAGCCCAGCAGCCCCGCCGAGCCACCCGCCACCGAGGTGAGAACTCCGTTTAGCACGTGGGACTGCTGTAACCCGGCAGAGAGGATGGCCAGCCCGACCACCAGGGGCAACAAGGTCCAGCGAGCCTGCTTCAGCGCCTCCATTCCGGCTCCTGGCTGAAGGCGCCCCAGCATCATCAGGGCGATCAGCGAGGCCAGAGCTGTGGGGGGACCGAGGGACTTCCCGAGCAGGACCAGAACGACATCGGCCAGGGCCAGGACGGCAACCAGCCCGGCGAGAGCGGCCAGCAGGTGAGTGTTTGACGACCGCGGCCGCGTGGTGGCCGGGGTGATCCGGGCCGGATGGTGCCACATCAAAGCGACCACCACCAAGCTGGTCAGCAGCAGCCCGGCCATGGCTCCCGGGGTCACGGTGGTGATGTACTGAGAGAACGGGAGATGATCTCTATCCAGAAGGAGAAGGTTCACGGGATTGCTGATCGGAAGTAGGAGCGATGCCGAGTTGGTCACCACGGCCAATCCCAGCAGGAAGGGGGCCGGCGCCAGGCCGCGGCCCCGCACCCTCTGGACTACAGCCGGTGCAAGAAGGAGCGCCGCCGCGTCATTGGACAGGACCGCGGTCAGAAGAGCGGTCAGCACGAGAATCCCAACCAGCAGCCTTTTCGTGCTCGAGCCAGCCCAAGCCTCCAGCCGGTCCATGAGCCAATCCACCGCCCCTGCCCTGTTCAGAACAGCGGCCAGGACCAGCAGACCGCCGAAGAACGTCAGGACGTCAACGGTCTGGCCCAGGGCAACGCCGGCCTCCTGCGGCGAGACCAGCCCCACCGCCAACGAGCCGACGCCGGCGAGCACCGCCCACCATGCCCCGTCGATCCCCAGAGGCTGCTTCAAAATGGCCCAGCAGGTGACGGCGAACAGCGGCAGCAGGATGGCAGTACTTATCATGCTTACGTCAAGTCCCTCCATACTATCAACTTATCTGGAGACCTCAAATGCCTCATAAGCGTCAAGGTCAGGGTGAACATGGCGAACCGGACTCCAGCGATCGGCGAATCGCCGAGGCGAGTCAGCAGGTAGGGGTGAGCCCACGTGTTCTGCGCTACTGGGAGCAGCTAGGTGTGGTCAGACCTTCCCGGGATCCCGGCGGCAGGCGCCATTTCAACCGCCACGACCTTTTGGCCATGTCGCTGGTGAGTCAGTTGCTGGAGGACTCGGACACATCCATCTCCGACCTGAGGTTGGTCAGGGTCGTGGCCGACAAGGAGGTGGAGGCGGCGATGTCAGATCCTCTGACCCGCCTGAAACTGCTGTTTCAGCGTCAGGCAGCGGAGGAAGCCTTCCAGCCCCTACTCGACGAGCTTCTGCCCCGCCCTCGGGGCCCCATGCCTCCCTCAGCTGGCCCGAGTGACCCCCCTGGTCCTGGCCGTCGCCCCCTCGCCGGCCCCCCTCCCCCGGTGCAGCGCTAGCCATGCCTCGTAGGATTCGCCTCCGGGGAGCCAGGTGGCCCATGGCCGCTCTGGCTCACTCAGGGTCCGGAGGGCCCGCTCATCGGTCGCCGGGGCGCCACCCCGACCGAGCTTGCTCGAAAGCCGCCAGATGCGACGCGCGAATCGTTGATCCCACCCGGTGGAGGCTTCGCGCAAGGCGTCCCTTGCCAGTTCCAGCGCCAGAGCCGGTTCGCGGAGTCGGTGCTCCAGGTCAACGCAGAGGGCCTCCGCCGCCTCAGGGTCTCGCCAGCGTTCCCAGGCTGAACGCCAAGCCTTGGTGGCCTCGTCGATCCGCCCCTCACGCTTGAGCATCCTGGCTCGTCGCAGGACAGCCGCGCGATCCAGCGGAGGTGGCGATAGGGTCTCGGCTCTCTCGTAGGCCGTGCGCGCGGCGGCCAGATCACCCCGAGACTCGACGAATCGGCCCAGGCTCAGCCAGTCGGTCGGAGCCGGCCCATCACAGTCCAGGTGCCTGCCGAGCCGCTGCAGGACCGCCAGCAAGGAGACCACATCCTGCTGGTTGTGCCGCACCACCTCCAGGAGGGGGCCGCAGTCCCTGGTCTCCAAAAAGTGCCAGTACCGCTCCGGTGCCTCCCGCCCGGGAAGGTCATGGTCCCGGTGCTCATCCAAGAGCGCCTCCTCAACCGCTCGCAGGGTGCACCGCTCCAGCCGATGACGGAAGAGCCGCCTCACGACCGGCAGCAGGTCCAGGTGAGGAACCGCGGGCCAGGCACGATCAACCCCGGTCATGACCATCCTGGTCCGCAGCAACGGGAGATCATAGCTGGAGCCGTTGTAGGTGACGAGAAGCGACGCTTGGGCAAGCTCACCGAGGGCCGCCCGGACCAGCGGCGCCTCCTCGCCCAGTTCCGGCAGCAGCCACTGTTCAACCAGCACCGCCGTCGCCCCTTCACGGTAGGAGGCCCAGCCATAGAGAAAGGGCACAGTCCCCGCGCCTCGCTGCAACCCGGTGGTCTCGAGGTCGAAGCACAGCAGCGACAGTGGTCCCGTCCGCGGCACCGAGGAGGAGATGGGCGACAAGGAGGGCCATTGGAGTCGGGCTGGCACCAGACCGGCCTTTTCCAGCGGGATCCTTGCCCTGCGCAGCAGGATCCCACGCTCCTCATCCCAACCAAACCCAAGGTCCGCCAGGCCGCCTAGAAACCCCGGCGGAGAGCTCAGCCCCGGCTGCGGAACCGCCGCCGATTTGCGCCGCGGCCCCAGCCTGAAGCCGGGGTCCCCCTGCAGCGCCGAAAGCCTGAGCCGCAAATCGGTGCTGATCAAGAGCCCTGCTCCAAAAGACGCAGGCCCGCCGCCTTCGCCCCCTCCTCCAGGCCCGACACCGGTCCGACGCAGGCCGGGCATCCCCACTGGCAATCGCATTCTCGCAGGAGACTCTCAGCCCCCTCCAACAGAATCGCATGGAGGTCGAAGAGGCGGGCGCTGAGGCCCACCCCGCCCGGGTGCACATCGTAGATGAAGACGCACGGCGAATCCGACCCAGCGCCACGCCTGGTGGCCACGCCGGGCGGCGGCCAGTCCCCCGGGGCGAACTCCTCCACCTGAGGCGGGTCGGGACGCACCGGAGGCAACGCGGTCAAGGCTGCTCGAACCTGGGTCACTACCCCCAGATCCCCCCTGTCGCACATGGCGACCAGGCAGGCGATCTGTCCCATGGCATGTCCCACGGCCTCCAACCCCGCCTCCATTCCTGGGATCGAGCCCCGGGCCGTGGAAGTGAATGAGCACCAGTAGGCGGTGGTCTGAAGGTCACGCTCCGGAACGCGGATCGGCCCAGCGCCCACGGTCTCATGGGTGAGGAGGCGGATCTTGCGATACATCGCGGCCAGGACGCTGACTCGGACCTCGCCATGAGATCGGGCCGCCGCCAGGCCCGGGTCCAAGATCGGTCCGGCAAAACGATCCAGGACCTGCAGCCCGATCCGCACATCCGCATCCGTGTAATAGTCGACGGACACCGGGTGGACGTAGGCCTTGTGCTCCTCCCAGTCCAGGCGCTCCACATGGTACTGGCGGCCCTGATGCATGTAGATGGCATCGTCGTGCACCAGCAGCGGAGCCGACCATTCGTCCAATTCGCCGACCACCCTGGCGGCGCCGCCGGCACGTCCCCCGCCCGTGCCGGATGACGGCCCCTGGGGGCCCTGGGAGGGAGAACTGCTCGGCGTCGAGGTGTCCATTATCACGACGTTGCCGGCAGCAGCCGTGCGCAGGCTCACGGCGTCGGCTGGGAACGCGTCCGCCGCCCAGTGCCAGCTGCCATTGGCATGGTGAATCAGCCCATCCTCTTCCAACACCTCCAGAAGTCCGCTCAGGTCGGTCGCTCCGAAGCGCTCCCCATCCCTGAGGGGCAATTCGAAGATGGCCGCCTGCAGGTGGCCTGCCAGGATCAGGAGGTTGTCGGGATCAACGAAGGCGCGCTCCGGCGAGCGCTCCAGGAGATACTCCGGGTGTCGGGCCAGGAACTGGTCCAGTGGTCCCCCGCCGGTGATCAACAGCTGGAGCGCCGAGCCGCCGCGCCTGCCGGCCCGGCCCATTCTCTGCCAGAGGCTGGCGATGGTGCCCGGATAGCCCACCAGGACCGCCGCATCCAACCTGCCAATATCGATCCCCAACTCCAAGGCGCTGGTCGAGACGACGCAGCGCACCGCGCCGGAGCGCAGCCCGGACTCGATTGCCCGCCGCTCCAGTGGGAGGTAGCCCCCCCGGTAGGCGCGGACCGCGCCGGCCTTATGCCCACCGGCCCCCCGGCCGTCGTGCTCCAGCTCGCGCTCCAAATAGTTCAGCAGCAGTTCCACCTGGAGCCGGGTCTGGCCGAAGGCGATCGTCTGAGCGCCGGCCCTCACGAGGTCGGGCACAATGCGACGCGCCTCCAGGTTGGCGCTGCGACGGATACCGAGCCGCGGCTCGACAACCGGAGGGTTGAGCACCAGAAAGCGCCGAGTCGGAGCCGGTGCACCGTTGCGGTCAACAACTAGGACCGGGCGCCCCAGGAGCAGCTCAGCCAGCTGCCCAGGATTGGCTATAGTCGCCGAGGAACAGATGTAGGTCGGACTGCTGCCGTAGAAGGCGCAGATCCGATCCAATCGACGCACCACATTGGCTACGTGACTTCCGAAGACGCCTCGATAGGTATGGAGCTCATCCAGGACGACGAATCGAAGCCCTGAGAAGAGACGAACCCAGGATGTGTGGTGGGGCAGGATCCCGGTATGAAGCATGTCCGGGTTCGTCAGCACCACCTGGCCACTCTGCCGCAGGGCGGTCCTGGCACCCGGCGGCGTGTCCCCGTCGTAGGTGAAGGTCTTGAGGTCGACCTCAACCGCGTCGCTCAGCTGACGCAACTCATGAAGCTGGTCCTGTGCCAGCGCCTTGGTCGGAAAGAGCATCAAGGCGGTGGCGTCGGGATCGCGAAGCATCGAGTCGAGAATTGGCAGGAGGTAACAAAGGGACTTCCCCGATGCGGTCGGGGTCACCACAGCCACGTGCTGCCCCTGGAGGGCGGCCTCGATGGCCTCCGCCTGGTGGGTGAACAGGCCCCGCATGCCGCGATTTGCCATTCCCCGCTGCAACTGCTCATGCAGCGAGCCCGGATATGGCCCGTATTGTGCTTCACGGGCCGGCAGCTCCCGGTCCAGGACCACGAGCTCCTGAACATTGGGCCGATCTACCACCTCTGCCCAACTCTGAGGCACCCTGTCCCGCCCGAAGGTTCGACGTTCCATCCCAGAACAAATGTACCAAACTTCTGTTCCCTTGGCAACCAGGGGGCCTCAAAGGCCCGGCGGGTCCCCGCCCCTTCCGGGAGCCACGTCCGCGCCTAAACCGTTGACCGATGGGACTCGGTCCTGAGGGCCGTCGATCGAAACGGTTGAGCACCGAGCGCTCTCTGTTCCCACTTCACCGCCAGGCCCCGGGCGGGGCCCTGGCCTACGGTCGGCTGCGCAGGAGTTTGGCGTCGCCGCCGCCCTGGCGATATTGCCGGGTGAACCCGCCGGGCGAGGGTGTTTCCGGCGCGGAGGTCTCGGTTCGGGGCCGGGCCACATCGGGTTTTGACCTGGGGACCACCGGCTTACGACCGCCCGGGCAGGGCGCTCGTGATGCGACCAACCCGGGCTTCGAGGGCCCCTCTCCGGCTTGCGGGCACGGATCCTGCACCAAAAATGGTGTCGGACGGCAGATGGCGAGCGGGGACCGGCGGGTTGGCGGCCTCGAACTACGTCTGAGCGGATCGGCGGTGGATGTGCTGCGCGGTGGATGTGCTACCTGGGTACCCGCTTCCTGATCTTCACCTCCAATCAGCACCAGCACACCGGCCCCATCGTCCTGTTGTGCCCTGAGCCCCGGGAGATGCTCACGCGCCCCCGGCATCGATGGCGAGGAGGATCCGGGCCAGCATTTCGACCAGAGCCTTGAGCCCAGGCCATGAGGCAACGATGGCGGCGCTCTCCCGGACTGACGGAAGGTCGAGAGCAGAGGCTGGCCGGCGAGCGCGCTCAGATCGAAGCCACTGGTGAAGCTCCCGGCCGACGCCGGTCGCCTCCAGCACAGATCCCCTCTTGACTCCCGGCTGGGGGTGATGCTGGAGCACGCCCGCGCTGGACGCTCCGAGGATCATTCGCCAGAGCATCGCGGCATTGCCAATCCCCACCCGGGCCAGCTCCGTCGGCCGGATTTTCCCCAGCTGGATCACGGTGGCCAGCGCTGTTAATTCGGCCGCGGTGAGGTCGGCTCTGGTCCCAACCGCCCGCGACCAGTCTTAGCAGATCGTCTCGAAGCCTCGACGCCTCGGCCAGCTCCGGCCCCGTGGGATGAAGCTGGCCGTGGTGGCAGCGGACCGCCGGGCGGTCTTCCTCATAGCCCAATCCTTGTTGGTCGAAAGAGCCACGTCGAATGGCTCCCTGCTCCAGCGCGTCAGAGGCGGGCGGCCCAGGTGCCCAAAATCCCAGACCTACTGTTCGGCGGCCCGCCCGCTGTCGCCGGGCAGAGCGGCGAGAGCCTCCGCCACCCGGTCCGTGACCACCCCGGAAATTCCGGGATCAGCCAGGAACCGGACCAAATCGCGGGGGTCGTTCACGGTCCACACAAAGACCTTGAGGCCCCAATTCCCAGCCGCGATCAGGGCTCTTGGGCCGGCGCGGCGGCGGTGCAGGACCAGGTGCGTCGCGCCAACCTCGCGCGCCAATCTGAGCGAGGTGACGGCCGGGGTTCGCGGCGAGCAGATCAGCCCCGCCGACAGGTGCGGTGCCCGTTGGCGAACCGTGGCGACCACCTCCGACCGAAACGAGCTGAGGACCAAAAGGCCGGGCGCAAGCGTGTGAACCGCAGCGATCACCGCTTGCTCATATCCGCTCTCCTTGATCTCAATGTCGAGAGCGATCCGGTTCCCCAGCCGGGTCACGACCTCGGCCAGGAACGGTGGGCGGCCTGAGCCGGTGGCGGAGATTGCCTGTTCGGTCAGTCCGGAGATCGGGCTCCCTCTCAGGTCTTGGTCGTGAGCCACGATCAGATGGCCGTCCTTGGTGCACCGCACGTCCAGTTCGATCATGTCGGCCCCGAGAGCCACCGCATTCTCAAAGGCTGCTATGGAATTTTCCGAATGGGGGCCGGCACCTCCCCTGTGGGCTATGACGAGAGGTCGATCGGTCCCAGCGGTCAACTTGGACACAACGGCCTCCGGGGCCTCAGGATTGCCTCAATCCCGGCCGGGGTCGTTCGCCCCTCAAAGCCGGGGCGCAAATGAGGAGCTGAGCCATGGACCTGATCCATCTTGCCATACCACCTTGGGATCTGGTGTTGCGATCCGTCGCCATCTACGTGGCCCTGATGATCGCTCTGCGGGTGTTTGGGAAGCGGGAACTGGGCCAGATGACCATCTTCGATCTGGTCTTGGTGCTCCTGGTGGCCAACGCGGTTCAACCCGCCATGACGGGGCCCGACAGTTCCCTGCTGGGCGGTTTCCTGATCATCGTGACCCTGTTCGTGCTGAACCGGATGGTGAGTATTGCCCAGGTCCGCAGTCGCCGCTTCGGAAGGCTCCTCGAGTCTCCCCCCAGAGCGCTCGCGTCCGGCGGGGCCTGGATACCGGGCGCTTTGGCCAAGGAGGGGGTGGACCCGGCCGAGGCGGAGATGGCCCTGCGAGAACATGGGGTGGCAGGGGTTGGCGACTGCGAACTCGTGGAGATGGAGAGCGACGGCTCGATCAGCGTGGTGCCAAGGCAGAGCGCGGGCCGGGTCAGGCCACGGCGGCGCGTCCGCCTCTTGGAACGGCGCTGAGACTCAGTCCGGCAGGGTGCCTGTGAGCGACGCCACCCGCAGGATGTCGCGAACGTCCTGGCGCCTCGGAGTGAGGTTGAGCAGCTGGCGGTAGACCACGACGGCGTCCTCGTCAGCGCCGCGAACCCGAAGCAGACGCGCCAGAAATTCCATCCAGATCGGCGCCAGCCGCGGCTCCCGCTGTTCCAGTGCCATCCCCGCCAGCTGCCAGCAGGCGTCCTCGCAGGGCGGAGCGGCGAGCACAGCGGTGGTGAAACAGAGGACCGCCAACTCCTCGTCCTTCCCCTCACGGCAGGCCCCACCAGCACGGCAGGCCAGCTCCGCCGCCGCCTGTCCGGGGAAGGCCTCGGCAGCCCGCATGGCGAGGGCGGCGGCATCGGCAAGGCGTCCGGCTCCCAGCAGATCGGTCATGAGGTTGCTCGCGGTCGCCAGGTCGGCGGGGGCGGACTGTTCGGAGGAGGAGCGCACCGCGGCCCGCGCCTGGCCCTTCTCGGCCACCTCCCGGCGTTGCTCGTGAACCTGGGCGGCGATCTCCTCCAGAAGCGGCGGGAGCTCGCCGAGACGCTTCTGGAGGCGGCTGTCCCTCTCGGCTTGGGCCTTGGGTGACAGGCGCACGGACCAGCGTCTGGCGCCCGAGCCGATGGGCTCGGACCCGACCGCACGTGCGAGTGAGGGCGATTGCGGCGGCTCCGCCGCCTTGGCCTCCACCGCCAGAGCCGGCTCCGTGGCTGCTTGAGCTGGCGGTGCTTCCTGGGATCTTGGTGCAGGCACTGCCTTTTCCGTCTCTCGTGCTGCTGGATCGAACCCCCAAAGCACAGCCTCTTCCCCGGGGTCACCGGCCAGCGGAGCCATGGGCGGATTCGCTCTTGGAATGGGGACGGCTGAAGGCGCCAGCTGACCAGCCGGGGCGGCGGACGGCTGACCTCCAGCCGGGGCGGCTCTCCCCGCAATTGGAGCGGGCTTGCCGGGCGACTCGGGTAGTGTGCTCGGACTCGAGGCAGCGGCCGCAGGCCTCTGCGGCTCGGCCCGGCTCCCCGATCCGGCCGTGGGGGGGGCGGGAGGGATCTGGACGGGTGCTGCCCAGTTGGATGCCGCTCCCGGGCTGGGGGCCGCTGGCGCCGGGCTTTCGGCTCCCGGAGTCCTCGGGCGGCCTTCGGCTGCGGGAGTCTGGGGGCGCTGAGGGGCAGGGGCCGCGGGCTTTGCCGCTACAGGAATCTGCCTTCCTGCTGGCTGCGGGGAGAAAGCGGCCGACGGCGGTGGCTCGGGTCTTGGCGCAGCTGGAGAGGGTTGATCGTGCGCCGGACCGGCCGCGACAGGGATCTGCCTTCCTGCTGGCTGCGGGGAGGAAGCGGCCGAGGGCGGTGGCTGGGGTCTTGGCGCAGCTGGAGAAGTTCGATCGGGCGCCGGACCGGCCGCCGAGATTGCCGCGGCAGCAGGTGGAGATGCGGGGGGTGCCCCAGGAGGACCGGGCGCTTTGGTCGCCTGCATCAGCATCCCCATGGCCCGCAGCTCCTCCTCCGTAGCCAGCAGCAGGAGCAGCTCATACATCGCCCGGCCCATCCGGCGCAGCAGGGCTGCCGCCAGATCCGGGTGACCAGCCTCCTCCACACGGCGGGTGATCAAGCGAGCGACCTGATTGACGCTGTCCTCGGTGATCGAGGTCCCCACCAGGGCGGCCACCTCCTGCTGGATGACCGCCGGCAGTTCGGGGACCTGGGGGGCGATGTCCCGTGCCAGATGAGCCCACGACTGGGCCATATCGGCGATCCCCTGGGCGACCGAACTGCTGACTCCCGTCGCCCTGCTGTCGACTGACATTTGCTGGGAAGTGTGACAGCAGCAATACGCGTCCTGGTTGCGGGGAGTCAACGAATTGGTGACGTTGTGGGCAGGGAGTTGGGGCGCTCCCGATACCATGGGGCTGTGCCCCCTCCCCCAGCTCCGGCCCAACCCGTGCCTCCCTCTCCTTGGCTGGCCAGGGTGCAGGAGTGGCTGTGGGCCAAGCAGGAGTTTCGCATGGTCCCCGACCTGCGCATCCCCTTCTCTGCACAGGAGGGTGTGCGGCCGCCGCCGCCTGATCTGCCGAGGGTGGGATTCGCCGGGTTCCCCTCCGACTACAGCCTGGCTCTCCTGCTCGCCCTCCTGAGCTCTCCGGTGCAAGTGGTTGGACTCGCCACCAGCCTGGGCGCCAATCCCATGATCTCAGGCGAGAACGCCATGAGCCAGGTGGCGGAACACATGGGGATCCCCCTGCTTCGGCTGGCGAGGGTCAACGACTACGACTCCCTGGTCGCTTTGGAGCGGCTCGGGGCCGACCTCTTCATGGTCGCCAGCTTCGACCAGATTCTGAAACAGCAGGCTCTGCAGATCCCTCCCCGGGGATGGGTCAACGCCCACCCCTCCCTGCTCCCCAGCTACCGCGGGCCGGAGCCCATCTACTGGGCGATCGTGAACGGGGAGCGGGAGTCTGGAATCAGCTTTCAGAGAGTGGCCGAGAAGATCGACGCCGGTCCGCTGCTGGCCCAGGAACGGGTCCCCATCCGCCAGAGGGACACGGCTGGCTCACTGACAAGGAGGGCAACGGAAGCAGGTGCTCACCTTGTGGCCCAGGTGATTCGCGACGCCATGGACGGGGCGCCGGGCAGGCCGATGGATCTCGGCCGGGGATCCTACTACACCTCGGTTGGACACCGGCGCATCGATCGAGTGGGCTCGGTGGAGACGGCCGACCGGCTGGTGCGGGCCGGCAATCCCAATATGTTGGCGGCGACCCTCTGCGGCGGGCGCCTCTGCTACGTTTTGCGGGCGCATCCAATCGCCAGGGATGATCCCAGCCCGGGGCCACGACTGGAGTTCCAGGATGGGGACCTACTTCTCGAGGAGACGGTCGATCGCTGCGGCTGCCATCACGGCGAGCCCGTGGGGACCTGCCCCCACGACGAGTGATCTCGCACCCGGAGCTACCATCTCCAGCGTGACCGCTCCCGGTGCCCAGACAAGCCGAGCGCAACGGAGTCTGACCCTTATCCGGGTCGATTTGGATCAGAGCTGGCGAACAGCTGATTCGGTGGCGCGCGAGGAAGCGCTTCAGCTGATGGTCGACGGCATTCCCCTGGGCATCGTCATGCGGACGCCGGGAGCCGACGTCGAGCTGGCACTCGGTCTGCTGCACGCTGAGGGAGTGCTGCACTCGCTCGGCGAGGTGGCGTTCGTGAGGTTCGCCGCCAGCGGCCAGATGTCATGTCCCCACGGAGGGACGGAGCTGCGGCCCGACCCCAACCTGGAGAACGTGGTGGATGTGCACCTGCACCGGCCGCTTCCCCGAGAAGCTCTGGGCTGGCAGCGCAACCTTCCATCGAGCAGCGCCTGCGGCATCTGCGGTGCCGCGACGTTGGAGGCTGTGCTGCGGTTCCAGGCCCCGGTTGCCGGTGAAGGCGTCTGGACTCGCGACCGCATAGTTGCCCTGCCCAAGAGTCTCCGCTCCTACCAGGCGGTGTTCAGCAGGACCGGAGGGCTCCACGCGGCCGGGCTCCTTCCCTTCGGGAAAGAGGACATGGAGGTGGCCGAGGACGTGGGACGCCACAACGCCGTCGACAAGCTGGTGGGTCGAGCGCTGTTCGAAGATCGGCTGCCCCTCACCGACTCGTGCCTTGTCGTGAGCGGCCGAGCCGGCTTCGAGATAGTACAAAAGGCGGCTGCCGCCCAGGTCTCCGTCATAGCCGCGATCTCGGCTCCATCGTCCCTGGCGGTACAGACCGCTGAGGCCCTTGGGGTCACCCTCATCGGCTTCCTCAGGGGACATTCGTTCAACATCTACACCCACCCGGAGCGGATCGCCGGTCTGGACAAGGGCGACAGCACAGGCGCGGCCCGGAGCTCCCTCTGAACCGGAGCGGCCGCTGTGCACTGCTCCTGCTGGCAGGTGGCAAGAGCCGGAGGATGGGCCGAGACAAGGCCTCACTCCCCTTTCCAACGCCTGCGGACCCTCCGCTGATAGCGCGTGTGCACGCGATCCTTTGCCCGATAACCGCGCCCTGTCTAATCGCCGGGCCCTCGTCGTTCGGTTTGGGCTGCCTGGTGGTCGACGACTACGCCACCGTGCCCGGCCCCGTCGGTGGCCTGATCGCGGGGCTGGAAGCGTCAACTGAGGACCTGGTCCTGGTGTGCGCCGCCGATGTGCCCTTTCCGGTGTTGCGGCTGGCCGAGGAGCTCATTTGGCGGGCGCGTGAAAAGCAGGGTGCCGCAGCTGTCGTCTGCCTGCGGGACGGGCTCCCGGAGCCGCTCTTCGCCGTGTACCGCAAGAGCGCTTCAGAAAGCTTGCGGCAGATGGCCGAGAGGACCGGACCAAAGCACGGTCCAGCGCTTCGTTCTGTGGTCGCCGCTCTGGGGCCCGTGCTTGTGGAGGAGGACGAATGGCGCCCTCTGGACCCGGAAGCGTCATCATTCCAGAGCTGCAACACCCCAGAGGATCTGGCCCAGGCAGCCGCCCGGGCGACTTTGGAAAAAACCTCAGGAGGAACCCCTTGAACGCCTGGTTCGATCGCTACCTGAAGGCTCTTGGCGCCGGCGACACCGTGCTGCGACCCGAGGAGGCAAAGCTGATATTGGACCTCGCCGGTGACGTCGCCCACACCTCAGGCGCCCGCCAGTTCGCCCCTCTCGCAGCCTACCTGGCCGGCAGGGCAGCGGCGGGGCTGTCCCGAGAGGGCCGTCTGAAGGTACTCCAGGAGGCCCGCTCCGCGGCCCTCAGCGCCGGATCGGCCGGAGATGATTTGGAGCTCGACTAGCGACCCAGCGCTGATCCCCTGCCCTCAGCAGGCGTCAGCGGGCAAGCTGAACCACCTATGCAGTGCCGGGCATTTGATGGCCGATGGCGAGGGCCCGACACCTCGCTGGGATGATCCTTCCCGCCACACTGGGCGGATGTGCGGTGGTTCTCAGCGGGTGCCGGACCATCTCGGCTATCCCGAAGGGAAGGAGAGCCGTGCTGGGACTGGTCTGTGCCTGCTGGGGCTCCGTGCGGACCGCCCGCGCCAGACCGCGGTTTCGTCGCCGCAGACGTGGCCACCCTCCGGGGCGGCGCCAGGCTGGCAACCCCGCCGGACGACGTCATTGAGGACGCCTTCCCCAAGCAGCGGGTGGCGATCCGGGCCGTGGCCCACTCCCGCAAGTATCGCTTCAACCTGGTTCCGCGAACCCATCTCGTGGTGGTGCACCACCCCACCGGCGGTCCCACCGGTCCCTGGATCCAGGTCGTGGTGCGGGCGGGTCGGACGACCTCCCAGGACGTCCCCGGCGAGTGCGGGTGATCCGGCCTGGTGCGACCTCCCCGCCTCTGACCCTGAGAGCGCTCGGCGACGCCGCTGAGCGAAGCGGATCGGCACTAACGGCCTAGCGGAATCACCTCGACGACGGTTCCCCGCGGCACCCTGACACCCTTGGCGGGCAGGACCAGAAGGCAGTCGGCATGGGCCAAGGAGATGGTGGCCCCGCTGCTCTGATTGCCCGCGATCCTGACCCCGGGGGTCTTGCCCGGTCGAGATCGCAGCACCCCGCGATGAAACGTCTCCAACCCCTCCGGCTTCTCGACATCCTCGAGAAGCTCCGCCGGGTGGGTCGGCGGTTCTGGATGAGCCGCCCCCTGCATCGCCAACAGGGCCGGGATCCCGAAGAGGGTGAAGGTGACGCAGGCCGATACGGGGTTGCCCGGCAGGCCCAAGAACACCTTGTCCGCGAGGCTGCCAAAGGCTATCGGTCGGCCAGGCCGCATCGCCACCCTCCAGAACTGCAGGCGCCCAAGACGCTCGACGGTCGCCCGCACGTGGTCGTGATCACCCACGCTCATCCCGCCGACCCCGACCAGGACGTCCGCCTCGGCCGCTGCGCTGAGCAGGGTATCGGTGACCTGCCCGGGGTCGTCCGTCGCCGTGCGGCGCGAGACCAATTCCCCGCCGGCGGCGGCTATGAGGCCCTCCAGGGCCGGGCCCGCCGTGTCGTAGATCTCTCCTGGGCCAAGTTCGCTGCCGGGCGGCCGGATCTCGTCGCCGGTCGTGATCAGGGCCACCCTGGGCCTGGCACCCACCACCAGAAATGGTATGCCAGAGGCCGCCAAAGGGGCCAGGTCGGTCGGCCGCACCCGGTGGCCTGCGGGCAGCACGGCCTGTCCCGGAGAGAGGTCCTCTCCGGCCTTGCGCACCGCGTTGCCGCGGCGCGGTCGCTCGTGGATCAGGACCTCCTCCGTCCCCCTGTCGGTCCACTCGTACGGCACCACCGAGTCGGCCCCCTCCGGCAGGGGCGCCCCCGTCATGACCTTGGCACAGGTGCCAGGGCTGATCCGCACCGCTCCGGGCGCCATTCCAGCCCTCATCTCACCCCGCACCGGCAGGTGGCAGGGGACTTGCGGCACATCGGCCGCACGCACCGCGTAGCCGTCCATCGCGCTGTTGGGGAATGGTGGCAAAAGGACCCTCGCGACGACCGCGGCCGCAAGCACTCTTCCTGACGCCGCGCCGTCTATCGGTATCTCGTCGGGCCCAAGACGCGGAACCGCCTCCAGCATCTCCCGCCTGGCTGTGGCGACCGAGAGCGGACCGCGCGCGACGGCCCACTGCTCGCCGAGGGCGGTCATATGCTCTCCACGACCGGCCGGCGCAGCGGCCGGCTCAGAGGTTTCCCCGGGCGTCCTGCTCCTGTTCGATCGCCTGGAACAGGGCTTGGAAGTTGCCTTTGCCGAAGCCGCGGCATCCCTTGCGCTGGATCACCTCGAAAAACAGGGTCGGCCGGTCCTCCACGGGCCTGGTGAAGATCTGCAACAGATAGCCGTGCTCATCACGGTCGACCAGGATGTTCAGCTGCCGCAGCCGCTCCAGGTCCTCATCGATGTCCCCCACCCTGTCCCCCAGGGTGTCGTAATACGCCTTGGGCGCGGCCAGGAACTCGGCCCCCTGCTGCCGGAGCCAACCCACGGTCTCCACGATATCCGTGGTGTGGAGGGCTATGTGCTGCACCCCCGGTCCGTGGTAGTAGTCCAGGTACTCATCAATCTGAGACCGCTTCAGCCCCTTGGCGGGCTCATTTATGGGGAATGTGATGCTGCCGCCTCTGCCGCCACGCACCACCTTGCTGCGCAGCGCCGAGTACTGGGTTGCGATGTCGCTCTCATCGAACTCCTGAAACACATCGAATCCAAAGATGCGGTTGTACCAGTCGACCCACTCGTCCATGCGGTGGAGCTCGACGTTGCACACGCAGTGATCGACCACCTCGAGGCCCGCCCCAGAGCCGCCCTTGTACTCAGCCCGATAGCCCGGCAGGAAAGCCCCCTGGTACTCGGCGCGCTCCACAAAGGTATGCACCGTGTCGCCGAAGGTCTTGACGGTCGCCAGCCGCACGGCCCCACTGCCGTCCTCGACGACGTGGGGCTCCGCCACCGACCGGGCTCCCCTCTGGACCGCGTCCTGATAGGCGGAGGTCGCGTCCTCGACCTGAAACGCCAGGGTCCTCACCCCGTCGCCATGAAGCCTGACGTGGTCGGCGATCTCGCCCTCGGGCCCCAGCGGAGCGGTCATCACCAGATGAACGTCACCCTGGCGCAGAACGTAGGAAGCTCGGTCGCGCACACCGGTCTCCGGCCCAGAGTAGGCGACCACGTCGAACCCGAAGGCCGACCGGTAGAAATGGGCTGCCTGACGTGCGTTGCCGACGTAGAACTCGATGTGATCGACCCCATCCAGCAGGGTCTCGCGATATTCGGGAGCCTGAGGGATCGCCTCAATTCCTGCTTTCACAACAGCGCCTCAACTTTCGCAACCCGCGCCCGGTCTCCGAGCGGAAGGCAAGTGCCTCACAAGGCTAGGTTAGCGCGCCGCGCCGGGTTGCGTGAGCCTGCCGAAGCCGGCACCATGAGCGAGCGGCCTCCCCACCGAAATCGGTTGGCGGATTGGCCGCGGGCCGCGTCCCTCGAAGCCACCCCGGACCGGGCGAGCGGCAGATTCCGGTGCCGCGGCAGGAGCCGACCGGCGCCTGCCGCGGCACCGTGACGGCAGCCTATTCCGAACGTTTTCAGCACGATGGGGGCGGCGGTCGGGGGTTCGGGTCGTGCTGACTCTGTGTGCTATAAGGAGCGACGTGGTGGTTGATCCCGTCGACGTGGACCCCGACCCGGTGCCGACAGTGACCGGTGTTCTCACTTCGCTGTGTGGGCCCTCGTGGGGATGGCCGGCGGCTGCCAGCCGAGCCCGCCGGGCGCCGGCCCCAGCCCCTGGGTCCAGCTCATGAAGACCAGCCAGGGGCTGCGTTTCGCGCTCGATCCGAACTTAACCAAGCGGCGGGATCGGGCTCGCCCCCTCGGCACCCCTCGATATGGATATGCCTGGGGCCCGCCCCGGGCCGCCAGGGTCGGGCACGGCGCCTCTCTCATCCCGTCGGCTTGGGCTCCGCGTCTGGAGTGGAACGAGGCGAAGCAGAGCTCGGGCGACATCCCCCGGTGGAGTCCGGCTGACGAGCGCTTGCTCCTGCAGCCCTTGCGCGACCCTGAGCGCGGGGTCCAGGCTGTCTGGGCCAGTCGACGAGTTCAACGCCAGGGATCCGCGGTGGTGGTCCCCAGCATCAGGAAGTGGGGGCCCACCGGGGACCACTTCCACCCCGCCGGAGCCATCGGCCCGCAGGGCCAGGGCCGGTCCCAGCTCGGAGAGGGACGCTCTTGTGAAGGCTCGGCTCGTCGGGTCGAGCGTGTCGACCGCGGCTCCCCTTTGGTCGAAGCTGCCCCCGCAAGCCGCGAGTGCCGCGGCTTGGAGCCGGTGGTCGCGGACCGCTGGTCTCTGAGACCCAGTGCCCGCTCCCGATGCGGGACCGTGCAACCGGGGCCGTCAGGCTCAAGGCGACCCCAGCTATCTGTGAGCTGGGGTCCGACCCTGGCCAACGATCTCAACCCAACCCTCACCGCCGGTGGGGCTGACCGCGGGACCGGGCCCAGCCCGGCGCATGGCTGTGCCGCAGAACCCGGGATCTTGGCGGAGCGTTGCCACCATACGGTGGCTGGGGACGGTGAAGCGACCGATGTTGACTGATCCGCAACGGTCGGGGGACCAATACTCGTGGCGCAGCTGCTGGCCCACCGCTGATGAGACGACGGTCTCCTTCTGCTGTCCCCTCGACGATGGGCCCTGGTTGGTGGGAAGGGCTCTGGATGTTCTGAGGCACCAGGGAGGAGTGGAGCCGGACCCCCACCGCCAACGTTATGTGTCCGGAACCAAGAAGGGCGCACCTCTGATCCTGGGGGAGCCGTTGCGGTGGCACGGGATGCCGGTCGTGATGGAGGCCTGTCAGGCCACGGGGCAGGCCACTGGCGAGGTGACCTTCCGGCTGCCTCCCTGGGCGCACATGGCCGAACATCTTGCAGAGGACACGCTGTGGTCACTGGTCGACGCTCTGGGGAGCGAGCTAGGCGCCCATTGCGCCGTGCTCTCCGACGGCAGAGCGGTAGGGTATCCGGACCTGGCGGACATCCCGCAAGCCGCGGCCCGACTTCAGCTCTCACATCTGGGTGTCCTCGTCCCGCCCGGATGGCTCAGCTCTCTTCGTCCGGGTTCGTCCCCCTACCTCACGCTGCAGGTCAGCGAACTGGTGGTCGTCCTGGAGTGACCGCCAGCGGCTCCCACGATGAGATCCGCGAACAACTGGCGGGCAACTCCCTTCCTTCAATGCCCACAATGCGAAGCGGAGGCACTCGGGCACTCGTCCACCCGGCTCGCGTCGAGGCCAAACCCGCAACCGGTGCCCGGCCCCGGAATCGGCTCAGGCAGGTCGCGGCGGCGCGCTGAAGGAGCAGGGGTGCGTGAATGGGCCGCGGCGGCCATACGGCAAAACCACCGGAGGCACAGCCATTGCTGAGTCCTCTGACCGCACCGGCCGGCGGACGCCATCGGCGTGCGTCGTCGCATCCGCGCCAAGACGGCCAAGCGAGCGGCCAACGGAAATTCGGCCGGCTCTGGCAACCGCGCTTGGTTCCATCCCGGATCCCATGGATGCCCGACCGGAGTGCCTGACCAGGGAATCCGCCTCTGCCGTGCCGGTCCCGCTGGCTGGTGCCAACGCCATGAACCGCACCGCAGCCGCTCCCTTTTGGGCGAGCGCCTAGACTTGCGACGTGGGTGACTTTGCTCTCCGCCACGAGTCAAAGAAGGTTGCAGACTGGAGCGGTCATCCCGTCGCCTGCCACCTGGTCCTCCTCCGCCCACCAGCGCCGGCCGGCCGCGACCGCGAGTGGCGGACTACCGCTGCCTCCAGCGGAGGGCGCCCAGGGTGAGGGAAGTCCTCGAGGATGTTGACAGATGGCTGGCCACAGGGCGGCGAATCGCTCTGGCGAGGGTGGTCGGCGTGGAGGGCTCCGGACCGAGGGACCCCGGCGCGACGATGGCCGTCTCAGAAGATGGCGAGGTGTCCGGATCGGTCTCGGGCGGCTGCGTGGAGGGAGCCGTCGTCGAAGCGGCTCTGGACGCGCTGGAGCACGACGCTGCACCCAGAGTCATCAGCTTCGGCTATTCGGACGCTCAGGCGTTCGCCGTCGGCTTGACGTGCGGGGGGACCATCCACATCCTGGTCGACCCCCGTGTCCCCGACTTCTACCAAGAGCTGAGAGGCGCCCTACTCGCCGCTGATCTGGTCGCACTCGCGACGGTGTCCCGTCTCGAAAGAGGCGGAGAGGGTGTGCAGCTGGCGGAGGGGGCCGCCATCCCCGTCCTGGGGGGCCACACCAAGGTGGGAGCATCCCTCCTGGTCTTCCCCGACGGCAGCTTGCGGGGCTCCCTGGGCAACCCGGACCTGGACCGTGTGGTGGCCCGCGACGCTGCGGGCACCCTGGCTGGTGGGCAGTCCGGCTTCCGCCACTATGGACTTGCCGGCGAGGCTCAACTGGAGTCGGTGACCGTCCTGGTGGAGGCGTATGCGCCACCGCCCCGCATGGTGATCTTTGGCGCAGTCGACTTCACGGCCTCCCTTGCCAGGGTCGCCAAGGTGCTGGGCTACCGGGTCACGGTCTGCGATGCCCGTTCCGCCTTCGCAACCGCGGCCCGATTCCCGATGGCCGATGAGGTCGTGTGCGCCTGGCCCCACACCTATCTGGATTCGCTCACTCCTCCTCTGGAGCAGCGCGACGCCATCTGCGTCCTGACTCACGACCCCAAGTTCGACATTCCCGCTCTGCGGTCCGCCCTTGCCACCAGAGCGGGATATCTGGGTGCCCTCGGTTCCCGCCGAACCCATGAGGAGCGCAGTCAAGCGCTGCTTGAGTCAGGGGTTGGCAGTCACGACCTCACCAGGATCATGGGCCCAATTGGGATCGACATCGGGGCGCGCACCCCCGAGGAGACCGCCATCTCCATCTGTGCGGAGATAATCGCGCTTCGCACCGGCCGGCCAGCCCCCTTCCTGCGAGACGGGGCGGGGGCAATCCACCGCGAGGGCTGGCAGGAGACAGGCGGCCGGGCGGCCGCCGCCGGCTAGGATGACCACCGCCGCGATCCTGCTGGCCGCCGGTGGTTCCAGCCGTTTTCGGGCTCCCGGGTCCAAGCTCCTGGCCGAATTTCGAGGCCGCCCCCTGGTGCAGTGGGCCATGTTGGCCGCTTCCAATTCCGGCTGCGATGAGGTCGCGGTCGTGGACGGAGCGGTAGACCTGGCCCACGTGGCGCTCGGGGAACTGACGCTGCTCCACAATCCCGATTGGTCACATGGTCAGGCGACCTCTTTGCAGATGGGTTTGGACTGGGCCCGGGGCCGCGCCCATTCCCAGGTGCTGGTCGGCCTGGGAGACCAGCCCCTGGTCACCTCGTCCGCCTGGGACCTGGTGAGACTAGCTCCCCCTGCTCCGATCGTGGCGGCCACCTATCAGGGACGACGGGGCCACCCGGTGAGACTATCCGAGGCCGTGTGGGGACTGCTTCCCCGGGACCAAGACTTCGGGGCCCGGGAACTGATGCGGACCCATCCGGAGATGGTGATGGAGGTGGAATGCCCGGGCAACCCGGGCGATGTGGACACGGTGGAGGACCTCGAACGCCACCGCCTCAGCCCCTGATCGCCGCCCGCCCCCAGCGGCGGGTGCTGATGCGGTCCGAGTTCCGCCGGGCGGGCTGGCGCGAAGGGGGGCCGGGATGCGATCATGGCAATTCCGCCCGGTTGCTGGAGGTTCCCACCGATGCTCTTGGAGAATTCCCTGGAGCTGGCCATCCCGCCCGAACAGCTGATGCCTCTCCTGGAGGACTTGGAGCGGATCGCACCCTGCCTGCCCGGTGCCAGCATCACAGAGCGTGTGGATGAGAGCACCTTCAAGGGGAGGGTCACTGTCAGGGTCGGCCCGGTGACCGTGCGTTACGACGGCACCATGAGCATCCTGGAGGTGGACCGCGTAGGGCACAAGATGGTGATGCGTGGCGAGGGTCGGGATCCTCAGGGCGCGGGCAACGCCAAGGCCACCATCACCATGACCCTGGCGCCCAGCCAGGGTGGCGGCTCGATCGGCACCATCCAGTCCGACGTCGCCATCACCGGGCGGGTGGCCCAGTTCGGCCGCGGCCTGATGCAGGACGTGGCGGACCGCCTGCTCACCCAGTTCGCCCAGTGCGTGGAGCGGACCCTGACGGCGTCGCCCCCGCTCCCCCCGTCATCCTCGGCCCCGAGAGCCGCCCACCCCCAAGCCGCCCCGTCAGGCCCCGAGACCGCCCCGCCTCAGTCGGTGGGAATGATCGGAATCGTTCTCGCCGTCATCTGGAAGCGGCTACGCGGGATCTTCCAAAGCACCTGAGCTTTCGGGCGTCGGGGTCCCCACCGCAGGGGGTTCGGACTCGCTGAGCCGTTCCTGCACCTGGGCGCATCCTCTGGATGTTCGGCTCTGGCACTTCCACCGCACCCAGGGTGCCGCTGTATGCATCAGCTTGGAGCCAATGCAGGCAACCGAGCTGCCTCTCCGGGGGACGGCGCGTCCCACCCTGGAACGGGAGCGGACGGCCCCGGCTCCGCCATTTGTCCCAATCCGCCCACCCGGGCACCGCTGAGTAGCTGAGACCACTCCTGCGTTAGGGAAGACGTAGGGCCTGCGCGCTCCCCGGGCAGCCGCCTATCCCGGGACCGGGGAGAGCGCAGCGAACAAAGGACACGGGAGGTGTTTCTGATGACAACTAGAGCGCGGCTCAGGCCGCACTACTGGCGACCCCTGGTGGCCATGGCCGGGCTGGCGGGCCTGGCGGCACTGGCCCTCGGCTCATTGGCGGGGACTGTCACCGCCAAAACGGAATATCCCACCCCCACCCCACTCTCAGCTCAGTTTCAGGGAGCCTTCGAGGCGGGCACCCCGGGCCCTCCTGGAGGCTCCTATTTCGGAGCGCGAGCGTTCGCTCCCAACTCCATGGAGGCGTCTTACGACCTCTCGCCCCTCTACCAGCAGGGGCTTGAAGGCCAGGGCGAGACGATAGCGATCATTGATTCATTCGGCTACCCACAGGTTGCCTCTGACCTCGAGACCTTCTCCAAGGGCTACGACCTGCCGCTCATGTGCGGGATGCCCGGAGTCTCCTGCACGGCGGGCATGCCCTCGTTCAAGGTGCTCATGTTCGGCAACCACCAGGTGAAGGCCCCCACCAGCAGCTCCAACAGCAACCCGTACGGGCCCGGCCAGGAACAGAGCAGCGGTTGGGTTGGCGAGGTCGCACTCGACACCCAGTGGGCGCACGCCATTGCCCCCAAGGCCAACATCCTGCTGGTGGTGGTGCCCACCGCGGAGACGCTGGGGGTGCAGGGGTTTCCCAACATGATGAACGCGGAGCAGTACGTCGTCGACAACCATCTCGCCAACGTCGTGACCCAGAGTTTCGCGGCCAGCGAGGAGTCGTTCTCCAGCGTGCAGTCCCTGCTCAACCTGCGCCACGCCTTCATCAGCGGAACCGCGCAGGGGATCACATTCGTGGGTGCCGCGGGTGACACCGGCACCGCCAACTCCACCAAGGCCCCGGTCGGCAAGGGCGGTGGCACCATTCCCTACCCAACGGTGAACTGGCCCGCATCGGACCCCCTGGTCACGGCCGCAGGAGGCACCAACCTCTGCACCAACCCAAAAACGGGGCTTGGCATCGACGACAACCCTACCGGCAACTCACCCTGTGACGGACTGACGCCCGCCCAGCACGACGTGGCCTGGAACGGCTCGGGCGGAGGCTTCAGCTCCATCTTCGCCAAGCCCGCCTATCAGGACAACCTGCCAGCCGGATCCACCCCCATCGGTGCCATGCGCGGAGTGCCCGACATCGCCTGGGATGCCTCCTGCTCAACCTTCGTTTGGGAGTACGTCTCCGCGACCGGGTTCACTCCGGGCTACTACGGCGTCTGCGGGACGTCGGCGGCATCGCCCCAGTTCGCTGCCATGGTCGCCCTGGCGGATCAGGACGCGGGCACTAACCTCGGGCTGGTCAACGTTTCTCTCTACCAGCTGGCCAGCGGCTCCAACTACGGCAAGTACTTCTACGACGTCACCACCGGCAACAACCAGACCAACCCCTCAATCCCGGGCTACTCCGCCAGCACCGGCTGGGACCCCGTGACCGGCCTCGGGACGCCGGATGCGGCAAATCTGGTTCCCGCCTTGGCCAGCCTGGGCGAGCACACGGCTCCCTGAAGGTCGACCCAGAAAGCCCCGGGGCACTCGAGCCCCGGGGCTTTTACCTGGGTTGAGAATCGGCGGCGGGCGGTGGATAGCAACGGCCCTGACTTCGGGAGAAGCAGCGCCGGCACGAGCCCTGGGGTGTCCGCGCTTGCGATTACGCCGGGCCGTGCAGCGCCTGTCGGCAACTTGTCGGCGCGGACCAGAGCACTGCGCAGGTGCAGGACCGGCCACCAGCCACCTCCGGCTGACGCGCAATCTCCTCACCCCGTCCCCGCTGCTGCGGCGCCCCATCCACTGAGCTCAGCCCAGCCCTGAAACCGCGCATCGGCACGGGCCTCAGGGGCCCTCGGTTGCCGTCAGGAACCCAGCGCCGTCTGACGTCGTCATGCGAGGCACGAACTCCGCCGCCAGGCACGGCCAGAACAGGCTCGGGGTGCTGCCGGGTTGCTCCGCCAGTCGGTCGCGGCTAACGCCGGTTGCTTTCAGCCGGCTCGCCCAGAGCGGCGATGCTGCGGACCCCACGGCGCTTGGCCGCGACCGCGGAGATCAGCTCCATGATGCAGCGGTTGGCGTTCTGGGCCGTCAGTTCAGCCGGATCATTGGCGGGGGCCACCTCGACCACGTCCATGGCGACGACCGGGGTGTGCAGGGCCACCTGCCGTATCGCCCGCAACAGGTCGGCCGGGTCCATGCCCCCAGGCTCCGGCGTGCCGGTACCCGGGGCGAAGCCGGGGTCGAGCACGTCGATGTCGACCGAGATGTAGATGAGCTCCGGGCCATCCATCGCTTCGGCGACGGCACGCCGAACAACCTCGGCCACGCCGAGTCTCCAGATCTCCTCCATCAGGTGCCAGCGAAGCCCCTGTTCTCGCATCCAGTCGAAGACCGGCTTGGGGGGCCAATAGCCCCGCAGGCCAACCTGGACGAAGTTCCTGCCGGGCACCGCGCCGGACTCGACCAGGCGGCGCATCGGAGTTCCATGCGAGAGGGGGTTGCCGAAGCTGGCCGCTGCGGTGTCGGCGTGGGCGTCGAAGTGGACGATGCCCAGCTTGCCCCGCCCCACGCAGTCCGCAACGGCGGTGGCCGCGGGCAGGGTGATGGAGTGGTCTCCCCCGATGATCACCGGGATGATCTCCCGTGAGGCCACCTGCTTGACCCTCTCGTAGATCGCTCGGTGCGACTCCTCAGTCTGCCCGGGGGGGCATACGGCATCGCCATAGTCGACCACCGTCAGCTCTTCGAACGGCGCCACCTCCAGATCAAGGTGCCACTCCGGAATCTGGTAGTTGGCGATGCGCACGGCCCGGGGCCCGAATCTGGCGCCCGGACGGTAGGTTGTGGAGTCATCGAACGGAGCCCCCAGGATCGCCACGTCCGGGCGCCACTGGTCCAGCTCCCCCTCCTCGGATATGCCGACAACCTTGGAGAAAGTGGTCGGGCCGAGGTACGCCGGCCCGGCCATCTGAGCTCTCAGATGGGGCGGAATCGAAGGCCTGGTCATCGCAACTCCTCCGCTGCGACCGGGACGCTGCAAGGCGCCTGCCGGGAGCCGTGTTCGGTTTAGCCGTCAGGCCGCCATTATCGTGGTCTGAGGCGCACTGGGGTAGTCAGGCGCCCGCTGAGGAGGGCTCGAGGCGTTCCACCCTGACCCTGCCATCCAAACCGAGGTACACCGACATGATCCGCTCCAGGAGGTGCTCCAAAGCGCCGGGGTCCCACCCCTCCACCAACTCTCGCAGGCGCTCCCGGTGGCGCTCGGCGATCTGCTCCACCACCACCCAACCTGCCGGTGTCAGCCGGAGTGTCACCCGCCGCCGATCCGGCCCCAGGGGGCAGCGCTCAACCAGGCCCGACTGAACCAACGTCTTGGCCAGAACTGAGGTGTGGGCCCGACTGGAGGCCAGGTGCTCGACGAGTTCCTGCTCCGCCAGCCCGTCCGGTCCGGCGCCGCCCAGGACCAGGACGGCGTGATACCCCATGGGGCTCAGGCCGAAGTCTCCCGCCGTGCTGTCCAGCGCGGTCAGCGCCCGGCGGAAGATGTAGCGCAGCTGGCTGCGAAAGGCCAGTTCCTCCACCAGCTGACGGTCGACTCCTGGACCGGGCGAAGTCTCGTCACTCACTGCGGCGGCACTGCCTCCTCGGTTCAGCTGGCGACGACCACGGTGGTCCCCATCGGGGTCCAGCCGTAGGCCCACTGCATGGTCGCCTCGGGCGTCTGAACACAGCCATGGCTGGCGTCGGGCCCATTCTGGGAATTGGGGCCGTATACCGACGTCGGCTCCCAGGGCGCGTCGTGAATGTAGTAGCCACCCTGATCGAACTCCATGACCCAGTGGACAGGGCTGGTGGGGTACCAGAATGGGGATCCCGGAGGCCAGGGTGAGATGAACACGTATGGCGACTGCTTGTCGAAGATGTGGAAGGTTCCGGTCGGGGTCCTCAGCTGCGCCCGGCCGGTGGTGACGGGAGTCGCCCTGACCGCGCAGCCGTTGTCGTAGAAGACCATCTCCTGCAGGGATAGGGAGATGTAGATGGACTTCCCCGGGATGGTGGTGTGGCCACACTGGTCTGAGGTCAGGCTCTGCTGCGTCTCCTGATCCAACGTGTTCAGGGTCTGCTGAACTGCTGCCAGCTGTGACGCCGTCTGAGCCGCGTCGAGCGCCTGCTGCGATCCCTGATAGGCGGCCAGGTACGCGGCCGAGTTCGGCGTCTGCTCCGCGGCCGCCTGGTCCACGAGGTCCATCGCGCTCAGCGACTGGGAGATCAGCTGATCATTGAGCCCGATCTCGGCTCTGAGCTGCGTCAGCTCCGCGCCCAGAGCGGCCGTCTGGGACGTGCCTGACTGGTTCTGGGCCAGCGCCTGGCGCAGGGCCGTCGCATCCTGAGGGACGTTGAGGGCGGAGAGGTTGTCACTGTTGGCGATCGCCTCCAGCTGTGCCGCCTCCTGCAGCAGCCCCCCGGGAGCGCTGGCCACACTGACATTGGAAGCGGCCTTGGCCTGGGCAGCCTTCACCTGCGACTGCGCTTGGCTGAGGCTCTGCTGGATCTGCGAGACCAGGGACTCCAGGGTGCCCGGTGTCCTCGCTGAAACCACCTGGGCCGACCAGGTGCTCTGCTGCTGTGAGCTGGCCTGGCCCAGCCAGGCGTCGTTCTTCTTGACGAACTCCTGGTAACTGGTGAGATATGTCTTCGCCTGGTCGCGCGCTTGGCGCAGGGCGACCGCCCAGTCCTGGCCGGCTGTCTTCCGAATGCTGCTGATCCTCTGTGACTGCCCGGACAGAAGGTAGGTCGGGGACCACCAAGCTGCGGTGTTGACAGCTGCGACCTGGGCCAGCAGCTGGTCAGCGGCCTTGGCCGGCAGGCCCTGGCTCCTTTCCCGCGCCAGCTGGCCGATCAGCTGCCGCTTCTGCTGTTTCAGGCTCGACGATCCGTGGTAGGCGAGCGGCAGGTCCGCCGCCGCCACCACCACCAGAATGACGCCGACCCCGATCGCTACCCGCCCAGCCCTTCGCATCAGATCTCCTGCTTCGGCAGAGCGGCCCCAGCGCCGCCCGGCATCCCAGTGCTGTAACTCCGCGATGCCCCTCGAGGTAACGCTGAAGTCTTGGTCATGGGGCTAAACCCGCTGCCAGCTCGTCCAGCTCCGCGCCGAGGCCGAACCGGCTGCCGGCGGAAACCGAATCCAGGTAGCGGCCGGCCCACTCGTCGGTCAGCTGCTCGATCACTTCCCGAAGCCTCCTGCCCTGCCCGGTCAGATCACCGTTCGAATCGAGAATCTCCCGCTGCCGCAGCCCCTCCAGCGCGCCCTGAACCTCGGACTCGTCCCATTTGAAGCCCTTGGAGAGCCCCGCCGCTCCCTGTCCTCGCCAGATCGCGGTGAGGGCCAGCAGCTCCAGCGGTGTCAGCCCCAGGCTGGCAGCGGCGCGGTAGTGCCCGAGAGCGCGATCCTCGCGGATCACCATCGCGTCCCTGATCGCATCTCGGGGGCCGTCTCCCTGTCTCGGCCATCGAGCCCAGCCGACGGGCAGGGACCCCTCCGGCTTGATCCGATCAGCAAGGTCAGACAGGGCGCCGAGGGGAGCGTTGGGCGCGAGCCGGGACAGGGCGCTCCCGGCAGCGGCCAGGGTCTGGTCCACGTACGCGGGCGGGTCGAGGGCAGCGCATCTCGGCAGCAGGTGAGCGATCAGGGAACGCGGCGCGATGTACACCTCATCCGCCCACAGCGCAGGATCAATGACCCCCAACCTGCTGGTGAGGTAGTGGGGAAACCCGAGTGCCTGGCGGGTCTCGGCCAGATGCCTGACCTCGGGCTCGGAGCGCATGAAGAGCCACATCAGGTGGCAGAGCCGGTCGGCAGCCCGGGACACCTGATGCACCAGTTCGTGATCCTCGGTCATGCCTCCTCCTGCGCGTGGCGGTTTGCTCTTGAGACCTCCAGCTGGTGGGGAAAGTGGCGCGGAGCTGGCCCGGTTCCACCCCACCTCCGGGGCCAATCTGACTCGAGCTCGGCTCGCGCGCCGGCACCGTCCGCCAGCTCAGGCACGAGAAATGACGCGCCGAGGCCCCCCGCCGCAGGGACCTGCCGATCTGGCACACGCCGCCGCGCAGGGACTCTCAGCTTCCCTGGCAACGACCGATCTGCTCTTGGAGAGCCGGTGAATCGCAGTGCCTCCAACTCGGCAGCGGGCAACCCCAGCACACTCCAAGACTAACCCAAGGGGCACAACCCCAGCGGCTCCCAGGTAGAACCACGCGGGCAATCCTGGCGCGCGGCATCTAACCTGAAGAGGTTGGAAGTGGATTTGACCGTAAGGGTGGAGATCTGATGATTACGGCTTTGAGTGAGCGGCGGTGACAGCCGCAGCAGGCCCCCTGAGCGAAGTGGAGCTCGATTTGCTGGACGCCTACTGGCGCGCCGCCAACTACCTGTCGGTGGGGCAGATCTACCTCCTGGACAACCCTCTGCTGCGACGACCGCTCACCCCCGATGACATCAAGCCCCGGCTTCTGGGGCACTGGGGTACCTCGCCCGGTCTCAATTTCATCTACGCCCATATGAACCGGGCGATTCGTCAATTCGACCTCAATGCCATCTATGTCACCGGGCCCGGCCACGGCGGACCGGCGCTGGTCGCCAACGCCTACCTGGAGGGGACCTATTCCGAGGTTTACCAGCGCGTGGGAGCAGGCGAGGAGGGGCTGAAGAGGCTCTTCAGGCAGTTCTCTTTCCCGGGCGGCATTCCGAGCCATGTTGCGCCCGAGACGCCCGGTTCGATCCACGAGGGCGGCGAGCTCGGGTACTCCCTGGCCCATGCCTACGGCGCGGCCTTTGACAATCCAGACCTGCTGGTCTGCTGCGTGGTCGGCGACGGCGAGGCCGAGACCGGCCCCCTGGCCACGAGTTGGCACGGCAACAAGTTCTTGGACCCGGCCCAGGATGGGGCGGTGCTCCCGATCCTCCACCTCAACGGGTACAAGATCGCCAATCCCACGGTCTTGGCCAGGATCCCGGAGCGGGAGCTGACGGCGATGCTGACCGGGATGGGCCACTCGCCCATCTGGGTCAAGGGCGATGACCCGGCCACCATGCACCAGCTGATGGCGGCGGCGATGGACCGCGCCATAGAGAGCATCCGGGCCATCCAGGCTCGGGCCAGAGACGGCGAGACGCAGAGGCCAACCTGGCCCATGATCGTCCTGGTGACCCCCAAGGGTTGGACGGGACCGAAGGCGGTCGACGGCGTGCCCGTCGAAGGCACGTTTCGAGCCCACCAGGTGCCCATACCGGACGTGCGGGAGAACCCGCAGCACCTGGCCCAGTTGGAGGCTTGGATGCGCAGTTACCGACCTCAGGAGCTGTTCCCCGACGGGGGCCGACTGCGCAGCGACCTGGCCGAGCTGGCGCCCCGGGGGGCGCGGCGCATGAGCGCCAACCCGGTGACCAACGGGGGTGGTCTGGAGAGAGCCCTGGACATGCCGGACTTCCGCGATTATGCGGTCACCGTTGCCGGCCCCGGAGCCAGCACCGCGGAGGCGACCAGGGTCCTGGGGGGCTTTCTGCGCGACATCATCGCGCGCAACCCCACCACCTTCCGACTCTTTGGGCCCGATGAGACCAACTCCAACCGGCTCAATTCCGTCTTTGATGTGACCGACCGATCATTTGACGGCGCCATCGTGCCTGGAGATGATCACCTGGCTCCCGATGGACGGGTCATGGAGGTGCTCTCGGAGCATCTGTGCGAAGGCTGGCTCGAGGGATACGTCCTCACCGGCCGCCACGGCCTGCTCAACTCCTACGAGGCCTTCGCCCACATCTTCGACTCCATGTTCAATCAGCATGCCAAGTGGCTCAAGGTGACCCGAGACATCCCCTGGAGGCTTCCCCTGCCATCTCTGAACTACCTGTTGAGCTCCCACGTCTGGCGCCAGGACCACAACGGGTTCTCCCATCAGGACCCCGGCTTCATCGACCACGTGGTCAACAAGAAGGCCAGCATCATCAGGGTTTACCTGCCTCCCGATGCCAACTGTCTCCTGTCCGTCGCCGACCACTGCCTGCGCAGCCGCCATTACGTGAACGTGACCGTCATCGGCAAGCAACCGCAGCCAAACTGGCTCACCATGGAGCAGGCGATCCTGCACTGCACCAAGGGGCTGGGCATCTTCGACTGGGCCAGCAACGACCAGGGACGGTTGCCCGACGTGGTCATGGGATGCTGCGGTGACGTGCCCACCCTGGAGACCCTGGCAGCGGTCGACCTCTTGCGCCAATACCTTCCGGATCTCGCGGTCCGGGTGGTCAACGTGGTCGATCTGATGCGCCTGGAGCCCAGCTCTGAACACCCCCACGGCATGTCGGACGCGGAGTTCGATTCCTACTTCACGACGGATCGGCCGGTGGTGTTCGCCTACCACGGATATCCGGGGCTGATTCACCGCCTCACCTATCGGCGGACCAATCACGCCAACTTCCACGTTCGCGGATACAAGGAGGAGGGCACAACCACGACCCCCTTCGACATGGTCATGCTCAACGACCTGGACCGTTTCCACCTGGTGATGGATGTCATCGACCGGGTGCCTCATCTCAGCTCGCGCGCCGGCCATGTCCGCCAGCTGATGGAGGACAGGCGGCTCGCCGCCAGAGCCTACACCAGGGAGCACGGCGAGGACCCCCCGGAGATTCAGGAGTGGTCCTGGTCGAAGTGAGTTGAACTCGAACCGCATCCTGGTCTGCAACGGCGGCTCCAGCAGCCTCAAGCTGAGCGTGCTGGGCGCGGATGACTCCCTGATCGCCAGCCATGAGGTGCCCGCCCGGGAGGCGGACCGTTCCGAAGCGGAGCTGGTCCAAGAGCTTGCCAAGCTGGGGCCGGCACAGGTTGTGGGTCACCGAGTGGTACAGGGTGGTTCCAGCTTCACCGAGGCCGTCGTCATCGACGCTCGGGTCCTGGCCCGCCTTACCGAGCTGGTCTCCCTGGACCGCCTTCACATGCCCGGCGCCCTCATGGGGATACGGGCCGCGCAGACGGCCTTTCCCGAGGCGGTCCAGGTGGCGTGCTTCGACACCGCCTTTCACGCCGGGATGCCGGAGGTCGCCAGGACCTACGCGCTCCCCGCCCCCTGGCGAGAGCGCTGGGGCCTGAGAAGGCACGGCTTCCACGGCCTCTCCCACTCCTACTCTTGGCGCACCGCGGCTCGCCTCCTGGGCAGCGACGACCTGCGCATGGTCACCTGCCACCTGGGATCTGGAAGCTCACTGGCGGCAATAAGGCGGGGGCGATCCGTCGACACCACGATGGGCTTCACCCCCCTTGAGGGCCTTCCCATGGCGACCAGGGCCGGGAGCGTGGACCCCGGGCTCCTGCTCTGGTTGGAACAGGAGCAGGGGATCTCCCCGCATGAGCTCGCGGACGCCCTTGAGACCAAGTCGGGAATGCTGGGACTCGCCCAGACCAAGGACATGAGGGAGGTGGTCGAGCGCGCCGCCAACGGCGATGCCGCGGCGGCGCTGGCTCAGGATGTCTTCGTCCACCACCTGGCACAGGGCGTGGCCTCGATGACCGCCTCTCTGGGAGGACTGGATGCCCTGGTGTTCACCGGAGGAATCGGTGAGAACTCCTCCGCAATCCGACAGCTGGCGGTCGAGCGACTCGGTTTTCTCGGGCTCAAGATCGACGAGGAGCTCAATCTGGAACCTGAAGATGGCGCCCGCCTGGAAATCAGGGGCGGCTCGGCTCCCATCCTGATGGTCAGGGCACGCGAGGACCTCGAGGTGGCCGCTCAGGCGCGCCGCCTGCTGGCCTCCTAGAGGCGGCGATTCAGCCGATCCGGTCTATGAACTCCAGCATCCTGTCCGCCACCTCCGCGGGATGCTGCACCGGCAGGTCGTGGCTGCCTGCGATGAACACCACCTCAGCACCCGCGGCGGACATTGCCTGCGCGTGCAGCGCGCGCGCCCTCTTGGCGGAGGCCTGCAGGGAGCCGTCGTCAGCGAGCAGGTAGAGCACGGGGCAGCGCACCTCCTTCCAGGCGCGCTCGAGGTCGAATCGGTAGAGCGCCTCGGCGATCTCCATGTGGCGGTTCATGTCCAGGCGCGGCCTCCACCTGCCGTCCTCACCCTCCTCGAAGTTGCCCATGATGGCGAAGAGAGCATCTTCCTCTCCAACCTCCTCGGCGATCTTGGAGGCGGCGACCAGCCGTCGCAGCTCCTCTGGATCCAGCCCATCCACAGTCGGTGGGCGCATGCGCTCGCGTGCCTCGCCCCAGTCGTCGCCGAAGACCTGGCGCAGGTCGACGACTCCGCCGTCGACGCACACCACCCCCGCCACCTCCTCCAGGTGAGCCCCCAGCCAGAGAGCTACGGAGGCCCCCCAGCTGTGCCCCACCACCAGCGGCTGGCGCATGTGCAATGCTCCGACCAGGGCGATCAGGTCCCCGCCCACCTCGGCGAATGAGTATCCGCTCGGCGGCTTGTCACTTCGGCCGTGGCCGCGCAGATCCGGGGCGATGACCCGGTTTGGAGGGGACAGGCGCCGAGCCACCAGATCCCACCACCTGGCGTTGCTGGCCAGCCCGTGGAGGGCCAGGATCGGGCGGCCCGTGCCCTCGAAGACCCTGCAGGCGAGTCGGTTAGAGCCCGCTCTCACCAGGAGCTCGACAGGGGAGTCGTTGCCGGTCCCAGTGATCATCGGTTCAAATCGCTTCTGAGGCGGAGGACATGAAGAAGCCGTCCACCCGCAGCGAGGGAGCCTTGACGTAGACCGCATCCCCCATCTCGCGAGAGAGCGCAAGTTCTGCCCGCCCGATCTCGCTGGTTCGGGCCAGGACCCTGACCGGGCTCTCGTTGAAACGGAAGTTGTTGACCGCGCCCACCACCTCTCCGTTCTCGATCAGGAAGAGTCCGTCTCGAGTGAGCCCAGTCAGCAGCAGCGAGGAGGGGTCGACGTCCCGGATGTACCAGAGCGAGGTCACCAGCAGGCACCGCTTGCTGGTGGAGATCATCTGCTCCAGACTGGTGTCGCTACCCCGCATCACCAGGTTCTCGGCGTCCGCCTTGACCGGGTGGTGGTGGTCCGCGGCCCAGCGGCGCGGGCAGATGAGGTCCTGCTGGACTCCTCGTTCAATCCAGCTGGCACGCGGCGCCGCCAAGCCGTTGTCGAAGATCGAACTGTATTCGCTCGAGCGGGCCGTCCTCACGAAGTCGGCGGAGGGCATCTCGGGGTCCCCGGGATCGCTCTCCAAGGTGACCTCGGGGGAGTACATCTGCTCCCCCACTCGGGACCCGCCCCCGGTCGCGAATACGGTGCGGCCCTCATCCGCACCCCTGGCATGCATCTCCCACCCGAGGCGGATCAGCATGTCCGCCACCGCGGAGGGCTCGAGGATTACCTCGTACTGCCCCGGCGGCAGCTCCACTCGCCGCCTGGTCCAGCCGAGCCGGGCCACGAGGCGGGAGTACATTCGGGCGGCGTCGAGATCCTTCAGAGACCGCGCCATCCCCCCGGTCCAGACGCTGCCGAGGTGGTCCTTGGTCTTCAGGGTCATGCTCAGCGACCCGGTCGTCCTCCCGGCGTGGAGTCGGACCCCGGTTCTAGTTCCCAAGAGCTCGATCTGAGAGGAGGACTGCACGTAGGCGTAGAGCTCGAGCCCCTCGCGCCGGCTTGCCTCAAGGGCGCCCTCGAGATCCGTGATCACAGCCGAGATGCCCTCATCCTCGACCAGGGGCGCGCCCCCCCTCTGGCTCGCCGCCTCGAGAGGGCCGAGCAGGGGCATGGCATCCGGAGCTGGAGGAGAGGATGCGACGCCGCTTGCCGCCTGCTCCGCCAGGCGGGTCACCTCCGAAGCCGCCTGCACGTCGGCGGCTCTCACCGCCACTCGGTCGCCGGATATGGCCGCGCAGGCCGCCGAGCTGGACTCCTCACTCCCGCTGGTCGTCACGGTGTTGTTGGCAATTCGGCAGTTGGTGGAGCTGGCATGGCTCGCCAGCACCACCGCCGCTCCGGAATCGAGCCCCTGCTCCACCAGCTCGCTCAGCCTCATCAGCGGGCCTCGCTGCGCACGTTGAGAACGTTGATCTGCCTGAAGAGGGCCGGCGGGCAACCGTGAGAGACGGGCGCAACCTGTTCTGGCTGCCCCTTGCCGCAGTTCATGGCTCCCTCTAGCCGCCAGCTGGAGCGCCCGCCGATGCCAGCCATATGGCCCCAGAAGTCAGGGGTCCGGGACTGGTAGGCGACGTCGCGGAGCTGCCCTGCCAGGCGGCCCTTGTGGATCCGGTAGAAGCGCTGGCCGGTGAACTGAAAGTTGAACCGCTGCTGGTCAATCGACCAGGACTTGTCGCCCCAGATGTAGATCCCCTCGTCCACCTGGGACAGCAGTTCGGCCAGGGTCGTGTCGTGCTCAGGATCCGGTTGCAGGCAGACGTTGGGCATCCGCTGCAGGGGCACGTGGGAAAAGCTGTCCGAAAACGCACAGCCGTTGGAGCGCGGCTGATCGAACCTCTTGGCCATCTGGCGGTTCAACTGATATCCCACCAGGACTCCCTCTCGGATGATGTCCCACCTCTGGGAGGACACTCCCTCGTCGTCGTAGCCGACGGTTGCCAGGCCGAATGGTTCGACCCTGTCGCCGGTCACGTGCATGAGGGGGGACCCGTAGTGCAACGAACCGACCAGATCCGGGGTGGCGAAGGTGGTGCCGGCGAAATTGGCCTCATAACCCAGCGCCCGGTCCAGTTCGGTTCCGTGGGCGACCGACTCGTGGATGGTGAGCCAGAGGTTCGAGGGGTCCAGCACCAGGTCCCGCGGGCCGGGGACCACCGTGGGGGCCGCCAACTTCTCCCGCAGAAGCTCGACCAGCTCGGGCGCTTCACCCTTGAAGTCGTGCTCTATGAAGTACTCAAAGCCGCGTCCGACCGGGCGAGACGACGACCGCATCGTCTCCACCAGCCCTCCCCCCTCCTCGTCGGGAATTCCGACCTCGAGCACGGGGTGCAGGCGGACCCTCTGCTGGAGGATTCGCGATCCCTCGGTGCTCACGAAGAATCGGTTCTCCTGCACCTGCAGGGTGTAGAACTCGGCGAAACGAGCCCCTGCTGCCAGGGCGGCTTCGCAGGCGTCCAGCATCAGGCCGACCTTCTCCTCGTTGGCGACGGCCAGAGGGTTCAATGAGTAAGGGGAGACCCATGTCGCCCTGTGGGGTGGCTCCTCCGCCAGCTCGTAGCGCTCTGCGAGCAGGGGGCGCAGCTCCCGGGCCATCCCGACCGCCCGCTTGACGGCCGCCGCCACGGCGCTTGCGCTCAGCTCGCTGGAGGCGGCGAAACCGAAGGATCCGTCGACCACCAGCCGGACCCCGAATCCCCGGGGCTCGAACTCGCTCAGAGAGACCAGGTCGTGCTCCCGAACATGAATCGCCTGGATCAGGTCACGGTGGACCCTGATGTCTCCGTACTCCAGGTCCGGGATGGTGGACATCGCGGCGACGGCTGAGTCGGCGAGCACGTCCAGGGGCAGTTCCAGGAAGGTCGGGTCGATTTCCGGCATGGCGCCCCCTTTGCGGCTTGCTCCAAGCAAAACCCCCGGAGGATGGGGGGCCGGCTGGCCCCCCATCCCTGCCGGGGGTTGAATCTCTGCGCTAGAAGAGTCTACTGAGCCACTTCAGGCGATGGAGCGACGCCTCATGGTGGTGCCCACCACCAACATCAGGCCACCGAGCAGGACGGCCAGCCCGGCCAGAACGGCTGGCAGGAAGAGGTCCGCGCCGGTGTTGGGAGTGCTGGCGCCCAGCACCCCACCCGATCCCTGGCCGGTCGTGTGCGCGCCCAGCACCCCACCCGACGGGGTGATCGTCACGGGCTCGCCGCAGGTCATGGTCGAGTTGTTGTATGCGTCGTTGGTCGCGGTGAAGGTGACACCCCAGTAGTAGGTGCCCGCCGCGGTTGGCGCATAGCCGGTCCCGGGTGAGGTTACGGTCCAGGTCTCGACCCCGTTCGTCATGGCGGGAGCCGCCAGGGTCCCGTTGCCCAGGTTGTCGACCAGGTTGGCGGCCGTGCAGGCCGGACCGGTCGATCCTGCTGGCTGCAGGTAGAGGGCGAATCCGACGGTGTCCGCGGGGGTCGGCTCGCTCATCGCGGGATCGTAGTAGAGGCCCGTGATGGTCGCGGTGTCGCTGAGGCTGGTGCCGACCACGCCTCCGGCGCTGGGCACCGTGGTTATCGATGGAGTGCCCGCCGCCGCCACCTGCTCACTCTGGCACGCGCTCATGAGGGCCGGCGTCGAGCCGTCGTTGAGGGTAGCCTGCCACTCGTAGGGGCCTGAGGCCGGCAGGGTCACGGCCGGGGACTTGGCCATCCCTTGGGTGATGGTCTCGGCTGGGCTCGTGTAGTGGGGGGCTGTGGAGCAGCTGGTGCCCTGGTACAGGTTGAAGGTGACGGTCGGGGTAGGGGTGGTGTCGGGCACGTTGGTCACCATCGCGCTGTCCGAGAAGGTACCGGTCACCGGGCCGACGCTGGGGCTGGAGGTGGTGGTGATGGTGGGAGCTCCCACCGTGACCTCCTCCTGGTTGCACCCGCCCTCCAGGGTCACCATCCCGCCCGGCGCCTGCGCGTCCGCGTAGTAGTAATCGACCACCCAGCGGTACGTCCCCGGGGTCATGTCCCAGCTCGGATTCCACTCATTCCAGACCTTGTTCGGCTGGGTGGTGGGAGGGGCGGTGACCGTGTACTTCGAGGAAACGGTGAAGTGGACAGTGCCGGTGTTGCTCCAGTAGGGGATCTCCCCCGACCGGAAGATGGCGGTGCTGGCCTGGCACGTCGGGTCGTTGGGCCCGTTGAGCCAGAACTGGATCCACGGCGTTCCCGAGGCGCCAACTGGCCAGGTGTCGACCGCGTTGACCACGGTCGCCGAGTCGGTCAGGGGCTGTCCCTCGACCGCGGTCGTGGGCGTTGGGGTGGTGTTCACAGAGGGAGGCGGCGAGGGCGGCGCGACAACCCAGAGCTCCTCGCTGGAGCAGCCACTGTGGTCGACTATCGCCGGGCCATTGTTCGGCTGGTTTGAATTGTAGGTCGCGATCCAGAAATAGGTGCTCCCCACGCCGGTCTTGGTGGGCACCGGGTAGGCGCCGTTTGCTGCCGCCAGGGACGAGACCGTCTCGGTCAGGCTGCCCGTGCTCTCCTCGCTGGCAACCGGCACGGTCGCCATGAAGACAGGGGTGATCTTGGCGGGCACCCCGCCTTCAGCGCCGCTTGAGCACCAAGTGTTGTACTGAGTGTCGCCCTGGTAAAGGTCGAATGTGACGGTACCAGGCAGGACGTAGTAGCTCTGGTGGCTCTCGTTCATGGTCGCCGTGTCGTACACGTACTGCCCCGCCATCACCTGGGAGGACTGGGTCCCCGGGTTGGAGGCGCTCGGCATCCCGGTCGCCGAGTAGGACATCGTCGAGACCGCGTAGTCCCAGGCACCAACCACCGGGGCCAGCATGGCGGCCCCGAGGCCCAACGCGCCCAGGACCCCCGCCCATCCGATCAGGCGTCGGCCTCGGGCCATCAACCCCCGCTTAGTCCGCTCACGTTGTCTCAACTGTCTCCTCCACACTTGATGTGCCGGCCGCTCCTTCCAAGCCGACTCGGCACTCCCTTCCGATCCTTGGGTTCCCTTGGATTCCTGCCCCGCTGTACGGAGTCCCTGCCGTGGGGCCCAGCCCTGCTGGGGCCGTGGCCAGGGATCACCGACCCTCCTCGGCAGCCCTCACCCAGCTCGGGGCACCCAGATCCTGCCGATTTATGGTGAAGCTACTGTAACCTGTGCGTGACAGTCTGTGAAGGGTTGTGGCGAACTCCTTTAGACCTCGTAACTCGATAGTTACAGAAAAGTGAGCCGCTCCGCCCAAGCCGGCGCCACTGGCCGAGTTTGACAGGGCGGCACGATCTCGGCCGGGAGAGGTGCGTGGTATCCCCGCAGGTGGGGCCATCTGACGCTCCCACCGCGCCAGCCGGGGACCTCACCTTCAAATTCAGCTTCAGTCGCCTGTGATGGGTTGTGACGGTGACCAAGGCGGCGGTTGAGCTCGCCACCCCTCTGCTGAGGCTCTGCGCCTCCTCCTGCTTGGTACGATCAGGGAATGGGCAGAGCTGAAGCCGGAGTTGGTGCGCGCACCAACTGGGCGCCGGCTCTTGCCACCTACTTCCTGGACAACGGCCTGGAGGTCGTCCTCAGCCCCGAGCGATCCTCACCCACGATCGGGGTGGGGGTCTTCTACCGGGCGGGGTTTCGCCTCGAGCCCGAGGGGCGGACGGGATTTGCCCATCTCTTCGAGCACCTCATGTTCCAGGGCACCTCAAAGGTGCCCAAGCCCCACTTTGGCAACCTCATCAACTCGGCCGGGGGCCTGCTCAACGGCTTCACCCGCCACGACTACACCGCCTATTTCGAGGTTCTGCCGTCCTCCGCACTGGAGATGGCCTGCTACCTGGAGGGCGACCGGATGCGCTTCCTTGACATAAATGAGGAGACGCTGCGCAACCAGGTGGATGTGGTCAAGGAGGAGGTCAGGGTCAACGTCCTAAATCAACCGTATGGGGGCTTCTCCTGGCTCTGGCTCTCCCAGTACGCCTACTCCACCTTCCCCAACAACCACAACTACTACGGCGAGTTCTCGGACCTCGAGGCGGCCACCGTGGACGATGCCCAGGAGTTCTACAGGACCTGGTATGGACCCGGCAACGCGACCCTGGTCCTAGTGGGGGACTTCGACGAGTCGGTGGCGCGCGAGCTGGTGCAACGACACCTCGGCCCGGTGGAGAGCAGAGAGCGCCCGCATCACCCGGTCCTGGAGGAGCCCCTGCCCAGCAGACGGCGGGAGTTCCACCACACCGATCCCCTGGCCCCCACCCCCCAGGTGGCGGTGGGATACCCGACCGCTCCCTTCGGCCACCAGGACCACCTGCCCCTGGCGTTGGCGGCCCGGCTTCTGACCGATGGCGCGTCCTCGCGCCTGCAGCGGGCGCTGGTGCAAGAGCGGCAGCTCCTCCTTCACATCGGAGGAGGGCCCCACTACCCCATCGGAGACTCCTTCGAGTTCGCGGGGCCGGCGCTCTTCACGTTCGAAGCCACTCCGAGGCCGGGGGTGTCCACCGATGCGGCGGTTCTGGCCCTGGACGAGGAGCTGGCGAAGCTCGCCGACCAGGGCCCCTCCGATGCGGAGCTGGAGCGGGCCAGGAGGCGGGAGCTCAGCGCCTACCACGCCAACAACGACAGCAGGCTTGGTCGACTCCGCGAGCTGGGGATCATGGCGGCGGTGCATCGCGCGCCCCAGCTGGTGGACGAGTTGCCCGAGAGGTTCTCCCGGGTGACCCCCGAGGACGTCGCCCGCTCCGTGCGCTCCTGGCTGCGGCCAGAGACCTCGAGCGTGCTCCACTGGGAGTGCTCCGGCCGCAAGGGAGCCGGAAGATGAGCGGCCCTCGGCAGGATTCGGTCCTGGCAGCAGAGGTGCCCACCCCCCATACCGTGCCTCCCCTCCGCATCGAGGGGGTCTCCCGGGCGCAGCTGGAAAACGGCGTGGACCTGATGGTCGTCCGGAGGCCCAGCGTCCCGCGCCTCGAATTTCGCCTGACGGTGCCAGCGGGAGCGTCGCTCGGCCCGTCGGGCGCGGTGTCGGAGCTGCTGGCCATGGGGCTTCCACTGGGGACCGCGACCATGGATCAGGCGGAGCTTTCGGAGCGGATTCAGGATCTCGGCGGGTCCCTGCAGGTCCACCAGGACCACGACAGCCTGGTCGTCCATGCGGCGGCGCTGTCCGAGGCGGAGGAGGACCTCTATCAGCTGCTTGCGGGAGTCGTCCAGGCTCCCGCCTTCCCCGCGGATGATCTCGCCACGGAGCGGGCCAAGCTGCTCGAGGGGCTGCGGATGGCCCGGGCGACTCCTCACTTTCCAGCCTCGGAGGCGCTGCAGCAGGCGGTGTACGGGAACCATCCCTACGGCCGGCCGGAGCCCGGAGACACCGCGGTCAGACGGACTGGGCGGAAGGCACTACTCGACTTCCACCACCAGAGCTTCAGCCCCTGGGCGGCCCAGATAACGGTGGTGGGGGCCGTGGAACCGCGCCGGACGGTGGCGCGCCTGCGACGAGCCTTCGGCGCGTGGAGCGGTCCTAAGCGGGTCGCAAGAGCCCCCCGGGTGCGCGCCCTTCCAGGTGGCGAGATGCTCTTCATCGAGAGGCCGGAATCTGTCCAGACAGTCGTGATGAGCGCCCGCAGCGGACCCAGCCATGGGCACCCCGACCACATTCCGCTGACCCTGGCGACCGCCGTCCTCGGCGGAGGCTTCACCTCGCGGATGATGAACAATCTGCGCGAGGATAAGGGCTACACCTACAGCCCCCACGCCCGCCTTGAGAACCACCTCCAGGATGGTCTGGCCACGGCGACCATGGACGTTCGCAACGAGGTCACCGGCGCCGCCTACGCGGAGTTGGTGTACGAGCTTTCGCGGCTCTGCACCTCGGAGGTGCCACCCGACGAGCTGGAGACCACCAAGAGCTACCTCGCCGGGGTGCGCGTCATCATGCTGCAGACTCAGGCTGGTCTGGCCAGTTCTCTCGCCCAGATCCGCGTCCACGGCCTGGACCATCACTATCTCGAGCGCTACTCGAAGCAGCTGCCGTCGACCACGGCGGCCGAGGTGCTGCTGGCTGCCAGACGCTATTTGGCGCCAACCGCAATGACCTCCGTGATGGTCGGCGACCCCGGCTCCCGGGAGGGGCTCGAGGCATTGGGTCGCCTGCGGGTGCGGCGCCCGACCAGGGTCTGGTAGCGGGTTTCGGACACTTCCCGGCCGGGTCATCCGCAGCGAAGGGACGGACTCAGCCAGGCGTTGATCTCGAGCCGGGCGGTCATTGTGGGGCGGCGCCCTCACGCTCGGGGCCATGGCGCGCGGCCCCGCTTCGGCCGACCAGGCTTGGCCCGCTCCCGCTTATCGCATCGCGCTGCTCCGCCCGGCCCAGACGGCCGAGGATCACGCCCGCCACCCGCTCACAGCCCGCCCCTGATCAGCCAGACCGTGAGGCCCATCACCGCCGCCGCCGCGAGGGCGCCGAACACCGTCAGATCAAGGGTGCCGGAGGCCCCCACGCCGCCCAGGGCGAGGATCGCCATCCCGAGCAGGAGGCCGACTACGACCATCGCCGTCAGGCGCAACCCAAGAAAGCGGATGAGCCCAGGGGCGGTGGACCCAAAGGCGCCAACATCGATCGACCAGAACGAGAGCTCTGCTGAAGCCAGCACCACGATCCCCAGGAGCGGAGCCAGAAGCAGCGGTCCTCGCTCCACCAGCACCACGGACGCTGGAACGACCAGGGGAAATATTCCGATCCCGGTCAGGACCCGCCACCGCAGGGCAAGCCCACCCAGCAGCAGCAGCAAACCCAGGCCCTCAAAGGGCAATAGGAGATCCAGTGGCAGCGGCCCTGCCCCAAGCGTGGTGTAGCCCAAGATGGCGCAGGCCAGGAGCAGGCTCGGAACAGCGGTCGTCAGGCGATGGATCGAGGGGCGAATCTTCGGTACTCCCTGGCCTGGGCAAGCACCGCCTCCAGGGGCTGGCCTGACCTCCAAAGCGAGATCGGAATCCCGGCTCCCATCAGCCGGTTGCGGCGAGCGTCTCGGAGCATGGTCCAGAGCCGAAGAGCCACCTGGTCCACGTCCCTGGCCGCGGGCCCCAGCAAATCCTCGGCGGAGATCTCCAATACCACCAGATCGAAGCCTCTGTGATGCATGTCGACGAGGGCCCCGATACTGCGCGGGTCAAGCAGCGGGGTGAGCGCGATCACAGTCGCCGCTGGGGGCAGGACCCGAACCGGGATGACGTCGATCTGCCGCCAGGCATAGCTGGCGACCACCTCGGTGTCCAGCAGGGTCTCCACCACCCGATACAGGTGTTGCTGCCCCATGCCCGGCAGAAGCCAGCGCAGGAGGCCTCCGAAGCCCACCACCCCCACCCTGTCTCGCTCCCGCAGGTGCCCCTGTGCCAGGGCGGTCGCAGCCCTGACCGCGAGGTTGAGCACTGACTCCCTGCCGGAGGCGAGCTCGCTGAAGCTGTCCAGGAAGAGGATCACATCCGCGTTGCGCTCCAGATGGAAGTCATTGACGAATGGCACCCCGGTGCGGGCGGTGACCCTCCAGTTGATCCGCCGAACCCTGTCGCCCGGCACGAAGGAGCGGATGTCCGCGAACTCCAGGCCCTCGCCGTGCTGGCGGGCGGTGCGATTGCCGGAGTACACCTGGGTCCTCATTGGCGGGATCAGGCGCCGCAGTCGCTCCCATCTCGGATATACCCGCATCCGTTGAGCCTGCCCCACCTCCGCTGTGAACTGGAGCAGGGAAAGAGGATCCTGGGCGGTGAGGCGAGCGGGCGGCAGCCGGTAGACGCCCCAGCGAGGCGCCACAACTCGCAGCGGGACAAGAGTCGGCGAGCCTGCCGTGGGCATGAGATTGCGACTGGCACCGCCCTCTCGAGATTCGAGCCCATCTGGAAGATCCAGTTCGACCCTGGAGAACCCGACCCGGGAGGTCACCGTAAACTCCACCTCCACCTCCACCGGTTCCCCCTCGCTGGGCCTGCCCTCGGCGGCGCTGACGCTGCCCGTCACCCGCGGCCTGGCGGCAAGTGCCGCCCCCAGCACCAACCAGAGCGCGAACGGAGCCGCCAGCGCGACCAGCGCCACTCGTCCCAGCACCAGTGCGGCTACCAGGGCTCCCCCGACCAGGACCGTGTAGCTCACGAGCCTGACGGTCGGCCGTGCGTTCAAGGCTCCTGAGCCGCCACCGTGGGCGTGCGATTGACGGTTGCAGGAGCGGTCACTCGCTCCAGACACTCGTGGATCACGTCCTCGGCCCTGACCCGCTGCACCCAGAGCTCTGGGCGCAGGCTGATTCTGTGACAGAGTGCCGGAATGGCGACGGACTTCACATCGTCTGGGGTCACGAAGTCCCGCCCCGCCAGAGCCGCCCTGCCCCTCGAGAGCTTCAGCAGAGCCAGGGACCCTCTCGGGCTCGCTCCCACCTGGACCCCGGGGTGGCTGCGGGTCGCGCCCACGATGTCCACCATGTAGTACTCGAGGTCCGGGGCCACGTGCACGTCCTCCAGCGCCCGCTGCATGCGCAGGAGCTGATCGCGGTCCACCACCACCCGCAGCTGCACCTCGTCGGCCTGCCGGCGGCGGCGATCGTCCAGCATCTGCTGCTCCTCGTCGCGCGAGGGGTAGCCAACCCCGATCCGCATGAGAAAGCGATCCAGTTGAGCCTCGGGGAGCGGGTAGGTGCCCTCGTACTCGATGGGGTTCTGGGTCGCCAGGACCAAGAAGGGGTGGGGCAGTGCCTGGCTGGTGCCCTCGATCGTGACCTGGCGTTCCTGCATCGCCTCCAGCAGAGCCGCCTGGGTCTTCGGGGGGGAGCGGTTGATCTCGTCGCCTAGCACCAGATTGGCGAAGATCGGCCCGTTGCGCATCTCGAAGTCGCCGGTCCTCTGATTGAAGATCGAAGACCCGGTTATGTCAGACGGCATCAGGTCTGGGGTGAACTGGATCCTTGAGAACTGCAGATCGCTGGCCATGGCGAACGAGCGCGCGATGAGGGTCTTGGCCAGGCCCGGGTAATCCTCGATCAGCACGTGCCCATCGGCCAGGATCCCCAGCAGCACCAGCTCCAGAACCGGTCGCTTTCCGACCACCGCCCGCTCCACCTCGTCGAGCAAAGCCTGCGAGCACCGGCGCAGTTCGACCAGATCGCTCAACTCGCCAGCTCCACCAGCCGATCCAGAAGCTCCGCGATCTCCGCCGGCCTCGGACCCCGCTCCTGAACTCCGGCATGGGTGGGCCCTTCCTGAAGTGCCATCTCAGCCAACTTCGGACCCAGCAGTTCCTCCGCCCGTGGCCGCTCGCGGGCCAGGTCCACTCCCGCTCTGGTCAGGCGATCGGCAGTGATCTCCCGCAGCATCGGGCGCACCGACCGATCGAAATCCGGCCTGCTCGCGCTCCCGGCGCGCAGGGAGTCGGCTATCGCCACGAGCTCGCCGGGGAGCTCGTCCCCTCCTCTTCGCTCGGGGCGACGGGCCCTGTTCGGAACCTGGTCCCCGATGTGCCTGATCACCTGGATGAAGAAGAAGACCACTGCCGCGCAGCAGAAGAGGACGTAGGCGCGCACCACAGTTTCGTGGGAGATGGCCCCATTGAGGTACAGCCCCGCGGCGGCGAGGGTGGCTAGCACCAGGAGCTCGATCACTCCTCTGAGATGCCGTCTCAAACTTCAGCCCGCCCGCAGGTTATGGCGCACCCTCCTTCGGCTGCCTCGAAATCGCCAGCAGGGCAGAGAACCCCAGAGCTTCAGGATACAGGGCTGCCGGTACCCAGTTTCCTGGCCGGCGGCGCTAATTGGCCACCAGCTCGCTGCGCAGCGTCGCGAGGGCCGATTCCGCCTCCCGTCGCATCTCGAGATCAACCTCATGGTTCGAGTAACGGGCAGTGTGAAATAGATCTGTGAGCCGCGCCAGGGTGGCGCGGTTGAGATTCATGCCCGCCAGGGCACGCTCGAGATATTCGAGATGGGTCTCGAATCTTTGTCGCACCAGGCCCCGCTCCGCCAGAGAGCGCTCAAGGCGCGAATAGGCGAGTATCACGGCCTGGCGGGGATCACCTCCCGCAGAGAGCTCCTCCAACCCGCCATCCACGGCCAGCAAAAGCTCCTCTGGCATCCCTGTAGGCAACGTCATGCCCGCCATCTGGGAGCGCCACCGGCTGCTCCTGCGCACGAGCAGGAAGGCCGCGAACACGACCACCACCACGACCACGACCACGGACGCGAGAACAAGGTCTGAGCCGACCGGCACGGAGCCGTTGCCGACCACGCGGGGGGCGTGCGCCGCCCCCGGGACCCCAGGGGATACGCCATGGAAAGGCTTCGTCCTCCGCTTCAGCCCGAGGATGAAGAACACGACAAGGGCTATGAGCATCCCGAAAGCCAGGGCGACGAGCTTCAGAGAGTCCTTTCGCCTGATCTTCACGGCCGGGCTTCCGGGCTTGCCGATGGTGCGGAAGTCGCGCCAGGGGAAGAAGATGAGCATCAGGACCAAGAGCAGCTCGGCCGCGCCCAGCAGGACGATTACGAAGACCTGGCCCAAGGCTCCGGTCAACGGGTTCTGCGCGGCCGCCTTGGCGGTGGGTGCGAGCAGCTGCTGGTGGTAGTGCGCCTGGGTGCCGAGGGCCACGATGGCCAGCAGAACGAACAGCGCCACCAGCGCCGCCCCGGCCAAAAGCCATCGGCCCCGCTGCTGTGGGAGCCCGCTCCCAGCTTGGTTGGGAGCGGGCTCAGGATGCCCGCCACCCAGGGCTTTGTTCATCAAGGAAGACAGTAGCACCAGCCGCAGGTGTCCATGCTTTTGGCCCAGGCAACCGCCTGATCTCGGCTCAAACGGCTGGGCCGTCTGCCTCCTGCTTGACCCCGCGGCCATTGCGCCGCCCGCAGGCCCCGAACGCGGTCCAACTTCGACTTCCCATCCCCGGGGATACAGGTTCAGAAGGCCATCGGGCAGCGCCTCATCTCCTACGTCCCTCCGGCATTCTTGGCGCTCATCGGCTGCTGAGGTGGGCCCGATGGCTGCCCGACGACCCCCTCTGCCATCTGCTCGCCGGCTTCGCCTGATACCTCCCAGGATTCACGCTATGCGGAACCCCACCTATTGGGGGCACCTGCTGCTCGCAAACCCGCCCAGGGCTGTGCTGAGGAGCCGCGCGATGGCGGAGCGGGCTGTCCCCTCGTCGATGCCAGGGGTCCCCTGCGGCCCGACCGGCCCCAAGATCGAAGATGCGCTCAGGTCCGGCCCGCAGCTCCTGGCAGGACGGCCACTGGCCCCCCGGGCGAACCCGCGATACCGCTCAGCCGCCAGGCGCCCAGGAGAACGACCGGACCCAGCCAGAAAGCTGCGGCGAGATAGTAGTCGAAGCCCCTGGTGCTGACGATCAGGCTGCCCCAGACGGCCACAGCCATCGCCCAGCGCCACCTGGGATACCGCAGGGCTACCACCGCGCAAACCAGCAGAGCCAGCACCGGAGCCACCATGTAGAGGTGCGACCAGGGGGTGGTCAGGGGAAAGGCGATGGCCAGCGAGCTTCCTTCGGGGAAGTATGGCAACGTCAGGAAATGCAGGAGTTCCGAGAACAGGGCGTGGTCCCAGATCCACCAGGGCACAACTCCCACAACAGCAGCTCCCGCAAGCCAGCAGAGGCGCTCGCGGAAGCCGGGCTCCCGAACTACTATCGCCAGATAGACGGGCAGGACCACCCAGGTCAGCTGATTGGTGCAGAGCGCGGCCGCCATGGCCACCGCGCTCACGCGTCGTTGCGGCAAGCGCGCGAAGGCCAGGGCCAGCAGGAGGTAGCTGATCAGCTCCGGGTCCCAACCAAGGCTGAAGGTGTAGCTCAGGGTTCCCAGGGCGAACACCTGCCAGGCAAGCAACGTCTGCCACCCTCGGGGCCGATTCCCCCACCAGGCCGTGGCCATCAGCGCGAGGCATACCACCATGACCCAGATCCAGATGGCGGTCCAACCCTGGAAGGCGACGGGCAAGACCAGCAGGGTCGCGTCCGGCGGATAGCCATAGGGGGGAAAGCCAGCCGTCGTACCGTCCCGTTGATCTCTGACCTCGACGCGGCGCATGAGCGCGGGTGGAGGTGGCTGGCGGAACCCGGCAAACGGGCCGCTCTTGAGCGCTGTCAGATACCCCGATGTGCTGTCAAGGTCGGCCGCGCATTGCGGCTCGTACAGGGTGTACGGGTTGTCGCCGTGCAGCAGGGAGCGGGCAGCACAGGTGATCGTCAGCGGTTGATCGGTGAGGAACTGCGTGCTGGTGAAGGCCAGACAGAGTTGGGCAGCGCCCAGCAGAGCGACGGCCAGGAGCACAAGTCTCTGCCCGCCACCGCTGATCCGCACCTGGACGCGCTCGCCCCATGGTCGAGGACCAAGGGCATTCGTCACCAAAATCAAAGAGGGTATGGGCTCCAGGGGGATGAACCAATCGGGCAGAGAAAACCGGATGACGCCCACGGTGACGACCTCGCCGATGGCCAGCCAAAGCAGCAGGGCCGCGATCCCCTGCCAACCTCTCGGTGATAGGCCGCCGAACCGCTCGTTCGATCCCCTGCGCTGAAAGGACCCGGTAGAGTCGTCTGTCGCAACGGTCGTCGCCGTCATTGAACGCTCACGGCTGGCGAGAAATCGCCACTTTTGTCCGGCTCTGCTTTGAGCCAGGAGCCAGCGCGCCGCGACCGACCAGGTGACGACCCAGCTTGGCCCCGTGGCTCGGCGGCCGGCTGGGCCCTTCGGGCAGGCCGCTTCCGCCAGCCCCGGGTGGTGGTCCGAGCCCAGAGACGGACCCGCGCGGGGCTGGGCGCCGCCCAGCACGGATGGGGCGCGTGGCAAACCGTCCGGACCGCGAGCTGCCACGCTCAGCTGTCACCCTGACACCCCGTCCTGGTCGGTGTGGACGACGCCCTGAGGGTAGGAACGCGGACGGGCGCCAGCGAGTTCACGGCCGGATTGGGTTGAGGGTAAGGGCCAGCAGCCGATACGAGAATGCCCGCTAACCACCGAGAAGCTCGCCCCCAAGTGGATCCTCACGCAGGCGGACAAAGGCCCATCGCCAAGGTGGTGAGGGCAGGAGAGCCGCCGCGATTCCCAGCAGGACCAGGTTGCGGGCCAGAAGCACGACGAGCCCGGGAGCGGCAAGTCTCGCCACCGAGGTGAAGAGGTAGGGGAACGCGGCCTGGGTGAGCAAGGCCACGGCCAACCCCATCAGCAGCAGCCGGGCCCCCTTCGCCCTCGGCATCTCGACGCAAGCTGCGACCACCAGCACCGGCAGCAGGTCCAGGAGGTATTGCGGTGAGAGTACCGGGGTGGCGCACAACCCAATGGCCACAGCCGCGGCGATTGCTGTGGCCGGTCGCCTGTGCTGCCAGGCAAAGATCAGTGAGCTGCCCAGCACCAGCACGGCCCCAAGCAAAGTGGCGACAAGGGCGATCGCGGCAGCGTCAGTGGAACGAATCTCCCAGGAGGCGAGCTTGCCCAGGTAGGGGTGGACCGGGACCACATGGGCCAGCAGAATGGCGACGCTCGCCGGGATGCTCTCGATCTCCATAGCGCGGTGAACACTGGCCAGGGCGCTTGTGACCTCAGCCCCCCTCGACCACACAAGGAAGATCAGGAAGACCAACAGGGCGGGAGAGATCCCCATCCCTATCTCCCCTAGTCGTCGACTCAGGGTCCTCGGATCGGCCGGGTCAGGCAGAAGGCACCACAGACCGATGGGCACGGCGGCCAGCAAGGCGGTCTCCTTCACCAGAACGGCCAGGGCAACCATGGCCACGGCGAGGGCTCTGCGCCGGTCCATCAGGGCCAGGGCCGATCCCGCGACCAGCAGGCCCTGCAACCCGTCAACCCTGGTCAGCAGAGTGGGTCCGGCGGCGAGCAGCATGACCACCATGACCAAGGCGACGGGGGCTAAGGCCCCCATCCGGCGCGCCCAGAGGCCGAGGGCTGCCGACCCAGCGCCCGACAGCACGAGGATCTCCACGGCGAAGCCAACGTCATAGTTGCTCCGGGCCAAAGTCGGCGGCAGGGTGACGAGGAGGGTCAGCGGGGGATAGAGGTAGGTGATGCCCTGATCCGGATAGGTCATGAAGCCTGGCAGATAGGGGGCGTGGCCCTGGAGAAGGCCAAAGGCTCCGTGGCTCAGGTAGATGGCGTCGGGAATTGCGCTGAGGACGGCCGTGTTGAACGAGACCAGGTGAAGCTCGGTCGGGATGAGGGCGCCAGTCGCGAGCACCAGTAGGGGCAGCGCAAGGATGCGAGTCAGTCGCACCACAGGGTGGGCCCCATCCAGCACCCGTGGCTGACAACGTGAGGCGCCCACCGACCCAGTTGGCGCCGACGCAAGTTCGCTCTCGGCCGGGTTGCCGACCTTGGCCATGTCAGCTCTCCGAGATCAGATGGCGGAATTAATCAGGCGCCTTGCAGTATGCGGGGCCGGGCGATCAACAGTGGGTTGCCCGAGCCCAAAGTGACCTCACTGCCACCGATAGGCGACCGGGCCGCGACAGCAGGGGGAGCAAGCGGCCCTGTCCATCTCTGGGGTCCGCGCCTCCGAGGTGGCGAGGACCTCCGGTCCTTGCCGCCCTGCTCCTTCGACCCGCGGGGACACCCGGCTGGTTGACGCGGTTTACCATGACTCCCGATCTCCGACCGGGTTCACCGCCAATCCCCCAGCTGACGGCTCCTCTCGACGGATCCGCATCGAGGGGGCGGTGGGGGCCGTCCGTCGCACCCACCAGACGCCCGGCCCAATCCGGCCAGGCGTCTGGGACCGCTCCGGAGCAGGCAGCACCTCCTACGAGCATGGCATGGCCGGAAACCGGCACGAGCCGCGTGATGCCGGGCCGAAGAGCCCGAACATCTCACCCTGGCGAAGCTTGCCATCATCGACGTGAGCGAGGTCGCCGAGTCGCTCGAGGGGGCATCCGGTGCTGGTTTTGCCGGCGCGCGCCTGCCTGAGGGTTGGGGTGGCGCTCGATGCGCTCGTGGTGGTCCTGGGCAAGGCAGCCCAGGACTTCTTGGCACTTCAGGGACCCTGGACCGCCGGCGGTGCCTGCTCGGCGCTCCTCCTCCTTCGGGAGGCAATGGGCATCGGATCCGTGTTGAGGCCGAGCGGAATGCCGATCTGTCACCAGCTGCGCCCAGGCGGCGCGCCTGTCAGGTCCGCGGAATTATTGCGCCGTGACAGTGTTGGTGGGCGAAGCAGGATTCGAACCTGCGACATCCTCGGTGTAAGCGAGGCGCTCTACCACTGAGCTATTCGCCCCGGAACAACTCCGGAGGACGTCCGGCCTTGCGCCCGGGATCCACCTTCATCTGCTCAGGGTGAAGGAGATAGACCTCTTGCACGATCAGCACCCTCTCCAGGACCGCCGTCGGCGTCTCCTTCGGCGTGATCACTATTCCCAGCTTCCGAAGCCGGCCACGCACAGACTCCGGTACATGGCGCTCGCCGGACAGGTTGAGCTCCTCCAGGACCTCCAGAGCCTGATCTAGCTCAATCAGCCTTGAACGCCGGATCTGCCGGCCCTGCCCCGACTCCTCCTGCCAGTGCAGCTGAGCACCAATCCGCAGCCGCTCCCCTCGCTGTCGCTCACTCTCGGTCACCACTTGTCAGCAACCGGTAATGATGCGCCTAAACACACTCCGCCGTCCAGGCCATCAGGCAACGGCTGCGCCCAGGTTCAAATCGGCGAGATCGCCCGTCTCCGGCCGAAGCCCCAGGGCGTGAGCCACAAACGGTGCCACCAGGTCCGCCAGCGCTGGCACGCGCAGGTCGGCGGTTGCGCCGCACTGTTGCAGGGAGGCGGCGGTGCGCCCCTCTATCCCACAGGGCACGATCAGGTCGAAGGCCGAGAGGTCGGTCGTTGCGTTGAGGGCGAAGCCGTGGTAGGTGACCTTGCGGCCGCTGAGCTTGACTCCAATCGCGGCCAGCTTTCCGGGCTTGGCCCACACTCCGGTGTAGGGAGGGTCCTGCCAGGCATCGACGCCCAACATCCGGCAGGCGTCGATGAGAGCTTCCTCCAGGGCCCTGAGGTAGGCCACCGCGTCCAGGCCCGTCTCCTCCAGATTGATGATGGGGTAGCCGACCAGCTGACCGGGCCCGTGGTACGTCACCGATCCCCCCCGGTCAACCTCGTAATACTCCGCTCCGGAGCTGATCAGGCCGTCTACGCCTCGCAGGAGGTGCTGGGGAAGCCCACCCCTGCCCATGGTGTACACGGGAGGGTGTTCCAGAAGAAGGAGAACGTCTTCCTTGAGATCACCAAGAGCCCTGGCCGCCGCCAGTTGCTTCTGCCAGCCCCAGGCCACCTGATAGCTCACGGTCCCGCAAAAGATCACGCGCAGCGGCGGGCGCCAGATTCCGGCCATCCTCAGACGGCCGCAGCCACCGCTGCCTGCACCTGCTGGTGGGCGTGATACGAGCTGCGCACCAAGGGGCCGGCCTCGACATGGGCGAAGCCGAGAGATTCGCCGTACGCCCTGACCTCGGCAAACTCATCGGGGTGCCAGAAGCGCTCGCAGCGTATGTGCTTCAGCGAGGGCCGCAGGTACTGCCCGATCGTTATCAGCTTAACCTCCTGCTCGCGCAGGTCGCGAAGCACCCCCTTGACCTCGTCCATCGTCTCCCCCAGGCCGACCATCAGACCGGATTTCGTCTGCGTGCCCGAGTCGAGTTCCCCAGCCCGCCGGAGGACTCCCAGCGAGCGCTCATAGAGGGACTTCGGCCTGACCCTGGGGAACAGTCGAGGCACGGTCTCGATGTTGTGATTGAAGACCTCCGGGCTGGCCTCCATCACGGTTGCCAGGCTGGCCTCAACACCCTGGAAGTCGGGCGTCAGCACCTCCACCTGGCAAGCCGGCACCCGCTTGTGAATGGCGCGAATTGTGTCGGCGAAGATTCCCGATCCACCATCAGGCAGGTCGTCGCGGTCGACTGAGGTGATGACGGCGTGGCGCAGCCCCATCTCCTCGACCGCCAGCGCAACCCGGTTGGGCTCGTCCGTGTCCAGCCCCCTGGGCCTGCCCGAGGTGACCGCACAAAAGGCGCAGGCCCTGGTGCAGATCTCGCCCAGGATCATGAAAGTGGCGGTTCCGTAGCTCCAGCACTCCCCGAGGTTGGGGCAGCGCGCCTCCTCGCAGACGGTGTGCAGGCGCTGACCGCGCATGAGCCCGTCAATCTTGGAGTACTTCTCACCCTGGGGCATCTTCACCGTGAGCCAGGACGGGCGGCGGTCGACGCCCTCGGGCAGCAGCTGCTGCCACATCGGCCGGCCATCCCCCAACGGCCCCCTGCCGGGAACCACCGTGGGGCGGCGGTCGGGAACCACGGGCAGCGCGACTCGCGGTCCGGAGCGCTGTCCCTCAGAGTTCATCTCCACCACTCCATCGTACCTGCTCCGGCGAACGGGGTAGGCCAGGCCTTCCGCGGCGGGCTTCAGTAGATCGGAGTGTCCGGGTTCACCGCTTCGAGCCATCCCTTCACCGTGCCCAGCAGCTTGGCGGCCGCCGCCCCATCGTTGATGCGGTGGTCGAAGCTCAGGCAGAGGTTCATCATGGGCCGTATCGCGATCGCGTCGCCCACCACCACCGGCCGCCTGATCACAGCGTCCATGACCAGGATCGCTGCCTGGGGCTGGTTGATGATCGCCTGGGACATGACGGTTCCCAGAGCACCGGCATTGTTCAGGGTGAAGGTCCCGCCCTCCACATCCTCGAGCCTGGCTCGACCGCTCCTGGCCCGCTCTATCAGTTCAGCGGCGGCCTGCGCCAGTCCCGCGATGGAGTAGCGGTCAGCCTGCCGGACCACCGGGACTATCAGGCCGTCGGGCACGCTCACGGCCAGACCCAGGTTGATCTCTCGCTGGAGCACGACGGAGTCCTGATCGAAGTAGGCATTCATGGTGGGAACTGCCCGCAAAGCCCGGCAGGTCGCCTGCATCGCGAATGGAAGAAGACTCAGATCCTGACCGGTGGTCTTCTTGAAGGCCTCGCGGTTTCTGGCCCGCGCCGCGGCCACCCCGCTCATGTCCACCTCCATCATGGTCCAGGCGTGGGGTGAGGTGTGCCTGCTGCGCACCATGTGCTCGGCGATGGCCCGGCGCATCGGGGTCAGGGTGATCCGCTCGCCAATGGCGGCCTGCTCAGGCTGAGCGGAATCCCTTGGGACGGTCGCCGGTGGGGGCGCGGTCGCAGCCGCCGGGGGCGCGGTCGCAGCCTCAGGCGACGCCTGACCCCCTTCGAGAAAGAGCATCACGTCGCGCTTGGTGATGCGCCCCTCGAAGCCGGTGCCCCTGACCAGCTGGAGGTCAAGCCCGTGCTCGTCGGCCAGGGCCCGCACCGCGGGGCTGATGAATCCCTGTCGGTTGGCGGCTGGCTCTGGCGAGGGCCCGACCGCCGCCGGAGCCAAGGGTCTGGCTGGCTCCGGCGGCGTGACCACAGCCTGGCCGACGGACGGCGACACCACCGGCAGGGGCGGCTCCTGGGACGCAGGCGGAGTCGCCTGATCCCCCTCCTCGTCCGCGCCCTCCAGGGTGCAGATTGGTTCACCCACCGTCAGCAGCTGGCCCGCTGGCGCCAGGATCTCACCCACCGTCCCGGCCGCCGGCGATGGCACCTCCGCGGTCACCTTGTCGGTGATCACCTCGACCAGGGAGTCGTACTTCTCGACCTTCTGGCCCGGCTCAACCAGCCACGAGCCGATTGTTCCCTCCGTCACCGACTCCCCGAGCTGGGGCATCTTGACCGTGATCGCCATTGGCTTGGTTCCCCTTTCCTTGTGAGAGTGTCAGTAGGCCGCCAGCTCGCGCAGCTTGGCCTCGATCTTGTCCGGCCCGAGGCAGTAGACCTCGGCCAGTGACTCGGCGAACGGAATCGCGGGGATCTCCGGTCCGCCCAGGCGCATGACGGGCGCGTCGAGTTGCTGGAAGCACTCCTCGGCGACGATCGCTGCCACCTCGGCACCGACCCCTACCGCGAGATTGGCCTCGTGCGCCACCAGCACCTTGCCGGTCTTCCTGGCCGTGGCGACGATCAGCTCGCGGTCCAGTGGTCGGACCGTCCTGAGGTCCACAACCTCCACCTCGATCCCGTCCGCCGCCAGCCGCTCGGCGGCCGCCTTCGCCTCGTGGACGGTGGCGCCGTAGGTTATGCAGCTGATGTCCCTTCCCGGCCTGGCGACCCGGCCCTTCCCGATGGGAACCAGATAGTCCCCATCCGCGACCTCCTCCCGCAGGGAGCGATAGAGCGCCTTGTGCTCGAAGAAGCAGACCGGATCCGGGTCCCTGATGGCGGCCAGCAGCAGCCCTTTGGCATCGCTGGGTGTCGAGGGGATGACCACCTTCAGGCCCGGCACGTGGGCGAAGAGCGCCTCCAGGCTCTGCGAGTGGTAGAGCGCGCCGTGGACGTGGACGCCGCCGCCGCATGGGGCCCTGATCACCATAGGGCAGGTCCAGTCCCCGTTGGAGCGGTAGCGGATCTTCGCCGCCTCGCTGATGATCTGGTCCATGGCGGGCGGGATGAAGTCCAGGAACTGGATCTCCGCGATCGGCCTGAGCCCCGCCAGAGCGCACCCTATGGCGACACCCACGATGGCGGCCTCCGCCAGAGGGCTGTCGATCACGCGCTGGTCCCCGAACTCCGCAAAGAGGCCAGCCGTGGCACCAAACACGCCCCCCTTGGGCCCAACATCCTCGCCCATCACCAGGACCCTGTCATCGGACCGCATCTCCTGCTCCATGGCAGAGCGGATCGCCTCCACATAGGTGATCTCAGCCAAGCTCAGGCCTCCCCGTAAACGTGCAAAAGGGCGGTTGACGAGTCAGGAACGGCCGCCTTGTCCGCCTCGGCCTGGGCGGCTTCAATGAGTCGCTGGCACTCCTTGCGGATCTCGTCCGCGTCCCCTGGCGCCAGGACACCAGATTCTTCCAGGTCGGCTCGGAATCGCTCGACCGGGTCGTGGCGCCGCATGTCAGCCAGGTCCTCGGCAGTTCGGTAACGACGCTGGTCGTCGTCACTGCTGTGGGACTGCAGCCGCACGCACATCGCCTCCAGGAGGGTGGGACCGCCACCACTTCTGGCCCGGGCCACCGCCTCCACGGCCGCCCTGTGCACCTCGAGAGCGTCGCCGCCGTCGACGACCACCCCGGGCATGCCGTAGCCGGAGGCGCGGTCGGCCACGTGGGCCACCGCCATCTGACGCGACTGCGGAACGCTGATCGCGAAGGAGTTGTTCTCAACCAGGAAGATCACCGGCAGGTGATAGATGGAAGCCCAGTTGAGGCCCTCGTGCCAATCACCCTCGCTGGTCCCCCCCTCCCCCACGGTGACCACGACCACCTTGTCCTCGCCCCGATACCGGAAGGCCTGGGCGATGCCCACGGCGTGCAGGATCTGGGTTGCGACCGGGCTGCCGGTGGTCACTATGTTGTGCTCACGCGACCCGTAGTGCCCCGGCATCTGCCGAGCGCCGCTGTTGGGATCCGGCGCCTTGCCTAGGGCCGCCATCAGGTGATCCCGGGGCTCCATTCCCATGACCAGGACCAGGGTCAGGTCTCGGTAGTAGGGAACCAGCCAATCGTGGCCCCGCCTAAGAGCGTACCCAACCCCGACCTGGGTGGCTTCGTGGCCCTGTCCGGATATCGCGAATGGAGCCCGTCCCTGGCGATTTAGCACCAGGATCCGTTCGTCCAAGAGCCTGCCCAGGACCATGTCGCGGTACATGGACCGCAACTCATCCTGTCTTAGCCCGGCCGCCTGCGCAGGGGCCGACTCGGTTATTGCCATGGTCTTGCCGCCTCCATGAAGATCCGTACCCCTGCGCCATCCTAGCGCGCGGGACATCCGCCCCGACATCCCCATCCCCTCCCCCAGGTCGAGCTGAACTCAGGCGGCCAGAGAGCGGCGGACCCCGACCAGGCTGCCGAACGATCCCAGGACCGCGCCTCCCACGATGAGCCCGAGGACGATCAGGGCGGCGAATCGGATCCCTATCCCGAGCGCGAGGTTGCCCCCTGAGCCAAAGCCAAGGCCGACTCCGACAAGGGCGGCCGAGGCAAGTATGGCCGAAACCACACCCACTATGATGCCCTCGACTAGGAACGGCCAGCGGACGAACCAGTCGGTGGCGCCGACCAGCTTCATGATCTCAATCTCCTGCCGTCTTACGAAGGCCGCCGTGCGGACGGAGATGGTGATTATGACCAGGGCGACCGCCCCGACCACCCCCACCAGCATGGCGCCCCCCAGCTGAGCGGCGAAAATGTACTTCTCGAGTCTGGGGATGACGTCCTTGTTGTAGTCGGTGGGATGGGGTCCGGGATACAGCAGGGCGGAGGTGCTCACCTGGGTGTTGAGCGCCGAGACCGCTGCGATGTCACGAAGGTGGAGGTTTATGCTCGCGGGCAGGGGATTCCCGGCTCCGGTCTCCTGGAGGATCTTGAGGGCGCCGGAGAGCCCGAGCCCGGAGCCGGCCTGCGTGGCTGCCTGGTTCTTGTTCTCGAAGTCCGCGCTCAGCACGGTCGGCTCCGAGCCCAGGGTGTGCTCCATGTTGAGGGCGCTGGCGAAGGATATGTGGTCCGCCATGAAGACCTTCAGCACGCTCGCCTGCGCCTCCTCCTGGTGCAGTACCCCGTCCAGGGCGGAGACCACGGCCACGGCGGCCCCGGCTCCGAGCAGCGTCATGGTCACCGTGAGCACGCTGGCGAAGGCTATGCCCCGGTTGCGCGCGATGTTCTGGAGCGCGACTCCGATCACATAGCGAAGGGCTGGAATCGGGTTCAAAGGTTAGCCTCCCCCTCCTTCAGGTACTGCCCCTCCTGCTCGTCCCGGATGAGCCGACCGCCCTCCATCGCCAGCACCCGGCGTCGGCTGAGATCCACCACCTCGCGATTGTGGGTCGCCATGACGACGGTCGCGCCTCGGTGGTTGATCTGCAAGAGGAGCTGCACAATCCCCCAGCCGGCGTCAGGGTCCAGATTGCCGGTGGGCTCGTCGGCCAGGAAGATCCGGGGCCGGTGGATCAGGGCGCGGGCGATCGCCACCCTCTGCTGCTCCCCCCCGGACAGCTCCGTAGGGTAGTTGTTGAGCTTGTCCTCCAAGCCCACGATGTAGAGGGCCTCTCCCACTTTCTCCTTCAGGTGGCTCCTGCCCGGGTCCGTGACCTGGATGGCGAACGCGACGTTCTGGGCGACTGTCAGATTGGGCAGAAGCTTGAAGTCCTGGAAGACGATCCCCATCTTGCGCCGCAACCGGGGGAGATGCCGGTGGCGGATCCGGGCCAGATCCTGTCCCTCCACCAGCACGTGGCCCTTGGACGCCGTCTCCTCTCTGATGAGCAGCCGGATGATGGTCGACTTCCCCGCTCCACTCGCCCCCACCACGAAGACGAAGTCCCTGGGCTGCACGGTGAAGGAGACATCCAGGACCGCGGGCACGCCGTTCGGATACGTCTTGCTGACCCTTTCGAACACGATGATCGGCGGGTCGTGCCGCGCCGGCGGGCCGTTACCGGTCGCCTTAGTGCCGGTCAGGATCGGTGCGGGGCTGGTGGAAATCGACATCTGGGGTGATGTGGTCCTCGTGCCAGTCAAACTGACTGCCGATGGGCGGACCCCCAAAGCGGGAGATTGGCTGAGCCCTTGGCCGTGCTTGGTTGGGCCGAGTATAGCCGTCGCGGGCGGCTCCAGCCACAACGAGAGGGAGCACGGCCGGCCCACCGGCTTCTGAGAATTTGGCCCCGTTACTATTCGACCCGCTCCCTGCCCGTCGCCTCCTGGCGCAGGTAGGCTTCGATCAGCGGGTCCAGGTCCCCCTCATTGAGAACCGCGTCCACATTTCCGGTCTCGTACCCCGTCCTTGCGTCCTTGACCATGGTGTAGGGCTGCAGCACATAGGATCTGATCTGATTTCCCCACTCTGCGGAAACCTGATCTCCCTTGAGGTCCGCCAGGTGCTCCGCCCGCTGGGCCCGCTGATAGTCGAGCAGACGGGATCTCAGCACCCTCCATGCGGTCTCCCGGTTCTGCTGCTGGGAGCGTTCGTTCTGGCAGGTGACCACGATGCCGGTCGGCAGGTGCGTGATCCTGACCGCCGAGGACGTCTTGTTGACATGCTGGCCGCCGGCCCCGGAGCTGCGGTAGACGTCGACCCGGACGTCCTTTTCGTCGATCTCGACCTCGACCTCATCGGGAATTTCCGGGTAGACCTCGACCAAGGCGAAGGCCGTGTGCCTGCGGTGCTGGGAATCGAAGGGGCTGATCCTGACCAATCGGTGCACCCCCTTCTCAGCGCGAAGCTGGCCATAGGCGTGAGATCCGTCGATGCGCACAGTCGCGCTCTTGATCCCCGCCTCCTCGCCTTCCGACTGATCCAGGAACTCGACCTTGAGCGACTTCCGGTCCGCCCAGCGCAGGTACATGCGCAAGAGCATCTCCGCCCAGTCCTGAGCGTCGGTTCCCCCAGCCCCCCCATGGACGCTGAGAATCGCCGGATAGTCGGAGTAGGGGTCCTGGAAGAGCAGCTCAAGCTCACGCCTGTCAAGCTCGGTGCCGAGCCCGGCCAGCTCGACGCCGACCTGCTCTGCCATGGCCTCGTCGCCGTCGGCCATCTGAGCCAGCTCGACCAGATCCCGCGATCGCTGCTCAAGACTGCTGAGGGCAGCCACCTCTCCCTGAAGGCGGTTCAGTTCCTGAGCCGCTCGCTGTGCTCGCTCCGGAACTGCCCATGCGTCCTCCTGCCTCAGCTCCAGATCTAGCTGGCCGGCTCTTGCCTCCTTGCCGTCGAAGTCAAAGATGCTCCTTGAGCTGAAGAGCGCGACGGTACATCTGGTCCGCGGCGGTGGCTAGATCGTTCACAGTCACCGAGTCTATCAAGCGAGGCATGGGGCGGCTCGCACAGCTCCTATCTCTCCTTCCTCGATTGTGACCGTCCTGCGACCAGGAGCCGCCAATCACGCCCCCAGACTGGATGGGTGCAGACGGACCAGGGGGCCATGGGGCGGGGGGCGACGACGGCCTCGCCTGACAAGGCTCGTCAGGGCAACCCGCAAGGTTGCCAAGGGCTCAACGGTCAGTTGAGGTGCTGACACAGCCGACAAGCTGGGGCTTGGTCCGGCGCCGGTTCGCGCCAGGACGTTGGTCGGCCGCCGACCGCCGCGTCCTCTTGGTGGCGCTGCTCGGACTCATCGTGGGGGTCGCGGCGGTCGCCGTGGCCAGTCTGGTGAGCGGATTCAGCTTCGCCCTCGCGGGTGACTACCGGCGGTACTACGCCGCCAGCGAATTCGTCCTCCACGGCGCCAATCCGTACAACCAGGTCGCCCTCTTGGTGGCTGAGCAGCAGCTTAGGCACCTGCCTGCGGCTATCAACCTTGGGGCGGACGGCTTTGTTCTGGTTCCCTTCGCACTCTGGATCGTGACGCCCCTCGCCCTGCTGCCGTTCTGGACCAGTTTCGCAGTGCTCGCGACAGCCGCCACCGGCGCCGTCGCGCTGGCGGTGGCCCGCTCAGCCCGGCGTCTCGGGTGGCGGTACTGGTGGGCCGTTCCCATCTTCGCCTGCTTATCCTGGCCAGTGGTCTGGGGCCGCCTCGTCGGCCAGCTCGACTTTCTTGCCCTGGTGGGTTTCCTGGTCGCGTGTTGGGCGGCCGCCAACCGCCGCCAGGTGCTCGCGGGCGTGGCTCTGCTCGGGGTCTGGGTGCAACCGGAGGTTGGCTGGATTGCGGTTGTGGCCCTGCTGATCGCGCTCTGGGACGATCGCGCAGCCCTGCGCAGAACGGCGGCAGGCTTCGCCGGAGGCAGTGCCCTGCTGTTCGGGCTCTCCGCCCTGGTGCCCTTTGGCGCTCTGCAGGCCTGGATCGCCTCGGGGGCATTCTTCCTGCACCACGAAGCGGGGCATGAGTTCGAACTGCTCGGCGCTCCCGCCCTTGTGCAGGCCGTCATGCCCCGCTACACCCATGCCTACGCAGTTTTGACCACGCCCACCCTGGTGATCGGGACGGTTGGCGCGCTGGCGGCCCTGGCGGCTTGCGTCTGGCTTCTCCGCTTGAAGAGGTCGCTGCCTCAGGGATCGGAGGAGGTGATCATGTGGCAGACCTTCCTGCCCCTTGCCGTTTGGCTGTTGGCAACGCCCTACGGGCACATCAACAATGCAGTTCTGCTGGTTCCCCTGGTGATGCTGGTCATCGGCCCCGACGGCCGGCATGCGCGCGACTCCGGAGTCTCATTGGCGGCCGTGTCCGTCTACGTCGTGCTCACAGAACTGTGCACCGGGACGATCATTTTCGTGGATCTCGTGCCCCTGGCGACCCTCGCGCTGGTGCTGGCGGGCACCGTGCAATTGCGTCGGTGGCGCGCCTCCGTCCCCGGTGTGACGGTCGCTCCGATCACGGTCTGACGCCTGAGCTCCGCTGGGACACGGTGGCTGCCGGTCAGCCGTTGGCCCCGTGGCACCTCTTGTACTTCTTCCCAGAGCCGCAGGGGCAAAGGGCGTTGCGGCTGACGACCGGGAAGTTGCCCGGCGACGGCCCGCCGCCGACGCGCCCCCCCCCGGAAGTGGCTGCGGGCGGGGGGGGTGGGCTCCCAGGCGCTGGGCGGGGCTGCGGAGCGCGATCTTGACCTGAGCGGGGGCCCGGCTCGGCCTCCTCGGTCGGAGACGGGTCCAGCACCGACCCGGCCTCGGGGTGACGGGCCACCCCGCCCATCGGTTGCGCGGCGGCGGGATCGATCTGGATCTGGGAGTGAAAGAGGTAGCGCACTATCTCCTGTTTGAGGGCCTCCTGGAAGTTCTGGAAGGCGGAGAATGCTTCGGCCTTGAACTCGACCAGGGGATCCCTTTGCCCCAGGGACTGCCAGCGGATGTTGTCCTTGAGATGCTCCAGGGTGGTCAGATAGTCGGCCCAGCGCTCGTCGATGAGGCCCAGCATGAGCTGGACCTCGACCTGCCGCACCAGCTCGGGCGTGTATTTCTGCTCGCGCTCGGTGTAGAGGCGTTCCGCCTCCTGGATGATGGTGTCGGCCACCTCGACGGCGCTCTCCCCCAACTGGTCCAGGGCGACGTCCTCGGCCGGCGGGAATGGGAAGACGTAACGCAGACGCTCCCAGAGCGCCTCCATCTCCCACTCCTGCTTGTGGCGGCCGTGGCAATGGAGGTCAACCAGTTCGCGGACAACCTCGGCAACCCACTCGCTGAGATTGGTCCTGGTGTCGATCCCCTCCAGGATGCGATCCCTTTCGGCGTAGATGATCTCGCGCTGGCGGTTGACCACGTCGTCGAATTCCACCACGTATCGACGGTTGTCGAAGTTGAAGCCCTCAACCCTCGACTGCGCACCCTCGATCTGCCGGCTCACCATCCCGGACTCGATCGGGGTGTCCTCATCCAGTCCCAGACGACCCATCAGGCCCCGCATGCGCTCCCCGCCGAAGACCCGCATCAGGTCGTCCTCGAAGGAGAGGAAGAAACGGGTCTCGCCGGGGTCGCCCTGGCGACCCGCGCGCCCCCTCAGCTGGTTGTCGATGCGGCGCGACTCGTGGCGCTCGGTGCCGATGATGTACAGCCCGCCGAGCTCGCTCACTCCTTCGCCGAGGACGATGTCGGTGCCGCGGCCCGCCATGTTGGTGGCGATGGTGACCGCTCCGCGCTGGCCCGCCGCGGCCACTATCTCGGCCTCGCGCTCATGCTGCTTGGCGTTGAGAACCTCGTGCGGGACCCCGCGCTTCTGCAGCAGCCGAGAGAGCCGCTCGCTCTTCTCTATCGACACCGTGCCGACCAGAACGGGCTGACCCTTGTGGTACCGCTCCTCGATCTCGTCGGCTATCGCTTTGAACTTCGACTCCTCGCTGCGAAAGATGAGGTCGGGCTGGTCGATTCGGATCATGGGGCGGTTGGTCGGGATCGGCACCACCTCCAGCTTGTAGATCTTGTGGAACTCCTCGGCCTCGGTCAGGGCGGTGCCGGTCATCCCCGCCAGGACCTCGAAGGTGCGGAAGTAGTTCTGGAAAGTGACGGTCGCAAGGGTCCGCTGCTCCTGCTGCACGCGAACCCCCTCCTTGGCCTCGATCGCCTGGTGGAGTCCGTCGCTCCAGCGCCTTCCGGGCATGGTGCGCCCGGTGAACTCGTCGACGATCACGACCTCGCCGTCCTTGACGATGTAGTCTCGGTCGATCATGTAGAGGGCGTGCGCCTTGAGCGCCTGGTTGATCTGATGAGCCTCCTCGACATGCTCCATGCCATAGATGTCGGAGATGCCCGTCATCCTCTCGATCTTGTCGATGCCCTCCTCCGTCAGGCTGCCCGACTTGGTCTTCTCATCAATCGTGAAGTCCGTCTCCGCCTGCAGCTGGCGGATCAGCCCCGCGTACTGGTAGTACTTCTCGGTCGACTCCTCGCCCAGCCCGCTGATGATCAAGGGGGTTCTCGCCTCGTCGATGAGGATGGAGTCGACCTCATCCACAATCGCGTAGTAGCGGTCGCGCTGAACCTTGTGCTCCTTGGCCCGAGCCAGGTTATCCCGCAGGTAGTCGAAGCCCATCTCATTGTTGGTGGCGTAAACCACATCTGCCATGTAGGCCTCGCCTCGCTCCGTCGGGCGCAGGTGTCGCAACCTGGCATCGGGGTGGCTCTCGTCTGTGTACTCGGGGTCGTACACGAACGAGGCCTCGGGGATGATAACCCCGACCCGCATCCCGAGGGCATGGAACATGGGGGCGTTCCATCCGGCGTCGCGGCGGGCGAGGAAGTCGTTGACCGTCACCAGAAAGCAGCCGCGTCCGGTGAGCGCGTTCAGGTAGAGCGGCAGGGCGGCGACCAGGGTCTTGCCTTCGCCGGTCTTCATCTCGGCGATCTTGCCCTGGTGCAGCACTATCCCTCCCAGACACTGCACATCGAAGGGGCGCATGCCCAGGGTGCGTCGGGCGGCCTCACGCCCGACGGCAAAGGCCTCGACCAGGAGGTCGTCCAGGGTCTCTCCCTCTTCTAGACGCTCCTTGAACCCATCGGTCATGGCCCGCAGCTCGGCGTCGCTCAGGGCCTTGACCTCGTCCTCCCTGGCCGCGATCCGGGCAACCGTGTTGCGGTGGTTGCGAACCTCCCGCCTGGTGGGGTCGTAGATTCGGCTGAGGACGCTCACGCCGAACCTCCCCGGCCCCGCGGCGCGGGACGCTCCCTGCCTTGGATACGCTCCTTGAACCCATCGGTCATGGCCCGCAGCTCGGCCTGGCTCAGGACGGGACCGTGGCCATCCTCCGTGCTCCTCTGATGGGCCCGGGGACCGGCCAACGAGGCTCTCTTCGATGAAAGGATGTTGAGCCGCACCCCCAACCTCGTCGACTGTGTCATCGCCTGCGATTATCCCCCGGTGGCGGTCGAGGCAACCGCCGACCCTGCGGAATCGATCACGTAGGCGGGCCCGGTCCCGGCCCCGCCCACCTCCATCCAGCAGGTCCTGGCACCCTCCACAACCAGGAGGAGCACGGCCACGGGAGTCAGACCGACTCGGAGCAGATGGAAGGGCCATACCGCCGGCAGAATGACCAACGCCAGGAGGCAGAGACCAGCTCCAAAGCCGGTCAGGCGCTCATCGGTGCGCCAGTGCCAAAGGGCAACCCCCAGAAGCGCCAGCGCCGCCAGTCCCACCTCCCAGGGCACCACCCCGGCGGGCCAGATCAACAGTGTCCAGGCGATGACCACCAGCGCGAGTCCCAGCCCCGGGCCATGGATTCTGCGGGCATCACTGCCGACTGTGAGCATGAAGAGCGGAAGCAAAAGGAGATCGTCGTTGGGGTGGGCGTAGGGGGTCACCGCCAGCCACACCGCCAGCGGCAACCCGACCCCCCAGGCGATGCGCCCAACCGGGCTGACCCGGCTCCAGTCCGGCGCCATCATCATCCAGATGGCGAAGACGAAAAGCCCCAACATGGCCGCCCCCAGCAGGGCGAGACTGCCAGGTGCCAGCAGCCCGGTCCCCAGTCCGAAGCCACGGGGAGCGGCGCCCAGGAGCCCGGGAAGGCCCGCCAGATCCGGCTGGAGCCCGCCGACGCCCTGGGCGAAGTGGTGCAGCGCGGTGATCCAGCTTCCGAGCAGTTGCGGGCTCGCCGCCAGACACAGCGCGGTCACCACGACCCAGCCAGCGGCGAATAGGAGAGCGCGGCGCGGACGCTCCCAGAGGGCGAGGAACAAGAAGATCGGAGCCGGCCAGAGCAGATCCGGCTTCACCCACATGAGCCCAAGGACCAACCCGCTGAGAAGCGGGCGGTCGTGCCAGGCCAGCAGCATGGCCCCCGCCAGCACGGCGAACATGAGCGCGTCGAACTGGCCCGCGCTGAACCCCAGAATTGAGACCCAGGAGATCAGGACGGCGAGGGCCAGGAAGGCGCTTCTGGTCCAGCCGAGATCCCTTCCCATCAGGATCACGGTCAGCAGCAGGAGGCCAACGCCGAGCACGCTCCAGAGGCCGTAGCTCACCCAGAACGGCAGCTTGGTGAGGGGCTCGAGCAGGGTTGCTGTTACGGGCAGGTAGGGGAATCGGTCCAGCGCCGGCTGCAGGGTGGGATAGTGAACCACCATCTGCTCCACCGCCTGGAGGGCATGGAGCCGGTAGGGATCCTGGCCGAGCGCCAGAATTCGGGCGGCCGCATAGAAGACCCGAAAGTCATCCGCCAGGCCGTAGGGACGGGGCGGGAAGAACCGCGTCGCCGCATAGATCGCGAGCCCCAGGCTGAGGCCTACAGACATCCCGATCACAAGGATCCGCAGCCGCCTGGTGCGCCGGTCGAGGAGTTCCTCCAGGCGGGCCGATCCCGGCGCCTCGGTCACTCGACGGCCAGGGCGGCCACTGGGTCAATGCGGCCAAGTTGGCGGGCCGGAATCGTGGCGGCAAGCACCAGAGCCACAAGGGTGGCGATCCCCAACGCCAAGAGGCTGGCCACCGAAACGGCGAACGGCAGGGGAAGCGCCGGGGTGGAGGCCGCCTTCACCTCGGGCCAGACCAGCCCCACGCCACCCACCAGACCGAGCCCGCACCCGACGATCGCGACCGCCACCGCCTCGCCCATCACGGAGCGGAATACAGCGGCTCGACTGAGCCCCACCACCCTGAGCAGGGCCAGGTCGCGACTCGACTCCCTGGTCTCCAGGATGACGGTGTTGACCGCCGCCAGGATCGCAATCACGACCCCCAGGAGCGCCAGTGCCCCGATGGCCGCGATGTCGTGCTGGATGGCCGCGTTCACACCGTCCTCGACCGAGCTGACGGCTTCCGCCTCCAGGCCATAGCGGAATCCCGCCAGGTTCACGGCCCTGGAGGCGCCCTCCCCATCGACCTCCATCTGCAGCAGGTTGAAGCCCGCGGCCTGACTTCCGAAGTCACGCTCGGCGGTCGTCTGGGAGATCAGGATGGTCTCCTGTCCGGAGGGTCCGGGCAGGGTGTGACTGGCGATGCCGGCAACCGTGAAGGTGGCCGCGCCCGCGCTGGTCACGACGCGAACCCGCTCGCCCCTGCCCAGCCCCGTCTCCTGCGCCAGCTGCAGCGGCAGGATCACGGACCGCCCGGCTTCAACCCCGGCAAGCGCGTTCAATCTGTTGCCGGCCACAAGGGTCAGCGCCCCGGACGATCGGTAGGCGCTGGGCGAAGTTGCGGCCAGGTCCACCGCCACATGCCCGATGCGGGCGGTCACGAACCTGACCGGCGCCACCGCCCCGAGGTGGGGAGCGCCGGCACCGCTCTTCGTGGCTGCGATGACATCTCGCTCAATAGCCTCCCCCTGAGCGTTCGGGCTGACCACCAGGAAGTTTCCCACGAACAGGGTCCTGACCCAGAGGTCACCAGACTGCAGCGCTGATGCCGACAGTCCGGCCAGGCCGGCGGCAGTTGCGATGGTCACAAAGAGGCTTCCCAGCGCCAGAGCGGTGCGCCCTGGGTGGGCCCTGCCGCGAGCCGCCACCGCCGCCACCGGAGCCTGCAGCACCGCCCCGATGATCGCCCCGATCCCAGCCACCAGGATCGGTCCCACCAACCACATCCCCAGGACGACCGCCAGGTAGGCGAGGACCGCGCCGGCCACCACGCCTCCGGTGCCGCCCGCGCGGAAGGCGAGCCCGGCTCCCGCGGCGGCGACCAAGATCAAAGGGAGGACGGCGCGCGTTCGCTGGGGCCGGCGGCGCAGGGAGGGCCGAACGGCGTCCAGCGCAGCCACCGTGGACGCCTCGAACGCGGGCAGCAAAGCGGCGATCATCCCGAGGACCACCACCAGAACTAGGGCCGCCAGGGTCCACGGCCCCTCGAAGGCAACCGTGCCGGGCGGGTTCTGCCCGGCAGGGTTGGACGACGAGACCAACACCTCTGCCAGCAGGTACCCGATCCCAATTCCCAGGACCCCGCCCAGCGTGGAGACGGCCAGCGCCTCCCGGGCGAAGCTGCGGAAGATCAGAGAGCGGCTCGCCCCGGCCAGCCGCACGAGCCCTATCTCCCGTCTGCGCTCCACCACGATCGATGAGAAGGTGGCCGAGATCAAGATCACGCCCAGCAGCAGGCTGAGGGCAGTGATCGCGTCGAGCAGCGGCTGAAGCTCAGCTATGGGGTCCCCCGTCAGGACCGCCCTGGGGTTGCTTACGGTGAAGTTCTCGTGCAACGCCTTGGGCAGCAGCCCGGTGAGTTCGTGGCGGGTTGCTCCGGGGCGCAGTCGAACTGCGATGTCCTGGATCGAAAGGCCCTGCTGGAAGAGTCCCTGGGCGGCTGCGGGGGTGACATAGACCGCATCCTTGGTGAACGGTGCGCCGGGGCCGGAGTCGGCGACCACCCCCACCACGGAGAACCGCCTGACGCCCCGGCTCTCGGTGAGCGTCAGCAATTGCCCGAGCGAGACAGAGCCTGCCGTTCGCTGTCCGTTGGCCAGGGAGATACCGGGGCTCAGGGACTCGCTGACCGCCACCTGCATCTCAGAGCCTGGAGCCCGTCCGCGCACCACTGGCAGTGGCCGCAGCGCGACTCCACCGGCGCCAACCTCCACCAGGACCACCTGACGGAACCCTCCTGATGGGAGCTGGGCCAGATCCGCCTTCTCCACCAGCGGCTCCGCCTGGGCCACTGGGCCGAGGCGCCTGACCGCCTCCAGTTCGGCCGCGGAGAACCCCGGCCGGGAGAAGGGCATGATGTCAACCTGAGCGAGGCCCGCCGCCTCCTTCGCCGCATCCCTCGACTGCTGCTGCAGTGCTGCGGCCGCCAGCTGGATGCCGAGCACGGCCCCGCCGCCGAGAGCCAGAGCGATCACGGCCAGGGCCAGACGAGCGACGGCGGCGCGGCGCCAGAGCAGTGGGATCACGGCCTAACGCGCCCCCTCAGAGCCCGTGCGCCGCCAGCCGCTCCAGCAGGGGAGCGGTGTCGTGGACGCTCCGACGGCCCAGCTGCACCACCTCTTTGAACTCCCCGTCCAGCATGATGACCACCCGATCGGCATAGGCGGCGGTGCGCACATCGTGAGTCACCAGAACGATGGTCCTGCGGTCCTGCCGGCTCAGACGCAGGAGCAGTTCCAGCACGCTGCGCCCCGCGTGGTAGTCGAGGGTTCCGGTGGGCTCGTCGGCCAGCAGGACAGCGGGATCCGTGACCAACGCTCGGGCGATCGCCACTCGCTGCTGCTCCCCGCCCGCGATCTCGTCCGGGCGATGCCCCTGGAGGCCTCTGAGCCCGAGCATCGCCATCAAGCCATCGGCCCTGGCCCGCGCATCGCGGTCACGCCCCAGGCCCCGCAGGGGCCAGACCCGCTCACGCTCCAAGCGGTAGGGAAGCATCACGTTCTCGGCGGCTGTCAGGCTGGGAAGGAGATTGAAGAATTGGAAGATGAAGCCGATATGGCGGCGCCGAAACGCCGACAGATCGCGGTCGGAGAGCCGGTACAGGTCGGTGCCCTGGATCGTGACCTCGCCCTGGTCGGGCCGGGCCAGCCCCCCCAGCACATGCAGCAGAGTCGACTTTCCGCAGCCGCTGGGCCCCATGATGGCCACGAACTCACCCGCGGCCACTGCCAGCGACGCCCCGCTCACAACGTCGTGAGGGGCCCGGCTGATCGCGTACTTCTTGTGAAGCCCCCTGGCCTCCAGGACAAAAGCCGCCGATGGCTCAGGCGCTGCCCCCCCGCTCTCGTCACTCATCCAGATACCCACTGATCACCTGGTCAATGGTGCTGGAAAGCAGACCAGGAGTCTGCTGAGGGAACTCGGCGCCGACACCGGGGCGGGGCCTTGCCTTCGGTTTGGGGGTTGGCGTGGGCTGGGGAGTCGGAGTCGGAGTCGGAGTCGGAGTCGGGGTGGGAGTGGCGTGAGCTCCACCCGACGGCGACGAACCGCCTCCACTGGAGCTTGGAGGTGGGGGCGGAGGCGGGGGTGGCGGCGCCTCGGCGACCAGAGCGAACTCCTCTGCGAACATCGAAACATCCGAGAAGCTGGCGCCCGCTCCGGGATATGTCCACGGTCCAGGGGTGAACCAGGACCCGACCCCGAGCTGGTTGTAGTCGCCGAGGATGTTGGCACGATGTGGGGGTGAGTTCATGAAGGCCGTGTTGACCTCGACCGCCGGCTCGGCATACCCGCTGTTCCAGCCGACATTCTCGCCGGCCGACCGCCAGTCGACTCCGTCCGCCGACATTATCGGCCACACGTAACCCCCATCAGCCGTGCAGCCCGGAATCTGGTGGGCGAAATAGTCGCGCAGCAGCATGTCCTCGGCCCGCCCGTAGATGGGGGAGACGCTGCATCCGTAGTAGGGCCTGTTCTGGCCGATCTCGGAGAGGACGGCGTTGTCGCTCAGGGCTCCCAGGCCATTGCTGGTTCGGTCCTGATTGGTCAGCGCGAAGAGTTCCCCGTCGTACGGGGTCGGGCCCGAGCCCTGAGCCAGGACCGGGGCCGCGTCCAGAAGTGCCCCCAGCCCAGCGACGGCCAGGCTCAGGCTCAAGGCCAGAGCCACCAAGGAGCCGCCAGCCAGCGGGAGCCGAAGCCCTCTAGCCAAGTCGGCGCTGGAGGGGTCCCGCCGGAGGAGTGGGGAGCCGCACCGCCGTCACCTGATCGCTGCGGCGGTCCGGGAAGAGACGGGAGATCTCCGGCGGCAGGGGCAGGCCCATGTCGAAGAGGCGATCCAGGATCTGGGGCCTGACGCCGGTCAGCACCATCTCACTCTTCAAATTGCCCTCGTGATCCGCCCCCTCAGCCTTCATGAGGAATATGTCCTGCATGGTGATGGTCTCGCCCTCCATCCCCACCACCTCGCTGATCGCGGTTATCTTGCGGCTGCCGTCCCGCAGCCGGTTCAGCTGGACGATGATGTTGATGGCCGAGGCGATCTGCTGCCGGATGGCCTTGGCCGGGAGCTCGATCCCACCCATGAGCACCTGGGTCTCCAGGCGGGAGAGGCTGTCTCTGGGGGTGTTGGCGTGGACCGTCGTCATCGACCCGTCGTGGCCGGTGTTCATGGCCTGGAGCATGTCCAGCGCCTCGCCGCCCCTCACCTCTCCCACCACGATCCGGTCCGGCCGCATCCGCAGGGCATTGATCACCAGCTCCCGGATTCCGATGCGCCCCTCGCCGCGAACGTCCGGGGGGCGCGACTCCATCCGGCACACGTGTTCCTGGTGCAGCTGAAGCTCAGCCGCATCCTCGACGGTGACGATCCGTTCGTCCGGGGGGATGAACCCGGAGCAGATGTTGAGCAGGGTGGTCTTCCCGGCACCGGTGCCGCCCGAGATCAGGATGTTGGCGCGGGCCAGAACGCACGCCTGCAGGAAAGAGGCTGCGGCCTCGTTCAGGGTGCCGAAGTGGATCAGGTCGGTCACCCGCATGCGCTCCCTGGCGAACTTTCGGATCGTGAGCAGGGGCCCATCGATGGCTACCGGCGGCACCACCGCGTTGACGCGAGAGCCATCCAGCAGGCGGGCGTCGCAAAGCGGCTGCCGGGTGTCGATCCTGCGGCCGACGGCGGAGACTATGAGGTCGATCACCTTCATCAGATGATCGGTGTCCTTGAATCGGACGTCGGTCAGGACGATCCGCCCGTGGGACTCCACGTAGACCATGTCGGGCCCGACCACCATGATCTCGGTCAGGTTGTCGTCCTCCAGCAGGATCCGCAACGGCCCAAGGGCCTGCAGGTATCCCTCCTGGTCGTCGAACGATTCGTTTTGGGTTGCAGCCATTGCTTATTCTCCCGCTCGTGCGGCCGCGGTTCTCGAGGAAGTCCTGCGGCCTGAGGTGTGTGGATCGGTGGTCCCCGACGCGCTGAAGTCGAGTCTGGTGCCCGGCTCTATTTGCAGGCGACGCAGGGTGTCGGGGGCTAGCTCCAGCGCCGAGTGGGCCCCCCGGACAGGCAGCAGGGTCACCCCGAGGGGGCGGAGGGACCACGGGCGCATGCGTGCCACCTGGCGCACCACCACCCCCTGCTTGTCGAGGAAGGCAAGGTCGATCTGCGAGCGCATGAAGAACATGTGGATGCTGCGGCAGGGCACCAACCACAAGCCTTCATCGGCGGCGAGTTGGGGTCGGCCCATCAGACCCAGGAAACGCGACCAGACACTCCTGGCGACGGTGACCCGGCCCACCACCCCGCCACCGCCAGCCACACTCACACTGACGACCCCGGCCTGCCGCCGACGCTTACCCGCCACCGTTTCGCCGAGGTCAGTTGACATGGAAGATCAGGTGGATCGCCGCCGGACCCAGCAGGATCACGAAGAGAGCGGGGAAGATGCAGCCAACCATGGGAAAGAGCATCTTGAGGCTGGCCTGCTGAGCCTTCGCCTCCGCCTTCTGACGGCGGCGCCGGCGCAGCTCGTCGGACTGGATGCGCAGGACCCGGGCGATTCCGACTCCCAGCTGGTCCGACTGGATCAGAGCCTGGATGAAGGCGTTGAGTTCCGGCACCCCGGATCGCTTGCCCAGTTCCTCGAGCGCTTCTGGGCGCGGGCGTCCGAGCCGAATCTCATTGAGCACAAACGCGAACTCACGGGAGAGCGCATTGTCGAACTTCTCCACCACCCGGGTAAGCGCCGCATCGAAGCCGAGCCCGGCCTCTACGCTGATGCACAGCAGGTCGAGCGCGTTGGGCAGGGCCAGGGTGATCTCCTTCTGGCGAGCCTTGACTATCCTCTTCAGGTAGTACTGAGGGCCGATGTAACCAATGATCACCCCGAAGGCCAGCCCCAGTATCACCGGCAGCGCGAGCAGCGCGGCAAGCCCCAACCCGGCCAGGCCAAGCAGCACCGCCAGCGCGATTTGCACAGCCACAAGGCTGGCGGCGTTGATCCCCAACGGCCGTCCCGCCAAGTCGATCATTATCTGCAGCTTCTGGGCTTGGTCCTTGGGTTGCAGAGCGGCCACCCGGCGCCCCATCCGGTCCAGGAAGGGCTTGATGAACCGCTCCGAAAAGGGCCGGCTGAGTTCAATTTCATCCAGGGTCTTGGTGTTGTCCTCGGGGGCCTCGTAGACCGCGAGCCTGGCGTCCAGAAGGTCTACCGGGGGTGCCTTGCGGGTGGCGGCGCCGACCACGACCAGGAAGATGGCGGCCGCCGCCAGGACGCCGACTACGATCGCTTCAGGAGACATCGATCAGACCTCAATGTTGGCGATGCGCTGCATCACGTAAAAGGCGAACCCGATGGAGAGGCCACACCCGATCAGAATGTATGGCCCAGGCCCCTTGAATGAGAGCAGGGGCGCTATGTAGGCGGGATTGATCGCCTGCAGGACCAGTGCCAGGGCTATCGGCAACCCGGTGATGATGTAGCTTGAGGCCGTCGCCTGGGCGGTAAGGGTGCGGATCTCTCCCTTGATCCTGACCCGCTCCCTGATCGTGAAGGCGATGTTGTCCAGGATCTCCGCCAGGTTGCCGCCGACCACCCGCTGGATCCCGACCGCGGTCACAACCAGGTCGAGGTCTTCTGAGCGAATCCGAGCCACCATGTGGCCCAGGGCCTCATCGGTTGTGATGCCCAGCTGAACCTCCCTGGTGGCCCTGGCGAATTCCTCCGCCACCGGGGGATTGGCCGAGCGCGCAATGCTCGCCATCGCCTGGGGAAAGCTGTAGCCTGCCTTCAACCCGTTGCTGAGCAGTATCAGCACGTCGCCCAGCTGGTCATTGAACGCTCGGGAACGCTTGCGCTCCCTGAATCGGAGCACCAGGGGCGGCGCGAAGAACCCCACCACCGCCAGGATCAGAGCGAAGATCGCGTTGTGGTAGAGGGCGAAGCCGAGCAGCGCCAGGACCAGGACGGTCCCGATCCGGATCAGGTACCACTCCGCCGGCCTCAGCTTCACGTCAGCCCTGGCGAGTGCCTCTGCCAGGTTGGCGTTTCGGCTGCGCTGGGCTGCCAGGGCGGCACTGCCCTGGCGGCCGCGGAAGCGCCGCAGCAGGGCGCTGAGCGGGCCGCCCGCCTCGGGCGCCTCCTCCTCCACTTCGCGGGTGGGCAGGTTGACCACCATGCCGGCTCCCGCCTCCGCGAAACGCTGCAGCCGGGCGTCCAGATCGGCCTCGCGAGTCCTGGTGCGACTGAGTCCCAGGGCCGCGACGGCCCCGAAGATGCCCAGGGCGCCGATCGCCTCCAGAGCAATTGTTATCGGGCTCATGCGGCGCTCGCTCCGGTGGTGGCCGAGCTGTCAGCGGGAGTGGGCGCGAAGATCGCAGGGTCGACCGGCTCACCGATGGCGCGGAGGTCATCGAGACAATCCGGCACCCTCACTGGTGCGAACTCCCCCACCACCATGCCCTGGTCGTCGAGTCCGTGCTGGTTGTACAAGAAGATGTCCTTGAGCTGGACCCGGTCGCCGTCGAACCCGCACACCTCGGAGATGGCGATGACGCGCCTGCTGCCGTCGCGCAGACGGGCCTGCTGGACGATGATGTCGACCGCGGCGGCGATCTGCTCCCGGATCGCCCTTGAGGGCAGATCCGTCCCGGCCATCAGCACCATGGTCTCCAAGCGCGAGAGGGCGTCGGCGGGGGAATTGGCGTGCACCGTGGTGAGGGATCCATCGTGGCCCGTGTTCATGGCCTGGAGCATGTCCAGAGCCTCACCGCCACGACACTCACCGACCACGATCCTGTCCGGCCGCATCCTCAGACAGTTGATCACCAGCTCGCGGATCCCGATGTGACCCCGGCCCTCGATGTTGGCGGGGCGAGATTCCAGCGTCACCACGTGTTCCTGGTGCAGCTGGAGCTCGGCCGAGTCCTCGATGGTGATGATCCGTTCATCGTCGGGAATCCAGCCAGAGAGGACATTGAGGGTGGTCGTCTTCCCAGAGCCCGTGCCTCCGGAGATGACCACGTTCATGCGGCCCCGGACGCAGGCCTTGATGAAGGTCGCCATCTCCTGGGTCAGGGTGCCGAACTCGATCAGGTTGTCGACCGTGTAGGGGTCCTTGCTGAAGCGACGGATCGTCATGATGGGGCCCTGCAGGGCCAGCGGCGGGATGATGACGTTGACCCGGGAGCCGTCCTTGAGACGGGCATCCACCATGGGCGAGCTCTCGTCGACTCTCCTGCCTATCGAGCTCACGATCCGATCGATGATCTGCATGAGATGCTCGTTGGACTCGAACCGGGCGGGGTAGCGCTGCAGGCGCCCCTTGCGCTCGACGTAGATCTTTTCCGGTCCGTTGATCATGATCTCGGTGATCTCGGGGTTCTTGAGCAGCACCTCCAAGGGCCCCAGCCCGAGGACGTCGTTGATGAGCTGCTCCACAAGTCGTTGCCGGTCGTTGCGCGTGATCGAAATGCTGAGCTCTTCGATCACCGAGTTGGTGAGCTCCCCGATCTTGGCCACCAGACGCTCCCGCGGGGCCTTGGAGACATCGGAGTACTCCTCCAGCAGGAGCTGGGTCACCTGGGCCTTGATCGTGGCGTACTGCGGATGTGCCACGGATCTGGCCTCGTGGCCCGGCCGGGAGCCCTCCGCGCGCTCGCGCCACCCCATTCCCTGGGCTGGAGCACCGGTTGGGGGCGGGGCGGCCGCGGTGCGCGCCGCGACCGCTCCGGCAAGCCTGGATGGAGCCGACGGAGGCGGGGGGACAGTGGGCGCAGAGAGCGTCGGTTCCGCCGCCACCTGTACCGGAGCCAGCGGAGTGGAGGTTGGCGGCGCGGCCCCGTCGGGCTCGCCGTCACCCTTGGTTCTGACCCGCTCCAGCAATGACATTTACTCGCTCCTTGTGACTTTCTAGCGCCGCAGACTGAAACGGCGCCCGGCGGGCTTGGACTCCGCCTTGCCCTGCTCCGGGGCAGCGGCGCCACCGGGGCGCAGGCTGCGGGCCAATCCCTTCAGCTGGTCGGCGATGTCGGAATCCGGATGAGTCACGACCAAAGGTGACCCACGGTGAATTGACCCCCCCACCAATCGCGGCTCCGACGGCAGTTGGACTCGGACCGGAAACTTGAGGTTGCGCTCGATGCTCTGAGCGTCATAGACAGCGTGGGCGTCGTGGCCGTTCACGACTACCGAGATGTTGTCCCGGTCGACCCGAAGGGAATCCAGCATCTTGAGCATCAACCTCGTGTCCTTGATGGCGGGAATGGTGAGGGCGCCGACGACGATCACGTGCTGAGCGTTGTCGATCGCCTCGAGAGTAGCTTCCGACAACTGGCTCGCGGTATCGACGACGACATAGTCAAACTCCCGTCGCAAAATGTCTACGATCTGGCGCACATGCTCCGCCCTGACCAGGTCCCCGTACTCGGGGCTGAAGGGGCCCAGCAAGACGCGCAGCCCGAGTGGACCGTCCGCCAGCACATCGTCCAGGAACTCCCAATCCAGGGACCCGGACCCGTCCACCAGCTCGGTGATGGTCTTGGCATGGTCGATGTTCATCATCACCCCGACATCCCCGAACTGGAGGTCGAGATCGACCAGGCACACCTTGGCGCTGGTCTCGATCCGCAGGGCCGCGGCCAGGTTCACCGCCACAAAGCTCTTGCCGCAGCCACCCTTGCCGCTGACGACCACGCAGACCTGGCCCCCGGGCCTTTCGGGCTGCGCAGCCGCAGTGGCCACCTTGGGAGCGTAGGCTCCCTTCTTGGCCTCGAGCTCATACACCCGGCGAATGCTGGAGACCAGCTCATCACCGGTGAAGGGCTTGATGAGGAATTCCCTGGCCCCGGACTGCATCGCGCGACGCAGATAGTCGCGCTCGCCCTGGACCGACATGATCACCACCGGACACTGGGGCAGCTCCACCGCCAGCGACTCCGTGGCGCTGATGCCGTCCATGCCCGGCATGTTGACGTCCATCAGCACCACGTGAGGCTGCAGCTGGCGGCTGACCTCGATGCCTTCACGGCCGTCGCCGGCCGTTCCGACCACCTCGATGTCATCCTCGAAGGACAGCAGCTTCTTCAGGTTCTCCCTGGTGCTGGGGATGTCATCGACCACCACCACCCGGATCACCGCTGCGCCCTCCGCCATGGGGCTGGCACTCCTGACTCCTCTGGATCCTTCCTCCGCTCAGCCGATGCTGAACCCGAAGAGGTTCTGCATCATCTGAGAGCTGCCCGACCCGTACCCGCTGGAGCTGGACTGGGACTGGGCCGCGGTGGCTCCACAGTACAGCACGGACTGGTCCGACGTGACCTCGTTCTGAGCCTCGATCAAGGAGAACTGGTCCTGCGCCAGGGTGGCCGCGTCCGAGAGCACAAGCTGCTTGGCCGCAGGCTGCTGGGGACTGTTGCTGGCCAGCGTCTGCAGAGTGCTGTTGGCCTTGTTGTACTGCTGCTGGGCCAGGTTGTAGGTCTTGGTGGCGGCGGTCACCGCCGCCTGCGCCTGCTGCAGGTCCTCCTCAATGATCGGGTTGACCTTGGTGCCCACCGTGCAAGCCTGGGTGTAGTCGTCGGCTGGGGACACCGTGGTCGGGATGTAGCCATGGCCGTAGTCGGCCGCGGACCGCAGCGCCACGCTGTAGATCGATCCCGACTTCTCCAGCTCCTCGATGCCGAGGGCCTGACTCCTGGTCACCTGAAGCACGACCAGCCCTCCGGACGCCGAGGACGAGCCACCGCCGGCGGTGGTGGAGGGCGCCCCCACCCCGAGCACGGGAATGTCCTCGAAGGAGAAGTTGGTGTTGCCGCTGGCCGCGGACGCGATGATGTCGATGCGGTCACCCGCCTGCAGGTAGCCCGCGACCGCCTGCTGAGAGGTGAGCGGAATCGCGATTGCGACCTGTCCAGGGGGCAGGTTCAGGTTGCCGAAGGACGGCGTCTGGGACACCTTGTTCGGCGACACCAGGGTCTGGGTGATCACGGTGTTGGGCGAGATCGCAACCACCGCGTAGTAGCTCAATGTGCTCGCCTGAGTGGTCGTCTTGGGGGCGGTGACTCCGGCCGCGGTGGAGCAGGCCTCCCCCACCAGACTCTGGCAGGATGTGTAGGCGTTCAGGGGCAAGACGCCCTTCAATCTCGTCACCTCCAGCATCCCTGGGGTGATGAGAGTTCCGCTGGGAATCGACACGCGAGCCACCACCACCAGCTGGCCGTTGGCCGGGACCACCGGCTTGGGGGCCGTGGTGTTGGAGCGCGTGAAGTAGTAAGCGAGTCCGAACGCCGCGATCGCCAAGATCAGACCCACGGCGATCCAGACCTGATTGACCCGTCCTTTCAAATCGGTCGTCACCGTCGATAACCTCCGAGGATTGAAGCAGGCACATGAAGCCAGCTGGGGGTGGAAAAGAGCACGCGGCGGCACCTGCCGCCGCGTGCTCCAAAGCTACTGGTGGCTCAGCCGAGGCCGCCGTTGATGTTCGAGAACACGGTGCTGACCTTGTGCCCGACGATCGCGAGAATGACGATGACGACGATGGCGATGAGCACCAGGATCAGGGCGTATTCAACCATGCCCTGCCCCTCTTCCTCCGCTTCGGGGCGGCTGAGCACCTGACTCAGGCGATTGCGCAGCCCCACGTACCAAGAACTAAGCATCCTGTCGAAACCTCCTTGCCGTTGGATCTACCGCAGGTTCCTTCCCTGCGGGCCTGGATATGGCACGGCGGAGTATATGGGGCAGCCCCCGCAAGATCGTGTAACCGCAAGGTAACGATTTGTAGAGGCCGCGTCAGTTGATCGGCAGGGTGACCCTGACCTCGGTTCCCCTGCCCACCTGGGAGAGGACCTCCAGCTGGCCATGCTCGAGAGCGGCCCGCTCGCGCATGGAGATTATCCCGAAGTGCGGCTCCCGCGCCAGCCGGGCCTCCACTCCGGCCAGGTCGAACCCCTCCCCGTCATCCTTCACCACGGCGCTCACCCGTCGTGGTTGGAGATTGATCAGGACGTCCAGGGTCCTGGCCCGGGAGTGCTTGCGGACGTTGACCAACGCCTCCTTCACGATCCGGAACAGGGCCCCCTCCGTCTCGGGGGGAAGCCTGCGCTCCTGGCCGATCACGGAGAGTCGCGCCTCTATCCCCTCGCGCTCCTTGTACTCGTTCACCAGACGGCGAAGCGTGGGGATCACTCCGAGGTCGTCCAGGGTCATGGGGCGCAGGTCGAAGATCAGGTCCCTGGTCTCGTCGAGGACCCCCTTCATGGAGTCTTTGAAGCTCTGGATCTCCGTCTTGGCTCGCTCCGGATCTCGCTCCACCAGCCGCTCCAGGATCTCCGCCCGCAACACCAGATTCGACATCGACTGGGCCGGCCCATCATGCATGTCCCGGGCGATCCTCATTCTCTCTTCCTCGATAATTTGGAAAACTTGGCGCGAGGCGCTCCGGTAGCGGGCCAATCCTTCCTCCAGGGTCCCGTCGGCTGGGCGGTGGTCGTCGAGCTGCTCTGCCGTCGCCTTCAATAGTGAGTGCCAGTAGCGCAGCTCCCTTGCCCACGTCCGGCAATGGAGGAGCCGCGCCCGAGCCAGGCTCGCCTCGAGCTGCAGCGCGTGGCAGCGGGAGATGGCGGCCTCGACCTCCTCGGCCTGGAACCGGCCGTGGTCGCGCAGGACGTGGCGCCGGACGATGTCGGCGTCCTCGATCCTCTCCGCGGCCTGGTCCAGCCCCCCCAGAAGTCGCATCACCTCCTCGTCCAGGGACAGGAGCGCCTCTTCCAACCTGGAGGTCTCCTGATCCAGCGCCTGACGCAGTTCCCCGAGCGGGGGCGGATCCGCGCTGCTGGACGGTGCTAGAGCCACAGCCCAAGGTTAAGCGGTTGCCGCCACCAAGGCGAGTGGGACGGTCCGGCATCAGAGCTGCCGCAGGTCTGCAACGACCGGGGCGAGGTGCGTCGACGCTCCCTAGACTGGCCTGGTGAGAGCTCCAGGTGGACGGTTTTGGCAGCCTCACCGGTAGGTCGGCAGCAGCCCCGCAAGGGGCAGCTGCTGACCCTACCCCGCTTCGTGGCTTGTTTCGCGCTGTTGGCCGGGATGCTGACGGCGCGCCCGCAGGTGATGGACCCCGACTTCTGGTGGCACCTGCGCAACGGGGACACGATGCTGAGGACGGGGCATCTGATCCACATCAATCCCTATGCCTTCATGGCAGCGGGACACCATTGGGTCCTCCAGGAGTGGCTGAGCGAGGTCTGGATGGCGGCTGCGGCGGCCGGCGCGGGACGCCTGGGGGTGGTCCTCGGGTACTGGTTCATCACCCTTGGCATGTACATCGTGATCTGGGCCCGGGCCGCCCAGATCCGGCCCGTGAATGGGATCACCGTGGCGGTCGGCCTGTTCCTGGCAGCCATCACCGCCTACCCCATCCTGGGCCCTCGGTCCCAGATGGAGACCTACCTCCTGATCGGGGTAACCATGCTGGTCGTGGATCGGCAGCTGCGCCACGGCGGCTTGGTCGCCTGGACGCTCCCGCCGATTTTCCTGCTCTGGACCAACCTGCACGCCGGCTTCATCATGGGCCTCATCCTGCTGGCGGCGGTGCTGGCGGCGGAGTGGACCATGGCCGCCCTCGGACAGCGGGCGGAGCGTCGTGACCTGGTGCAGCTGTCCTGGGCTGCGGTGTGCTCCGTCGCCGCCAGCATGGTCAACCCCAACGGGTCGGTGATCGTCATCTATCCCTTTCAGACCCAGTTCAGCAATGCCCAGCAGAGCCTCATCCAGGAGTGGCACAGCCCCGACTTCCACGCCCTGGTCCTGCTGCCGCTTCTGGTCATGATCACCCTTCTGGCCTGGCTGATCTCGAAGTACCGGGGCCTCCCCCTCAGAGACGTGGTGGCCCTCGGGCTCTGTCTGCTGGTGACCCTCCAGTCGGTCCGCAACCTGGTGATCCTGGTGGTGGTGGGCACCCCGATCCTGATCACCCTGCTGGAGCAGCAGCGACTGCAACTGGCATCTCGGTGGCGGCTTCGGCTCAGGCCCCGCCAGCCCCGTCCGCTGGTCGCCTTGGAGGTGATCATGCTGGCCGCCCTGGCAGCGGTCCTGATCGTCCAGGTGGGCACCCTGGCGACCCCGTCGCTCGACTCTTCCACCTATGTGGATGCATTTCCAGTCTGTGCCTCCCGCTGGCTGGAATCGGGGCCGGCCGGCCTGCGGGTGTTCAACCAGTACGGAGATGGCGGGTTCCTGGCCGACACCGTGCCCCAGGACAAGGTGTTTGTCTTCGGGGATGCCGCCCTGATGGGGTCGCGCGTCCTGCGCGACTATGCCGACATCATCGATCTCGCCCCGTCGTGGCTGCAGCGGCTGGACAGCAGCCCCTCCCAATTGGTCCTCTTCGAAAGGGGCACCGCCTTTCCGGACGCGCTGCAGCGAGAGCCAGCCTGGACCATGGTCTACCGTGACCGGCGGGTAGAGGTCTTCGAGCGCACCAGCCTTTTGGGGACGATCCGGTTGCCCCCAAATCCCACGGCAGGTTACTGGCGGGGTCGCGGTGTGGCTGCCTGCGCCAGCCAGGCGGTGCCGCTGACCGCATAGGGCCCCCGGAGGTGGAGGAGGCTGGTCCCCACCAGGCGTGGCCCCGCCCATCCGGCGCACGCGAAACCGCCGGTCCCCGCTCCTTGGAGCGAGGAGCCGAGCGGCCATCGAATGGCCCGCCCCACGCCGGGCGAACAGGACGGAGTCCGCTGCATGGCGACCCGCCCCAGGGCTCTGCGCCGGTGCCGGCATCGCCGTCTCTTTCGATCCCACTCCTGCGAGACCCGCGGCTCGAGCAGGCGGCCCATGGCAGCTCATCGGCCGGCGCGGCAACGTGCTCGAGTAGCGTCCCTGGGGGACGGTCAAGGAGGAGCCGTCGCTCTCGGGGCGGGTCCTACCGCTGCCCGAGCTGTGGCAACCTCGTGGACCGAGATCTCAACGCCGTGAGCAACCTCGCCTAGGGGGCCGCCCGGCCGTCTCCGCCGGGCGGCTGGCTGTGAAGCAGGAACCGGGATCGCCCCGGAGGCCGCCCACTCTATGGGTGACCCTCAGACCCCTGTCCCATTTGTCAGAGTTTGGCGAACGGAGGCTCAGGTCTCTTCCAGCGGTTGCAGGCGCCAGGCCGTGGTGATCAGGGTCAGGACGATGAGAGCATGCACGCTGGTGCACCAGAGGCAGATGTTGTGGAGCTCCACCAGTTCGACGAATACCAGATAGAAGACCGTCAGCAACCCCAGGCACGCCCAGCCGAAGTGGGCCTGCCGGATCGCGTACCTGAAGGGCCTCAGGAATTGGGCCAGGGCCAGGCCGAAGCTGACCAGAAAGAAGCCCATTCCCGGCACCGTGATCGGCACGGTGGTTCCCGGCACCACCGAGAATTGACTGGTCACAACCCGGCTGCAGTTGATGAGCCCGCTGGCCGAGCACAGCAGCGGCACGTTGGCGTAGTGGACGGTGGTCAGGTAGGCGGCAACCCCGAAGCCGCACACCGAGAACGCCATCAGCAGGAGCGCCCCGGGCCGACCGGGCCCGGACCAGAACGAACTCCCGGATTCTTCCGGGTGCAGTGTGGAAGCGCCACCCGAGCCGGCGGCCGGGGTCACCATCCGGCGACGTGCTCTGCTCGCGCTCAGAGGTTGCCCTCCAGCTGCTGCACGACCGACTCGGAGCAGACCTTCCCAGGCTTGCCGTTGGTCATCTTGCAGATGGCGGCCGTGTCGTAGTTGATCCCGCCCAGGATCATCTGGGCCTGGGGGCTCTTGAGGTTGCTGAGATCCGAGGCCACCTGCTGCCAGCTGAGGTTGCTGAGCGCCGGCGGCCCGGGCGAGGTGCTCTCCGAGCCCACCTGGGCGGCAAGACCCCCGAAGTCAACGAATGGAAAGCCATCCTGGCCGATGGAGGAGAAGAGCGAGGACTCCTCCTTGGTGAGGGTCTGGAAGGGGGCGTACCCGGTGGGGGAGCTGGCGTCGGGCACATTGCTGTAGATCTCCCGGGCCACAAAAGAGATGTAGGGGCTGGAGTAGCCGACCCCGTGCGCGAAGGTGAAGGTCGGGATGTTGGGACCGGCCGAGTCGGTCAGCGAGGAGCGGACTATCTTGAGGTTGGAGAACTTCCCGAACTTGCTTAGAGCACCGATCAGGGACCAGCGCTCGAGGGCGCAGTAGGGGCAGTACTCCGCTCCGATGTAGAGCACCTCGGGCTTGCTGTTCTGGGTCAGCCGGGTGGAGTTGGTGAGGGCATGCGGAGGTGTGTTGGCGGTCCCGCCTCCCACCTTGTCGAGGGCTGCCTGGGGCACCTTGGTCACGGCCGCGACGACCGAGGCGGGCGCGGGCAGCACCTGCGTGTCCTGGGTGGCGGGCCCGGCCGTCACCTCCAGCACCACCACCACGATCACGAACACCGCCACCACGCCGGCGATCGCCGAGTACAGCGCCCAGGGACGACGCTGCTGCCCGCGCGGGTTCCTCCTGCTTGGGGCTCTGCCACCCCTGCCGCCACCGGCGCTGTTGCGGCCCGCACCCGCGCCCACCGCCTGACGACGCTCCGCTACTGACTTCTTGGACATCTGCTCCTGACTCTGCGATCTGGCGCTGGCGTTAGAAATCTAGCGAGACAACCTTAACGCCGGCTGGGTGGCGCCGCCAACACCTCGGCGACGCGATCACGATAACTGATCGACCATCCCTCGGCGCGCAGAAATGCCACCTCCGGAGCGGCCCGGGGCAGGACTGCCTCGGTGGCCCCGAGGCGGCGCAGCACGGCCAGAGCGCCGTGATCAAGGACGGCCAACTCCTCGCATGCGGTCATTCGGGTCTCCCCATCCGCCACAGGGTCGGTGGTGCAGAGCAGATTGTGGGCGGTGGGATCGGCAGCTGCCAGGTAGTCCCCGAAGTCGGGAGTGGTGTAGATGGTTCCCACCGTCTGGTGACTGCGAAGCCAGCTGGCGGCGGCCACAGGAAGGCGTGCCGCCAGCTGCTCCGACGGGCCTCCGGAGGCCTCTGCGTGAACCACCGCCCTACCCAGCAGGACCACGGTGAGGAGGACCGGCAGCATGGCCACCAGGCGCCAGCGATTGCCGGCGACGACGGGCCTCCTCCTTTGCGCCGGGGCAAACTCCGCCGTCCAGTTGGAGAGCAGGCTTGCGGCGAGCACCCCGGCGACCACCAGGAAGAGGGGGAGATAGTCGCTCCAGACCAGGGTCAGGACTGCCACCGTCATGGCCAGAAGTCCGTCCGAGCGCCGCCTGGAGCTGCCACCAACCAGATACCCGAGCAGCAGCGCCAGAGCGGTCAGCTCGGAGATGCGGGCTCCCCAGGGATGGAAATCGGGGCTGCTCCAGAGAGGCAGCAGGGGATGCTCTCCCAACATGCCCAGACTCAGTGGTGCCCAGGCATAGAGAAGAGGGCCCTGGGGGTTGATACAGCTGGCCACCAGCACCGCCGGCGCCAGCCAGAGCCCTCTTCGGTGCGGGTGAGAACTGAGCCGGTCGACCACCAGGATCAGGGCCGTCAGGGGGGCCACCACCACGACCGAGGGGTCTACGTTTGCCCAGACGACGACCACCGCCAAAAGCGCCCAGGGCGCCCACCCACGCCCCTGGCGGACCGCGGCCAGGCAGAGCAGCGCAGAGGAGGCGAGGAGGGCCATGACGACTGCCGAAAGGGACGAGATCGCCGGGTCCAGAGCGGCCAGGGCGAGGCCCACCATGGCCACCACCATGAGCGCGTGCGCGCGTCCCATCATCCGGGCCGCGGCCACCATTAGGAGGCCCGTCAGCGCGCCCATCACAGCGGCCAGCGCTTCGAGGGCCGCTACTCCGCCCAGGGAGTACAGATGGGCCAACCCCAGATCCAGCAGCCAGGATCGCAGGTCGAGCGGCACCGCGCTGCCGGCCATGAACGAGCTCGTTCCCAGAAGGCCCCTGTCCTCCAGAATCCTCCCTGTCGCGATGTGGACGAAGCTGTCGCCCGATGTCGGCAGGTGGAAGCCGGCCGCCGCCCCTCCCAGAACTGCCACCAGGAAGGCAACGGCCCAGAAGAGGCTACTGTCGGTGGCGCGCAGGGCGGCGCGCGCAAGATCACCGGCGCGCGCTTCGGCGACGTTGGAGCTTGGCGCCCCCGCTGCTCTTTGCCCGCTGATCAAGTGTGCTCGGGCAGCGGCACCATTGAACCGCGGATACGTCGCAGCCGCCACAGCTCCGAGAGCATCCGCCCGCTGTCGTGGAGTGGGCTCACCCTGGTGCCGCGGGAGTTACGCCAGATCACGCCGATCTCGGCCACGCGCAGCCCGCTGGCGCAGGCGTGCAGCAGCACCTCGGCATCAAAACCGAAACCGGGACACTGCAGCTCCGCGAAACAGCTCTGGGCCGCGGGCGCGGTGAACAGCTTGAAGCCGCACTGGGTGTCGTGCAGTCCGGGCAGCACCATGGCCTGCAGGAGGCGGTTGTAGCCCTTCCCCATCAACTCCCGATGCAGCGGCTGATGCACCTCCACCCGGGAACCGGCAACGGCCCGCGAGCCGATGGCTATGTGACAGCCCGAATGGATCGCCTCCTCCAGCTTGGCCAGCTCGTCAATTGGAGTGGAGAGGTCAGCGTCAGTGAACAGCCTCAGCGCGCCCCGAGCTGAGAGCATGCCCCGCTGGACCGCGGCGCCCTTGCCCCTGTTTTGGTCCAGCTTGAGCAGCCGGAGCTGGGGCCAATTGGCGCTCGCCGCCTCCACGATGGCGGCCGTACCGTCCGAGCTCCCGTCGTCGACCAGGAGGACCTCGTAGCGGGATCCCCGCTGCTCAAGGAACTCCCGGATGCGATCCATGGTGGGGGGCAGGCGCCGCTCCTCGTTGTAGGCCGGGATCACCACGCTGAGGTCGGGACTGCGCGTGATCATGATGCCGGGGCCGATCGCGCGCTGCGCCAAACCAGCAGGAAGAATGGCGCCCCGCGCAACATGCGGGGCAGGCGCCAGGGCTGCCGCAGAAGCCGGAAGGCCCACTCCAGGCCCAGTCGGCGCAACCAGCCGGGGGCTCGCCGCACCCGGCCGGAGAGATAATCCAAGGACCCTCCGACGCCCATGCCCACGGCGCACCCGGTGGCCGGCAGGTGCCGCTTCAGCCACAGGTCCTGATGCGGGACCCCGAAGGCGACGGCCAGGATCCTGGCGCCGCTGGCTCGAATGGCCCCGGCGGTCGCCTCGGCCTCCGACTCGAGCCGGGTGCCGCTGGTGCACCCGGCGATCAGGAGCCCGGGGATCAGGGCCTGGAGCCTGGCGCCGGCCATCTCGGCCACCCCCGGGGCGGCCCCCAGGAGGTAGATGGACCAGCCCCTGCGGGCCCCCAGCTCGCAGAGTTCCACCAGCAAATCGACCCCCGGGATGCGCTCGGGAATGGGAGCTCGGAGGCGCCGGGAGGCCCAGGAGATTCCCGCCCCATCGGCCAGCACCAGCCCCGCCGCCATGACGGCTTCCTTGAACTCAGGGTCGTGCCTGGCCCGCATCACCATCTCGGGGTTCAACGTCACGATCTGAATGGCCTCCGCGGCAGCCCCGGACGCCAGGGCACGCTCGCATTTGGCGAGCGCCTGCTCCCGGGTGCAGCGGTCCACGGGAATCCCGAGGACCTCGGTCCGAGCGGGAAACAAGTCCTCGCGGACCGCCCGGTCGACTGCTGCAGGTGCCGTTGAACCATGCACCGGCCGAGTATATCCAGGGTCGGATCGCTCTCCCGGGGTGAGGCCGAGTCGTTACGAAGTTGCGTCCTCTTGTGTCACTCGCGGGCCCGCCGACGCTGCCTCTCGGCCGCCTCCAGGCGTGCCACCGCCACCTCCAGGTCACTTTGGAGCAGGGCGAGGTCCTTGTCGGCGCTCGAGGACTCCGCCCGTTGGAGCGCGTCCTCGGCGGCCTTCCGCATGGTCTCCGCAGCCTCCGGCTTGAGCTCGTCCGACCTGGATCCCCTCTGGGCCAGAATCGAGACCCTATCGGGCAGCACCTCCAGGTAGCCGTCCTCCAAGAAGAAGTACTCCTCCTTCTCACCCCGGCGGAGCATGACCTCGCCCGGCTTCAGCCAGGTCAGGAGGGGGGAGTGTCCCGGCAGAACTCCCAGGTCGCCGTCGGCCCCGCGGAGAACGATGAAGTCGCAGTCACCCCGAAAGAGCGGCCTCTGGCTGGTCAGCAGCCTGGTTGCGACAGTCACTTCAGGCGGCCGCCTCCGGCTCGGCACCGCGGTTCAGCTGGCGGGCGTTGTCGATGGCCTCGTCGATTGTGCCCACCATCCTGAACGCCTGCTCCGGCAGGTCGTCCAGGCTGCCGCTCAGAATCTCCTTGAAGCCGCGCACGGTCTCTCGCAGTGGCACGTACTTGCCGGGCCTTCCCGTGAACTGCTCCGCCACGAAGAAGGGCTGACCCAGGAACTGCTGGACCCGGCGGGCCCGGTCCACGGTCTGCCGGTCCTCGTCGGAAAGCTCCTCCATCCCCAGGATCGCGATGATGTCCTGGAGGTCCTGGTAGCGCTGCAAGACCCGCTGCACCCCCAGCGCCACCTCATGGTGCTCCGGGCCGACGGTCCTCGGCTCCAGAATCCGACTGAATGAGTCGAGCGGGTTGACCGCGGGATAGATGCCGAGCTCCGCGATGCGGCGGTCCAGGGAGACCGTGGCGCCGAGGTGGGCAAACGTGGTCTGGATGGCGGGGTCAGTGAAGTCGTCGGCGGGCACGTAGACCGCCTGCACGGAGGTGATGGACCCCTTGGTGGTGGAGGTGATCCGCTCCTGCAGATCACCCATCTCGGTCGCCAGCGTGGGCTGGTACCCGACCGCCGAAGGCATCCGGCCGAGGAGGGCGGAGACCTCGGAGCCCGCCATCATGTAGCGGAAGACGTTGTCGATGAAGAGGAGGACGTCGGCCCCCTCCTCGTCGCGGAACTCCTCGGCCATGGTGAGCCCGGTCAGGGCGATCCGGGCGCGGGCGCCCGGCGGCTCGTTCATCTGGCCGAAGACGAGCGCGGTCTGGTCGATCACCCCCGACTCCCGCATCTCGCCGAAGAGCTGGTTGCCCTCCCTGGTCCGCTCGCCGACGCCGGCGAAGACCGAGTATCCCTGGTGCTCCTTGGCGATGTTGCGGATGAGCTCCATCACGATGACCGTCTTGCCCACTCCCGCCCCACCGAAGAGCCCGATCTTGGAGCCCTTGGCGAAGGTGCAGATGAGGTCCAGCACCTTGATCCCCGTCTCCAGGATCTCGGTCGAAACCGCCTGCTCGGAGACCGTCGGCGCCTCCCGATGGATGGGCATTCGCTTGGTCGCCTCGAATGCCGGTCCCCCGTCGATCGTCTCCCCGATCACGTTGAACATCCGCCCCAGGACCCCCTTGCCGACGGGCACCTGGATGGGAGAACCGGTCGCCACCACAGGGTCTCCCCTGCGCAGCCCGTCGGTCGACTCCATGGCGATGCAGCGCGCGACATCGTTGCCCAGATGCTGCTGAACCTCGAGCACGAGCCGCGAGCCCTCACGCTCTACCTCCAGGGCGTCCAGGATATGGGGCAGCTCGGCAGCGTCAAAGGCGACGTCAACCACCGCTCCGATCACCTGCAGTACCTCACCCCTGCCCGCCGCCGAATGCTGTTGCTTGCTCTTAGCCATCACCACCTCCTCAGCGCCGGGCAGCCTGCAGGGCCTCGGCGCCACCGATTATCTCCATCAGCTCCTTGGTGATTCCCGCCTGCCGCACCTTGTTGGCAGTCAGCGACAGATCGCGAATCACATCCTTGGCACTGGAGGACGCGTTCTGCATCGCGATCATCTGAGCGCCGTAGAAGCTCGCCTGATTCTCCACCACGGCATGGAACACCTGGCTCATCAGATACGCAGGCATCAGCCGCTGCAGCACCGCCTCACCATCCGGTTCGTAGATGTAGTCACCCTCGGTCTGGGGGCCCTCATCCGGCTCGGCCGGGGGCACAGGGACCAATTGCTGGATCGTGGGGACCTGGGTCAGAAGATTCTTGAAACGAGAGTAGGCCAGCACAACCCCCGAGACCTCCCCGTCCAGGTACGCCCTGACCGCACGCTCGACCGAGGGCCGCAGCTCCGCCTCCTCCACCCGATCCGGCAGACCGATCTTGTGGTGAACGAGTTCAACATGCATGCGGTTGGAGAAGTCGACGGCCTTGCGCCCTATGGCGACCACCTGGTAGCCGGGGCCGAAGTTGCGGAGCATGTGCGAGTGCGCCGTTCTCAGGGTGTTCGCGTTGAGGGACCCCGCCAGGCCCCTGTCGGAGGTGACCAGAATGACCAGGCCCCGACCTCTTTCCCGGGGAACGAGAAATGGGTGGCGGTACTCCTTGCCAATCTTGGCGACGTCCCGCGCCACCTGGTCCATGGCATCGGCGTACGGACGCGCCGCCTCGGCCCTGGCTTGGGCGCGGCGCATCTTGGCGGCCGCGACCATCTGCATCGCCCTGGTGATCTGCTCAATGTTGCGGACCGCGCGGATGTGGCGACGAATGTCACGAAGAGTTGCCAACGGGCTGCCTCAGCTGCCTTCGGCAGCCGCAGCGGGGCCCATGTCGAAGCCCTGATTGAATTCTTCGATCACCGACCTCAACTCCGCCTGCATCTGGTCATCCAGAGCCTTGCGCTCCTCAATCGCCTCCTCCAGAGGCGAGTGGGTCTGGCCCACCCAGCGCCGGAAATGCTGGTCCCACTCGCCTATCCGGTCCACCGGGACCCGGTCCAGATATCCGTTGGTGCCGGCGAAGATGGTCATCACCTGGTGCGCCAGGGAGACCGGCTGGTACTGATCCTGCTTGAGCAGTTCGGTCAACCGCCTCCCCCGCTCCAGCTGATCCCTGGTCGACTTGTCCAGATCCGATGAGAACTGGGCGAATGCCGCCAGAGCCCGGAACTGAGCCAGGTCGAGGCGCATCCCTCCCGCCACCGACCGCATGGCCTTGGTCATGGCATCCCCGCCCACGCGGCTCACCGAAAGGCCCACGGAGATTGCGGGCCGAGTGCCCGCGTAGAAGAGGTCTCCCTCCAAGTAGATCTGCCCGTCGGTGATGGAGATGACGTTGGTGGGGATGTAGGCGGAGACATCGTTGGCCTGGGTCTCGATGATGGGCAGCGCCGTGAGCGACCCGCCCCCCTTCTCGGCCGAGAGGCGCGCCGCCCGCTCCAGGAGCCGGGAGTGCAGATAGAACACGTCCCCGGGGTACGCCTCCCGCCCGGGTGGACGGCGCAGCGCCAGGGAGATCTCGCGGTAGGCCCAAGCATGCTTGCTGAGGTCGTCATAGACCACCAGGGCATCCTCGCCCCGCTCCATGAACCACTCCCCCATCGTGCAGGCGGAGTAGGGCGCCAGATACTGCAGCGCGGCCGGCTCCGCGGCGGTCGCGGACACGATGATGGTGTGCTCCAGCGCCCCGTACTCCTCCAGCAGGGCCGCCGTGCGCGCCACGGAGGTGGCGGTCTGGCCGATCGCCACATAGATGCAGGTCAGGTTCTTGCCCTTCTGGTTGATGATGGTGTCGATCGCGATGGCCGTCTTCCCAATCTGGCGGTCTCCGATGAGAAGCTCACGCTGCCCCCTGCCAATCGGCACCAGGGCGTCGATCGCCTTGATCCCGGTGGCGACCGGGGTGTCCACGGGCTGGCGGTCGACCACCCCCGGCGCCGGCCTCTCCATGGGCCAGCGTTCCTTGGTGGCGATCTCCCCCTTGCCGTCGATGGGCTCCCCCAGGGCGTTGACCACCCGGCCCACCAGCTCACGGCCCACCGGCACCTCCACGATGCGGCCTGTGGTGCGCACCTCGTCGCCCTCGCTGAGCTCGGTGTAGGGCCCCATCACGATGGCGCGGACCAGGTCCTCCTCGAGGTTCAGGGCCATCCCGTAGACGCCCTTGGGGAATTCCAGCAGCTCGCCGGCCATCGCCCCATCCAGCCCATACACCTGGGCTATGCCGTCGGCCAGCGCGGTTATGACGCCGGACTGCGCGGTGACCACCGGGGCGTCGAAGTCGGCGATCTTGCTCTTGATGATCTTGCCTATGTCGTCGGCACTGAGGCTCATGGTCTCCTCACGAAGATTGGACTTCTGTCAGCATCTCGCGGCGCAGCTGCTGGAGCTTGGTCTTGAGACTCGCGTCAAAGACCCGATCCCCCACCCGCACCACCGCCCCCCCCAATAGGGAGGGGTCCACCTGGGCTTGAAAGTCGACCTGGACCCCGAGCCGATCGGAGAGCTCCCGAGAGAACTTCTCCAGCTCTTCGGGATCGACCACGACGGCGGTTGAGAGCTGGGCCTTCACCCTGCCCTCCCTACGGTCCACAAGGTCCTGATAGCCGGCCTCGATCGCCGCCAGCATGGCTGTGCGCCGGCTCTGGATCAGGAGGCGGAGCAGATTGGCGGCCTCCTTGTCGACCGTGGACGACTCCTCCAGGACGGCTCGGGCCAGCTCCAGCCGCTGCGCCGCGGAGAACTCCGGGCTCGCGACCACCCTGCCCAGCTCGGTCCCCTCGACCAGCTCGCGCAGTTTCCCCAGCCGCTGCCGCCACCCCGCGAAGGTTCCCTCCTGCTCGGCGAGCTCGAAGAGCGCCTGGGCGTAGTGCCTGGCCGTGCTGGGAACCCTGGGGCTCTCTGCAACCTCAGGCACTTAGGTCGACCTCCTTGAGGGCTTGGTCGATGAGCCGCCGCTGCCTGGCTGGATCGAGCTCCTCCTGCAGCACCTTGGTGGTGGCCAGCATCACCAGGTCCGCCGCCTGCCGCCGCAGCTCCATCACCGCCTGCTCTCGCTCCCGGGCCAGCTCCTGCCTGGCTCGCTCCAGCATCGCCTGCTGCTCCTGCTCACCGCGCTGGCGCAGCTCGTCGCGCAGCTGCTCTCCCAGCTGCTGAGCACGGTCCAGGATCTCTTGCGCCTTGGCTCTGGCCTCGGCCATCTCCTCACGCTCCGAGACCCGCGCCTGCTCTGCCTCGTGGCGAGCCGCCTCGGCCTCTCCGAGGGCCTGGGCGATCTGCGCCTGGCGGGCTCTAATCGCCTTGTCCAGGGGCGGGAAGACAAACCTCCGCAACAGCCATAGGAGAGCCAGGAATACGACGATCTCGACGATGAACGTCGCGTTGATGGCCAGCGGGTTGGCGGCTAGGACCACGGCCTTGGCCTACTTCCCGGCCAGCGCGATGAAGACGAACATCAGGGCCAGGTTGATGAAATACACGGCCTCCGCCAGACCGACCGTGAGGAAGGTCCAAGTGAGCAGTCGGCCCTGCGCCTCGGGTTGGCGAGCGATCCCGGCGATCAGCTGAGCGCCGGCAAGTCCGTCACCGATGGCGGCCCCAACGGCGCCGACGCCGGTGCCGATCATGGCTCCGGCGTACACCTCTGCGTGTGCGGTCGTTAGCAAGTGTTCTCCTCCCAGGTCTGAGTTGCGGCGCTGGGCGCCCTAGCTGCTGGCGGTCTCGGTAGCCTGATGTTCCTCGGTCATGGTCGCCATGCTGAGGTAGATCACCGTCAGCAGGGCGAAGATGAAGGCCTGAATGACGTCCACAAACAGGCCTTCGAAGAGCTTCCAGATTCCATTGAAGACAAAGCCGATGTAAATGGGCAGGATGGCGATGATCTCGAGCATGAGGGCGGCGGCGAACATGTTCCCGAAAAGTCGCAGCGCCAGCGAGATCGGGTAGGAGATCTGCGCGATCACGTTGATCGGCACCAGCAGGATGTACATGAACCAGGGCAACCCGTCTGGGTGCACATAGTTGATCTTGAGGTAGCCCCCGAAGCCGCGCCGGCGAATGGAGGTCACATGCACCATCAGGATCACGATGATCGCCAGGGCCGCGGTGTCGTTGACATCGGAGGTGGGTGAGGTCAGCCTGCCTCCGGTTGGAATCAGCTCCAGCCAGTTGCTCACCAGGATGTAGAAGAAGAGCACCACCACCAGCGGCACCACCCAGCGCGCGAACGGCCCGATCATGCGCGTGATGTAGTCGTCGACCGTGGTCCAAACCATTTCGATGGCGGCCTGGAAGCGGCCGGGCACCCCGCTGGTGATCCTGGTCTTGAGGTAGAAACCGGCGACCAACACGATCATGAACGCAACCCCCGAGCTGATCAGGGTGTCCAGATAGATGCTCTGGCCGAATATGTGCCCGACCCAGTGGTTGCCCACCGCGATCTGGGTCAAGACCAGTGGCTTCATCTGGTGCTCATCCGAACGCCCAGGCGGAGCACGGCTCCCACCTGAGCGAGGTGGGTGACCAGCAGGCCCAGCAGCGCCCAGACCCCGATGGGCCCCAGCAGCACCACCAGAGCCGCCATCGCCACGGTGATAACCGCCAGCCGGGGCAGGCTGGAGCCGAGGAACGCGATCGGCGAGCGCTTGAGAGCGAACACCGCCAGCTGCAGATTGCCTACGCCCACCAGGCCACCCGCCGCGGCCAGACCTCCCCCGAGGGGCCCGGCCACGATGAAGCCAACGGCGGCCACGACCACCACCGCGGCCACGGCAGCGAGCCAGGCGGACCTGACCGCCCCCGCCATCTCGTCAACGTTCTGCACCATCAATCCTTGTGTTCCCGATATACGGAGAGCCCCCGGTAAACGGCCAGAGAGCCCCCCAGCATGCCCACCAAGAGCCCCGTAAGCGTAAGCCACGGGAGCGTGTGGAAATGCTGATCCAACAGCACCCCGGCCACGACCCCAATTACGACCGTGATCGAGAAGACTCCTACCAAGGCGAGGGCTCCTCCGGGACCCGCTACTCCCCCGGGCCGCTTCGGATCGCCCTCCAAGGACAAATCGGGGGGATCTTACCATGCCCCCACCCCTCAGGGTGAGATCCGTCTTGGGACGGCGGGTGGGTCTTGGCGCTCGGCGAGCGGGACCCCTACACTGGCCCGGTGGCGATCGGGATCGATGCCAGCCGGGCGTTCCTCGAGGAGCCGACGGGCATCGGCGTCTACTCCACCCAGGTCATCTCCGGCCTGATCCTGGACCAACCTGCTCCCATGGTCCTGTACCTCAACTCCGCCCGCCCTCCCCGGGGAGCTCCAGGCCTGGGACCGGACAGCCGCTGGCGTCCGCTGCCGCTGCGGCGCGGGTGGACCCGGATGCGGCTGGCCCGAGAGATCCACCGACGCCCGCCCGAGCTCCTCTTCGTCCCTGCCTACCGCCTTCCCCCGGGGCCCATCCCCAGTGCGGTGGTGACGGTCCACGGGGTGGAGCACCGCCTGGCTCCCCAGGCCTATCCAGGAGCGGCGGGCAGGGCCGTCGACGACTTCGTCAGGGATTCCCTGGCCCGCGCCAGTCGCATCATCACCCCCTCGGAGACGACCAAGGCGGACCTTGTCCAGCACTACTCGGCGGACCCCGGCAGGATCACCGCCATCGCCCACGGGGTCAGCCCCTGCTTTAGGGTCCGCGAGGCCCCGGAGGTCACCTCGGTTTCGAGCCGGCTGGGGGTCAGGAAGCCGTATCTGCTGGCGGTGGGCGCCCATCACCCCCGCAAGAACATACCCTTTCTCTTGCGAGCCTTCGCGGCGGCCTTTCCCCCGGGAACCCAGGGGCCGGAGCTGGTCGTGACCAACGCCGCGGCCGCGGCGGCGAAAGCTCTGCGCCGACTGAGTTTGGAGCTCGGCATCCAGGCTAAGGTCCTTCCCCATGTGGGCGGGGACGACCTCGCCTGCCTCTACACGGGGGCCCTGGCCGCCTGCATCCCCTCCTTGTATGAGGGGTTCGGCCTGCCCGCCCTGGAGGCGATGGCCTGTGGCACCCCGGTTGTGGCCAATCAGGCGGGGGGGGTCGAGGAGGTGGCCGCGGGAGCCGCCCTTCTCATTTCAGAGAACCGGGAGGAGGAATGGGTTGAGGCCCTGCGCTCCCTGGTCGCTCAGTCGGACCTGCGGCAGCATCTCGCCGCCCTGGGGCTGCGACGATCTGCTGGATTCACCTGGGAGAGGTCCGTGGCGGCCCACAGAAGGGTGCTGCTGGAGGAGCTGTCGACCTCCCGTCTGGGTCACCGCAGGTAGAGCAGAGTCCTCCCACCGGCCGCCTCGATCCGCTCCAGAGCCACCTCGGCGCCCTTGACCACGCAGTGCTCGGGATCGGCCACGACCCGGACCGGAAACCCGCTGCTATCGGTGATCGCCTGGCCAACCTGCTGCAGGTCCACCCCACGACCGGCCAGGGTCAGCCCCAGCTGGCGCATGCGGTTGGCGGCGGAAGCTGGAGCGTCCGCCACCAGGTCTCTGACCAGACCGGCCACGATCTCGACCCGCTCCGGCCTGACCCAGGAGCCGGTAGCGTGGTTCTCCTCCTCGAGCTCGACCGCCCGAGACGCCAGCAGCCCATGATGGCAGACGATCGCGGCCTGAACGCTGTCGGGGAGCAGAAACATGACCGGCATGGGGTCCCAGGCGGTCACCGGAAGCCCCGCCCCGAAGGCCAGGGCCAGGGGGAGGTCGAGCAGATGCGCCATGCGCGCCCCTGACGCCAGCGACGCTTCCAGCAGAGCCCGGCGAGCGCTGGTCGACAACTCGGCGGATACCGCCAGCACCAGCTCGTGACGCACGAAGACCAGCCGGCCCACCACCCTTGTGATCAACTGCCTCAGCATCTGCTCGGCGGTGTCCTGGTCCCGCAGCTCGAAGACCCCAAAGGGGCGCACCAGCTCCGTCTCGGAGCCCGGGGCCGCCACGATCCTCACCGCCTGGCTGCCCAGGGCCGAAACCCGCCCCGAGCTGCTGCGGGCGACGACCGCGGGCTCCTGGAACACAAGGCCGTCACCCCGGGCCCAGATCTCCACCCGATCGTCCGACAACTCCATGCCAAAGCGCCGTCCGGCCACTCGGGCTACGCCTCACCGGTCGAGGTTCGCCGGCGGGAGAGGTTGGCCCCAACCTGACTCAACTTGCCCACCAGGTTCTGATAGCCGCGATCAAGGTGACGGACGTTGCGGCAGGTGGTCACACCCTCCGCGCACAGCCCGGCGATGACCAGCGCCGCCCCGGAGCGAATGTCGGAGACCGCAAGGTCGCTTCCCCTGAGGCGCGTGCCCCCATGAACCACCGCGATCCGCCCCTCCACGTCGATATTGGCACCCAGGCGGCGCAGTTCCTCCACCGGCCGAAAGCGATTCTCGTAGAGCGCCTCCCAGATCGTGGCGTCGCCCTGGGCCTGGGTCATGACGGCTACGTACTGCGACTGCAGGTCGGTGGCGAAACCCGGGTGGGGCCAGGTGGTCATGTCCACGGCGGCCAGCGCCCCGGGCCTCGCCACCCTGACCCAGGTCGCGCCCTCCTCAACCTGGCATCCGGCGGCCCTCAGCTTGTGCAGGACCTGGGTCAGATCCTCGCTGAACATGTCCTGGATCAGCAGGTCACCTCCGGTCGCGGCCGCCGCCAGCCCATAGGTTCCGGCCTCGATGTAGTCGGGGCGTACCCTGTGCTCCGCCTGATGCAGGCGGGCCACCCCTTCCACTACGACTCGATCCGATCCGGCCCCGGTGATGCGCGCCCCCATCGAGTTCAGGCAGAGCGCCAGGTCGACCACGTGGGGCTCGCGGGCCGCGTTGGAGATGATGGTTATCCCCTCGGCCCGGACCGCCGCCATCATCAGATTCTCCGTGCCCGTCACGGTAGGCATGTCGAGCCAGACGTGGGCACCGTGGAGCCGCCCCGCCCGGGCGCGGATGCCATCTCCCGAGTCATCCACCTCGGCGCCCATCCTGCGCAACCCCACCACGTGTTGCTCGATCCGCCGGGCGCCGATGTCATCTCCGCCCGGGCGGGGAAGGTCGGCGTGCCCGGTGGCCGCCAGCAACGGGCCCAGCAGCAGCAGGGAGGCGCGCATGCGCTTGGCGGCCACGGGATCGGGTACTCCGCCTCGCAGCCCGCTGGGGTCGATCACCAGCTCGTCCGCCCTCCTTTGGGTTTTGGCCCCAAGGCTTTGCAGGATCGTGCACATGGTCCCCACGTCCTCTATCTCAGGCACGTTACTGAGCGCCAGGGGGCCCCCGGCCAGCAGCGCCGCTGCCATCTCCGGAAGAGCGGCATTCTTGCTACCGCTGACGGTCACCTCGCCGCGCAGCGGCCGCCCGCCCTCGATCTCGAGCCATTCGTCCTCCAGCACGGCGGCAGCCTCCTGCGACATCAAGGGTGCGGCCGCTCCGCCGGAGCCGGCTCGGGCCGCTGCTGAAAGCTGAATCCCCGGCGGTGCCAGATCCTCCATGCGAGCAGTATCAGGGCCACCACGAACAGGCCCAGGGCGACCGCCAGGATCCGGTGGTGCCCGAAGATGGCCAGCCCGAGACAGCCGAGGATCGCCGTGACCAGATAGAACGTCACCGCCGTCTCCCTGGTGGTGAGGCCCAAACCGAGGAGACGGTGGTGCAGGTGGCGCGCGTCGGGGTGAGCGAAGCCGACGCCGGCCCGCTTTCTGCGCCAGATCGCGAACGCGGTGTCTCCGATCGGCAACGCTAGGGCCAGCACCGGGACGAACAGGGCCAGGGCAACGGTCACCTTGGCCACCCCCAGGATGGTGATCACCCCCACCAGCATGCCGAGGACGTGGCTGCCGGAGTCGCCCATGAAGATGCGGGCGGGGGCGAAGTTGAACACCAGAAACCCGAGGCAGCATCCGATCAACGCGGCCGCCAGCAGGATCACCGCTCCCTGGGCCGGGTCGACCGCCAAACGATTCACCGCCGCCAGGAATAGCACCGCGCCCACGATCCCGACGACCCCGGCCGCCAGCCCGTCGACCCCATCCAGAAGGTTGATGGAGTTCTGCATCCCCACCAGCCAGATGACCGTCACCGGGATGGCGGCCCAGGCCAGATGGAGGTCGAGATGGGGCAGCGTGACATAGGTGATGGTGATCCCGAAACCCCAGGCCACCAGCAGAGAACAGAGGACCTGCACCACCAGCTTGGTCCAGAAGGGAAGGCCGAGAATGTCGTCCATCGCCAGCAATGCCGCCACCACCACGGCGATGACCTCGATCTGCCCCCAGTAGGGTACGGACCGTCCGAAGATTGCCACCGCGACGACGAAACCACCCATCAGGGCGAGCCCACCCAGGCGGCCGGTGGGCTTCTCGTGGATGTTGCGACCGCCGGGCTGGGCCACCGCGCCAACCCGGAAGCTGAGCCAGCGCGCGATGGGAACCAGAACCAGGGTGACCGCCACCGCCACCAGGAAGATTGGGGCCGCTACCAGGAAGTGGTGGGCGACGGTGGGCAAGCGTTGCTCCTCCTGGTCAGCCGTAGGGCAGGGGATACGCCTCGCAGAGGGCCCGGGCTCGTCCTGTCACCTCGGCGACCACACCGTCATCTTCGATGTTGTGGATGACTTTGGCGACCAGATTCGCGATCTCGTCCATCTCCGCCAGCCCCATCCCCCTGGTGGTCACGGCCGGTGTCCCGAGCCGGATCCCGCTGGGATTGAACTTGCTGGCCTCGTCGAAGGGGATGGAGTTGCGGTTCACCGTGATCCCGGCCCGGTCGAAGGCCTCCTGGACGCGGCGGCCGGTGAGGTTCAGCGGGCGCAGATCGATCAGCATGAGGTGGTTGTCCGTGCCGCCGCTCACCAGCCGCAGGCCGTTGGCCAGGAGGCCATCTGCGAGCCGCCTGGCGTTGGCCACCACCCGCTGGGCGTAGTCGCCCATCTCGGGATCGGTCCATGCCTTGAGGGCCACTGCCTTGCCGGCAATGGCGTGCAGGAGGGGCCCCCCCTGGGCTCCTGGGAAGACCGACTTGTCAACCGCCTTGGCGTGTTCCTCACGGCACAGCACCATCCCCCCCCAGGGCCCACGCAGAGTCTTGTGGGTGGTGAGGGTGACCACGTCCGCGAAGGGAACCGGGCTCGGATGGGCGCCACCTGCCACAAGACCCGCGAAGTGCGCCATGTCCACCAGCAGGCTGGCGCCCACCTCGTGAGCGATATCGGCGAGAGCCTCGAAGTCGAAAACTCGCGGATAGGCGCTGGCGCCTGCGATCAGCATCCGCGGACGCACCTCGCGCGCCCGCCGGCGCACCTCGTCGTAGTCGAGCTGCTCGGTCTCCCGCGAGACCCCATACGCCTCCGCGTGATAGAAGATTCCGCTGAAGCTGACCGGAGAGCCGTGGGTCAGATGCCCGCCATGGCTGAGATCCATGCCCAGGACGGTGTCGCCGGGCTTGCACAGGGCCATGAAGGCGGCCAGGTTTGCCGAGCTGCCGCAGTGGGGCTGGACATTGGCGTGGTCAGCGCCGAAGAGCGCGGTAGCCCGCTCCTGACAGAGGCGCTCGACCTGGTCCACGAACTCGCAGCCACCGTAGTAGCGCTTGCCCGGGGTCCCTTCGGCGTACTTGTTGGTGAGCCAGGAGCCGACCGCGGCCAGCACCGCGGGGCTGGCGATGTTCTCCGAGGGGATCAGCTCCAGGGTGTGCTGCTGCCGCTCAAGCTCCGCGGACATGATGGAGGCGAGCTCGGGGTCGGCTGACCTTATGACCGAGAGCCGATCCTCCGCCATTCCCAAGTCACTGCCTCCGCTCGGTTCCGTCGCCGTCCACCAACCCCAGCGCCGACCAATCGAGCCTTCCGGCCCTGAGAAGACGTGGCGGCTCTTTGCTGAGGTCGAGTATAGAGGAGGGCTCGCGGGCGACCCGGTCCTCCGGGGCCTCGCTGATCGCCCCAGCCAGCCCCGGCAGCTGCTCCAGCGCCTCTTTGGCTCCCAAGGCCGGGGCGCAGCCGTGGCGGTTGGCGCTGGTGGTGGCCAGCGGGCCTCCCTGTCGCAGCAGCGCCAGGGCGATCGGGTGGGCCGGGATTCGGACCCCGACCGTGGGACCGCCTCCGAGGACGAACGCTGGCTCCAATGCCGGCAGGATCAGGGTCAGGGCCCCGGGCCAGTGGCGGGCGGCGATCCGCCCGGCGAAGGGGGACAGCAGGGCATACCGGTCGACCTCCCCGATCTCGGCGACCATCAGGATCAGGGGCTGGGAGACCGGCCGGCCCTTGAGCAGGGAGATCGCTCTCACCGCCTCGGGAATCTCCACCGAGGCCGCCATCCCATAGACGGTGTCGGTCGGAAAGCCCATCACCCCCCCGGCCCGCAGAGCGGCCGCGGCGGCGGCCAGGCCGGGCCCGTCGGCGGCCAACACCCGGTTGCCATTCATCCCAGGCGAACCGCCAGCACCCGATCCCTGCCGCTGAGATCCCGGTGAATCTCGGTGGAGGTCACGGGCAAGCTCTCCCTGGCAATGGCCTCGACCGCAGAGATTCGCCGGGGGTCGCACTCCAAGAGGAGCAGGCCGGGAGTGCCCAGCAGGAGCTCCGCCTGCGGGATTAGCTCTCGGTAGCAGAGCAGGCCGTCCTCACCACCCACCAGCGCCAGCCGCGGCTCATGCCGCCTGACTCCGGGGTCTAGATCGGCCCACTCAGACTCGGTCACGTACGGGGGGTTGCTGACCACAAGGTCGTAGGGCCCGCGGCCGACCAGAGGCTCGGCCCACCTCCCGCCCAGGACCTCCACCGGCCCCTGGAGGTCGTGACGGATCACGTTGCGCTTGGCGATCGCGACCGCATCCTCGCTCAGGTCGACCATGTCTACCTGGGCCGAGCGCCGGCGGTGCGCGACGGAGATGCCGATGCACCCGCTGCCGCAGCCGAGGTCGGCTATCCGGGCAGGCGTCCCCGGCGGTGCCGCAACGAGCGCCAGCTCCACCAGCAGCTCCGTCTCCGGTCGTGGGATGAGCACCGCCGGCCCGACCTCGAAATCCAGGCCGAAGAACTCGCGCCGACCGGTGATGTGGGCCAAGGGCTCCCCCTGCGCTCTCCGGCGCAGCAAGGGCCTGATGGCACCCAGCTCGTCTTCCTGGAGCGGGCTCTCGAATTGAAGGTAGAGCTGGAGCCGTGAGAGGTTGAGGCAATGGCTGATGATCAGCTCCGCCTCGAGGCGCGGATTTGGAATCCCGTGCCCGTCCAGGTACGTCGCACTTTGGCGCGCTATCTCGAGCAGGGAGCGGGAACGAGTCCGTGAGGGCGGAGGGTCCAGGCTCAATCGCGGTTCCCCACTTCGCTCATTCTCAACAACTCGTTACCGTTCCGTTACATGATCGCATGGGTAAATAACGGCAGCGGCCCGTTACGCTGGCCCGGCAGGAATGATGAAGTTCTACAACCCATCGCCAGTCTTCCCGAGTCTAGTGCTCAAGGCGGTCCGCCGGGGACGCTCCAGGGGCCAGTCGCTGACCGAGTTCGCCCTGGTTCTCCCGATCGCCCTGCTTCTTCTGGCCCTGGCCGCAACCGGGGGCCAGATGCTGGCCACCTCCATCGATCTGACTCAGGCGGCCAGGTCGGGAGCGATCGCGGCCGCCGCCGACTACGGCGCCGGGGACACCATCGTGCAGCAGACGACCGACGCCAGGACCGCAGCCTACGACGAGCAGGGGGGGGCGGGCAGCATCACCTGCAAGTCGAAGGCGAAGGTCCC
>Ga0080006_1137589_pt1 | contig 104224 bp, 117 predicted proteins | sample RS3BMetagenome_FD_69209 | JGI IMG/M metagenome (GOLD analysis project Ga0080006, IMG submission 69209) | Ferric oxide microbial mat and aquatic microbial communities from Rainbow Spring, Yellowstone National Park, USA - RS3B (SPADES... ...
AGGCGCTCGCCGACCCAGAACGGTGGCTCATACCGCAACGCCAGATCCTACCACCCCGACGCTACCGTACAGTCAGGGCTTGCCTATGTCAACTCGGCATGCTTGTCCCATGGTGCGGCCTAAGGTCGCGCATCCGGACCGGGCGGTCGTCTCGCTTACCGGCGACGGCGGCTTCGGCTGGTCGATGCAGGAACTGTCGACCGCCGCCCAGCACGGCATCGGCCTCGTGACGGTGGTGATGAACGACGGCGCCTACGGCAACGTCCAGCGCACCCAGCGGGAAAGCTTCGCCGGCCGCCTGATCGGGACCGACCTGCATAACCCCGACTACGTCCGCCTGGCCGAGGCGTTCGGCGTCGCCGGCATCCGCGCCGAGAGCCCGCAGGCCCTCGAGGGCGTCCTGCGCGACGCCCTCGCCGCGGGCGCGCCGTGCCTCATCGAGGCGCCGGTCGGACCGATGCCCAGCCCGTGGCACCTCCTCGACTCGCGCCCGGCGACCGCCGCCGACGGCATCGCGCGCTCGGCCTGACCTCAGCGGCCGCGCGGCGTGAGGGCGTGGCGTAGGCCGTTGCCGAGAAGGTTGAAGCTGACGACGGCGACGAGGATCGCGATGCCCGGATAGATCGAGATCCACGGCGCCTGGGCCAAGTAGTCGGCGCCCTCCTGGACCATCGAGCCCCAGCTCGGCGCCGGCGGCTGCATGCCCATGCCGAGGAAGCTGAGGCTTGTCTCGGCCAGAATCGAGCTGCCGATGGTGAGGAACGCGAGCACGCCCACCGCCCCCCAGGCGTTGGGCACGACGTGCCGGGCGAGGATGCGGCCGTCGCCCGCGCCGACGCTGCGGGCGGCCTCGACGAAGTCGCGGCTACGCAGCGGCAGCACCGAGGCCCGGGCGACGCGCACGAACGCCGGGGCCGAGACGATGCCGATGGCGAGGATCGCGTTGCCCTCGCCGGGACCGAGGAATGCGGCCAGTGCGAGGGCGAGGACAAGGCTGGGAAAGGCGAGGAGGACGTCGGTCGCGCGCATGATGATCTCCCCGGCCCAGCCGCCGAAGTAGCCCGCGATCATGCCGAACGGGGCGCCCAGGACGAGGCCGAGGGCGGTTGCCTCGATGCCGGCGGGGATGGTGATGCGGGCGCCCCAGACGACCCGCGCCCAGACGTCTCGGCCGATGTCGTCGGTGCCCATGATGTGGCCGGGACCGGGCGGGGCGAGGACCAGGTTCAGGTTGGCTGCGGTCGGCCCCTGGGGCGCCAGCATCGGCGCGAGAAGCGCCGCCAGGGCAAGGATGAGGACCAGGGCGCCGCCTACCCAGAGCAGGGGGTTGCCCCGCAGGCTGGCGCGCAGGCGCCGGCCGGCGGGAACGGGCGGTCGCGTCGCCTCGGCGTGCGGGTCGGGCACGGCAAGGGGATTCATCACGCTTACGCCCTCCCTGCCGGCCTACGCATAGGTCACCCGCGGGTCGAGCATGGCGTAGAGAACGTCGGTCGCCAGGTTGACAACGACCACGGTCACCGCGAACAGGAGAACGCCGCCCTGCAGCAGCGGAAAGTCGCGGTTGTAGATCGCGCTCACGACGAGGCGCCCGATCCCCGGCACCCCGAACACCGACTCGGTGATCACGACGCCGCCGAGTAGCCCGCCGAACTGCAGGCCCATGACGGTCAGATAGGGCAGGAGCGCGTTGTGCAGCGCGTGGCGCCACACGGCCGACCAGCGGGACAGGCCCTTGGCCATGGCGGTGCGCATGAAGTCCTCGTTCGCCGCCTCGACCAGGTCCTCGCGCAGGATGTTGGCCCCGACGGAGACGAGGAACGTGGCCAGCACGGCGGTGGGCATGACCAGGTAGCGCAGGTTGGTCCCCAGACCGGCCGACAGGGGCTGGAAGCCGTTGACCGGAAAGATCGGCCAGACCGTGGCGAACAGGTAGATGAGGATGAGGCCGAACCAGAAGTTCGGCACGGCGACGCCCAGGAGCGATGTCACCTGGAGGATGTAGTCGATCACGCCGCCACGGTAGATCACGGCCAGCACGGCGAGCGGGATCGAGACGAGGAGCGAGACCGCCATCGCCAGGATCGCCAGTTCGATCGTCACCGGCAGGGCCTGGCCGATGAGGAGCGTGATCGGCTGGCCGCTTTGGAGCGAGGCGCCGAGGTTGCCGTGGACGACGTTCCACAGGTAGTGGGCGAACTGGACCGGCAGGGGCAGGTCGAGACCGAGCTTGGCCGACAGCGCGGCCACCGCCGATCGCGTGGCGTCCTCGCCCAGGATGATCGCCGCCGGATTGCCGGGCGTCAGGTGGATGAGGAAGAAGACGCCGACGAGAACGAAGAACACGACCGGCACGGACGCCACGAGCCGTCGCACGACGAAGGCCAGGAGCAACGCACCGCCTCCTCCCGGGCGCCGCCCGCGTCGGGCACGACCGGCCGCACGGCGACCCGGCGCCGCCAACGACCGGTCGCGCCGCAGGGGCGGCGCGACCGCGGTGAGCCTAGGCTAGCCCAGGCTGACGTTCCACAGGCGAAGCAGGCCGTCGGGGTAGCCGACGAAGCCCGTCACCTTGTTCGAGCTCGCCTGCAGCGTGGCCGGGAAGTACAAGAAGATGTACGGCGAGTACTGGTCGAGGAGCTTGGCCGCAGCCCAGTAGTAGTGCCGGCGCACGTTCGTGCTGGTGTAGGTCTGGGCCTTGAGCATGTACGCGTCGATGGTCGCGTTGCCGAATCCGGTCTGGTTCAGGCTGCCGCCCGTGATGTCGAAGCTGTAGGCGTTCTGCGACGGGTCGACACGGCCGCTCCAGCCCAGGGACATGGCCTGGTAGTTCTCCTTCAGCTCGTTGCCGAGCAGCGTGCCGAAGTCGAGCAGCTGGATATTCATCGTGATGCCCACCTGCTTGAGCATCACCTGGATGAGCTGCAGCATCTGGGCGGTGATCGGGTCGTTGTCCCCCTGCATGGTGAAGGAGAACCCGTGCGCGTAGCCGGCCTGGGCGAGGAGCGCCTTGGCCTTGCTCGGGCTGTACGGGATGGTCAGGCCGGGGTCGTAGGCGAACTGCGCGGGCGGGAACTCGGTGTAGGCGGCGGTCGCCGTGTTGAGGAAGACGACGCGGTTGATCACCTGGCGGTTGATCGCGTACTGCAGCGCCTGGCGCACGGCGACGCTGTTGAACGGCTTCTGCTTCGTGTTGATGTAGATGCCGTCCCAGCCCAGTCCGGCCTGGTCCCACACGTGGATGGCGGAATCGGCCTTGGCGCCGGCGAGGTCCTTGGCCGCCACCGTGTCGTCGATCTGGATCTCACCGGTCTTGAGCGCGTTCAGCTCGGTCGTGGGGTCGGTGATCGGGTGGAACATCACCTCGGCGACCTTGGGCAGGCCCGCCTGCCAGTAATGCGGGTTGGCCTTGAGCTCGATGTAGTCGTTGCGCACCCACTTCACGAACTCGAACGGACCCGAGCCGACCGGGTCCGAGGCGTACGCCGCGCCCTCCTTCTTCACCGCGGTCGGGGAGACGATCATCCCGCTGCGGCCCGCCAGCACGTTGAGGAGCGGGGAGAACGGGGCCGACAGCTGGATCACGACCTCGTCGCTGCCCACGGCGGTCACCGACGTGATCGGCTTCAGCGTGGAGGCGCGCGCCGAACTCGCCTGCCTGTCGCGGTCGAGGTTGAACACGACGGCCTGGGCGTTGAGCGGCGTGCCGTCGGTGAACATGACCCCCTGGCGCAGGAACAGCTTGTAGGTCTTGCCGCCGTTCGCGATCGCGTAGTGGGTGACCAGATCGGGCTCGACCTTCATCTGGGGCGTGTACTGGAACAGGCTGTCGTAGATGTTGATCATCACCTGGCGGTCGACGTACGCCGAGGACAGCGACGGGTCCATGGTGACGATGTCGGACTGCAGGCCGACGTTCAGGGTGCCGGTCGGGCCGGCCCGGTGGACGGCGGGCGCCGCCAGGGTGGCGGCCGGTGCCGCCGCGGCCACGAGCGGCAGGGCGGCCGCCGCGACCAGGGCGCGCTGCCAGAAACCTCGGAGCATACGACAAAAACCCCTTCCATGCTGGTTGAGATGGCGGGGTACAGGCGTGCGTCCAGGGCGCGACGATGGCTGGCTGCGATGACGCCAGGACGGCGAGGATCCCCGCGAGCCGCGGCATGCGCGGTCGGAAGGTCGGTTCGTCTCCGCCAGCCGATTCCCTGCTCGAAAGTTGCCGCGTGCGCGACAACGGCAGCGGCGCGGGCGCCTTCCCCCCGCCCATCCGCCACCGGGTCCGTGCGCCGGCCGGCGTCAGGGGGCGGCTGCGCCGACGCCCACCCCCGCGGCCGCCAGCCGCTCGTCCAGGAAGGCGAAGAACGCCCGGTGCTGGGGCCCCGACCCCACGCTCACGCGCAGGGTACCGGGTACGCCCAGGTCGACGCCGCGGCGAATCCACACGCCGGCCGCGCGCAGGTCGGCGTGCAGGCGGTCGACATCGACGCCCGCGGGCGGTGCGGCGAGGACAAAGTTGGTCTGGGACGGGCGTACCGAAAAGCCGCGCCGCTCGAGGCCGGCGGTGAGCTGGGCGCGCCGACCGCGTACGGCCGAGCGCACCCGGTCCAGGCGCACGGTGTCCGCGATCGCCGCCCGCGCCGCCGCCAGGCTCAAACTCGACACCGACATCTCGTCGCCGATGCGGTGGACCGCCTCGACCGCCCAGCCGCGACCGACCGCGTACCCGACCCGCATGCCCGCGACCGCGTGGAGCTTCGACATCGTCCGGGCGACGATCACGTTCTCCGGCCAGGTGTCGACACCGGCGCTCGGCTCGACCTCGTCGCGAAACTCGGCGTAGGCCTCGTCGATTACGACCAGCCACCCCGGCAGGCGTCGGGCCATGGCGAGGAAGTCCTCGCGCACCCGCGCGGCCCCGGTCGGGTTGTTCGGGTTGGCCAGGAGGACGGTGCCGGGGCGGGTCTGCCGGTTGGCCGCGTCGACCAGCGCCCCGGGGTCGGCGGCGCCGGCCGGGTCGAGCGCAACGCGGTCGAACACCCGCCCCCTGGCCCGCGCCAGTACCGGATAGACGCTGAACGAGGGCCACGGCGACACGACCGCCCCGGCCGTCACGTCGACCGCCCGGCGCAGGATCTCGTCGCCGCCGGCGCCGAGGGTCACCTGCTCGTCGCCGACGCCCCACATCCGGGCCAGGTCGTGGCGCAGGGCCGTGATGTCCGGGTACAGGTGAATGCTCTCGTGCGCGGCCCGGATCACGGCCGCCCGCACCCGCGGCGACGGCCCGTAGGCGTTCTCGTTGTAGTGCAGGCGCAGCGGTGTGTCGCGATCAACCAGCATCTGCGGCGGACGCTCCCTCCCTGGCGGGTGGCGCCTCGCGCCGGGCAAGCTCCTCGGCCAGCTCGGCATAGCCCGCGCCCGACACGAGGAGCAGCAGCCACAGGTGGTAGACGAGATCGGCCGCCTCGCGCACGACCGCCTCGCGGTCGCCCAGGGCGCCGGCGATCGCCGTCTCCCCCGCCTCCTCGACCACTTTCTGCGCCACACGGGCCCGGCCCTGCCCCGCCAGTTCGGCGGTGTAGGACCCCTCCGGGCGTCGCTCCAGACGGTCGCGAAGGGTTCGCTCCAGGCGCAGGAGAACGGGTGCCGGGTCGGCGCCCTCGCGCCAGAAGCAGCTCGACGTGCCGGTGTGGCAGGCGCCGCCCGTCTGGCGCACGGACAGAAGGCGCGCGTCGCCGTCGCAATCCGTCGCCACCATCCGCAGCGCCTGCCGGTTGCCCGAGGTCTCCCCCTTGGTCCACAGGGCCCGGCGCGACCGGCTCCAGTACGTGGCGTAGCCGCTGCGCCGCCCCTCGTCCAGCGACGCCTCGTTCACGTACGCGAGCATCAGCACCTCGCCGGTCCGCTCGTCCTGCGCCACGGCAGGGACGAGCGTCCCTACGCGGTCGCCGTCCACCGGTCCCACCTGACCTCCACCTCCCGTTCGCGCAGGGCCGCCCGCAGCCCGCGCACCGTCAGCTCCCCGGCGTGCAGGCGCGACGCCAGGAGCGCGGCGTCGGCCAGGCCGGCGGCCAGCACCGCCGCCACGTCGTCGACGCTGCCCGCGCCGCCCGAGGCGATGAGCGGCAGGTCGGTCGCGCGCCGCGCCGCGGCCAGGCCCTCCAGATCGTAGCCGCCGCCCGTGCCGTCCCGGTCGATCGCGGTGAGGAGAAACTCCCCCGCCCCCTCGTCGGTCGCCTGCCGCAGCCACTCGGAAAGACGCCACGCCGTCGCCGCCTCGGCGGCGCGCGTGCGCACGGGGCGGTCGGGGACGTTCGTGCGGTAGTCCACCGCCACCACCACCGCCTGTCGCCCGTACCGCCCGGCGAGGCGCCCGATGAGGGAAGGGTCGGCGAGCGCGGCCGAGTTGACCGCGATCCGGTCGGCCCCGGCCTCGAGCAGGCGATACGCGTCCTCGTCGCTGCGGATGCCGCCGCCGACCGTGAGCGGTACGCGCAGGCTGCGCGCCAGGCGGCGCACCAGGTCGACCGCCGGCGAGCGGCCATCGAGGGTGGCGCGCACGTGCAGCAGGACGATCTCGTCCGCCCCGTCGCGGTCGTAGCCCTCGGCCAGCTCGAGCGGGTCGCCCACCGCGCGCAGGCCCTGGAACGCGACCCCCTTGACGACGCCCTGGTCGGTGACGTCCAGGCAGGGAACCAGGCGCGGCGCGCTCACGCCGGCCGCCTCGACGGCGACGGCCGCCAGGCGCCGGCGTGAAACGCCCGCCCCACGATCGCGCCCCATGCCCCGGCCGCGGCCAGGCGGACGAGGTCGGCGTCGCCGCCGATGCCGCCGCCGGCCACGACCGACAGGCCCGCACCCGCCAGCACACGCACCCTCCCGGCGCGGGTGCCGGCCAGCGACCCGTCCCGGCCCGTGTCGGTGTGGACGACCCAGCGCACCCCGGCGGCGACCGCGCGGCGTGCCGCCTCGCCCAGGTCGGCGGGGCGACGCTCGCGCCAGGCCGACCCGGCCAGGTCGCCGCCCTCGCCGTCCAGGGCGAGGGCGACGCCCTCGGGCCCGAGGGCGTCGATCAGGCCGCGCACAAGCGCCTCGGCGGCCGGGTCGGCGCCGGTCAGGGCGGCGACCGCGACCGTTCCCACCACGACCCGGTCGGCCCCCGCCGCGCGCACGGCGAGGGCGTCCTCGACGCTGCGCACCCCGCCGCCGGCCTCGATCAGGACGCCCGGGCAGGCGGCCCGGATCGCCCGTACGACGTCCAGCTGGACCGGGCGGCCGGCGGCGGCGCCGTCCAGATCGACCACGTGCAGCCCGGCGAACCCCTCCCCCTGCCGGGCGCGGGCAAACGCCACCGGATCGCCGTACGTCCGGGCACGGCCGATGTCGCCCCCGACCAGCCCCACCTGCCGCCCACCCTGCAGGTCGATCGCCGGCAGCACGGTCATGCCGCCACCGCCGCGTCGCAGAACGCCTCGAGGACGGCCATCCCCGCCCCCTGGCTGCGCTCGGGGTGGAACTGCACGCCGAACAGGGGCGGACGGGACACCGCCGCGACGATGCCGCCCCCCGCGCCCCGGACGTCGGCGACGGTGCGCGCCGCCACGAGGTCGTCGTCCACGACCGCTACCCCGTACGAGTGGGCGAAGTACACGTAGGCGGGCTCGGGCCAGGCGGCGAACAGGGCGGCGCCCGCGGCGGGACGCACCTGCGCCCAGCCCAGGTGGGGCACGCGCACCCCCTCCAGGCGCACCGTCTCGCCGGGCAGGAGGCCAAGCCCCGCGCCCCCCTCGGCGCTCGGCCCGAACAGGAGCTGCATGCCCAGGCAGACCCCGAGAAGGGGCATGTCCGCGACCGCCCGCTCGAGGAGCGGCCGCCACAGGCCGCGCGCCCGCAGCGCCTCCACCGCCGGCGCCATGGCGCCCACGCCGGGCAGGACGAGGGCGTCGAGACCGCCCGCGTCGAGGTCCGCCGGACCGTCCACCGGCCGCACCTGCGCGCCGGCCGCCTCGAGCGCCGAGGCGACGGCGCCGGTGTTGCCGGCGCCGTATCGCACCAACCCCAGGCACGGCCGGCGCGCGCCCGTCCTCATCGGTCGATCGCCCCCTTGGTCGACAGTTGCGACCGCCGGGCGTCCCGCCGCGTCGCCGTGCCCAGTGCCCGGCCGGCGGCCTTGAATGCCGCCTCGGCGGCGTGATGCGCGTTCGCGGCGGCGAGCAGGCGGACGTGGATGGTGAGCCCGGCGCCCCGGGCCAGTCCGCGGAAGAACTCCGGCCACAGGTCGGGGAAGAGGCCGCCGGCGGGGAAGGGCGGCCAGTCCCCGCTCCAGGCCAGGTAAGGTCGGCCGCACACGTCCACGGCGACCTGGGCAAGCGCCTCGTCGAGAGGCACCAGCGCGTCGCCGAACCGCTCGATCCCGTCCATGTCGCCAAGCGCGTCGCGCAGGGCCCGGCCGATCACGATGCCGGTGTCCTCGACGACGTGGTGGGCGTCGACCTCGAGGTCGCCGGCCGCCTCGACCCGCAGGCCGATGCCCCCGTGGGTGGCCATGGCGTCCAGCATGTGATTGAAGAACCCGAGGCCCGTCGAGACCTCGGGCGGCGTCGCCTGGTCGAGGTTGACCCAGACCCGCACGTCGCTCTCGCGGGTCGTCCGCTCGGCCCGTCCGGCCCGCTCGCCCGTCGCGCCCGCGCCGTTCATCGGCCCACCGCCACCGCGGCGGTGACGCGACGCGCCACCTGCGTCGCCTGGGGGCTGAGGGGGCGGTCGGCGGAGCGGACGAGGCGCGCGGTCGAGACCGCCACCTCGTCCAGCTCGACCAGCCCGTGCGCCCGCAGGGTGCCGCCCGTCTCGACGACGTCGACCACGGCGTCGGCCAGGCCCGCTCCCACCGCGCCCTCGACGGCGCCGGCCAGGGCGACGATCCGGGCGGCGACGCCGCGCGCCGCCAGGTACCGCTCCGCCAGCCCGGGATAGCGGCTGGCCACGCGCACGCCGCGCGCGGGCTCGAAGCCGGCCGGTCCGGCGAAGACGAGGCGGCAGCGGCCGAAACCCAGGTCGGCCACCTCGACCAGGCCGGCGCCGTCCTCGAGCAGGAGGTCGCGCCCGACGATGCCCAGCTCGGCGGCACCGCCGCGCAGGTACAGGGGGATGTCCCGCCCGCGCGCGAGCACCAGCCGGCTGCCCGCCTCGCCCGCGTACAGGGCCCGGCCGCTGAAGTCGGCGTCGAGGCCGGCGCGCGCGAACAGCGACTGGCTCTGCGCCAGGAGGCGCCCCTTCGGCAGGGCGGCGAGCGCGGCAGGCGGGGCGCAAGGCAGGCATCCGTCGACGTTGAGCGCCTGCATGTCGGACCCCCTCTGCTTCGCTACTATGCTACTTAAGTAAAGCAGGCGTTTGTCGCCGTGTAAACCCCCCGGGTTCGCCGGGTCTTAACGACAGCGGCGTAGCGTGCAGATGGCGGGCGACCGCTTGACGGGCGGCGGCCGGAGGGCCCCCGCACGACGTACCGGGGGAGGAATGGCGCGTGTTCGCGTTTCCCAAGGGCCTCGGCCGACCGTACGTGTTCGCCCACCGAGGCGCCATGACCGAAGCGCCCGAGAACACCCTGCCGAGCTTTCTCGCCGCCGAGCGCCTGGGTTGCGACGGCATCGAACTGGACGTGCACCTGAGTGCGGACGGTGTGGCGGTCGTCACGCACGACCCCTGGATCGTTCCCGGCCGCCGGCAGGTGGTCGTGGCGGCGGACGGCGTGCGGTCGGAGGTCCGGTTCGCGCCGGAGGCGCTCGCGTCCGGCGGACTGTCGCTCGACCTTCGCTGGGACGAGCACGGTGGGCGGCTGCGGGTCGCCCACCGGGCGCAGAGCCTGCCGGTGGTCCTGGTCGGCCGCACCCCCTGGGAGGAGCTGCGGCGCATCCCCCAGGGCTACGACGCGGACGGACGGGGCATCCCGATGCCACGTCTGGAAGAGGTGCTCGAGGCGATCGCGCCGACCACCGGCGTCGACATCGAGATCAAGCGCGCCCCTGTGGGCTTTGCCGACTTCGAGTACGCCGGCATCGTCGCCACCGTTGTCGAGATCGTGCGCCGTTACCATCGCGAGGACTCGGTCCTCGTCTCGTCGTTCGACCATCGCCTCATGCGCGACCTGGTCCGGCAGGCACCGGACATCGGCGCCCTCCTCAACTATTCGGCCCGCATCGTCGACCCGGCCTCGCTCGCCCGCACCGTACCGACCACGTTCGTCAGCATCGACGACGTGGGCGAGGACGAGATCCGCGAGTACCACGAGGCCGGCCTGCAGGTGATCACGAGCGGCTTCTGGACCGCCGAGGACTACCGCAACAACGCCCGCTGGGGGGTCGAGGGCGTGGTCGTCGACGACATGCGCATCGTCACGCCGGTCGACGCGGACCGGGGGCAGGGCGCCGCGGTCCCGCCGGCGTAGCCTCAGGCGCCGGGCAGCCCAGCGTCCGGCCCGGGGGGCGCGACGATGCCGACAATCCGCGCGACCGACGACGGGCCCGGCGACGTGGCGGCCCTGTGGCGGGCGCTGGCGTACGCGGCCCACACCGACGAGGAGCCGGGCGGGCCGGTCGCCGACGCGCGCGACGTGCCCGCCCTGCGCCACTATGTCGAGGGCTGGGGCCGCCCGGGCGACCTCGGGGTCGTCGCCGAGGACGAGGACGGCGGGGTCGTCGGGGCGGCCTGGCTGCGCCTGCCCACACCGGCCGGGCGCGCGCTGCCGGAATACGTCGACGACCGTACGCCGGAGATGGCGATCGCGGTCCTGCCCGGCCACCAGGGCCGCGGGATCGGCGCCGCCCTGCTCTGCGGCCTGGTCGCGCGCGCACGCGGCCGCTACCCCGCGATCATCCTCACCGTCCGCGCGGGCAACCCGGCCCGCCGTCTGTACGAACGCCACGGGTTTGTCGCGGTGCGACCGATCGTCAACCGCGTGGGCACGGTGTCGCAGCTCATGCGCCTCGACCTCGCCGGGCGCTAGGGGTCCTCGCCCAGGCGCTGTGCGATCGCCCGGTAGCCGCCCGCGCCGTGCTCGACGAACCGGCGGATGCGCGAGATCGTGGCCGTCGACGCGCCGGTCGCCGCGCCGACCTCCTCGTACGTCGCGCCGCGAACGAGCATTCGGGCAACCTTGAGGCGTAGCGCGAGGTCGGACATCTCCCCCAGGGTGAGCAGATCGATCAGGAGGGAACGGCACTCCTCGGGCGTGCGCAGGCTGAGGAGCGCCCGGATCAGCGCCTCCCCGTCGCGTCCCCGCAGGTCGTCGCCGACGTCCACCGCGCCCGCCATCTTGACCCCCCCTTACCCCGCGCCCGCCGCCCCGGCCCGCGCCCTCGCCGCCGCCACCTGGGCGACCAGCGCGTCGCGGTGCCAGCCGACGTCCGCGCTCGCGTGCGCATCCGACCCGTACACGAGCGGGAGTCCGCGCGCCACGGCGTCGGCCAGGAGCTCGGCGGCCGGATGTGCCTCGCGCCGCAGCGGCAGTTCCAGCCCCTTGGCGTTCACCTCGATGGCGAAGCCCGTGGCGGCGGCGCGGTCGAGCACCCGGGCGGCGGCCTCCCGGTCACGGGCCGGATCGGCGACCGGCAGACGGTCGCGGAACCGGCCCACGACGTCGAGGTGGGAGAGCCGGCGGGGAACCGCCAGGCCCCACCCGCAGGCCCGCTCGATCGCCTCTTCGAGCATCTCCCAGTACGCCCGACGCAGGGCGTCCACGCCGCCGTAGTACGGCACGAGCTCGGCCACCACCTCGTCCGGGTCGATGTCGAGACCGACCAGCCTGCCACCCGGCCCGGGCACGTAGTGAAGGGACAGCACGGCGTCCTCCACCCGGTCGCCCAGCGGGCCGAGGTACGTCAGGGGGAAGTCGGGCATCCCCGGCACGTAGTCGATCTCGAATCCGACGCGCACCTCGAGGCGGCCGGCGAAGGCGTCGCGAACCCGCTCGGTGTCGCGCACGTAGCGGGCAAGGTCGGCGCCGTCCAGGTAGATGCCCTCATGCACCGCCGGCGCCAGGATGCCGGTAGGGAACACCGGGTGCTCGGTGAAGGTCACCCGGGTGAAGCCCAGGGCGAGGGCACGCCCGGCGAAGGCGTCGGTGGCGCCGCCGCCACCGTGCCGGGCGAACCCGCTGTGGCAGTGCCCGTCCCAGGTCCCGAAGGCCGGCATCGCGCGCTCGGCCGCCATCTTCCCTACCCCCTCCCCCTGCCCCTCCCCCTGCCGTCCGCCGCCGACCCCGCCACCGCCACCGGTCACGGGGAGCCGGGCGGGCGGGTCGGCGCCCGCAGGATCCGTGCCGGCCCGATCGCGCGCTCCCCGTAGCGTTCGCGGATCGCGTCGACGGCCGCGTCGAGGGCGTGGCGACGGGTGCCGTCGCCCAGGCGTGCCTGCCGGACTGCGGGCGTGAGCTCGCTCACCTGGATGCCGAGGAGCCGTGCCGGGCCACGCGCCGGACGCTGGGCGAACAGGGCGCGGGCGGCCGCGTAGATGTCCGCCGCGTGGGCCGTGGGCTGGGCCAGCGTGCGCTGGTGGGTGTGGGTGGCGAACGAGGCCGTGCGGTACTTGAGCGTCACGCGACGCCCGATGAGACCGGCCGCCCGCAGGCGCCCGGCGACCTCCTCGGCGAGCGCCAGGAGGATCGGCTCGGCCGTCTCGGCGCGCGCGACGTCGCGCTCGAGCGTGCGCTCGGCCCCCACCGACCGGGCGCTGTCCCGCTCGGCCGCCACCGCCACGACGTCCTCGCCGCGGGCCCGCGCCTGCATCGCCGGGCCGCCCCGACCGAGCGCCCGCGCCAAGTGCGTCGCCGGGGCGTTGGCCAGGTCGCCGATGGTGGCGATGCCCAGCGCCTCGAGCCGGTGGGCGGTCTTGCCGCCACAGCCGTACAGCGCGCCGACGGGCAGCGGCCACAGGCGGCGCTCGACACCCTCCCGGTCGAGAAGGAGGGTGAGCCCGTCCGGCTTGTCGAGGTCGCTCGCCTGCTTGGCCAGGTACTTGTTGCGCGCCACGCCCACGCTCACCGTGACGCTCGCCCTCTCCCGCACCGCCGCCTTGAGGGCGCGCGCGCAGGCCGCGGGGTCGCCGCCCCACGGCGCCAGGCCGCCGGTCATGTCGATCCAGGCCTCGTCGATCGACAGGCGCTCGACGACGGGCGAGAAGCTGTCGAACACCTCGCCCAGGCGCTCGCCGTAGGCGCCGTACAGGACGTGGTCCGGCGCCACGACGAGGAGGGCCGGGCACAGCTCTCTCGCGCGCCCGACCAGCATCGTGGTGCGCACCCCGAACGCCCGCGCCTCGTACGAGGCCGACAGGACGATGCCGCGGCGCGCGCGCGGGTCGCCCGCCACCGCCACCGGCCGTCCCCGCAGGGAGGCGTCCTCGGCCAGGTGGCAGGCGACGAAGAAGGCGTCGGCGTCGGCATGCAGGACGACCGGGTCGACGGCGGGCACCGCCCCTCGCGGATCCTGTGCCGACGGTACCATAGCGCGACCCAGCCGCGCCGCTATACTTGGGCCGTACCGGCGCAAGGGTGAAGGAGGCTGGACGTGGACAGCCGTGACGTCGGCAGGGCGGCGATCCGCCTGGCGATCAGCGAGACGCGCGAGGAGGAGACCGAGCTCAAGGAGCGACTGCGGCAGCGGGGGATCCGGTCGGTCGCGGTCGACTTCGGCGGCGAGTTCGGCGGCTCGATCGCGCGCGCCGTCGAGCGCATCCTGGTGGCATCCAAGCGCGAGGGTGTGATCCTCGACGACCACGTCCATCAGGGCGCGGTGGCCGGCGCCTGCCGCGAGGCGCTGAGCCAGCTGCACTTCCGCGCCATCGGCTTCAATCTGGGTGGCAAGATGGCGGTGGCGACCGGTGGCGAACACGTGGCCCTGGCCGTGTTCGCCGGCATCGGCCTGTCCTATCTCGACGACCAGGGCGTGGCGGTAGCCCATCGGGCCGTGCCGGCCTGGGACGAGCCGGCGCGCTAGGCGCCGGTCACGACGGTGAAAATCGTGCTCGAGACCCATCGCACGACGCTGGGCAACGAGCGCGGCGTCGCCGCCGGGCCGGCTGCCGGAACGCCTGTCGGCCACGGGACGGCGCCGGAGCGCGCGCCTCGCGTCGGCCGGAGCCGCCTGCCGGTGCTGACCGACTGGCGCCTGCGCGAGTGCGACGACGCAAGGCCGAGCGGCACGCCGGCGCAGGACATCCGCGCCGCCCGCGCGGCCCGCCTCGACACGCCGTACGCGGGCGGCGAGCGCCGGCGCCAGGCGGTCGCGCGCGTACGCCCGTTCATCCGATACGTCGCAAACCGGTGGCCGGACAGCCGCGGCCTCGTCATCGGTCACGTCGCCACGCGGTGGGCCCTGGAGCACCGGCTCCCGGGCACGCCGCTCAAGCGCCTCGCGGCCGGGGGTGACGGAGCGTGGCAGCCGGGCCGGCTGTACGAGACGACGGAGGGGGACCTGCGATGACGACCCCGTTCGCGGGCGACGCCCGGATCGTACCGGTCCTCTCCCTCGCCGGCGGGGCGGCGGCGATCGCGTTCTACGCGCGCGCGTTCGGCGCCCGCGAGCGCATGCGCGTCACCTCCCCCGACGGCGACACGGTGGCGGAGCTCGCGGTGGGAGAGGCGGTGTTCCAGGTGAGCGACGAGTCGCCCGAGCACGCCAATCCCGCTCCGACCCGACTTGGCGGCACGCCGGTGCGTCTCGCGCTCGTCGTCGACGACCCCGACGCCCTGTTCGAACGGGCGGTCGCCGCGGGCGCGCGCGTCGTCTACGCGGTCGCGGACCAGCCGTACGGCTGGCGCCTGGGGCGTCTCGAGGACCCGTTCGGTCACCACTGGGAGATCGGCCGCCCGCTCGGGGCAGGGCACGGCCCGCGCGGTTGACGATCGCCCGCCGGCGCCGGTAGGATGGGGCCACCTCGCGCGGTGCGCGCGAGGCGTTCCGGAGGCTTCCGGCAGGTGCGTAGGACGGCAGGACGGCAGAACTTGGGGAGGCCTCGATGTGCAGGCAGAGCCTTCGGCATGGCCGACGCGGGCCATGCCCAAGCGGGCCCCGCGCGAGGCGCGGGCGCCGATGATGCGGGGCGTGCGCGGCGCCACGACGGTCGAGGAGGACACCCCGGCCGCGATCGAGGGTGCCGTGCACGAGCTCCTGGCCGCGATGGTCGCCGCCAACGGCGTGGTGGCGGATGACCTCGCGGCCGTCTTCTTTTCTGTAACGGCGGATCTGCGGTCGGCCTACCCGGCCGCGTCCGCCCGCTCGTTCGGCTGGACCCACGTCCCGCTCCTCGACGTGCGCGAGGCGGACGGCATCCACGCGCTGCCCCGCTGCATCCGGGTGCTCGCGCTGTGGAACACCCTGCGCCGGCCGGGCGAGGTGCGCCACATCTACCTGCGCGGGGCGAGCAACCTGCGCCCGGACCTGCGCCAGCCGGAGGAGCCGGGACTTCCCTGGGGCGGGTTTTGACCGAACCGGCCGGGGTCGCGGTCGTCGGCCTCGGGCTGATGGGCGCGTCCCTGGCCCTGTCCCTGGGCCGACGCGGCGTGCCGGTCGTCGGGGTCGAGCCCGACCCGGACGGGCGGGCGATCGCGGTGGAGCGCCTTGGCGGCACGGACGTCGCCGCGCGGCCCGGTCCCGCCCTGGGCGAGGCCGCCCTGGTCGTGCTGGCCGTCCCCCTACGCAGCCTGGAGGCGGCGGCCGACGGCATCGCGCCCTGGCTCGCCGACGGTGCGGTCGTCACCGACCTGACCAGCGTCAAGGTCCCCGCCCTCGACATCCTGGCCCGGCGCCTGCCGGGCCGACCGGTCGTCGGCGGGCATCCGATGGCGGGACGCGAGACGGCCGGCGCGGCCGGCGCCACGGCCGACCTGTTCGAAGCTAGGCCCTGGGCGATCGTCGCGCCGGAGGGCGCGCCGGCCTGGGCGGTCGAGCGGGTGCGGGCGCTTGCCCGGACCTGCGGCGCGGTGCCGGTCGACCTGGCCGCGGCCGACCACGACCGGGCCGTGGCGGCGACGAGCCAGCTGCCGTATCTGGTGGCGGGGGCGCTGGCGCGGGCCGTTGCCCGCCTCGGCGACGACGCGCCGGCAGCTCGCGACCTCGTCGGCCCGGGCCTGGAGGGGGCGATCCGCCTGGCCGGCCAGCCCGCCTGGATGGACGACGCCTGCCTCGCCAACCGGGCGGCCCTGGCGAGCGCGCTCGCGGCGTTCGAAGCGGCCGCCGCCGAGGCGCGCCGCGCCCTCGTCGATGGCGCACCGGCGTTCGCGGACCTGTCCGAGCGCGGCCGAAGCGCCCGTCGCCGCCTGCTCGCGCCCGGTTCCTGAGGCGGTCCACGCGGATCGCTCGGCCGTGGTACGGTGGTGGGGACTGACCCCAGGCAGGAGGGAACGGCTTGAGCGACGTGACGGCGCCGCTTCGCAGCGGCGTGGTCCTCGAGCGCCGCGACGGGTTGCGCGTGGCCGCGCGGCAGGCGGTCGAGGGCAGCGTGCTGCTGCGGGTCTGGCACGACGGCGACCGGGTGGGCATCCCGCCGGGTGCGATCGAGGCGCTCGACGCGCCGTGGCCGGATGCAGGCGCCCTCGAGGCGCCCTCCGCCGAGGGTGTGACGCGAGCCGACGGCGAGGGGCTCGCCCTGCGCTACGACCGGACGCGGGGCGGCGTGCTGCGGGCGATCGACGACGCCGGACGGACGGTTGTCGAAACGGCCGCCGGCGGCCTCGAGGCGGATCCCGGTGCGGCCCGCGCGCAGATCCTGCTCGCGCCCGGCGCCGAGGTGTACGGCCTGGGCGCCAAGACCGGCCCGCTCGGCCGGCGCGGCCGACGCTTCCGGTTCTGGAACCGCGACGTCTACCCGCACAACCCCGACACCGACCCGCTCTACACCTCCCTGCCGGTCGCCCTGATCGTGGGCCCGGACGGCAGCGCGACCGGCATGGCCGCCTTGTGGGGCGGCGAGGTGATCTGGGACGTCGGCCACGATCGCGCCGACCGGATGGGCATCGCCTCGGTCGCCGGCGGACTGGAGCTGCTCTTCGTCGCCGGGCCGCGACCGGCCGACGTGATGCGCCGCCTGGCCCAGGTCCTGGGCCGGCCCTTCCTGCCGCCGCTGTGGGCGCTGGGCTACCAGCAAAGCCACTGGGGCTACGGCGACGCGGCCGGGTTCACGGCCGTGGCGGCCGAGTTTCGCGCCCGGGCGATGCCGCTCGACGCCCTCTACATGGACCTCGACTACATGCAGGAGCGTCGGCCGCTCGTCTTCGACCCCGAGCGCTTTCCCGACCCCAAGGCGTTCGTCGACGGCCTGCACGCCCTGGACGTCAAGGTGGTGCCGATCTCGAACGCCGGCGTGCCCGTGGACGACCCGCGCTTCGCCGAGGCCCGCGAAGGCGGCGCCCTCGTCCAGGACGCCGACGGGCAGATCGCGACCGGCCCGCTGTGGGGCGGCCTGACGGCCATCACCGATTTTCTCCGACCGGCCGCGGCCGCGCTCTGGGACCGGTTCAGCCAGCCGCTTCTCGACACCGGCGTCGACGGCATCTGGAACGACATGAACGAGCCCAGCTTCATCATTCCGGACGGGGAGGACCCGCGCGGCCCGCGTACCCTGCCCGCGGCCAGCGAGCACGTCGACGCGAGCGGGCAGAGCTGGCGCCACGACCAGGTGCACAGCGTATTCGCCCTGTTCATGAACCGGGCCACGACCGCGAGCCTGCGGGCGCACCGCCCCGGCCGGCGGCCGTTCATCCTGTCGCGCGCGGGGTTTCCCGGCGTGGGCCGGTACGCCGCGATCTGGACCGGCGACAACGCCAGCTGGTGGGACCACCTGCGGATCAGCCTGCCGATGACCGCATCCCTGGGCGTGTCCGGCGTCCCCCTCGGCGGCGTCGACATCGGCGGCTTCAACGACGAGGTGACGCCCGAGCTGTTCGCCCGCTGGATCGAGGCCGGGAGCCTGATGCCGCTGTGCCGCAACCACTCGAGCATCGTCTCGTCCCGCCAGGAGCCGTACGCCTTCGGCCCCGAGGTCGAGGCGATCGGGCAGCGCCACCTGCGTAACCGCTACGCGCTCCTGCCCACGCTGTACGCGCTGGCCTACGCCGCCCACCGCGACGGCGCGCCGATCTGGCGCCCGCTGGCCTATGACTTTCCGGCCGACGCGCAGGCCAGGCACGTCGAGGACGAGGTCATGGTCGGCCCCGACCTCCTCATGGCTCCCGTCGTCGACCCGGGCGCGCGCTCGCGCCGCGTCTACCTGCCGGCCGGCACCTGGTACCGGATCGACGCCGGGCGGCAGGCGCGCCTGGCCGGCGGCGGCGACCACCTGGCCCAGGCGCCGCTCGAGACGATGCCGCTGTTTGCCCGCGGCGGCGCCGTCGTGGCGTTCGACCCCGACCCGGCCGACCGCGCCCGGCCGCCGCGGCGCATCGAGTTGCACCTGTTCCCCGATGGCGAGGGCGGGATCACCCTGTTCGAGGACGACGGCGACAGCGACGCCCACGAACGCGGCGACATGCGCTGCACGCGCGTCTTCTGGCGCGAGGCGGAAGGCAGCGGGCACCTCCTCATCGAGCGGGTGGGCGGGCGCGCCGGAGCCGCCCTCTACCTGCGGATGCCGGCCGACGTCGAGATCGTCACCGCCCGGGCCGACGGGGAAGCGCTCGACCCGGTCGCCCCCCTGCCGGAGGGAGACCGGGTCGAGATCCGGCTGGTGCTGCGCGAGCGGCGCTAGCGTCCCTACCCGACCACCTGGGCCGCAACCCAGACCGTGGTGTCGGCCGAGCGGCCGCCCGCCGTCCAGGAAAGCCGCAGGGGTAGCAGGGCGTGCCCGCCCGTGGCGGTCCCCCGCGCCGTGACAAGGACGTCCGCGGCGTTGCCGTGACCGATGGCCAAGGGGACGGGCGCGGCCTGGACGCTGGCGCCGGCCCCCGCGGCGCCGGCGGGCAGGGTCAGCGCGAGGCGCGCGCCCGGACCCAGCGATGCGGGCGGCTCGAGCTGCACGAGCGCACCCACCGTCGATCCCCGCGGCACCGCCACGTCGACGGCGCTGCCGGACGGCACGGGCACCGCCGCCTGGTCGGCCGGGCCGACCAGCGACACCTGGACGCTGGCCGCCGGCGCGCCCGGCGACGCCCCGCCGCGGCGCAGCGTGGCGGTGCCGGGGCGCAGGACGACAAAGACGCTTGCCGTCGTCTTGGATCCCGGACCGGCCAGGCCGCCGCCGAGCGACACCCGGCCGGTGCCCAGGCCGCCGGCCAGGGACACGGCGGCCGGCACCGGCCAGGCGAGCGGCGTAGCGCCGTGGCCGGCCGCGTGGCCACGCACGGCGCCGACGACGCCGAGGTTCAGGTGGCCGCCGGCCAGGCTCGGCGGGGCCAGCACGACCACCGACGCCAGACCGACCGACGCCGGCAGCCCCGGCAGGGTGAGGGCGACGCCGAGGGTGGGCGTGGCGCAGGGCACGTTGCGGACGATCCGGATGGTCAGGTCCTTCGTCCCCCAGGCGCCGACGCGGACGCTTGCCGCCACCCGCCGGGTCATGCCGGTGCGCGTGGTCACGGTGTGGGCGGCCGAGGCGAGAACCATGCGCTCGGCCGTCACCCAGCGCGACGCCTGGTAGTACGGATCGCGCGGCATCGTGTCGGGCTGGGCCTTGCACGCCTGGGCCGCGGTCGTGGCGTGCGCCCAGCGGTACTGCCAGCGGACGGTCTCCCACGGCCTCAGCGGCATGCCAAGCCCGATGCTGAACACATCGCGCCGGTAGTAGCCGGGTCCGGCCACGGTGACCACCCGGCAGGCGTACTCCTTGTGCAACAGGGTCGAGTAGCCGCAGTCGGGCTCGACCCTCACCGTCGTCGTCCGCCCGGCCGCACCCGCGGCCGGCGCCGCTGCCCCGAGCGCAATGAGCCATGCCGCGCCCGCACCGAGCGCGACACGGAGCCAGGGCCTTCCCCGCATCGCCACGACGTCACCTCCAGGTCGCGGCCGTCCGGCCGCCACCGCGAATGTACCGCGCGAATGTGGTAGGCCTGTGGCACATCGTTCCATGGTTTCCAGAAACCGTCCATGGGGGGCGGCCGGAAGCGGGCGGGCGTGGCGCAGGCAGACGCCGTGCCGGCGCCGTCGGAGGACGGACGCCGGCACGGCGCGCAGGACGGTCGGGGCAGGCTACATCTTGGCCGCGCTGAGGACCATGGACAGGTGCAGCCCGACGGCGCCGGACGGGATCGGTCCGGACCGGACCATCGCCTTGCCGTTCCACCAGTACGTCACCTTGACCGGCGGCAGCGACGGGCAGCACATGGCGTCGCTCTTCTTGTACACGGCGAACTTGATCACGATCCGGTTCAGACCGCCGCGCACGATGCCGAGCTGGGCCGCCTCGGGTCCGAGGCCGGGCAGCTTCGACAGGGTCTCGGCGCCGACAAACGTCGTGTCGTGCCAGAACAGCACGTACTGCCCGTAGCCGTCGGCGGTCGGCCAGCGCACCACCGGCACGGCCGTGATCCAGCCGCCGTGGCCGTCGCGCACGACCACGATCTTTCCCGCGAGGCCGAGGTGCTCGCAGTGCGAGGTGCAGTGGGCCGACGCGCCCGGAGCGATCTCGTTGGCCCGGGCCAGGACCTTGAGGATCGCCGTGTGGCTGGGCGCCACGTAGGACGCGGCGCCGGCGATGGGCGCAATGCCGGCCGCGAGGGCCAGGGACGCCGCGACGGCGGCGAGTTTGCGCACCCAGGTGTTCATGTCGAATCCCTCTTCTCTGTGCGTGGACCTTGGCCAGGACGTTCGGCCGGCGGCCTGCGTGCCCCTCCCACACCACCGGGGTGGGCCAAGTTGCCTACACGCCCTGCAGGGCACTCGCAAGATCGGCGACAAGGTCGTCGGTCTCCTCGATCCCGACCGAGTACCGGATGAGCGCCTCCGGAATGCCAAGACGCGCCCGCTCGGCCTCCGACAGCTCGACGTGGCTGGTCGTGCGCGGCGGTCCCGCGATCGTCTCGACCGCGCCGAGGTTGGCCGCCCGGTGGGCCAGACGAAGGCGCGGCAGAAGTCGGCGGACCGCCTCGAACCCGCCCCGCGGCGCGAAGCTGAGCACGCCGCCGAAGCCGCGCATCTGGGCACGCGCGACGGCGTGGCCCGGATGGCTCGCAAGGCCGGGGTAGAAGACCCGCTCGACCTTTTCGTGGGCGGCGAGGAACCGGGCAACGGCGAGCGCGCTCGCGCTTTGCTGCCGAACGCGCAGGGCGAGCGTCTTCATCCCCCGCAAAAGCAGGTAGGCGGCCATCGGGTCGAGCGTCGCGCCATGGATCTCGCGGTAGTGGTAGACGGTCGCGACGAGGTCCGCCCGGCCCACGAGCACACCGCCCAGGACGTCGGCGTGGCCGCCGAGGAACTTGGTCGCGCTGTGCACGACAAGGTCGGCGCCGAGCGCGAGCGGCCGCTGGTTCATCGGCGTCGCGAACGTGTTGTCCACGACGACGACGGCGCCGGCTTCGTGCGCCGCGGCGGCCAGGCGGGCGATGTCGGTCACCTTGAGCGTCGGGTTGGTCGGCGTCTCGAGGTAGACCACGCGCGCGCCGCGCCGGATCTGCGCCTCGAGCGCATCGTGGTCGTCGGCGTCGAACAGCGCGCACTCGATGTTCCACCGCGGCAGGAACTCGAGGAACAGCTTGCTTGTGCCGCCGTACGCGTCGGTCGTGGAGACCACACGGTCGCCCGGACGCAGGAGGGCCATGAGCGTGCCGCTGATCGCGGCCATGCCGGTCGAAAACGCCGTGGCCGCCTCGCCGCCCTCGAGGGCGCGGATCTTCGCCTCGAACGCCGCCACCGTCGGATTGGTATTGCGGCTGTAGATGTGGCCCGGACGCTCGCCCAGGGCGACCGCCTGCCATTCGTCCACGTCCCCGTAGCCGTACGCGGCCGACAGGACCACCGGCACCTGGGTCGGCTCGCCCGACCTCGCCGCCGGCTCGCCCGCCCACACCGACCGCGTGCTGTCACCGGCCGACCCCAGCGCCTCGTCGTGCGTCATCGTCGTCCTCCCGTCCGCGCTCGCGTGGCGCTGCTCGACCGCGTCACGTGCGCTGCCAACCATGCTACCGCGAACTGCGCCGGCGCGGCCGTTTCGCGCGGGCGCCCGGGCGCGTTGGCCAAAACATCCGTTTGCCCTACGATGGAGACGGCCCAAGATGGGAGGAGGGATGCCGATGCCCGAGACGCTGGCGCACTCGACCTACCGCCGCGACGACTGGTCGCTCGGCCTGGGGCGGAGCGACCGCGGCCTGTGCATGCTCTCCCTGCACGACGACGGCGGCACGGAGCTCGCCCGGCATGCGAGGCGGTTTGTTCCCGGGGCACGCATCGTCGACGACCCCATGGCGCTCAGACCCGTCGCCGACCAACTCGACGCGTACTTCGCCGGCGAGCTGCGGACGTTCGATCTTCCCCTCGATCTATGGGGTACACCGTTCCAGGTCGCCGTGTGGCGGGCACTGGCCGACATCCCCTACGGGGATGTCCGGACCTACGCGCAGCTCGCCCGCGCGATCGACCGGCCCCGGGCGTTCCGGGCGGTGGGGCAGGCCCTGCACGTCAACCCGGTCGCCATCGTCGTCCCCTGCCACCGGGTGACGGCAAGCGCAGGCATCGGCGGTTACGGCGGCGGACTACCGACCAAGCGGCGGCTCCTGGCGCTCGAGGGCGCGCCGGCCTTCGCCTGACCGGACGCCGGGTCCGGCCCCGCGCCGCCCGCACCGTCTCCCGAACGCGCGCGGCCCACCGCGAGGGGTCGCGACAGGCGGCGCCGAACGCTGCGGGAGGCCCGGCGCGCGCGCCGGACGCGAACATGCGAGAGCGGGTGCGATGCCATGTCCGACGCAACCTGGGACCCCGGCGCGGAACTCCTCGCCACCGTGCGCGAGCGCTTCGCCCACGCTGCCGAGCGGCTGGAACGGACCCTCGGCGCCCTCACCGACGACGAGGTGGGCATGCGGCCCAACCGGGCCTCGAACAGCATCGGCAACCTCGTGACGCACCTGTGCGGCCACCTGCGGGCGGGCTACCTCGGCGAGGCCGGGCAGCGCGACCGCGCCGCCGAGTTCCTCGCCGAAGGCCCGTTCCGGGCAGCCGGCCTGACCGCGCTGGTGCAGCGGACGTTCGCCGCCATGGACGCCCACCTCGCCCACCTGGCCACGCTCGACCTGTCCCGCCAGGATGTCCTGGCCGGCGTCGGCGAGGGCCCGGAGGGCTCGCTCGTGCGCTCGCTCATCTACTCCCTGGCGCACACGACCGAGCACGTCGGCCAGGTGATCCTGCTCGCCAAGGCGCAGCGGCCCGACGGCATGGAGCCGCTGTGGGGCCGGCCGGTGCGCCTGCCCGGCGGGCCGGCGGACGGCCGCTAGCCCGCGTCGGCGAGAAGCGTGCCGGCCAGCGGGCGCAGGCTGTCGATGATGCGCTGGATGTGGACATCCCGGTCGATCTGGAGCTCGTCGATGCCCTCCTGGACGTCCTCCCGGCTCACGCCCCTGGCGAACGCCTTGTCCTTGAGCTTCTTCACCACCGAGCGCGTTTCCAGGCCCTCGAAGCCGTCCGGGCGGACCCGCGCCATGGCCACGACGAAGCCGGTCAGCTCGTCGCAGGCGTTCAGGCAGCGCGCCAACAGCGTCTCGCGCGTCTTGCCGAGGTGGTTTCCGTGGCACAGGATCGCCTGCACCATCTCCGGCGGGTAGCCCTGGGCCTCCAGGATCGCCGTGCCGCTGGCGGGGTGCCGGTCGGGCCAGCGCTCGTAGTCGAAGTCGTGGAGCAGGCCGGTCAGTCCCCACAGGTCGGTGTCCTCCCCGTAGGCGTCGGCGTAGCCGCGCATCACCGCCTCGACGGCAAGGCCGTGGTTACGTAGGCGCTCGCTCGTCGTGTACTCGCACAGAAGCGCCCAGGCCCGCTCCCGGTCCAGGTCCGCCATCCGGCCCCGCCCTCCTCGCGTGCTCAATCCTCGATGTAGATCATCTTGCGCGTCATGCCGCCGTCGACGACGAGATGGGCGCCGGTGACAAAACCGCTCCCCTCGTCGGCCAGGAAGGCGACCGCCCCGGCCACGTCCTCGGGCAGGCCCACCCGCCCCGCCGGGTGCTGCGCGTGATCCTCCGGCCGCAGCGCCGGATCGCGCCGCCGGGAGGCCTTCTGCCAGGCCTCGGTCGCGATCCAGCCCGGCGACACCGCGTTCACCCGCACGGCAGGGCCGAGGCTGACGGCCATCGCGTGGGTGAGGGCGACGAGGCCGCCCTTCGACGCGGCATACGCCTCCGTGTCCGGCTCCGACATGATGGCGCGGGTCGAGGCGATGTTCACCACGCTGGCGCCGCCTGCCTGCCGCAGCCACGGCAGGCAGGCGGCGGTGACCGCGTACGGCGCGCGCAGATTCACGGCGAGCACGCGGTCGAAGGCAGCCAGATCCGGCGCCGAGAGGGTGCCGGCGCGGGTGCCGACGCCGGCGTTGTTTACCAGGCAGTGGAGCCTGTCCGTCCATGGCTCCAGGAAGCGCGCCAGCCGCTCGCCGGCGTCGGCGGCCGCCACGTCGAGGGTGAGGCGGGCGACGTCGGGGGGCAGCTCGGCCAGGGCCTGCGCGTCGATGTCGAGCGCCGCCACCGTCCATCCCAGCGCGCGAAGGTGCAGGACCACCGCCCGGCCGATGCCCTGGCCGCCGCCGGTGACCAGCGCGAAGCGGGCATCGCCATCGGACCTTGCCACCCCGTCGCCTCCCCACGCACCGCACTCCCGGACGCGCCGCGCTGTCGCCACCCGCAAATGGTTCGGGACAGGAGGGCTGCGTCCCCTGTCCCGCGTCCCTCGTCCCTCGTCCCTCGCTCCAGCCGCCCGGCCACGCAAGGATCCGGGGCGCACGCCCGCGACGCCCTCCCGCGATAGCCGGCGCGCGGCTCGCGCCCACCGTCACGGCCTGTAGACTGTCCGGGGGTGGCCGGATGGCGCGCTTTCTGGTCCCGATGACCGTGCACCTGTTCTTCCGGCAAGGCAGCGAGGTGCTGCTGCTGCGCCGGTTCCGTACGGGCTACGAGGACGGCAGCTACAGCGTCCCCGCCGGACACCTCGACGGCGGGGAGACCGTCCTCGAGGCCGGGGCGCGCGAGGCGCGCGAGGAGTGCGCCGTCGAGGTGCGCGACCTGCGCGTGGCCGGGGTCATGCACCGCCGGGCGCCCGACCGCGAGCAGGTCGACTTCTTCGTGGAGGTCCCCCGCTGGGACGGGGACATCCGAAACGCCGAGCCCGACAGGTGCGACGACCTGCGCTTCTTCCCGGTCGACCGTCTGCCCGCCAACGTCGTCCCGTACGTCCGAAGGGCGCTTTCGTGCCAGGACCCCCAGCCTTGGTTCGTGTCCTACGGCTGGTCCGACCGTGCAGTGCCGCCCGGGTAGGAGGCCGGCGCGGGCCGGGGCGGCCGTTGCGCAGGCCGGTGGGTGACGGGCCGTGACGAGATGCACGCACCCGACGCCGTTCAGTCCTGCGTCGGGCGCTCCTGGTCGAGGTGCTGCCGCAACGCGTCCAGGCGCTCGGTCCAGTAGCGGTCGAAGACCGTGAGCCAGCGCGACAGTTGCAAAAGCGGGTCCGGCGTGAGGGTGTAGCGCATCTCGCGTCCGACCCTGCGGGGGCTCACCAGGCCGGCGACGAGGAGAAGCTGCAGGTGCTTCTTTACGACCGTGCGGCCCATCGGCATGCGCTGCGTGAGGGCGGCGATGGACATGCCGCCGTCGGCCGCGGCGAGGGCCTCCAGGAGGTTGCGACGGGTCGGATCGCCGACCGCCTGAAACACGTCTTGCCGCACTCCCCGGGCGGCCGCCATGTCAGCGGACGGCGGCGGGAAGGGCCTCGCCGACGATCTTGTCCCAGCCGCCGTCCATGATCTCCCGAACCATGGCATGGGGGTGGCCGAACCCGGTGCGCTTGTCGGGGTCCCAGCCGGCATGCACGAGGGTGAACTCGGTCTTGCCGCCGACCTCCCGGAGCTCGAACGACAGGTGCCAGTCCGAACGCCAGTCGAACCCGACCCGATGCGGCGGGTCGACCTCCGTGACCGTGCACGGGGAGTCGCCGAAGTCCCCGGCGTGAAGGATGAATCGATGGCCCACCACGGTCTCGAAGGTGCTCGGCATCCACCAGGAGGCGATCCCCTCCGCCGGGGCGATCGCCGGCCACACCCGTTCGATCGGCGCGTCCAGGAGCACGGTCTTACGGATCGCGACGCGCATCTGGGGATCCGGCACTCCGTCAGCCCCCCCTGGGATGTTCCGTCTCCGGCCGCAGCCGCGGCCGGCGCCCGGGGCGACCCGCCCGGTGCGGGCTAGCCGCGTGTCGTCGCCTTTGCCCCGAGGATCCGGGGCAGACGCTCCATGATCACGCGTTCCCAATGCCGCTCCAGCGCGGCGTGCGACACGCCCTGGGGGTCCCCCTCGCGCGCGGTCTTGCGCGCCCCCCACCCGGAGTGGGTCAGGCGGATCTCCGTGATCGTGTTGAACCGCTTGATGCGCCAGGTCACGTGCCACTCCGGCGCCCAGTCGAACGCCACGCTGCCCAGCCGCGGGTCCGGCGCGCGCATCTCGGTCAACGTGCCATGGACCGCGCCAAGGCCGTCCGGCCGTGCGACGAACGAGGTGCTACGTCAACACCGTCACCGCGGATGGCCCGCGACGGCCGCCGGCGGGCACACCGCTCGCAACGCGGCGGGGCCGCACGCCCGGCCTGACGGCCGGGGGGCGGCCCCGCAACGGTGCGCCTGGGTCAGGCGTCGACCTCTTTGAGGGCGCCGATCAGCCCCGACAGGGAGGCCTTGGCGTCGCCGAAGAGCATCCGGCAGTTGTCCCGCAGGTACAGTTCGTTGTCGATGCCGGCGAAGCCCGGCGCCATCGAGCGCTTCAGGACGACCACCATCTTGGCCTCGTCGACGTTCAGGATGGGCATGCCGTAGATCGGCGAGCCGGTGTTGGTCCGCGCCGCCGGGTTGGTCACGTCGTTGGCGCCGACGACCAGCGCGACGTCCGTGCGGGGGAACTCGGGGTTGATCCGCTCCATCTCGTACAGGCGGTCGTACGGGACGTCCGCCTCGGCCAGGAGGACGTTCATGTGCCCGGGCATCCGGCCGGCAACCGGGTGGATGCCGAACTTCACCTCGACGCCCCGCGCCAGGAGCGCCGCCATGAGGTCCTTGGCCTCCTGTTGGGCGCGCGCCGCCGCGAGGCCGTACCCCGGCACGATCACGACCTGCTGGGCGTAGGCCATGAGCATGGCCACGTCGTCGGCGGTGGTCGGCCGCACCGTCCCCTCGGCCGCGCCCGCCGCGCCCGCCCTGGCGCTGCCCACGGCAGCGAACAGCACGTTGCCGATCGAGCGGTTCATCGCCCGGCTCATCTGCACGGTGAGGATCGTGCCCGACGCGCCGACCAGGGCGCCGGCGACGATGAGGACGTCGTTGTGGAGGACGAAGCCCGTGGCGGCGGCGGCAAGGCCGGTCATGGCGTTCAGGAGGGAGATGATCACGGGCATGTCGGCGCCGCCCACGGGCAGCACCACGCCCAGACCCAGGGCCGCCGCGCCGACGCCCAGGAACGCGAGCAGGGGCTCGCGGCCGCCGGCCGCGAGCGACCAGACCGCGTCCGCGACGAGAGCCGCCGCGAGGAGGGCGTTCACGGCGCGCTGCAGGGGGAAGACCACCGGGCGACCGGTCATGAGCTCCTGCAGCTTGAGGAAGGCGAGGATGCTGCCGGCCAGGCTGACGCCGCCGATCATCACCGTGAGCAGTCCGGTCACGCTGCCGGCGAAACCGAGCGGCCGGCCCACGACGAGCGCGTGCCACAACTCGCCGAAGGCGATCACCGCCGCCGCGCCGCCGCCCATGCCGTTGAACAGCGCGACCATCTGGGGCATGGCGGTCATCCGCACCCGGCGCGCCGCCGCGGCGCCCACGACGGCCCCGACGACCAGAGCCGGGACGATCACGGCGAGGTGGTGCACCGGCGCCTGGTAGGCGGTCGTGACGAGGGCGAGAAGCATGCCCGCCGCGGCCGTCAGGTTGCCGGCGCGGGCGGTGCTGGGCTGTCGCAGCTGCATGATGCCGAAGATGAACAGGACGGCCGCGGCCAGATAGGCGAGGTGCTCGACGCTAGCCACCGGACGACCTCCGCTCCTGGCCCGGCGAGCGGCGGAACATTTCGAGCATGCGGTCGGTGACGACGAATCCGCCGACCACGTTCATCGTCGCCAGCAGGACCGCGACGCCGCCGAGAACGGTCTCGGCCGTGCCCTGGGCGGTCGTGGCCAGGACCAGCGCGCCGACCAGGATCACGCCGTGGATCGCGTTCGTCGCGGACATGAGGGGCGTGTGCAGCACCGACGGGATCTTCGAGATCAGCGAGAAGCCGACGAACACCGCGAGGACGAAGACATCGATCTCCTGGAGCAGGCCGGTCTGCATGCTACTGCGCCCCTTCCAGGCGTTTGCGGGTCGCCTCGTGCACGACCTCGCCGCCATAGGTGATGCACGCGCCGCGCACGATCGGATCGTCGGGCAGCGCCGGTGGCGGCTGGGGCGTGGGCAGGGCCAGCCCCGCCGCGGTCAGGTTCCGGACGAAGGCGGCGAGGGCGCGGCTGAACAGGAAGCTGGCCTGGCCGGGCATCGCGGAGGCGAGGTCGGTCGGCCCATGCACCAGCACGCCGGCGTGCGCGACCGTCTCGCCCGCGCGGGTGACGGCGCAGTTGCCGCCCGCCTCGGCGGCCAGGTCGACGATCACCGAGCCCGGCCGCATCGCCGCCACCATGGCCTCGTCGATGAGGAGCGGCGCGCGCGCCCCCGGCACGAGGGCGGTGGTGATGACGAGATCTGCCTTCGCCACCGGCTCGGCCAGGAGTTCGCGCTCGCGCGCCTCCTCGTCGGCCGCCATCTGGCGCGCGTACCCCCCCTCCCCCTCGCCGCTCTGGGCCAGCGGCGGCAGGCCCACGAACGACGCACCCAGGCTTTCGACCTGGTCGCGCGCGGCCGGCCGGGCGTCGAACGCCTGCACCACCGCCCCCAGCCGGCGGCTGGTGGCGATCGCCTGCAGACCGGCGACGCCCGCGCCGAGGATGAGCACGCGCGCCGGCGTCACGGTGCCGGTGGCGGTCATGAGCATCGGGAAGAAGCGGCGCGTCAGCGTCGCTCCCTCGAGCACGGCCCGATAGCCCGTCACCGTGCTCATCGCAGACAGCACATCCATCGACTGGGCGCGGGTGATCCGCGGCACCTGGTCGAGGCTGAAGGCGGTCACGCCGCGTCGCGCGAGGTCCGCCGCGGCGGCCGGGTCGGCGAGCGGCGCCAGGAGGGCGACGAGGGCCGCGCCGGGGCGCAGGTGCTCGCGCTCGTCGAGGCCGGAGGCGGCAAACGGCGCGCGCACCTTGACCACCACGTCGGCGCCCAGGGCGTCGGCCGCCGATCCGATCTGCGCCCCCGCCTCGACGTACTGCCGGTCGGGATAGCCGGCGGCGTCGCCCGCGCCGGCCTCCACCACCACCGCATCGCCCGCCTCGGTGGCTGCGCGCACCGCGTCCGGCGCGAGCGCCACCCGGCGCTCCCCCGGGCGACGCTCCCGCACGACTCCCCAGCGCAAGGTCTTCCCTCCCCGACGGCGTACGGGACCGGACCGGAATCGGATCGATGTCTGAGCAGTGTACGATACGCGCGCGGCCGCTCCTAGAGGGCGGCCGCCAAAAGCCGTTCGCCGGGCCCGGCCGACCCGGGCGGCGTCGCGCCTACGCGGTCACGGTGTCCTCCGGGGAGGGCTGGCCAAGCGCCGCCTCCCGGTCGATGGCGAGCCAGCGCCAGCGGTCCCCCTCGAAGGCGAACGAGACGATGCTCGCGTTCGGGATCGACAGCTGCGCCCCCACCCACGGCAACGCGCCGACCAAGAGGTAGAAGGCGAGGATCGGGTCGTGGTGGCTGAACGCCACGATCCTGCCGTCGCCGAGGTCCCTGACGTGGCGCTCGAGGGCGGCCGCCACGCGGACCGCCGCCTCGGACAGCCGTTCGCCGCCGGGTGGGGGAGCGGCCTCCTGGTCGACGTGCCAGGCGATGTAGGCCGGGTCTTCGCGCATGGGCGGCACCAGGCGGCCCTCCCACGCCCCGAACCCGAGTTCGCGCAGGTCGTCGACGACCTCGGCCTCGAGGCCGGTCCGCGCGACGAGCGCGGCCGCCGTCTCGCGCGTGCGCGCGAGCGGACTGGTCAGGATCCTCGCGACCGGGCCGGATGCGTCCAAGAGCCCCGCGGCCCGCGCCGCCTGCCGCCGCCCCATGTCGGTCAGGCCGGGACCGGGCGGGACGGCGACCAGGCGCCGCTCCACGTTGGACAGGGACTGCCCGTGACGGACCAGATCGACACGTACGCGCGCCATGACACGGTCGCCTCCGTTCGCCTGCACCCGGTAACCCCTCCGATTGTGCCATCGGCGGGTCCCCGCGGCGAACCCAGGGATTGGGATCGCCCCGTCGAAGCGACGGACGGACGACAATCGTGCTTGCGGCGAGGGGGCATGGCAGTGGCGCACGGGCGGGAGGACGCGGTCCGGTCGCGTGACGGGAGGCGCGAGGGCCGACGACGCGGCGGGCGTGGCGTGGGGCGGTGGTTCGGGGCGAAGGTGGTCGGCACGGGCGGCGGCGGGGCACACGCCCTCGCGCGCGGGCCTGGGCCGAGCCGCCGGGCGGCGGCGGCGCGGGCGTACCTGACGCGCCTCACCGCCGCTGCCGCTGCCATGGCGCTTCTTCTCCTCCCCGCCGGCCGCCCGGCCGGCGCCGCGCCCGCCCCGTCGTGGACCACCTACCACGGCTCGATGCTGCGCTACGGCACCCTCGCCGAGCCGCCCGTGCGCGGGCTCGCGCCCGGGTGGAGCAGCCCGGTCCTGGACGGGGCGGTGTACGCCCAGCCGATCTGGCGGGGAAACACGGCCTACGTCGCGACCGAGAACGACAGCGTGTACGCCCTGTCGCTGCGCACAGGCCGGATCGAGTGGCGCCGCCACCTGGGCACGCCCGTCCCCCTCACCGACCTGCCCTGCGGCGACATCGACCCGCTGGGCATCACCGGCACGCCGGTGCTGGCCCGAGGTCGCCTGTACGTGGTCGCCGAGCTGATGCCGGGCGTGCACCGGCTGTTCGCCCTGAGCCCGTCGACCGGCGCCGTCGAGGGAAGCTGGAGCGCCGACCCGCCCGGGTCGCACCCGGTCGACCAGCAGCAGCGCGGCGCCCTCGCCTACGAGAACGGTACCGTGTACATCCCCCTCGGCGGTCTCGCCGGCGACTGCGCCGCCTACGTCGGCCGGGTCGTCGCCATCCGCCCCGGCCGGCCGATGCGCGCGTACGCCGTGCCCACGGCCCGCGAGGGCGCGATCTGGGCGCCCGCCGGGATCACCATCGCGCCGGACGGCAACCTCTTCGTGGCGACCGGCAACAGCGCCTCGACCACCACCTACGACTACGGCGACAGCGTCATCGAGCTGACGCCGGCCCTGCACGTCGTCGGCCACTGGGGCCCGACCGACTTCGCCATGCTCAACCGCGACGACCTCGACCTGGGCTCGACGGCGCCGATGGTGCTGCCGGGCGGTCGGGTGTTCGCGATCGGCAAGTGGGGCGAGGGGATCCTGTTGCGCCAGAGCCATCTGGGCGGGCTCGGCCGGCCCCTGTACGAGGCGCCGGTCTGCCAGGCCGCGTTCGGCGGCGACGCCTACGGCGCCGGCCTCCTCTACGTGCCGTGCGAGAACGGGCTGTTCGCCCTGCGGCTGGCGGGCAGCCGGTTCTCCGTCGCCTGGCACTCCGCCGCCTGGTTCGCCGGCCCGCCGGTGGTCGGCGGCGGCGCGGTGTTCACCGTCGACATCGGCGACAGCCGCCTCGAGGTCCTCGACGCCCGGACGGGAGCACCGATCGCGGCGGCTCCGCTCGCGGGCACGGTGCACTTCGACGGTGCCACGCTCGCCCCCGGTCGGGTGCTGGTCTCCGCCGGGCACCGGGTGGTCGCGTTCACCTTGCGCCGGTAGACCTTGCCCGACGGTCCGTTCGCACGCGGACCGGGGTCGTCCCGAGCGGTAAGATCAGGGCGAGGAGGGGTGCTCCATGATGCGGACGATCCTGGTGCCCCTGGACGGAAGCCCGCTCAGCGAGTCGGTGTTCGAGGCCCTTTCCCGGCTGGAATTGCCCGGGTCGCCCAGGCTCGAGCTTCTGCGCGTGCTCGGCGCCACGGTGGCGACGACGTTCGCGGGCCCGGGCATGGTCATGCCGCCGCCCCAGGTTCCCGACGAGGTGTACGAGCAGGAGCGGCGGGCGGCGACGAGCTACCTCGACGCGCTGCGCCGGCGCCTCCAGGGCGAGGGCTGGACGGTCGACATCCACCTGTTCGAGGGGCCGCCCGCGGCGGCGATCCTCGAGGCGCAAAAGAAGTACGGCGCCGACATGATCGCGATGACCACCCACGGCCGCACCGGCCTCGGGCGGCTCGTGCTGGGCAGCGTCGCCCAGGAGGTCGTGCACCAGTCCACGGTCCCCGTGTTTCTCGTCCGCCCCGCCGAAGGGGCGTGACCTAGACCCCGGCGTCCCCGGCGCGGGCCGCGCCCGCCACGAGGTCGTCGACCAGGACGACGTCGAGGCGGCGCGGCCCGTGCACGCCCTCGACCCGGTCGAGCTCGATGTCCGACGTGGCCGACGGGCCCGAGATGAAGGTGAGCGCAGCCGCACCCGACCGCATGCGCGCGCCGAGGGCGCCGATCGCCTCCGGTACGGTCTCGACCACCTGGCTTGCCCGCACCACGCACACCAGGTGGTCGGGAACCAGGCTCAGCGCCCGCCGGCCCTGCCCGGCGCCGCCGTCGAGGACGATCGTGCCGGTGTCGGCGATCGCGAGCGCGCAGCCGGTCACGGCCCCGGCGCACGCGGCGAGCTCGCGCGGCGTCGACGCATCGTCGACCAGCCACGCAACCGTCGGGCGGGCCGGCCGCCAGGCCGCAGGCAGGCGCTCGGGCACGACGTAGCGGCCGCCGCCCGCCTCCGCCACGCAGGCCATGACGGCGTCGCCGACGCCGTCCGGCCGGGCGTGCACGATCCGGGCCCGGTAGTCCGCGACGCGCTCGGCGAAGCGGGCCGTGCGCGCGGCCGGGTCGAGGCCCCCGGCGCGCCGGTACTCCCGGGGCAGGGCCGCGTCGGCACCGGTGCCGGGCACGTCGGCGAGGGCCGCCCGGATGCGGCCCAGGACCGCTTCGCGTGCGTCTTGCGGGGAACCGCCCGGCGCCGCGCTCACCGGCGTCCCTCCCGCCACCAGCGCCGGAACGTCGGCCGCGCCACCTTGGGCAGGGCGCGGGCGCGGGTCCAGCGTCCCAGCCCCGGCACGCGATCGACCCCGCCGACGGGCGCGGCCAGCCACTGGGCGACCTGGCCGAGCACCTGCGCCTGCTCGAACCTGTGCGGGTCGGCCATCATCCGGGCGGCAGCCCGCATCGCGAGCCGCTCCGGCGCCAGCTTGGGACCCATGGCGTCACCCTGGGCGACCTGGCGCACATGCCGGCCGCGCAGCTCGACGAGCATCTGCGGGATCGGGATGCGCACGGGGCAGACCTCGGCGCACGCCCCGCACAGGGTCGAGGCGTACGGCAGGGTGGCGGCGTTGGCGTCGTGGGGCCGCAGTTGGGGCGTGAGGATCGCCCCGATCGGGCCGGGATAGACCGACCCGTAGGCGTGTCCGCCGACACGGGCGTAGACGGGGCAGACGTTCAGGCAGGCGGCGCAGCGGATGCAGCGCAGGGCCGGCCGCCCGTCCGGGCTGGCGAGGGCATCGGTGCGGCCGTTGTCGACGAGGACGAGATGGAACGCGGTCGGTCCGTCGCCCGGCACCAAGCCGCCGAACGCCGTCGTGTACGGGTTCATCCGCTCGCCGGTGGCACTGCGGGCGAGCACCTGGAGGAACACCTCGAGGTCGTCCCAGGTGGGCAGCACCTTTTCGATGCCCATGACCGAGACGAGGGTGTCGGGCAGCGTGAGGCACATCCGGCCGTTGCCTTCGGACTCGACCACGACGATGCTTCCGGTCTCGGCCACGGCGAAGTTGGCCCCGCTCACGCCGACCGCCATGTCGAGGAAGCGCTCGCGCAGGTAGCGCCGTGCCGCCTCGGCCAGCGCCGGCGGATCCGGGGCGAGGTCCGGCTGGTTGAAGGTGCGCGCGAACAGATCGCGGATCTGGTGGCGGTTCTTGTGGATCGCCGGCACGACGATGTGCGAGGGGCTGTCGCCCGCGAGCTGGACGATAAGCTCGGCCAGATCGCTCTCGATCGCCTCGATCCCGCGCGCGGCGAGGGCCCGGTTGAGGCCGATCTCCTCGGTCGTCAGGGACTTCACCTTGAGCACACGCCGCTCGCCCGTGGCGGCGACGAGGTCCGCCACGATGCCGGCGGCCTCGGCGCCGTCCCGTGCCCAGTGCACCATGCCGCCGCGCGCCTTGACCGCCGCCTCGAGCTCGAGCAGGTAGCGGTCGAGGTGGCGCAAGGTCTCGTCCTTGATCGCCTGGGCGCTGTCACGAAGGCGCTCCCAGTCGTCGACCTCGGCTACGACGGCGGCGCGCCGGCGGCGGATCGTGCCCGTCGCCCGGGCGAGATTGGCCCGCAGCTGTGCGTCGCGCACGCCGTCCCGGGCGGCGGCGGCAAAGGTGCGCCGGGGGCGCAGCGGATCGCGTGCAGCCATCAGGCCATCCCCTCGCGCGCGGCCAGGATCTCGGCCAGGTGCATCGCCCGCACGGGCGTGCCGCTCCGGCCGAGTCCGCCGCCGATGTGCATCAGGCACGACGCGTCGGCGCTGGTCACGACCTCGGCGCCGCTCGCCCGCACGGCCGCGGTCTTGTCCGCGAGCATCGCCGCCGAGACGTCCGCGTTCTTCACCGCGAAGGTGCCGCCGAAGCCGCAGCACACGTCGGCGTCGGGCAGGTCGACCGGCCACAGGCCGTCGACATCGGCAAGCAGACGCTGGGGCCGGTCGCCCAGGCCGAGCAGGCGAAGCGAATGGCAGGTCGGGTGGTAGGCCACCCGATGGGGAAAGCGCGCCCCCACCTCCGTCACGCCCAGGTCGTCGACGAGGAACTCGGTCAGCTCGCGCACGCGCCGGGCCGCGTCCGACGCCTTGGCCTCGAGGTCGGCGTCGCCCGCCTCGCGGGCCAGGCGCGGCTACTCGTGGCGGACGAGCGCCGCACACGACGCCGACGGCGCGACGATCGGATCCTCGCCGGCAAAGGTGCGGACGAAGTGGCGGACGATCGGCAGCGCCTCGTCCCGGTAGCCGGTGTTCACGTGCATCTGGCCGCAACAGGTCTGGTCGGGCGGCACCGCGACGTCGACGCCGAGGCGCTCCAGGAGCCGGACCGTGGCGCGGCCCACGTCGGGGAAGAGCGTGTCCACGAGGCACGTGACGAACAGCATGACCCGCACGCGGCCACCTCCCGGGGGGCGATTCCGCACCGCGGCGGGTGGCCCCTGCCCGCTCTTGACCGGTCGGCCCGGCGGCGGCACGCTGGGCGCATCCTCCGACCGCGAAAGGCGGGTAGCCATGGCCCAGCCCCCGTCCGACCGCATCCGGGTGCGCCGCCACCCCGAGCGGGGTGTGTACGACCGCGACACGCTGTACGCCATCCTCGACGAGGCGCCGGTCTGCCACGTCGGCTTCGTCCACGACGGCCAGCCGATCGTGCTGCCGACGATCCACGCCCGCCTGGGCGACCGCCTGTACCTGCACGGCGCGATCGCATCCACCATGCTGCGCAGCCTGGCCGGCGGCGCGCCGGCGTGCGTCACGGTCACCTTGCTGGATGGACTCGTCCTGGCGCGTTCGGTCTACAACCACTCGATGAACTACCGTTCGGCGGTCGTGGTCGGCCCGGCCCTCGAGGTGACGCAGCGCGAGGAGAAGCTGGCCGCCCTGCGCGCCCTCGTCGACCATATCGTGCCCGGACGGTGGGGCGACGCGCGCGTGCCGTCGGAGCCGGAGCTGCGCGCGACCAAGGTGTTGGGGATGACCCTCGACGAGGCGTCGGCCAAGGTGCGCGGCGGACCTCCGTCCGACGACGCCGAGGACATGGACCTGGCGGTCTGGGCCGGCGTGGTGCCGGCCGCCATCGCCTACGGGGCGCCCGAGACGGCGCCGGAGATGCCGGGCCGCGCCGTGCCCGACTACGTACTCCGGCTGGTGGAGGGGCCGCCCGGGCCGGCCCGGTCCTAGACGCGCGAACCGCCGCCGATGGCCGCGGGCCGCTACCGCGCGCCGGCGCGCGCCTCGACATCGGGGCCGCGGGCGGCGGCGTGCGACGGCGCGAGGCACCGCGCTGGTCATGGGCGGCCCGTGCGCACGGACGAGGGCACCGATCGCCGGCGTGCAACGCTTGACCGCGCCGGCATCGACGTGGCGGTCGGGGTCGCGCTGCGCGAGCCATGCGCCCCTGCGGGCACGGTCCAGGTTCCGTGCGTGTCCGTGGGCTGCTGCCGGGCGGATGGGCGCCACCGACCGCCCCGCATCGGCGAGGCGTGAAGCGCGCCGGATTCGGGACCGGTCCGCGCGGCTGGCACGGATCGCCAGCGGTGCGGGCGAAGGGGATGGCCCCTGCCGGCCGAACCCTGCCTCGAAGAGGAGGCGGGAGATGGCACGGGGTCGCCGTGGGCACCGGACCCCTCGCCGGCCCGTGGCGGGCTGGATCGCCCTCGCCCTGGCCGCAGTGCTGGTCGTGGCGCCGTCCGCCCGCGCCCCCGCGCCGCCGGCGGCCAGCCGCGCCGCCATGGCCGCCTCGGTCGTGCGGGCGCTGGGCCTGCCGCAGGGCCGACCCGGCCCGCGGTACGCGGATGTGGCGCCCGGTGCGCCCGCCGCCGGGGCGATCGAGGCCGGCGCGAACGCCGGGCTGTGGGGCTGGCAGCCCGGCGCGCGCTTCGATCCGGCCACCGCCGCCACCTTCGGCCAGGCGCTGGCCGCGCTCGTCGCGGGGCTGGGCGACGCGGCCGTGGCCGCCGACCTCCCCCAGGGCCTGCGCCGGACCGCCCAGGCGCTCGGCCTCTGGCCGGCCCAGCCGCCGCCTCTGGACGCCCGCCTCGCGCCGCCCCTCCTGCGCTGGCTGGTCAGGCAGGCCCCCCGCGCCGACGCGGCGGCCGTTCGGCCCCTGGCCGTCCGCACGGTGCGCGCCATCGTCTGGGAGGGCGCCGGCGGGGACGTGCTCGCCGGCCAGGCGAACTGGGTGCAGGCCGTCGCGGTCGACCGCGACGGCCGCGTCGTCGACGTACCGGTGCGCGTCTCGGCGAGCGCCGGCCGGTGGAACCCCGCCACCGACACCTGGACCGCGCCCGACGCCCCGCAGCGCGTCCTCCTCACGGCCAGGGCGCCGGGCGGCGTGCGCTCGAGCCAGACCCTCAACGTCGAGACCGCGACCGCGCTCGCGATCTCCCCCGTCCGCGGCGCAGGCGGTCGGGCGGTCAGCGTCGAGGTCACCGTCCTCGGCCCGGGCGGCGCCGCGGTCGATGCGGACAGCGACCGTGCGATCACCCTCGCCCTGCACCAGGGGGGGCGGACGCGCCGGCTCACGGTCGCCGACCAGGCCGGCGTCGCCCCGTTCTCCCTGCGCGGCCTGTCCGCCGGACCGGCCGTGCTCACCGCGAGTGCGCCGGGGCTTCCGACGACGACGCGCGAGGTGCGCGTGCCCACGCCCGCGCCCCCCGAAGCCGCACCGCCGCGCGCCAGCCGGGCGTCCGCCGGCCTGTTCGCCGGCAAGGGGCTGTGGCTGCCGTACTGGGTGTGGAGCGCGTCCAGACCGGCGACCCTTGTCGCCCAGGCCCGCCGCGCGGGCGTTCGCACCGTCTACCTCGAGGTGGCCACCTCGCACGACGGCTTCTACGGACGCGGCGGGCTCGGCCGCCTGCTGGCCGTGGCCGGACCGGCCGGGATCCGGGTGGTGGCCTGGGTGTACGCGGACCTCGCCCAGCCGGTGGCCGACCTGCACAATTTGCGCGCGGTGCTTGCCTACCGGTCGCCCCAGGGGCTGCGACCGGCCGGCCTGGCTCTCGACCTCGAGGGAAGCGCCCCCCTGCCGGGCTGGGCGCTCGTCGAGGAACTGGCCGCGGCCCGCCGCGCCCTCGGCGCGGGCGGCTCGATCCTCGCGGCGGTCTACCCGCCGGGCGGGCTTGCCCCGCCCTATCGGGTGATCGCCCGGTACGCGTCGGCGATCGCGCCGATGGACTACTGGCACGGCCAGATGCGGGTCATGGGGTACGACGCCGCGTACGCCCAGGTGGCGGCATCGGTGCGCGCCATCCGCGCCCAGGCGGGGGCGGCGGCGGTCACGCCAGCGCTTCAGGTGTTCGACATCTTCACCCCGTCGCAGACCGGCGCCTACGCCCCGAGCGCGGGCGAACTGGCCGGGGCTGTTGCGGCCGCGCGCGCGGCCGGCGCCGCCGGCGTGTCGTTCTACCAGTGGGGCACCGCATCGCCGGCCGAGTGGCGCGTCGTCGACCAGCCCTGGCCGGACGGGGGGCGCGTCCGGACCGGAGGATAGGCGTCGGACCGTGGCGAAGGCCGGTCCGTGCCTGAACCACGCCTTCCCGGGAGGGATCCGGTGAACGCCCCGGCGATCGAGTGCCAGCGCCTGTCCCGCGCGTTCGGTCGCCGGTCGGCCGTCGACGACCTCACCTTTGCCGTGCCGACCGGCAGCGTGTTCGGTTTCCTCGGTCCGAACGGGGCGGGCAAGACAACCACGGTCCGCCTGCTCCTGGGCATGCTGTCGCCGACCGCGGGCTCCGTCCGCGTCCTCGGCCTCGACCCCATCGCCGACGGTGAGCGCGTGCGCGCCGGCTGCGGCGTCGTCCTCGACCAGGTCGGCCTGTACGAGCGCCTGTCCGCCCGCAAGAACCTCGAGTTCGCCGCCCGCGTCGCCCGCCTCCCCCGCACCGAGTGGCCCGGGCGCGTCGACGCCGCCCTGCGCCGCGTCGACCTGTGGGACCGCCGCGACGATCGCGTCTCCGGCTTCAGCAAGGGCATGCGCCAGAAGCTCGGCGTCGCCCGCGCCCTTCTCGCCGAGCCCCGCCTCCTCATCCTCGACGAGCCCACCTCGGGCCTGGACCCCGAGAACATCGTCATGCTCCGCGAGCTCCTCCTGTCCCTTGCCCAGGAGGGCGGGCGCACCATCTTCCTGTGCACGCACCTGCTCGCCGAGGCCCAGCGCATCTGCACCCAGGTCGCGATCCTCCAGCGCGGCCGCCTGCTCGCCGTGGGCGCGCCCGACCAGATCGGCCGGCCCGGCGCGCCGACGGTGGCGCTACGCCTGGCCCGGCTCGCACCGGACCAGGTCGCGGCCGTCGCCCTGCCCGCGGGCGCGAGCCTCGAGCCGACCGGCGCCGGCCAGTGGCGCGCCCGCCTCGCCCGGCCCGACGACATCGAGGCCGTCGTCGCCTCGCTGGTCGCCGCCGGCGCCGGCGTGCGTGCCGTCATCCCCGAGGAGGTCAGCCTCGAGGAGGCCTACCTGCAGGTCGTGGGGGGAAGCGAGCATGCCTGACCTGATGACGATGGCCTGGAAAGAGGTCAACGAGTTCCTCGGCAACCTGCGCTCGGCACGGGTGTTTCTCGTCGCCGTCCTGCTCATGGGCGTCCTGCCCTCGCTCGAGCACACGCACGTGAACGGGGCAGCCGCCGCCGGCAGCATCCTCCTCCTCGTCCGGCTCATCTACGTGATGCTCGCGGCGATGATCGCGGTCGCCCAGACCGCGCCGGACCTCGTGCTGCACGAACGGGTCGGGCGCACCCTCGACTACCTGCTCACCACCCGTCTGCCGGACAGCGCGATCTTCGGCGGCAAGGTCCTGGTCGCGGCCGCCATCGGCTACCTGGCGGTCCTGGCCTCGATCGGCGTCCAGCTCGTCGTGTCGACCCTGTTCAGCGGCGGCTGGAGCTGGCTGTTCCTCACCCTCCCCGAGGGGCGGATCATCGCGTTCGGGCTGACCGCCGCCCTGTGCGTCTACGTCGCCGTCATCGGCACCTTCGTCGCCCTGCGCGTCGGCGACCAGCGCGCCGCGTACCTGGTGACGGTGCTGTGCGTCGGTGTCCTCGCCGTGCCGTTCATCCTCGGCTGGCTGCACATCCAGCTTACGGCCGGCTGGCTCGGCCAGGCCGCGCTCGTGTTCGGCGCCTTCGACGTGGTCCTGGCCGTCGCCGGCGTTCTCGCCTTTCGCCGCGAGATGCTCGTGCTCTATCTCCAGGAGTAGGCCCGGAGGAAGGAAGGATCGACATGGGCGAGTCCCGGCGTCCGCACGCCGCCCCCGACCGCACCATCGGCGAGGGGCCCTACCCGCGTCTCGTCCTGCGCGACGCCATGCTCATCGACGGCACCGGCGCGCCGCCGCAAGGACCCGTCGACATCGTCGTGGAGAACCGGCGCATCGCCCGGATCCACCTCGTGCACAGCCCGTCGGCGCGCATGCAGGGCGCCGAGCGCCCCCAGCCCGGCCCCGGCGGACGCGAGATCGACCTGGGCGGCGCGTACGTCATGCCGGGCATGTTCGACTGCCACGGCCACATCGGCCCGCCGAACAAGACGCCGTCCGCCCAGTACACGTACAACCTGTGGCTGGCCCACGGCGTGACGAGCGTGCGAGACCCGGGCTGCTTCGGCAACGGTCTCGACTTCACGCGCTCGGAGGCCGACCGCAGCGCCGCGAACGAGATCGCCGCACCGCGGATCTGGCCCTATGTCGGCTTCGGCGAGGGGCGCGACGGGCCGTTTGTCAGCCCGGACGAGGCCCGCGCCTGGACCCAGGACGTCGCCCGCCGCGGCGCCGCCGGCGTGAAGACGTTCGGCTACCGCCCGGACATCATGCGCGCCCTGCTCGAGGAGGCGCGCGCGCTGGGCATCGGCACGGCCTGCCACCACGCCCAGCCCAACGTCGCCGGCGCGACCGCCCTCGACACGGCGCGCTGGGGCCTCACCAGCGTCGAGCACTGGTACGGCCTGCCCGAGGCGATGTTCGTCGACCGCCGCCTGCAGCGCTTCCCCGCCGACTACAACTACGAGGACGAGCAGATGCGCTTCCACCAGTCCGGCCGGCTGTGGCTGCAGGCCGCCGAGCCCGGATCGGCCCGGTGGGACGAGGTCCTCGCCGAGCTGATCGACACCGGCGTCACGCTCGACCCGACGTTCGAGGTCTACATCGGCATGCGCGACGCCGAGCGCGTGACCCGCTTCGCCTGGCACGCGGACTACACCGCACCCCAGCTGTGGGAGTTCTGGAAGCCCAGCCCGATGAGCCACGGATCGGCGTTCTACGACTGGACGACGACCATGGAGGTCGACTGGCGGCGCAACTACCAGCGCTGGATGGCGTTCGTGCGCGACTTCTACCACCGCGGCGGTCGGCTTGCCATGGGCACCGACGCGGGGTCGATCTACCAGCTGTACGGGTTCGCCAACATCGAGGAGATGGAGCTCTACCAGGAGGCCGGCCTCGACCCCCTGGAGGTGGTCAGCTGCGCCACCCTCGGATCGGCCCGGCTGCTCGGGGTCGACGACGAACTCGGCACGATCACGCCGGGCAAGCTCGCCGATCTTGTCGTGGTGGGCGAGAACCCGCTTGGAAACTTCAAGGTCCTGTACGGCAACGGCCGCCTGCGCCGCTCGGCCAACGGCACGCTCGAGCGGATGGGCGGCGTGCGGTACACGATCAAGGACGGCATCGTCTACGCCGCCGCCGAGCTCCTCGCCCGCGTCCGGGAAGAGGTCGGGGCGCAACGCGCAACGCGCGGCCAGGACGGCCTGGAGGCGCTGCCATGAGCGGCGCCCGCCGGCGGGTGGCGGGCAACAGCCCTTGGGAACCGCTCGTCGGCTACTGCCGGGCGGTGCGCCAGGGACCGCACGTGTTCGTGGCCGGCACGACCGCGACCGACGCCGAGGGACGCATCGTCGGCCCCGGCGATGCCTACGCCCAGGCGCGCCAGGCTCTGCGCAACATCGAGGCGGCCCTGGGCGAGGCCGGGGCGACGCTGGCGGACGTGGTGCGCACGCGCATGTACATCACGGACATCGCCGACGCCGGGGCGGTCGGACGGGCGCACGCCGAGGCGTTCGCCACCGTCCGGCCGGCCGCGACCATGGTGCAGGTGGCCGGCCTCATCGACCCGGCGATGCGGGTCGAGATCGAGGTCGATGCGCTCGTGGAGGACGCCCCGTCCTAGGTCCGCGCGAACGCCTCGAGGGCTTCGTACAGGGCGACGTTCGACGCCGGGCTGCCGCGGTGGCCGGCGTCGTCGATCACCGCAAGGCGCGAGCCCGGCCAGGCCCGGTGCAGATCCCAGGCCGTCTCGAGCGGACAGCTGAGGTCGTGGCGGCCATGGATGAGGACGCCCGGGATGCCGGCCAGCCGGTGGGCGCTTGCGATCAGCGCGCCCTCCTCGAGCCAGGCGGCGTGGCCGTAGATGTGGGCGCAGATGCGGACCATCGCGACCAGGTCGGCGTCCGGACGGTCGCCGAACCGCCCGGGCCGGCCGTTCGGCTCCAGCGACAGCACCGCGTCCTCCCACGCGGCCCAGGCGCTGGCGGCGGCGAGGCGCACGGCAGGATCCCGGTCGGCGACAAGGCGGGCGTACGCCGCCAGGAGTTCGCCGTCGCCGGCCGGCGCCGCGGCGTCGCGAAACGCCCGCCACGCGCCGGGGAAGAGGCGGCCCGCCCCGCGATACAGCCAGTCGATCTCGCGCCGGCGGCTCGTCGTCACGCTGGCAAGGACCAGCTCGCTCACCCGCCGGGGGTAGCGCTCGGCGTAGGCCAGGGCAAGTGTCGTCCCCCACGACCCGCCGAACAGGAGCCAGCGGTCGATGCCCAGGTGCCCGCGCAGCCGCTCCATGTCCTCGACCAGGCGGTCGGTGGTGTTCACCGTCATGTCCGTGGCCGGATCGCTCGCGTGCGGCGTGCTGCGCCCGCAGCCTCGCTGGTCGAACAGGACGATCCGGTACCGCTCCGGGTCGAACGCCCTGCGCGGACCGGCCGGGGTCCCTCCCCCCGGTCCGCCGTGCACGAACGCGGCCGGCTTGCCCGCCGGGTTGCCGAACGTCGCCCAGTACATCCGGTTGCCGTCGCCGACGTCGAGCATGCCCTCGGCGTACGGCGCGAGCGGCGGATACGGTGCAGGCATCGCGTCCTCCCCTCCCCTCGGATCGCCCACCGCGCGCACCGCGGGTTCCAGGAAGCCCACGGTAGCCGACCGCGACCGGGCGGCCAAGACGCCGCGCGCCAACTTGTGCGGGTGCGCACCCGCGCCGGGGAGCGCCCCGCACGGGCGGCGAAGGCTGCCTCCGGCAACGTCGGGGGGTGGGCGGATGCACGGTGGGCGGCGGGCGCGGGTGCGCGGGGCCCTGGCTGCGGCGGCTGCGACAGGGCTTGTCCTGGCGGCCCGGCTCGCCCTTGCGGCGAATGCGCCCGCGACACCCTGGGGACGCCCGGTGGCCGCGACGGTTAAGGCGCCACCCCTCGGCGGCCTGGTCCAGTACACCGGCGCGGCGTTCGCCGATGCATCGCTCGGCGCCCTCTCCGGGCAGACCTGCGCCCAAACCGCCGGGTCACAATGCCGAGGCTTCGTCGAGGTGACACGAGACGGCGGACGAACCTGGACGCCGGTCGGCGAGTGCGGGTACACGGCGTCTGGCGTGGCGATCGCGGCCGACGGCCGGGTGTGGGCATGGCTCCAGCCGGCGGCCTGCGCCCTCGATCGGCCGTGCGTCTCCCGCCTGGTGACGGGCGTCCCAGGACAGGCGGGCCTGCGCACCGTGCTCACCACCACGGCCCTGCCCGCCGGCATCGTCGCCCGGCCCCGGGCCCGGGCCCTGGTCGCGCTCGACGCCTGCGCAGGCCGGCTGCCGGGCGGGATCCAAGGCTGCGCGGGCCGTCTCGTGCGGACGGCGAACGCCGGGACGACCTGGACAACCGTGTGGCACGCCGAGCGCTGGGTCGGCGCTCCCGCGCTCGCCGGTGGCCACGTGTGGGCGGTCGGCGCCGTCGGCGACGCGTCCGGGCGGGTCACCGCGTTCGCGCTGCGGGCAGCGACGACGGCCGGGCCGTTTCGCGCCGTGGGCACGATCGCGGACGTGCCCTACGCGGGCGGAGCGGGTGCCGGCTTTCACGCGAGCGTCGCCGTAAGCGGCAACACGGTCTTCGCCGCCCTCTCCGACGTGCCGTCCTGCGCGATGCACGGCTGCTCCCTGAGCGGCCTGTACGCGAGCGGCGACGCGGGCGCGACCTGGTACGCGACGCCCTGGCCGGCGGCGACCGGAGGCTGTGCCATGCCGGACCCGCTCGTGATCGCCTGGCAGGGCCGGTTCCTGGCCAAGATGACGCACAACCTGGCCGCGTGCTGGACCCCGGCCACCGCCTTCGTGGCCGGCGTCGCCGACCGGCTGCGGGTCGCATCAAGCCTGCCGAACGCAAGCGTGGTGGCACTCGGCGTACGCGGCAGCGCCGGCGTGTGGGCCCTCACCAGCCAGGCGCTCCTGACCAGTGGCAACCTCGGTGCCACATGGCTGGTGCGCACCCCGGCGCTCTCCCCCACCGAAGCGGTGGCGTTCGCCTCGGCCACCCGCGGCCTGGGCATCGGCTCGGCGATGCGCGGCGGCGCGGTGGAGGCGACGCGCGATGGCGGCCACACCTGGGTGCCGGTCGGCGAGGTTCCCCTCTGGGATGTCAGCGCGCTCGACATGGTCAGCGCCCGGGTCGCCTTCGCCGCGGGGGGACGGGGACCGGGCGGCATGGAACACGAGATCTGGCGGACCGACGACGGCGGCCGGACGTGGACGCGCCTTGCCGTCCTGTCGCGCGCCCGGTCGGTCGTCGCCCTGCGGCTCGCCCCGGACGGTGCCGGGCTTGCCGTCGTCGAGCCCCTTCACGGGAGCCCGCGAACCGTGGTGCAGCTGCTCGGCGAGGGCGCCTCGCACGCGACCGTTCTCGCCTCGACGCCGGGGCTGGCCCAGACCGCCGCCGTCGAGCCCGACGGGCAGGTGTACGTGGGCATGTCGTGGGGCGGGCCGACCCGGCTCGAGATCTGGACGGGTCATGCCTGGGCAACCCAAGCCCGCGTTGGTGCCGACACGATCGCCCAGGTCTCGCCGATCGGTCGCGGCGTCACGGCGGCGCTGTCCGTACCCTATCCGCCGTCCGGCGGCCGGGCCTGGGGCGGGGCATGGCGCACCGTCGTGGTCGCACATGTAGGGGGAACCTGGCGTGCCTGGGCCCTGCCGGAGGCGGCCGGGGCTCCGGTCGGCCTGTTCGTCCGGGACGCCAGGCGGGGCTGGCTCCTCACCGGCAGTCCCTCGGCGGGCACCGCCGGCGTCCTGTGGCAGACCACGGACGGGGGTCGTCGGTGGACCGCGATCGCCGGGTAGCCCGCGGGGCACGGCTCGGCCTTGGGGCCTACGTCTAGGGGCTGACTTGACGGTCGGTAAGTCTTTGGCCACCCTGAGATCGCCGAACGCGGCATACGGGGGTGGCAGGGTGGCCGACGTGATCGAGGTGGAGGGGCTGGCAAGGCGGTTCGGCGCCCTCGAAGCGGTGAAGGGGGTGTCGTTCGCCGTTCCGGCCGGCGAGGTGTTCGGCTTTCTCGGGCCGAACGGCGCGGGCAAGACGACAACGATCAACATGCTGTGCACGCTCCTGCGACCCACGGGCGGCGCGGCGCGGGTGAACGGCTTCGACGTGGCGCGCCGGCGCAGCGACGTGCGTCGCTCGATCGGCCTCGTGTTCCAGCAGACAACCCTCGACGAAGCCCTCACCGCCGAGCAGAACCTGCGGTTTCACGCGTACGCCTACGGCATTCCGCCCGACGAGCGCGAGACCCGGATGCGCGAGCTGCTCGAGATGGTCGGCCTGTGGGACCGGCGCAAGGGCTCGGTGAAGACGTTCTCGGGCGGGATGAAGCGCCGCCTGGAGCTGGCCCGCGGCCTCCTGCACCACCCCCGGGTGCTGTTCCTCGACGAGCCGACGCTGGGGCTCGACCCGCAGACCCGCCAGCACATCTGGGAGTACCTGAACGCGCTGCGGGACAAGGAGAAGCTCACGATCTTCCTCACCACCCACTACATGGACGAGGCGGAGAACTGCGCCCGCATCGCCGTCATCGACCACGGCCAGATCGTCGCCATCGACAGCCCGGATGGGTTGAAGGACGCCCTGGGCGGCGACCTCGTCACGCTCACCGCGCCGGACGGGGCGGCCGCGGCGCGCGAGGCGCGCGAACGGTTCGGCGTCGACGCGGTCGAGCAGGACGGCCAGGTGCGCTTTCACGTCCGCTCGGGGGAGACGTTCCTGCCCGACTTCGTGCGCGGGTTCGGCCAGCCGCTCACCTCGATCGGGCTGCGCCGGCCCACCCTCGAGGACGTATTTCTCCACCTGACCGGCCACGAGATCCGCGACAGCGAGCTCGATGCCAAGGACCAGCTGCTCGCGAGCATGGGCCGCCGGGGGTGGGCGTGATGGCCGAGACGTGGCGGGGCGTGTGGGTGGTCGCCTACCGCGAGATCCTGCGGTTCGTCGCGGATCGCAGCCGCCTCGTGTCGAGCTTCGCCATGCCGCTCCTGTTCCTCGTCATCTTCGGCGCCGGCTTTTCCAAGACGATCGGCTCCCTCGCCCCGGGCGTGAACTACATCCAGTTCATGTTCCCCGGCATCGTGGCCATGACCGTGCTCATGAACTCGCTCTTCTCGGGCATCTCCGTCGTGGCGGACAAGGAGTTCGGGTTTCTCAAGGAGATCCTCGTCGCACCGATCTCGCGCCTGGGCATCGTCCTCGGCAAGGCGATCGGCGGGAGCGCCATCGCCCTCATCCAGGCCCTCGTCCTCCTCGTGCTGGCGCCGGTCGTCGGCGTCGCCCTGAGCCCCCGCCTGATCGCCGAGCTGGCCCCGGTGGTCGTCCTCCTGTCGCTCGGGCTTTCCTGCCTGGGCATCCTCATCGCGTCGTTCATGGAGTCGCAGCAAGGGTTCCAGCTCCTGGTCCAGGTGATCATCTTCCCGCTCATCTTCCTGGCCGGCGTGTTCTTCCCGACCAACAACGTGCCAGGATGGATGGCCTTCATCTCGAAGGTGAATCCCCTCACCTACGGCGTCGACGCGATCCGCCAGATCTTCCTCGGATCGTCTCGCGGCCTCGGGGTGACGGTGTTCGGGCACGCGATGACCCTGGCCCAGGAGGTTGCCCTCGTCGCGGTGTTCGCCGCCGTCCTCCTCACCGCCGCGGGCGCCGCCTTCAACCGCCAGACCTGAAAGGGGGACGCCGGTGCCGGCACGGCGCGGCGACACGCGCGAACGCATCCGCAAGGTGGCGCTCGAGTTGTTCGGCGAGCGCGGCTACGACGACACCTCGATGCGCGAGATCGCCGCGCGCCTGGGCGTGACCAAGGCCGCCCTGTACTACCACTTCAAGACCAAGGAGGAGATCCTTGGCAGCGTGGTCGAGGACATGGCGGCGCAGATCGACGAGCTGGCCGGTTGGGCGCGCGCCCAGCCGGTTTCGCCCGGCGCGCGCGAGGAGGCGCTGTCGCGGCTCGTCGCCCTGGTGCGCGGCTCGTGGCGGCCGCTCGCCCGGGTGGCCCAGGAGAACCGGGCGGCGCTGCGACGCCTCGAGGCGGGGGAGCGTCTGCGCGAGCGCGGCCACGTGCTATTCTCCCTGTTCGACGACGGCAGTGGCGACCTGGAGAGCCGGCTGCGCGGCCGGCTGGCCGTGACGGCGATCATCATGGCCACCCTGGAGAGCCCCGAGGACCTCGGCGGCAGCGGGGCCGACCTGGAGGGGGCCGCCCTGGCCGTGGCGCGTGATCTCCTGCGGATCCCGGCGAAGGGACCCGCGACGGGCCGCTGAGGCGCCCGGGCGCCTCGCGCGCCGCCGGGGCCCGGCGCTGGCGGACTAGCGGGAAGCGGCGCGCGGCACGGACATCGCGCCCGGCGCGAGGAGGGCGTGGGCGCCCCGCACGCCGTTCGCCACCTGGGTCACGCGCACGTCTACCGCCACGCTTGCCAGCGCCAGCGCCTGCGCGCGACCCAGGCCGTACAGCTCGCCCATGAGATCGAGCATGCCGTTCACGGCCTGGTCGATCGCCCGGTCGACGTCGGCGTCAAACCCCATCGTGAGCCAGCCGGCCGGCGTCTTGGCGCGCGGGCGCTCGATGCGCACGTCGTCGCGCACGCGCAGGGTGAGCTCGACGAGTTCCATCGGGCACTCGATGCCGTTGATGCTGAGCTCGCCGTCGCCCTGGGCGGCGTGCCCATCCCCGACCGACAGCAGGGCGCCAGGCACCGTGATGGGCAGGAACAGGGTCGAGCCGGCAACGAGCTCCTTGCAGTCCATGTTCCCGCCGCAGTCCCGCGGCGGCGTGGACGAATGCAGGCCCGGCTCGGCCGGAGGAAGGCCCATCACGCCGAGAAACGGGCGCAGGGGCACGGTGTATCCCTCGGGCGTCGTTCCCACCATCGCCTCGCGGTCCAGGGTCCACTGCAGGATGCACGCCTCGAGACCGGCAACGCCGACCTCGTCGTTGATCCCCGTCCGGCGCGGGCCGCCGGCGACGGTAAACCCGTACGGCCCCGGCCGGACCTCGTGGATCTGCACCTCGAGCGCGGCGCCCGGCCTGGCGCCGCGCACGGCGATCGGCCCGGTCAGGGCGTGGCCGGTGTCGCGCTCCAGCCGGGGCTCGAACCGACGCCGCGGTCCTGCCGCCGAGGTGCGCGGCTCGATGCCCCAGTCGCAGTCCAGCGTGCGCAGACGGACCGTGTCGCCGGACTCCACCTCGAGGACGGGCGCAAACCCGGCCGAAAAGCATCCATGCACGACGCCGGGCGCAGGCTCCAGCCAGTGGATCGCGTTTGCCATCGGTCCCGGCCGCCGGGACGGCCGGGATTCACCTCCTCGCATCGGCCCGCAGGCCCCGTCCCCTCCAGCATAGCGCGCCGACCGCGTCGTAGGCTCGCAGGGGCCTTACCCCACGGGTGGAACCTATGGCCGGGGGTGGCGTGGATCGATCGCAGCGACGAGGTGGCGGAACGGGTCCGGTGGCCCGTCGGCCAGGCATGGCACGGCGAGGCCGCCATCGGCCTCGAGGCGATGCTTGCCCGGCTGACGGTGCCGGGGGTCGCCATGGCTGTCCTGGACGGCGGCGATCTGGCCTGGCGGCGCGCATGGGGCGTGGCCGACACCGGCAGCGGCCGGGTCATGCGGGCCGATAGCCTGCTCCTGGCCGGGTCCATGAGCAAGTCCGTCGCGGCCGTGGCGGCGCTTTGCCTGGTTCGCGACGGCCATCTGGCGCTGGACGAACCCATCGACGACCGGCTGGTGCGCTGGCACGTGCCCGCGAACGGCGACTGGCGGCCGCGGATCACCCTGCGCCAACTGCTCTCCCACACGGCCGGCCTCACGGTGCACGGCTTCCCCGGCTACGGCCCGCACGAGCGCGTGCCGTCCGTACCCGACCTGCTGGACGGCAACGGCAACACGCCGCCGGTGCGGGTCGCGTCGCTGCCGGGCTTCCAGTTCAGCTACTCGGGCGGCGGGTACACGGTCATGCAGCAGCTGCTCGAGGACGTGACCGGCCTGTCCTTCCCGGCCCTCACGCACGACCTCGTGCTGGCGCCGCTCGGCATGGGCGACAGTACGTACGAGCAGCACCTGCCCCCGCTCCTGGCGGAGCGGGCGGCGCGCGGGCACCGGTCAGGCGGCGTGGTGGTGGGCGATGGCGCGCATCGGTACCCGGAGATGGCGGCAGCCGGGCTATGGACCACACCGACCGACCTTCTGCGTTTCGTCGGCGCGGTGCAGGCAAGCCTGTCCGGCGAGCCGGGCGCGATTCTTCCCCAGGCGCTCGCCGACGGGATGCTCGCGCCGGTCGCCCACAACGTCCCTTACGGCCTGGGCTTCTTCGTCGAGGGGGAGGGCCCCCGGCGCCGGTTTTCCCACGGCGGCGCGGACGAGGGCTTTCGCGGCGAGTTCGTCGGCTTCGCCGAGGGCGGGCGCGGCCTCGTCGTCATGGTGAACAGTGATCTCGGCCGGGACGTCATCACCGCCCTCACGACGGCCGTGACGGAGGTATACGGCTGGCCCCGACACGGCGTGTCCTGGCCGGTCGAGCCGGACGGGCCGTCTGCGGGCCTGGCCGATCCGCAGGCCCTGGCGGGCACCTACGAGGGTGTCGAGGGGTCGGTCGTCATCGCGCGCGCCGGGGACCGTCTGGTCCTGCGCTGGCGCGAGCAGCCCGACCTGGCGCTGGATCCCGGCGGTTCGCCCGGCCACTTCGTCGCGAGCGCGCTCAACCTGGAGGTGAGCTTCCAGACCGCCGGCCCCGGGATCGCCGCCCTCGAGCTGCGCCAGGCCGCCTCGTACACCAAGCCGAGCGTGTTTCGCCGCGTCGGCTGACGACCGCCCGCTCGCGCGGCTGGGCCGTGCCGCCCTACCCGCCGGTGACGTTTCGGTTGGGCTGCTCGTTCACGCGCAGCGTGAACACGTCGGGCCGCGCGTAGTGGCCCGTGACGTCGAGGTCGAAGCGCGCCTCTTCCAGGCGCTCGAGGTCGAGGTCGGCGACCAGGATGCCCTCCTCATGGTAGAGCGGGCCTGCGAGGTACCGGCCGAGCGGGTCCAGGATGGCGCTGCCGCCCCGGCACAACTCCTGCGGCTCGCCGGAAAGGTCGGCGTAGCCGGCGAGGTCGGCCGGGTACATGTCCTTCGTGACGTATTGGTTCGCACCGATGACGAACACGCGCCCCTCGCAGGCGATGTGCTGGAGCGTCGCCTGCCACGTGTCGCGCGCGTCCGCGGTCGGCGCGACGTAGATGGACAGTCCCTTGTCGTACATGGCGGCGCGCGCGAGCGGCATGTAGTTCTCCCAGCAGATGAGTCCGCCCACCCGCCCGAATGGCGTCTCGACGGCGGTGAGCGTGCTGCCGTCACCCTCGCCCCAGATGAGGCGCTCGGCCCCGGTCGGCTTGAGCTTGCGGTGCCGCCCGAGGAGCGACCCGTCGGGCCCGAAGTACAATGTCGTGCCGTACAGGGTGCCCTGGGCGCCGTGGTCGGCGCGCTCCACCACGCCCATCACGACGTACGCCCCGACCTGGGCGATCGCCTCGCGCAGCGGCGCGAGCGCCGGCCCGTCGACGTCCACCGCGGCGCGCCAGTAGCGCCCCCAGTCGGTCCGGCCCGCCTGGCGCCGGCTGCCCACCGGGCTGCCGAACGTGAGCCCGCGCGGGTAGCCCGGCAGGAAGGCCTCGGGAAAGACGACCATGCGGGCGCCGCGACCGGCCGCGTCGCGCAGGAGCGCGCACGCCCGCTCGACGCCGCGCTCGAGGTCCATGAGGGCTGCCGGTGCCTGCACAACGGCGACCCGTACCTGACCGTGCCGATCCATCGACGTGCCCCCTTACGATCGCGAGGTCGTCCGTCACGCGCTGCCGGGCCCGCCCCGGACCGGCGCCGACGGCGCGGCGCAGTGCGCGCTACGCCGCCACCGTGCGGCAGCGCGCCGGCGCTGTCAACGGCGCCGCCGCCGGGCGCCGGCAAGCGCGATCCTCGACGCGCTACGCCGGCTGCGGGCCCACGCCGGCGGCGAGAAAGCCGGTCTCCCCCTCGACGGCAAAGGCGCCGTCCCGTTCGACGACCGCCTCGACCCTGGCGCGCATCCCGGCCCGGATCGCGTCCCGAAGGGCCGGATCCGCCTGCGCCTCGGGTCGCAGGCCGCGACGCCACATCGCCACCCCGTAAAAGTCCATGGCCGCGTCGGCCGTGGGGAAGCGAAAGCCCGCTGCGAGGCGCACGCACGTGAACGGGCGGCCGGGTCCGAAGACCGCCTCCCCGTCCTCGAGCGTGAACCGCTGCGACACGGGTCCGACCATCTCCTGGCCGACCGAGGCGAGCACCGAAGCGTGCATCGCCTGCCACCTGGCGAGGTGGCGGCGGGCGTTCGCCGCGACCAGCACCAGCCCGCCCGGGCGCGCAGCGGCGAACGCCGCCGCCACCGCCGGGCGCGGATCGTCCAGGTGATGCAGGACGAAGTGCATCCCGACCCAGTCGTATCCGCCACCCACCTCGCCGGGCAGGGCCCGGATGTCTGCGCGATACGCCGTCGCGCGGTCGTCGTCGAGCAGGCGGCCGGCCAGCGCCGCGACCGCGTCGGGGTCGCTGTCGACGCCCGCGTACCGCACGTCGCCCCCCGCCAGCGTGCGAATCGCCCCGTACCAGTTGCCCGTGCCGGCGCCGAGGTCGAGGACGCGGCGCGGCGCCACCCGGGCAAGGGACCATCGCGTCATCGCGACGAACAGGTCCTCGGTGGCAAGTCCGTACGCCTCGTGCGTCGCACGCAGGCGGCGGAGCGACTCGGCCATGGCACGCCTCCTCGCAGGACGCGGATGCGGATGGAAGGGTGACGGCCGTGGGCGGCGCCGACGTTGCGACCCCACGGCGCCGCATCCTGGTGGCCGGGGCCGGCGGCTACCTGGGCGCGCACCTTATGGCACGCCTGGCCCGGTCGGGCACGGTGGACGTCGTCGGCACGTGCCGGCCCGGGGCCACGGACCGAGGTCTCGTCCCGGTCGACCTGACCGACCCCGGCCCGACCTTGCGCGCGATGCGCGCCCTGGCCCCGGATGCGGTGGTGTGGTGCGCCAAGGCCGGTGCCCGTCCGTCGGAGGCGGCGCGGGCCCGGGACGAAGAAGGCCTCCTCGCCGGTCTTGACGCCGTCCTCGAAGGCCTCGGTGCCACGGCACGGCTCGTCTACGTGTCGAGCGACGGGGTCCTGCCGGGCGTCGGCGCGCCGCACGACGAGTCGGCCGTGCCCGTGCCGATGGCGTCGTCGCTTCCCCTGGCAGCGTATACGAACGCCAAACTCGAAGGGGAGGAGCGCGTCCGTGGGTCGGGCGACCGCCACCTCGTCGTGCGGGTCGGCCCGCTCTACGGGCGCGGCCTGACCGGAGCGTGGGACGGGCGGACGACGGCGCTGCGCGACGCCTGGCGGTCCGACGCCGTCGTCGAGCGCGCGACCAACGTCGTGCGCACGTTCCTCCACGTGGAAGACGCGGCGGCGGCGCTGGCCGAGCTTTGCCGCACCGATCGGGCCGGCACGCTGCACCTCGGCCCGAAGCTGCCCGCCAGCCACTTTGCGTTCGCCCTCGCCACCGCCCGCCGCCTTGGCGTCCCGTCCGCGCGCGTGCGGCCCGTGACCGTGACCGGCGCCGACGCCGAGCGGCGGGGCGTGCGGCTCGACACGTCCCTCGACACGGGGCGGGCGCGGACGACGCTGGCAACCTCGTTCCGGCCGGTGGGCGACGTCGGCGACCCGGCTCCCGCGCCCGCGACGCCGTGCTAGTACAGCGGACCAGAAGTTCGTTCCGGGCCGGGGTCGGGGCAAGGAGGACACGGCCCCGACGTCATTGGTGACGAGGCAAGCGGCATGCCATAAGTCGGAATAGTCGAACCAGGATTGCGTTGGTCGCGGACGAAGCGTCTTTGTATGCGAAGGCGCGCGCGCGGGACGGACGACGCACGGGACGCCAAACTCGCGTTATGGCTGCGCGGTCGGCGTGTGGAACACCGGCTTTATGTGCGTGCCACAATCATCTGGCGGCTCCTCGTGGACGGGCAGTCGGCCGTCCACGTGGCCAAGTCGCTCCAGCTGTGCGTGAAGACCGTGGTCAAATGGCAAAGGCGATACCTCGCGCAGGGCGTCGAGGGTCTCTACGACCGCCCCCGTAGTGGTGCGCCCGGCAAGTTCTCCGTCAGCCAACGCTGCGAGGTGCTCGCCATCGCCTGCGACGACGCCGTCAACTATGGCTACCCCGAGGGCACTACGTGGGCCTTGGATCGTCTGACCGAGACCGCCAAGGCGTGTGTCGAAGGCCCGGCCATGAGCCGGTCCAGCATCCAGCGCACCCTTGCCCAGGTCGAGCTGCGGCCGCACAAGACGCAGATGTGGCTGCACAGCAAGGATCCGCTCTTCAAGCAGAAGGTGAACGACATCGTCGGCCTGTACCTCGAGCCCCCACGCGACGCGGTGGTGCTGAGCGCGGACGAGAAGACCAGCATCCAGGCCCTGGAGCGTCCCTACCGGCGCAAGCCTGCCAAGCCCGGCCGGCCGGGTCGCTACGAGTTCGAGTACGAACGTCACGGCACCACGTCGCTCATCGCGGCCTTCAACGTGAAGAACGGTAAGGTTCTCCATCGCCTCGGTCCCACTCGCACCGCGGATGACGTCGTCGCCTTCATGGAAGAGGTGGCACATCACTACCGCGAGGCGAAGGAGGTGATCGTGATCTGGGACAACCTGAACATCCACCTCGAGGGCTGGGATCACCGCTGGAGTTCGTTCAACGCCCGCCATGGCGACAAGTTCGAGTTCCGCTACACGCCGATTCACGCGTCATGGGTGAATCAGGTGGATGTGTTTTCTCGATCCTTCAGAAGGCGTGTCTGCGCTGGGGGAGCTTTCGCTCGGTGGACGAGCTCGAGGCGGCGATCACGGGGTTCATCCGCCGCTGGACCGACGTCGAAGGCCACCCGTTCAACTGGACGTTTCGCGGATATCCACTACAGAGCAAGGCGGCGTGACAATGGCGGACGAATACTTGCAGACGACCGGGCAGAGTATCGAGCGGGTGCTCCACGAACAAGGCCTCGGACACCTACATGTGCGCGTCTACGGCAAGCACGTCATCATCCACTCGGGCGAACCCGGCGACGGTGAAAATCGCGCACGCCTCACCCAAGTTGCCTCCCAGCACTTCCGGTTCGACGTGGCGGACCACCGCGGCCGCTGGGAGCAAACGCCCTTCCTTGGCACGTGGCGAGACTTGCTCAAACAACTCATCGACGACTTCGGCTTCACCCTTATCCCCTGGTAGCCATGACTGCCCAGGCTTACGGAACGAACTTCTGATCCGGTCTACTAGGACCGTACTCATCGACGATACGCGGCGAGAAACAGTCGAACGCTTTCGGCCGCATGTTTCTGTAGCTCAGATTCACTCGGAATCGCGTCGTCGCCCAAAAGCATTGCACGATTCAAGGGCGCCGACATGACCAGCCAATTGAATTGGGAGGCGGCAAGCGAAGGCTCTCGGGTGGCAAGGACGCCACATGCGGCCATTCGCTCGAACGTCTCGGCAAGCGACAGGATCGTACGCCCCGGCCCGCCGCAATAGAGCGCCGCACCCAGCTCCGGGAAGCGTGAGACTTCACCGATCACGAGACGACGCAGGCGTACCAGGCGTGGCACCAGCACAACCTGGAGCTGACGAAAGGCATAGTCCGTCAAATAGTCCTCCACATCATCGCCTTCGTGGAAGTCTCGAACACCGACGCGCACTCGGTCGCTTCCCTCACTCGTGAGAGCCGAGACCATTGCGACGAACAACTCGCGCTTGTTTGCAAAATGCGCATACACCGTCTGCTTGGCGACGCGTGCTCTTATCGCGATCTCGTCCATGCTGGTACCGAGGTATCCCCCATCAAGGAAGATCTCGGCCGCGGCATTGAGGATTGAGGAACGCTTGTCGAGACCTCCATCTGGCGGGCCAGCGGTGTTGACCACATTTGCTGCTTTCACTTCGCGGCGTGAAGTCACGTGCGCTGATTACCCCCTCGTTAGACACCGAACTGACGGAGATGGTGATCGAGGTGTTTGTACATGAGGACAGCCCACTGCGGTGGAGTTAGAGGGCCAAACAGCGGATGCGGGTGGGTAGTGCAAACCGATGTCCGACCGGAAACGAATTTGTCGATGAGCGAACAAAGACGCGGCCGCTCCGCATCCAGATGGCGCTCGCCATGGATGACCAGTTCACGCATCGTGGGCGTGTTGCGCCGCAGCGGCTCGTCGTTTCCGACAACCTGGAGCTTAATTGCCGAACCTATCAGTCGCCCCATTAGTGCCCCGCGAGGAGGCCTTATCTCACCCAGGGCCATCTCCAATGCGGAGGCACAATGGGCAGTGGCCTGAGCGACACTCATCTTGCCCCACTGCCGCTCGCTGTCGATTCGAAGGCAGTCAATGCGCTGCTTCACTTCACTCGCGAGCGCGACGTCGAACAGGTTCTTCACCGAATGTCACCCTTCATGCGAATAGAGTCCATCGACACTTTGTTGGTCGTTCGGAGTCCCCGGCACCTAGAATGAACGCCAGCGCATGGCACCAGACCGGTCAATCGTCATTGCTTTCCGGGATGCGATTGCGTTCCCTGTCGTCGATCATGGCGATGGCGGTTGCAGGGGGCCGGGCCAGCTTAAGCCCTCGGCTAGACTAGACCGTCTAGTCTGGCCCGTCAACGTGGCTGATGTCGCCTGCCAATGGGTCGATGCTCGGGTACCAGCGGCTTACCGACTCCCCCGGCTTTGGTAGAGAGCGGCGCGAGGGCGTGGAGGCGCTCGGGCGGCGTCCGGCCGGCCTCGAGGAGGGGCCCGACGTCGGCTCTCGCTCGAGCTCTATGACGGCCGTGCCGTCGCCGCCGCGCACGGTCGTCACGGGCGGCGCATCCACGTTCGATGGCGCACGGACGAACCAGCGGCCTGGCGGCACCGTCACCCGGTGGTCGAGATCGTCCTCGCTAAGGCGCGCCATCTCGCCGCCGTCGAGATCCCTGCGAACCGGGGTCCGGCAGTAGGGGTCGCCTGCCGGGCCACGAGCAGGTAGGCCGACCGCCGGCGCTGATGCGTGGTTCGACTATTCCGACTTATGGCATGCCGCTTGCCTCGTCACCAATGACGTCGGGGCCGTGGCCTCCTTGCCCCGACCCCGGCCCGGAACGAACTTCTGGTCCGCTGTACTAGGCGTGCGAAGGGGCGCCCCCCGACCGGGCGGCGCCCCCGCGCGCGGATGCGGTCAGTTCGGCAGGCTGTAGGCGACGAACGCGTACACCGGGTGCTTGGCGAGCGCACCGCGGTTGGGGTAGATGCCGCCACCGCCGATGCCGACAAGGACGTACTCCTTGCCGTTCACCTCGTACACGGCGGCACCGGCGTCGATGCCGCTGCCCGGGCTGTTGCTCCAGAGGATCTTGCCCGTCTTGGCGTCGAGGGCGAGGAACTGGCCCACCTCGCTGTTGGCCGCGAAGATGAGGCCACCCGCGGTCTCGGCGGGCGCGCCGATCGACGGGGACGAGATCTTGGTCTGCCAGTCCATCGTGCCGTTGTTCACGTTGATCGCCGTGATCGTGCCTGTGGCCGGCTTCTTGAGCGGGTGGAAGTTCGAGCCGAAGTAGGTGACGAGCTTACCCTGCTGGTACGTGTCGCCCTTGGCGCTGGCCGACAGGCCGATCATCGCCACCTGGCCCTCGACGATGGCGTCGCCGGTCTGCGGGTCGTACCCGGACGGCGACCAGACGTTGCCGGCGCTGTTCACGGTCACGGTGCCCTTGAGCGGCGGCGGCGTGTTGTGCACGCATACGACGAAGCACAGCGGCGAGGCGAGGAGCTGGCCGTTGTTCGCCGTGAACTCCCACCAGTAGCCGCTCTTGCCGGCCTCGCCGACGCCCATGCCGCCGTCTCCGGTCGGGAACAGGACGGGGTTGGACGAGTCGTCGTAGTCCCACATGTCGTGGGGCACGGTGGAGAACGCCCAGACGAACTTGCCCGTCGCCGCGTTCAGGGCGACGATCGCGTCGGTCCAGTGGTCGGGCCCGGGCCGGTTGAGGCCGTAGAACAGCGGCGCCGGGTTGGCCGTACCGATGTACAGGAGGCCCGTCTGGGGGTTGATCACCGGGTTGTTCCAGACCGTGCCGCCGCCGATGCCGTGGTTGAGCTTGAGCCAGCCCTTGTTGCGCGCAGGCACCGTGTAGAAGATCCACTTCAGCTTGCCGGTGGTCGCGCTGCGGGCCTCTTCAAAGCCTCGGATGCCCAGCTCGGAGCCGGAGCTGCCGATGTAGATGTTGCCGTCGTAGTACAGCGGTGCGGCCGTCTCGGCCACGCCGTTCTTGGCGCTGGCGACGTAGACCTGCCACTTGACCGCCCCGGTGGCCGCGTCGAGCGCGATCAGCCGGTCGTCCAACGTGAGCATATAGAGCGTCCCGTCATGGTAGGCAAGGCCGCGCGCGTCCGGGCCGCAGCAGGCCACCTCCAGGCCGTCCTTGGGGTCGAACGCCCACAGCTCCTGGCCGGTGGTCGCGTTCAGGGCGAAGACGTGGTTGAACCCGGTCGTGACGTACGCCGTGTTCCCGATGACAAGCGGCGTGCCCTCGATGCCGCCGGTGCCGATGTTCGTGTTGAAACGCCAGGCCTGCTTGAGCTGGGTGACGTTGTTCGTGTTGATCTGGGTGAGGGGGCTGTAGCGCCACCCCTGGATCTGGTTGCCGACGTTCGACCAGCCCACGGTGGCGCCCTGGGCGCCGACGAGGCCGCTCGCCCCGACCACCAGCGCGGCCGAGGCGACGGCCGCGAGCAGGAGTGGGGCCCGACGCAAGGACAAGGAATGCACCTCCTCGAGTCCCGGCCTGCGGGCGACCGCAGGCCGAGCATCCAGAACATTCCTTGCCAGGCAAGTGTGCTCCTTTGAAAAACGTTCGGGCAGCGGACAAGTCAGACAGCGCACGGGCGCATCGGGTCATGGCGGTGCGCCGACGACGTCCCCGCCGTCGCGCGACGCCCCGCGCGAGCCGACCCGGACCCGGGCCGCGCGCCGTCAGCCGGGCGGCAGCACCGCCTGCAGGACGCGCTTCATGTTCTCGCCCATGATCCGGCGCACCGTCTCGTCGGAGTACCCGTGCCGCGACATCGCCTCGGCGAACGCCGGCAGGCGCGTGATGTCCTCCAGTCCGACCGGGGTCTCCTCGATGCCGTCGTAGTCCGAGCCGATGTGGACGTGGCGGTCGCCGACAAGGCCGATGATGTGGTCGGCGTGGCGCAGGAGATCCTCGATCGTCACGCTGCCGTCGCCGACGAAGCCGGGGTGGAAGTTCAGCCCGATCGAACCGTCCCGCGCGCCGATCGCCCGGATCTGGTCGTCGTCCAGGTTGCGCGCGTGGTCCCAGATCGCCTTGGCATTGGAGTGGGTCGCGATGAACGGACCGGAGCTGTGCTCGACCCAGTGCCAGAACCCGCTCGGGTGAATGTGGGAGACATCGAAGACGATCCCGAGGCGGGCGATCTCCGCCGCGACCTCGAGCCCCAGGGGCGTGAGCCCGCCGCCGCCGCCGAGAAGGACGCCGTCCGCCAGCTGGTTGCGCTCGTTGTGGGTGAGCGCGATGCAGCGCACCCCGAGGCGGTGGAGCATCCGCAGGACCGGCACGCTCACCACCGCCTCGGCGCCCTCGAGGGCGATGAGCGCGCCGATCCGCGGGTCGGTGTCGAGGGCGGTCACGTCGTCGCGGCTCAGGACCGGGCGGAAGTGCTCGCTGTCGTTGCCGACGGTCTGCCAGAACCGGTCGATGATCGCCAGCTGCTGGGCGAGCCCCCGGTCGGGCTTGTACTCGGCAGGCAGGTAGCAGGAGAAGAACTCGACGCGCATGCCGCTGTCGATCAGGCGCGGCAGGTCGCTGTGCCCGACCGAGCCGCGCTCGCGAAAGTCGCGCCCCTGCCGCTCGATCGCGTACAGAACGTCGTTATGGGTGTCGACGACCCACTGCAAGCCGATGGCCTCCCCTCGATGTGACGGCCCGGTCCCGCCCGCGCGGCGCGCCGGGTCGCCGGCGAACCATTCGCCGCCCGCGGCCGCGGATCCGCCTGGTGGGGCGGCGCTCACGCCCGGGCCGCGGCGAGGGCCCGGAACAGCACGCCGATGTCCGGCGTGCCCAGGCCGGTGAGGGGATTCCATGGGCCGCCCGCGATCGACCAGCGCCCGTCGAAGCCGTACAGGGCCCGGGTCATGAGCGCGGAATTGCGCGACGCCGCCCGGTACAGGGCGGGGTTCAGGTTGCCGAATCCGGCTCCGAGCCGTGCCGCCATGTCGGCCAGGTAACCCGCGAACAGCGGCGCGGCGAGGCTGGTGCCGTCGGCCTCGCGCACATCCCCCCGGTAGACCATCTCGATGCCGGGATCGGTGTCCGACGCGGGCATCGCCAGATCGGGCACGCCCCGCCGGCCGGGGCTGCCGGACGGGAACAGGGTGTACGCGCGCTGCCAGACGGGGCGGGCAAAGTAGGCGCTGAAGCCGCCGCCGCCGAGAAGGTTGCCGGCCGCGCCGGGGCTGGCCACGGCCGTCTGGAGGTAGGCGCTGCCGAGGCCGGCGTAGGTGTCGCCACCCCAGTACGCGGTGGCCATACCGCCGCCGGAGGCATCGACGCGGATGTCGACGCCGCCCACCGCCGTCGTCTCGGGAACATTGGCCGGCTCGGTCACGGCGGTGGACAGGGGTAGCACCGCGCCGGAGGCGTTGGCGTACGCGCCGTTGTCGCCCGTGGCCGCGACGACCGTGATCCCCTCGGCGTTGGCAGCCTCGACCGCCTGGCGCAACGCGCTCTCGTCACCGGCCGAAAGCTCCACGTAGCCGTACGAGATCGAGAAGACGGAGACGCGATCCTGCGCCGCGACCGCGTTCAGCGCGTTCAGGATCGGGTCACCCATGCCGTCGGCGGAGGCGGCGTACACGTACACATGGGCGCCGGGGGCGCTCACCGCCGCGCTCTCCAGGTCGATCGCCAGCTCGCCCCCGTCCGTGGCGCCGCCGGCGGGCCCGCCGGCAACCGGTTCCGTCGTCACGGTCAGGGGGGCGATGGCGAAGCGGCGCTCGAATGCCTGCAGGTCGGCCAGGGAGGGCAGCGCCGTGGCGTAGATTCCGATGCGCGCCGGGTGGCCCGGGAGCGGCTCGGCCAGGGCCGAGGCGCCCAGCGCCGCGTTCATCTGGGCGGGCGTCCACGGCCCGGGCAGGGCGGCCGCGCCGGTGAAGCTGACGGCCGGCAGGGTGACCTGCATCGGCGCCGCCCCCTGCGCGGTACGAACCGACAGGCTCAGGACGTAGCGACCGGGAACGTCGGCGGTGAACGTGACGGCAAGGCGCCCGTTCGCATCGGGTCCGGCGTAGGACACCGCCTCGACCCGTCCGCCCTGCGGCCCCCGCAGCACCGCGAGTCCGAGCGGAGCGCCCCCGGCGACCGGCCGGCCGTCGGCTGCGACCAGTGCCAGCGTGACCGTGGCCGGCAGACCCGTGGGCACGAGGGCCGGCGTCACGACGATCGGCCGGGCGCGGTGCAGGCTGGCCCGGGCGGCGGCACGCGGGCGAACGGACCGGGGGGCGACCGCGCGCTGCGGCACCGACGCGCCGGCGCGCACCAGGCCGGTCACCCACGAGACACCGTGTACCCCGGCGGGGAGATGCGGCGGGCGCTGCGGGCCGACAAACCCGACGCCGGCGTACGCCGCCTGCCGCAGGCGCGTGCTGAGCGTCCGGTCGATCGTGGCCACCGAGGCGCGGGCATACAGGATCCAGCCCACCCGCCGCACGACGCCGTAGCCCAGACGCGCGAGGCGACGGGCGTCGGCCGCCACCACGGCGTGCGGCGGGCCGAAGCGTCGCTGCACCTGGGCAGCCGTGAGGAAGCGGCCGTACCCAGGGGACCCGGGGGTGGACACGGCACGGGCGAACGCGGCGAGGGCCGCCGGCCGGCGTGGCGACAGGACGAAGCCGATCTCGACGGTCACCGACGGGGGGAGGGACCGACCCCACCGGACACCGGACGCCACCCGGGGGGCGACGGCGGGGGCGGCGGAGGCCGCGACCCGGGTCGGTGCCCTACCCGTCGCCAGGGCGGCAACCGCCAGCGTGCCGGCCAGGAGGCCGATACCTGCCCGTCGGGCGTCGACCGTCACGGCATCCTCTCCCGTTGTGCGCCGGACCGCGGGCGGGTGGGGCCGGCGGTGGGCGTCAGTTCGGCACCTGCGGGCAGGGCCCTTCGCGCTGCGACGGTCGCGGTGCAAGGCGGGCCCGCCTGCGTGCCCCTCCACCCGGCCGGTTGCCCGGCAACGGCGCTGGCCCATCCTCCGGGGGCGGGAGCGATGGCCCACGCATGCACAGCGGCCGCCGGCGCCCGCTCCATCCGGCGACCCGCGCATCCACCCTCAGCGTCGAAGCGCCCAGCCCACCATGAGCGGGAACGCTTCGCGCCACAGCGGATCGCCGTGCCCGCCCACCCGCGCCTCCATGACGACGTCCGCACCTGCGTCGCGCAGCGCGACTGCCCACCGGGTCGCGTTCGCCAGAAAGAACGGCTCCAGCGTTCCGGCGATGAGGTACGTCCGCGGCATCGCATCGGGCAGCACGGCCGGCGGTCGGTAGCCTGCGCCCGGCGAGGCGCACAGGACCGAGCCGTAGAGGTCCGCATGGCGAACGCCCATGGCGAGAGCAAACTCTCCCCCTGCCGACACGCCGAACACGGCCGTGCGTTCCACGGGCACGGCGACGCCAAGGCGCGACCTCACCCACCGCCGGACGTCTTCGACAACGAAGCGCTCGTGCGCGCAGAACCGCGTCTCGTCGAAGACCGGCGAGTACTCATGGAGCCGCAACGTCTCATCCGCCGCCGCGTGCACGCCGACGATCATCGTCGGGGGAAGGTTCGCCGCCTCGAGGGCCGCTCCCCAATGCGAGATCCTGCGACCATCGCCGGCCATGACAAGGGCCTCGGGTCGACCGGCCGGGACGTAGACCGTCACCTGCCGACCACCGTCGTACGCGAACGTCTCGGTGACGAGTCGCCCCGCCCCCGACCGCGGTTCCGGAACGCCCAACGCGTCCGGTTGCGCATCGTCCACGGTCGGACCTCACTCCTTACGCGCCAACCCGCGATGGTCGGGCACGAGAAGGCCCGGGACGACCGGCACGGGTACGCCCTACGCTGCTTCGACGCGTGCGTGTGCGGTCCCACTTCGTCATCCGTGCCGTCGCACCCGGCTGGGTGGTAGGCTCGCTCCACGAGCACGAGCCGCCGCCCTCCCCCGTCCGTCCCTATCCGGCCTCTGGCACAGGGGGCCGCGGAATCGTCCGTCGCCGAACACGGCCAGGGGGACGAACGTGTGCATCTCGAGACGATGGAAGGACAGGACGGCCTCGCGAGGGTCTGGCCGATCCTGACACGCAGCCTGGGCCGGACCGACGCGTCGGCGCGGGCACGGGTGCGGCGAACCTATCGCCAGGCGACCCTGCTGCACGCGCACGACGGCGGCCCGCCGCTTGGCGTCATCGGTGTGCGGCTCGACGGGGCGCAGGGCGAGATCCTCCACATCGCCGTGTCGCCGGCCTGGGAGCGGCGCGGGCTGGGCCGTTGGATGGTGGAAAGCGTACGCGCCGCCCACCCGGAGGTGGCCGTATGGTCGGCCCAGACCGACGATGACGCGGTGGGCTTCTACCGCGCCCTGGGCTTTGCGGTTCTCGACCTGGGCGAGGGCGATCCCGGCGTCCGGCGCTGCAGCTGCCGACGGGGGCCGTAGGCGGCGGTCGGGTGCGCGTCGCCTGGCGCCACCGCCATCGGCGCACGGAGCAAACGGCCCATCGTCGTCGAGGTTCGCAGGAGCCCCGTTGACAGCGTCCAGGGCCGGTTACATACTTGCCAAAGGCAAAGATATCGTTGCCGGAGGCATGTATGGCGGACGTAGACGCTGGACGGGTGGCGCAGGTCCGGGAGTTCAACCGCTTTTACACCAACGTGATCGGCATCCTGCGTGGCGGCTATCTGGGCCTTCCGTACACGATCGCCGAGACGCGGGTGATGTACGAGCTCGCCCAGCGCCCCTCGGTCGAGATCTCGGAGCTTCGCCGCGCGCTCAACCTCGACGCGGGCTATCTGAGCCGCATCCTGGCACGTCTCGAGGGCGACTCGCTCATCGCCAAGGACCGCTCCCCGGACGACGCCCGGCGACGGGTGATCCGGCTCACGGCTGCCGGTCACGAGACCTTCACCCAGATGAATGCGCGTTCGGCGGAGGAGATCGGCGCCCTCATGGCCCCCCTTCCCGAGGAGTCGCAGGCCCGCCTGGTCGCCGCCATGGATACGATCGTCGCCCTGCTCTCGGACTGTCCCAGGCCCCAGGCGTACGTGCTGCGGCCGCCCCGTCCCGGCGACCTCGGCTGGGTCGTGCAGCGCCATGGCGCCCTGTACGCCGAGGAGTACGGGTGGGACGCCACATTCGAGGCGCTCGTCGCCCGCATCGTCGCCGACTACGTGGACCACCGTGATCCGGTGCGCGAGAACGCCTGGATTGCCGACGTGGACGGCGAGCCGGTCGGCTGCGTGTTCTGCGTGCGGCGGTCGGACGACACCGCCCAGCTGCGCCTGCTCCTGGTCGATCCGAGCGCGCGCGGCCTGGGCATCGGCGGACGCCTGGTCGAGGAGTGCGTCCGCTTCGCCCGCCGGACCGGGTACAAGGCGATCCAGCTGTGGACCAACGACGTCCTGACCGACGCGCGGCGCATCTACGACCGGGCGGGGTTTTGGCTGGAGGCCGAGGAGTCCCATCACAGCTTCGGCCACGACCTGGTCGGCCAGATCCTGACCCTGTCCTTGTAGTGGGCGCTGTGCGCGCCCGCTTCGTGGGGGCACGCGTACCGCTCCGGACGACCGTTCTGGGGGCCGCGGCCCTTGGCCTCGCCCCGCTCACCATCGGGCTGACGCGGTTTGGCTACGCGGTGCTGCTGCCGGCCATGCGCACCGACCTTCACTGGACCTTTGCCCAGGCCGGCGCGCTCAACACGGGCAACGGCGTGGGCTATCTGGCAGGGGCGCTCGTCGCCCCGGTCCTCGCCCGCCGCCTTGGCGAGCGCCGCCTCTTCCTCCTCGCCTTTGCCGTGACGGCGGCGGCCCTGGCCGCATCCGCCGGGACCGCCGGCTACGCCGACCTGCTCGCGCTCCGCGCCCTCACCGGCGTCACGGCAGCCGTCCTGTACGTCGTCGGGGCCGCCATGGCGACACGCCTCGCCCACGACAGCCCGTCACCGGCCCTCGTCCTTGGCGTCTACTTCGCCGGTGTCGGGCCCGGCATCCTGGTCTCGTCCGCGCTCGCCCCCGTGGTCCTGCGCGAGGCGGCGGGGTGGCGCCTCGCCTGGCTCGTCATGGCCATCGCGACGGCCGCCGCGATGGCCGCCAGTGCAGGCGCCAGTCCGCGCCCGGCGACGCCGGTGGTGCCCGCCCCGGGCGGTGTCCGGCTCGGGACGATCCGCTGGGCGGTCCTGGCGTTCACCCTGTACGGCCTGGGCTACTCGGGGTACGCGACCTTCATCGTGGCCTTCTACGCCGCGGCCGGCCGTGGGCCGTTCACGCTCGGCCTGTTCTGGGGCTGCCTAGCGGTGGCCGCCAGCGCCTCGGCGTTTGCCTGGCGACCAGCGCTCGACCGCTGGCCGGGCGGGGGCGGCCTCGCGCTCACCCTCCTGGTCGTGAGCCTGGGATCGGCCCTGCCCCTCCTGTCGACAGACACCGGTCTCATGTTTGCCTCGGCGGCGCTCTTCGGCGGGGCGTTTCTCGCCGTCAGCACCGCCTTCGCCCAGATCGTTCGCCGCGCCCTGCCGGCCGACCGCTGGACGGCGGCCATGGGCGCGGCGACCGCGCTGTTCGCTGTCGGTCAGGCGGTCGGTCCATCCCTCGTGGGCGTCCTCGCCGATCGGGCCGGCGGCCTCGGCGTGGGCCTGACCGCATCGGCCGGCTGCCTCGCCGCAGGCACCGTCCTGGCGCTGTGCCAGCGGAGGCCGCGCCTTCGCGGGCAAGAGGGCGCCAGGTCGGGTGGGTGATAAGACCACCTCCCGACGCAGGGGGCCGGGTCCGAGTCCGGGACGGGCTACCCCGTCGACGCGGCAGGCATCTCGACGTCGACCGTGCGCGTACGGCGCAGCGGCGACGCGAGCACCCAGACCACGGCCGAGAGCCCTCCCACGGCCGAGATCCACAGCGTCGGCCGCAGCCCGACGGCCGTTCCGAGCAGACCGCCGATGAACGACCCGAACGGGATCGTCCCCCAGACGACGAAACGGATGCTGGCGTTCATCCGGCCGAGCAGGGCGTCGGGCGTGATCGCCTGGCGCAGGCTGACCTGGGCGATGTTGTAGGCCGTCGAGCCCATGCTCTTGAACGCGCTCGCGCCGATCAGGAGCGGCAGCGCAATGGCGAGATCCCGCGGCGCCAGCGGCACCGCCAGCGCGAAGACGCTGAAGACGACCGACGAGACGATGATCGCCGGCCCCAGCCCCAGGCGCACACCCAGCCGGCGGGCGACGAGCGCGCCCGCGACCCCGCCCACGCTGCCGCCGGCGTAGACGAGGCCGATGAGCGCGGGGGTCAGGTGGAGCTGGCGCACGGCGAACAGGACGAACACCGCCAGGCCCACGTTCGCGAAGAAGTTCGAGGTACCGGTACAGCCTGCGATCGCGCGCAGCATCGGGTGGCCGAGAACCCAGGCCAGCCCCTCGCGGATCTGGGCAACCGTCCCGGGCCCGCCACGCGGTCGATCCAGGGCGGGCTCGACCGTCCGGATCGCCAGGAGCGAGGCGACCGACACCACGTAGGTGAGCGCGTTCGCCCCGACCGCCAGCGGCGCGGCCAGCAGCTGGACGAGAACGCCGCCGACGCTCGGCCCCGCGACCTGGGACAGGGCACGCGACACCTCCAGCTTGGAGTTGCCGTCGATGAGGGCCTGCCGGCCGACGAGGGCGGGAAGATACGACTGGTAGGCGACGTCGAACAGGACGGTCAGGCAGCCGGTGACAAACGCGATCGCGCCCAGGTTCCACAGGGTCAAGCGATGGAGGAGCGCCAGCACCGGGACGAGACCGAGCAGGATCGCCCGCACCGTGTCGGCCACGATCAGGAGCGGGCGGCGCCGGCGCCGGTCGACGTACACACCGACGAACAGGCCCACGAGCACGAACGGCAGGGTCGTCATGGCGCCGAGCACGCCCATCTGGAACGGCGTGGCATGGAGGATCAGCACCGCCGTCAGGGGCAGGGCGATGACCGTGATCTGCTCGCCGAACTGGGACACGGTCTGTCCCGCCCAGAGCCGGAGGAAGTCGCCGTGCCGCCACAACGAGGTCGCCGCCACCTGCCCACCCCCTTGTCTGCGCCGCCGGGCGGGCGCCCTTCGACGGCACGGCGTGACCGACCTTCCCGCCCCTCGCCGTGCTCCGGGTCGCGGTCCGCTATGCTGGACCGTGATGACGGCCCGCAGGGCCGCAGCGGTCGGGGCGGCGGTCGCGGGAGCGGGGGGACGACGTGGGCGGGGCAGGATCCGGTCGGCGCGCCCTGTTGTCGAAGGTGCCGGAGATCACCGTCTCCTTCTGGGTCACCAAGATCCTGACGACGGCCATGGGCGAGGCCACGTCGGACTACGCCGTGTACCACATGAACCGGTACCTGGCGGTGGTTGCGGCCACCGCCCTCCTCGCCGTCACCCTTGTCGCGCAGCTGGCGGCGCGCCGCTACGTCGCCTGGGTCTACTGGCTCGTCGTGGTCATGGTCGCGGTCTTCGGCACGATGGTGGCGGATGCGGTCCACATCGTCCTCGGCGTGCCGTACGTGGTCTCGACGCCGGCCTTCGCGATCATCCTGGCGGCGGTGTTCGTCGCGTGGTTCCTGTGCGAGCGCGACCTGTCGATCCACCACATCCGCACGACCCGGCGGGAGATGTTCTACTGGGCCACGGTCCTGGCCACGTTCGCGCTGGGCACGGCGGCCGGCGACATGACCGCGACCAGCCTGCACCTCGGGTACCTCGTATCCGCGGTAGTGTTCGGCGCCCTGTTCGCCCTACCCCTCGTCGGCCGGGCGGTGCTCGGCTGGAACGAGGTGTTCGCGTTCTGGTTCGCCTACGTGATGACCCGTCCGTTCGGCGCCTCGGTCGCCGACTTCCTCGGCATGTCGCCGCGCGTCGGCGGGCTGGGCATCGACAAGCTGTACGTGAGCGCGGTGCTCACCGCGTGCATCGCCGCCTTCGTCGTCGTTCTCACCCGCAGCCGGGTCGACGTCCAGGCCGAGCCGGACGGGGCGCCGGCCCCGCGCGGGGCGGCGCGGCGCTGACGGAGGGGCGCTACGGCGGCGGTGCGCGCGAGTCCCGGGTCAGACGGCGCCAGGCATCCTCCAAGGCGAACCGGAGGCGGCGGGCGATGAGGGCCAGGCCCGTAAGGATGGCAAGCACCAGCACCGTCGCCACCGGGCACCCCCCCTGCCGGTCGCCGTCGGGTCGAGCCGGCTCTCGCGCCGCGCGGACCGCGTGCCTGCGTGACCGCCTGGCGCAGCCGCCGCCGGAAACGGTGTCAGATCATCGCCGCCGGCCGCCGTTCCGGATCGCAGCGCAGGTAGCGCTCGAACGCGGACTCGATGCGGGCGAACGCGTCCTCCCAGGTCGTCCGCTTGGTGAACATGTGCGTCTCGTCCGGGTAGTACAGGGCGGCAAAGTCCTTCCCCGCCGCGGTACAGTCCCGGATGATCGCGTCGAACTGGGTGAAGTCGACGTTGGCGTCTGCCGTTCCCATGAGGTTCAGGAGCGGACCCTTCAGGCCGTCGAGGAAGTTTCGCGGCGACGCCTGGCGATGAGCCTCGGCGTCGCCGCCCTCGGCCAGCGGACCGCCGCAGCGCCGGGCGAAGTAGGCCGGCATGCCCGGGTGGATGGTCCCGATCCAGTCGAGCCACTGCTCGAGGTCCCACAGGCCGGCGATGTTGATGCCCAGCGCGAACACCTCGGGGCGCTTGGTCAGCGCGGCCAGGGTCATGTAGCCCCCGTAGCTCAGGCCCCAGATGGCCAGACGTCGGGGGTCCACCTGCGGCTGGGCGGCCAGGTGCTCGGCCGCCGCGATGCAGTCCTCCATGTCGCCGCTCGCCATGGACAGGTAGTTGGCCTGCTCGTAGTCGAGCCCGTAGCCCGTGCCGCCGCGGTAGTCGACCGAGATCACCGCGTAGCCGCGGCTGGCCAGGTACTGGTTGTAGGCGTAGAACACGGCGTACGGGTGCATCGGGTGCCAGCCGTCGCGCATCTGCCGGGTCGGGCCGCCGTGGACGTACACGAGGCCGGGAACCTTCTCGCCCGCCGCCACATCCCTGGGCAGCCACATGTCGGCGTGGACCTTCATCCCGTCGGCGCTCGTCAGCTCGACGTGGGTCGGCTCGATGATCGCGTCGCGGGTCCAGGCCGCCGGCATCGAGCGGGTGAGCCGCCGCTTCTCCCCGCCGCCCGCGGCCACCAGCGTCACCTCGGCGCTGTGGAACGGGCCGCCGAAGATGCAGGCCACGGTCTGCCCGTCGGGCGACCAGACCGAGTCGGTGTGGGTGCCGCGCTCGTCGGTCAGGGCAGTCGCCTTGCCCGTGTCGAGGTCGTAGCGCCACAACTGACGCTGGCGGATGGCGCCGCGGCTGCTCGAGAACGCGAGCGAGCGCCCGTCGGGCGAGAATTCGGGTTGCTCCGCCTCGTGGCCCAGATCCTCGTGCGCGCCGGGCAGGGCGACCGTCCGCGTGCCGGTCCGGAGGTCGTGGACCACGACGTGCATCCAGCCGTCGACCGGCAGGGTGTAGGCGACCGCGCCGCCATCCGACGCGCCCACGGGGCCGACGGCCACGCTCAGGCCCTTGGCGCTCTCGACCCGCTCCATGACGCGCTCGTCGCCGCCGGCGAGGTCGGCCAGAAGGTACGCCTTCCACGTGCTGTCCGGCGACAGCCGCAGCCAGGTGATGCGATCGGGACCGACGAACGCGGGCGCCAGCTCCGGCGCCGCGGCGTCCGTCCGCCAGACGACGGCACCGGTGGTCGCGTCAAGAACCGCGATGTCGCGACGGGTGTCGTCCTCGCTCAGGACGGAGACGGCGAGCCGCCTGCCGTCGGGCGACCAGACCACGCCCTGGGCCCGTCCGGGGACGGGCAGTTCCCGCACCACCGGCCCGTCCTCGAGGACCATGAGCGCGCCGTCGCCGCGCACCACGCACACGCGCGTGTCGCCGGGCGCCGCGGCCACGCCGCTCACACGCGCGTTGCCCTCCAGCACCACGCACGGCTCGCCCTGCCCGCCGGCGACGGACAGGAGCCGGTTGCCCGTGGTGTAGAGCAGCCGGCCGTCGGCGCGCCAGGCGTGGGTGGAGACGACCTCGCCGGCCGCCGACACGCGCACCGGGGCCGTGCCGTCGCGGCGGGCGACCCACAGCTCGCGCACGCCGTCGACGATGTAGACGAAGGCGACGCTGGCGCCGTCCGGGGACCACTGGACCGGCTCGGGGTGGCGGATCGAGAGCACGTCGTCGACGGTGAGCACGCGCGGTCGCCTCCTCGGGTAGTTGGCGCGGACGCGGGGCACGGCGCGCCATGCACGAACCATTCCGCGCGCGCCTTGTCTGTCCTGTGCCGCCCGGCACCGCCCGGCGGGCAGGCCGGCCGACGCCCGGCCCCCGATCCGGGCCTTCCCCGCGACCCGGGCGGGAGTCGCGCCGCCGGGCGACGAACGCTGACCCAGCACGTTCGACGGGAGGCTCCCCATGGCTGACGCGGACACGTCCCTCACCATGCGCCGGGCGACCGAGGCCGACCTGGCGGCGATCGTGGCGCTACTCGCCGACGACATCCTCGGCGCAACGCGCGAGCGTGCGGCCGGATCGGTGGCGCCGGTGTACGTCGAGGCGTTCCGGCGGGTCGACGCCAACCCGATGCACCTTCTCCTGGTCGCGGAGGACGCGGGACGCGTCGTGGGCACGGCGCAGGTCACCATCCTCGACGGGCTGGGCCGGCAGGGCGCGGTCCGGGCGCAGGTGGAGGCCGTTCGCATCGCCGCCGACCGGCGCGGCCAGGGTCTTGGCCACCGGATGATGGCCTGGATCCTCGACTACGCCCGCCGACGCGGTGCCGCTGTCGTCCAGCTGACGACCGACAAGCGCCGCCGGGACGCCCACCGCTTCTACCGCTCGCTCGGCTTCGAGGCGACGCACGAAGGCATGAAGCTCGCCCTCGAGTAGCGGGGCCCGCCGTCAGGGGGGAGACCGCCGCCGTTCCTCCAGTTCGGCCAGGGTGCGCGGCCAGTCGTCGTGCAGGAGCCGCGACAGGGCGCGGTCGGCCAGGAGACGGCCGCCGGTCTGGCACGCCGCGCAATAGTTGGCCTCGTTGTCGGCGTAGCGGATGCGCTGCACGGGCGCGCCACAGTCCGGGCAGGGTTTGCCGAACCGGCCGTGCACGGCCATGTCCGGTCGGAACGCCGTGACCCCCTCGGGTAGCCCCTCTCCCCCCTCGGTCCGCAGGCGCGCGACCCATTCGGCCAGCACCGCACGCGCGCTCCCCAGGAGCGTCGCGATCTCGTCGTCCGTCATGGCGGCCGTCTGCCGGAACGGCGACAGGCGCGCCCGGTGGAGGATCTCGTCCGAGTACGCGTTGCCCACCCCGTCGACCACATCGGGATCGGTGAGGACGCGCTTGAGGGTGCGATTGCGCCGGCGCAGGACGACGGCAAGGTCCTCGGCCGACACGTGGAACAGGTCGACGCCGTCGCGCCGGAACGGCGCCAGGTCGCGCTCGCCCCGGACCAGGTGGAGCGACGCCCGCCGTGTGCTGCCGGACTCCGTCAGAACGACGCTGCCGTTCGGGAAGTCGAGCGCCGCGAGAGCCGTACGCCCGGCCAGGGGGGCACGGGGCGTCCGCCAGTGCAGACGGCCGGCGATCATGAGGTGGACGACCATGAACAGGTCGGGTTCGTACGCGAGCACGATGCGCTTGCCCAGGCGGGTGACGTCCGTCAGCCGCGCGCCCGCGAAGGCGGCCGGCGCGGGCGCCACCGAGCGAAGGACGAACGGGTTCGCCACCCGCAGCCGCTCCAGGGTGCGGCCGAGGGCCAGCGCGCGCAGCCGCTCCACATAGATCGTCACGTCCGGCAGCTCGGGCATCGCGTCACCCCGCTCGTGCCGAGCGTACCGCATCGCGTGGCGCAGCCCGCAGGAACGGGTCGCACGGGGCCGAACGCGATCGGACGAGGCGGGGGTGGGCGCATGGCCAGCGACACGACCGGTCGGGATCTGCACGGGCAGGTGCGACTGCGCGTCTATCAGGCGTTTGTCGAGCGCGGGCGCGCCCCCTCCCCGGTCGAACTGGCCGGCGGGCGCGGCCTGCCACCGCTCGCCGTCGAGGCCTCCCTGCGCCGCCTGGGATCGGAGGAGGGCGCGCTGGTCCTCCTCCCGGACGGCCCCTACGTGTGGATGGCCGAGCCGTTCTCCGGCGTACCGACCTCGTTCCGTGTCGAGGCGGAGGAACGCGTCTGGTACGGCAACTGCATCTGGGACGCGCTGGCGATCCTCGCCCTGGTGGGCGTCGACGGGCGCATGCACACCGCCTGCCCGGACGGTGGCGAGGCCCTGCAGGTCACGGTCACGGGCCAGCGCCTCGACGCGACCGGGGGCGTGCGCACGTGGCGGCGCCCGCCCGGGACTGGTGGCGAAGCATCGGCTTGACCTGAGCGACGATCGCGCTCTTCCGGTCGGAAGGGCACATCGACCGCTGGGCACGGCAGGCCGGCCGCACGCCCGACGCGGTCGTCCCCCTACCGCGCCTGTGGGAACTGGCGCGGCGCTGGTACGACGACCGGCTGGACCCGAACTGGCGCCGCCGCACGCCCGGGCAGCGCCAGGCGACCCTGGTCGCGGCCGGCCTGCGCGGCGACTTCTGGCGCCTGGGCTGACCCCCGGCCGGCAGCTACGACCGTCCCGCCACGTAGGCGAGAGCGTGGTCGACGTTGCCCTGGAGATCGTCGATCGCGTCCAGGCGGAGGTGCTCCAGGGTCGGGGTCTCGTAGGGCCGGTCGAGGACCGATGTCCAGGTCGGCTCGAACGGGAAGCCTTCGGTCCCGCGTTGCCGTCCCTCGAGTCGCGCGCGGTCGACCGCCGGGTCCGAGCACACGGTGGGGATCAGCCGGAATGAGGCCGAGCGACGCCGAGCGATCTGCGCCCACCAGACCTGGAGGTGGCGGAGCGCGCTCACCGAGTCGACGATGGCGGACTGCCCGCGCTGGAGCTGGTCCTCGGCACAGAACGCGGCGAGGTCGTAGGCCGCATGGTCGGACCGGTGCGCGCGCGTGATCCCGGCGCGCAGGAGGACCGCCTCGAGCGGGTCGACCGAGTAGACCGGGCAGGGAAGGGCGCGGGCCATGGCCTCGGCGACGGCGCTCTTTCTCGTGGCGGGCAGGCCGGTGAGGGCGACGAGGATCGGCCGGCGGTCAGCCAAGGCGCTTGCCTCCCGTGGGTGCCGGGCGCGGCGGCGCGACGGCCTTGCATGGTGCGCATCCCTTCGCCCGCCGGCGGGATTCGCCTGCCCTGGTCGGGCGTGCACCGGCCCGCCAACGGGCCGGTCGCCCGCGCCCACGCCCCGGGGCGTCCAGATAGGTCGCCTACCATCCGGCACGCGCGCGCGCGTGCGTGATCTGGGCCACGTGGTGTCGACCGTGCCAGGCATACATCTCGACGAGGTCGGCCACCGTCATCCGCCCGCTCTCGGGGTGCCGGAAGGTCCGGCTGAAGGCCTGCGGCGCGAGGTTTCTCAGCAGCGCCACCCACCGGGCATGCAGCGATGCCAGGAGGTCCACGGACACGTCGACCGGCACCCGTGCATAGTCGGGAAGCCGCGCCACACGGTCCTCAAAGTACGGTCGTATCCACGGGTCGTCTTCCGTGAGCGCCAGCTTCAGGCGCAGCACCGCGTTCATGTGACTGTCCGGGACGTGGTGGGCCACGTCGCGAAGGGTCCACCCGCCCTCGCGATAGGCTGTGGCCAACTGCTCTGGATGCAGTCCCTGCACCGCGAAGCGAAGCTGTTGCGGGCAGGACGCGATCGCGTCGATCCAACCGGGAAGCCGCGCCGCCATGGAAACCTCATCCTTGCGCGTCGGCACAAACGGGCCGATCGGATAGCGCGGGTCCATCATGCAGCCCTCCCTCCCCTGGGGTCCGGCGTTCGATCAGGCGACACCCGCGGCCAGCAGGAGCACCGCGACGAGGACGACGGTGAGCGGCATCCACCGTTGCCTCCCGGGCAAGACACGCAGCCCGCTCAGCGCGCACAGGACGTAGGCGACGAGGGTGAGGGTCGAGGCGATCAGAAGCGGGATCGCGAGCGAGCCGCCCGCCAGGCGGACCACGGCGACAACGCCCACAGCGGCGTACCCGCCGATCAGGGCCGTCGTCAGGCGGGGAACGGCCGTCTCGGGCCGCGCAGCGAACAGCAGCCGGTCGCCGAGGCGGCTGGCGCCGGCCACGAACGCGTTCGCGGTGCCCAACGCCAGGCACACGGCCGTGGCGGCACCGACCGCGACCGCCGCCTTCCCCGCCTGCATGCGCCATAGCGTCTCGAGCGCCGTCGGCCCGGACGCCGCGCGGGACGCAAGGCCCAGCACGACGGCGCAACCCAGCGCCAGGTACAGCGTGGTGATGGCGGTCAGCGCGACCGTCGTGGCCCGGGCGACGCCGTGCGCCCGGTCCGCGAACAGCCCGGACAGCGAGGCGATCGCCTCCCAACCGGCAAACGCGAAGAACAGCGTGACCGCCGCGTGGTCGACGCCCTGCCACCCGTGTGGGATGAAGGGCTCGAGCCGCGTCGGGCGCGCGTGCCGGAGACCCGCCGCGGCCGTGCCGGCCAAGACCAGTGCGGCGACCGCCATGAGGGCGATCTGGACGATGCCGGCGGGCCGCAGGCCCCACAGGTTGAGCGCGACGGCGACCGCCAGCACCGCCTCGGCGAGGACCAGCGTCGGCCCCTCTCCGAGGCCCGCAGCGCGCCCGGCGTAGAGGGCTCCCGACATGGCAACGACGACCTGGCCGGTGGCCGCGGCGATGAAGTACGACCAGCCGGCCACGCGCGACCAGCTACGGCCGAGTCCTTCCTGAACGAACCCGGCGAGGCCGCGCGCGCCGGGGTAGGCCGTGGCGAGGCGCGCGAACATCAAGGCCAGCGCGATCCCGACCCCGGCGTCCAGAAGCCAGGCAAGAAGCGACGCCGGTCCCGCCTCGCGGTAGGCCACGCCCGGCAGCACCAGCGCCCCGGCGCCCAACACGGCGCCCATGTAGAGCGCCGTTGCCGTCGGCGTGCTGAGCAATCTGTGCGTGTCGGAACGCATCGTGCACCTCCGGGCTGCCGCCCGTTTCAGGCTAGCAAGGAGGGCGCGGTCGGCACATGGCGAAGCGGAGTCATCTTCGGCGATCTCCCTACCATCGGTCGCCGATTTGCCCAGATCGGCCTACGTTTGCTGAACCAGGGACATAGGGGAGGCTTCCCGTGGACGCGGTCGATGTCCGCATCCTCGAACTTCTTCAGACCGATGGGCGCATGAGCCTCGCCGACCTGTCGCGCCGGGTGCATCTGAGTCGCCCAACGGTGGCCGAGCGCATGCGCCGCCTGCTCGAAGCCGGCGTCATCGAAGGGTTCACCGCCCGCGTCTCGCCGGACGCCGTGGGTCGATCGATCCATGCGGTCGTGCTCATGTCGGAGATCCGGGTCGCATGCGCGGTGTTCGAGCGGGCGATGGCCACGGACACCGACGTCCTGACGTGCCATCGCATCACGGGCCAGGCCAGCTATCTGCTCGTGGTGGCCGTCGCCGACGTGAAGGCGCTGGAGAGACTCGCGGACCGACTGGTGCCGCTTGGACGGGTGAACACGTCCGTGGTGCTGTCCACGCCCGTGGCGCAGGGGCTGGTGCTGCCTCCGCGCGAGGGGTAGCAGGGTTCGCCCCGGGGTCGTGTGCGGCCGTGCCTGCGGGGGGGCGGGCCCGCGCCGCCCCCGTGGATGGCGAACCGCCCGCAAACGCGCACCCCGGCCGGTCGCGTCCCGTCCTCCCGGGCCGCCCTCCGCCCTTTGGCGGAGGGTGGCCGAGGCGTCGCGTGGCGCGCGCCCACAGGCGCGTAGGCGGCTGTGCGCCCCAGGCATGTCCACGACCGGCCCGTCCGCGCGGCGGGCAAGATCCGCCCTGCGCGCCCCGGAGGAGGCGCGCCGCGCCGGACGAATTCGCATGGCGGATCCTACCAATATCTGGGAGGTTGCGCCATGTGGCTAACGATTTCGTGCATGGCTCTGGGCAGCTGCCAACGCGCCGCGATGGTCCTGCGCTCGGCGGGGCGCCGCCTGTCCGACGACCGCGGCGACCTGAGCGCCTACCTCGCGCAAGGCGTGCTCGCACTCGCCGCGATCAGCCTGACGGGAGTCGTGCTCACGGTGTTCACCGTTGTCGGGGAGGTACACACCTCGGCCCAAGGGCCGAGAGAGGAGTACCCCCGATGCTGCCTTGGGAACAGGGTGTCAACGTCAGCGGGCACACGTCAATGGCTCACGTCCTGGAGCGCACCGTCCGCCTGAGCGGGTTCGTCGCCGAGGAGCTGAGGACGGCGAGCGACCTTCCCTTTCCCGGCGTCGCGCTAGTCCGCAACGGTATGGTAGAGGGCCTGGCCCGCCGTGGGAACGCGCTGTGGGACGACCGCACCCGACTCAACATCTACGACAGCCTGATCGTCCAGCGGTGGCTGCCCACCTGGGCCGGCACGCTCGAACAGCCGTCCGAGTTCTTCGTCGCCTTCCGGTGGGGGTACGAGGAGCGCATCGGCCACCATCTGGTGCAGACCGACCTTCTCATGCGCGTGCGCGAGGACCGACCGCCCGGGTTCATGGCGTACCACGTCATCGGTGACGTGCCCCTGTATGCGCTCAAGGACATCGAGGCGGCGCCCGACAAGCTGCCCGGGGTGCTGGATCGCCTCGCCAAGATGAGCCTGCACGCCTTCACCCACATGCTTGAGGCCCCAGGCGCCCCCATCGCCGGGCTGTTGGAGGCGTGCGCCAAGCCCAATGAGCGCGACAGCCTGCGGGACATCGTGAGCGATCGCTACGACGCCCATGGTCAGAGCCTGTTGGAGTCGAACGTCGGCCTGGCCGAGTGGTACTGGAACCGCGAGCCCGGACGCTTCGTCCTCGGGCATCGTCAGCGCCAGCTCCGCGACGCCCTCGATGGCTGCCCGGACTACATGCGTCTCATCGAACGGGGGCTGGGCGCGCTCATCGCTCGGACGCTTCTGCACGTCTAGGCATTAGGCCACACCTAGCCAATTCCTTGACGCATTCGGGTACGCCTAATTACGATGGCATCGTAGGGGAAACCGAAGGGGAGGGCACTCGTGAACGGCGACGCCGTAGAGAAGGTCCGCAAGCTGATGCGACTCGCGGAGAGCACGACCAGCGAGGGCGAGGCGCAGAACGCCATCCTGCAGGCCCAGGAGATCATCGCCCGCGAGGGCATCGACCTCGGCGTGCTCGACGGCGAGGCGCCCAAGCCCACGACGGAGACCGTGCTGATCACCGCGACGCATCGAGACTGGCAGGCCGCGCTCATTTCAGCCGTCGCGGGTAACTTCCGCTGTTTCGCCTACCGGGCAACGGGCCTGTCCCCAGAGGGCAAGACGCGCTACGTCTTCAACGTGGTCGGTCTCGAGTCGGACGCCAGCGTGGTGCGGGAGGTCGTCGAGACCGTCCTTCGCGTCGTGCCCAAGTTGGCCCGGGCCTACGCCCGCAAGAGCGCCGCCTACCTCCCGCTCACCGAGCGGCAGATCCGCTACGCCTTCCTGGACGGCTTCGTTCAGGGGCTATCCGCCCAACTCAAGGAGCAGCGCGACAAGTGGGCGCTGGTCCTCGCCATGCCCGATCCCGTTCGTGAGGCCAAGGAGGCGATGCGATCCAACCGCGGCTCGCTACCCGCCGGCCGCCCCGACCAGAAGGACGCGGCCCGCCAAATGGCCGCCCTCGACGGCTACGCCAACGGGTTCATGTACGACGCCCAGCCCCGACTGGAGGCGGCCCGATGATCGGTCGCACGACGGCCGTCTCGGCGTGTTCCTGATCCTCACGATGAACGGCCTACGGACCCGCAAGGGAGAGATCGAGATGGAGCCCCGCATGACCAATGAGCAGGCCAAGGCGTTCCTCGCGGCGGTCGACGCGTTGCCTGCGACGTTGGGAACGGGCCACACGTTCCTGGACGGCAAGCCGTGCTGCGCCGTAGGCCACCTGGCGAGCAGCCTGGGCTACCAGCCGTCGATGCCAACCTCGCTCGGCGGCGGGGCGGACGAGGTGTCCGTCGCCTACGGGCTCGACTGGCTCGACCTCACGCCCATCGCTCGCGCAAACGACGGAACCCCCGACGACAAGCGCAGGACGGCGGTGATCGCCGAAGCCGACGCCATCGTGCGCCGCTTCGGCTTCGACCCCCAGGAGTTGCGGAACGAGGTATCCCTGTGACAGCCGGGTGGGTCCTGGGCGTCTACGTCGCCGGGCTCATCGCCCTGGTCCCGACCTCCATGGTGATCGCCTACCTCGCCGACGACAGCGGCCCCGACCCGAGCTACGCGGCGCTGCTCGCCCTGTTCTGGCCGCTCGTCATCGCGTTCCTGTGGCTGGCCGGCGCCCTGATTCTCGTCATGGCAATCGACAAGTGGCGCTGGCGCCGTCTCCCCCATGCCGAGAAGCAGCGGCGCGTCGCCGCCTTCAACGCCCGCAAGGTGGCACGCCGATGATCCGCTACGTCGCCCTATGGCTCGCCTCGAGTGCCGCTTTCTGGCTCCTGGCGGCAGGCGTCACCAACTTCGTCGACACCAGCACCTTCGCCCGCCGTTTCCGGCCGCCGTGGGGGTGGCTGGCCGCCCTCCTGTGGCCTGTGGCCGCTGTCGTCCTCATCGGCGTCGGTGTCGCGGGCGTCGTGTCCGAGATCAAGATGCTGCGCTACCTGCGCGAGCAGGATTGCAGACGGAAGGGGCGCTCCTGATGCCACATCCCGACTGGGAACTGAACGAGGCGATCCGCCGGCGCGAGGCCGCCAGAACGCCTTCGACCACGCGGACCCGAACGACGCGGCCTACGACGACGCCCTCTGGACGCTCAAGGCGGCCGAGGTGCACCTGAACACGGTACTGGCACGGAGACGGGCGGCGTGACCTTCCCCGTCCGCGTCGAGGCCACCGAGGACGACTACGAACAGGCCCGAGTCCACGGTCACGCGCAGGTGTGCCCGACCTTCAGCGACGTCCTGGGGTCGCTCATCATCCTCGCCCCCGACGAGAACCGGTACGCGATCAGCAACGGCCAGACGTACCAGACGATCTCGTGCTGCCCTATCTGCGGCGAGGGCCTACGCAATCCCGGCACATGGCGCATCCGCCTCGCGGAGGCGGCGCGGCAGGCACAACAGAGGAGGTTCCCTGGATGTTGACGGCGATCAAGGCCGAAGGCTCCATCGACTGCATGTCGGCGGCGAAGCGCATCGCCAAGGTGGCCGCCATGCGCGGCAAGGGCGACGTCCACCCCGCGCTCCAGTCCGTGCTGGTGGAGCTGTCCGGCGACTCGGCCACGTTCACCGCGTCCGATCTGAACCAGGCCCTGCGCGTGCGGGTCGCCGCCGAGGTGGAAGTGCCGGGGCGGTTCCTCATCCCCGGTGCGCCCCTTGCCGACCTGGTGAAGCGCATCTACGGCCCCGCGACCATTCGCTGGGAGGGCAACCACGTCCGCTTCGACTGGGAGGACGGCTGGGCCAACCTGCCCATCACCGACCTCGACGGGTGGGCCGAGGTGCCCTGGTCCGACGCCCCCGGCGTCCGCCTCCCCGCCCCTGTTCTCGCCCAGGGCATTCAGCGAACGTGGTACGCCGCTGCCGACGAGGACCCGGCGAACCCCGTCATGGAGGGCGTGCAGCTCAAGGTCGACCGTCGCGGCATCACGCTGGTCGGCTCCGACAGGGGCACGATCGCCCGCGCACGGTACGTCATCGGCAGCATGCCGCACATCGGGCAGCGATCGGTCGTCGTGCCCGCCCGGGCCCTGCGAACGCTCGCCGACCTCATGCCCACCGACGACGACGCGGACGTGTACCTGTCCTCCGACGAGCGGTGCATCACCGTCACCTGGGACGACACCACCTACTGGAGCCGCGTGCTCGACGGCGAGTACCCCGATCTCCTGGACCTCCTGCCCGCCGAGTGGTTCAGCCGTCGCACAGTGGGCCGTGACGACCTGCTCGACGCCGTGGGGCGGGTGAACGTGGTCGCCTCCCAGACGGGCCGGCCGCTCACCCTCCGGTGGGATGCCGCGCTCCTGGTGGAGTGCGGCGAGGACGCCCGCGAGGCGCTGTCCACACCCGAGGAGGGCATCTACGTCGACGCCGACGTGAGCCCGGAGCGGGTGATTCAGGCGCTCAAGCACCTGCCCGAAGGAACCGCCATCAAGGTGGAGGCCATCGCCGAGAACATGCCGCTGCGGTTGTGGTTCTCCGACGACCTGTGGACGGTCGTCCTCCCGATGGTGCGCTCCTGACCCTGACCACCGACGCGCCAGCCGCGTTGGGCGGTTGGCCGTGCCCGGAGTCACCGCACGCGAAAGGAGACTCGATCATGTCTGACGAGACGCAGATGGTTCTCGAACACCTGGGTGCCCGTCTGACCAGCGCCGTCACCCTGTCCGACCTGCAGCGCATCGCCCACGACACCGCCGTGGCCAAGGGGTGGCACCCAGAGGGCGAGAACCCGGACGAACTGTTCCCCCGATGGGGGATGCTCGCCGTTACCGAGATCGCCGAGGCCGTCCAGGCGCACCGAAAGTACGAATCGCCCGAGGTGGTGGCGGACGAGCTGGCCGACGTCCTGATCCGGCTGCTCGACACTGCACAGGCCGTGGGCGTCGACCTTGAGACCGCCGTGCGGATCAAAATGCTCGTCAACCTGCATCGCGAGCAGCGGCATGGGGGGCGGCGGTACTGATGGGCGCAACCAAGTACCGCAAGAAGCCCGTCGTGATCGACGCCATGCGGTTCGACGGCACCTTCAACAGCGCGAGCGCCGTGGCGCTCTGGGTCGGCGGCCAGACGCTCGTGCAGGCCCTCACCGAGACAGACGACCCCGAGTCCCTGCTTGCCTTGAAGATCGGAACCATGGAGGGCGACATGCTCGCCCGCCCCGGCGACTGGATCATCCGGGGTGTCAAAGGCGAGTTCTATCCCTGCAAGCCGTACGTGTTCGAGGCCACCTACGAGCGCGCCGACGCCGACGACCCCGACCTCGACCAGAAGGAACTGACCATCGGCCGAACCCTCGTCGCTGCCCAGTCGCGGCTTCGTGATCTGATCGAGCAAGGCGGCGGCGACCCGATCGAGGTGGAGGCGGCAGAATTCGCCGGGCAAACAGCAGCAGAGGCGACCGCAGCCTTCTACAACGCCCACCCCGAACGGCTGGCAGGGGCGGGCCGATGAAGCTCTACATCAGCGGGCCGATGTCGGGCATGCCCGACCACGGCCGACCCGCCTTCTTCTACGCCGCGGGGAGGCTGCTCGCGGCGGGCTATCAGATCGTGAACCCGGCCGCCCTCCAGGAGCCGGTCGAGGGCAAGCCGTGGGAGGCGTACCTGCGGGTCGACCTCATGGCGATGCTTGACGGCTGCGAGGGGGTGGCTCTCCTGGACGGCCACGAGCGATCCAGGGGCGCCCGCCTCGAGCGTCACGTCGCCGAAGCGTTGAAGATGCCGGTCAAGCCTGTCGACGTGTGGGTCATCGAGGCGCTAGCCGACACGCTGGGCATCGCGGGGGTGGTCAACGGTGGATAGGACGTGCCCCCGTTGCGGCCACTTCCAGACCGACCGCGAGCTGATGGCGCTCCTGGAGGACGACTTTCATCCCTGTGATGACACGCTCATTCATCGCTGCCCCTGCGGCCTTCTCAGGGTCGAGGAACACGGCGCCGACCGGTGGTACGAAGACGTGACGGATCGCATGGTGAAGGGTCAGGTGACGCTCGGTGGCTGACCGTCGACTGACGGCCCGGGAACGGCGTGTGTTGGCCTGGTTAGTGAAACAGCCGGGGGGCGCGGGGTTCGTCGACCTGCCGGGCATCGGACTGGTCACACTTGCGAGCTTGACGGGTCGCGAGTATCTGGAGCCGGGAGATGGCTTCTTCGCGCGCATCACCGACCAGGGGCGGAAGGCGATCGGGGAATGAAACGTGATCGCCTGTACGCGGTGTGGGTCCAGAGCCTGGGACAGGCGTGGACGTTCGTCGCCCACGTCATCGCTCCCACCGCCAAGGAGGCCGAAAGCCTGATCCGTCCGACAACCGCGCTCGACCACTGGCACTATGAGGCGCGAGAGGTGAAGGCGCGCAACGGCACGGTGTTCGTACATCGAGCCGACCAGGTCCGGCTGAATATCTGGGTGCCCCGATGAACCGCGTCAGCGAGATCCGCAGGCGACTGGCCGGTACGACCTTGCGTACCTGGAGCGTCACCAAGGAATGCACCGACGCCCGATGTAACGCCTGGCACGTCGACGGGCCGGACCGGAAGGGCTGGGGCTACGCGACCCTGGAGGACGCGGCCTTCATCGCCAACGCCCCACAGGACGTCCGGTTCCTACTCGACGGGCTGGCCCAGACGACCGATGCCATGTACGCCGCCCAAGCCCACGACCGGCAGACCGCCCGGGAACTCGACCGCGCGCACGCGCGCATCGCCCACTTGGAACGGCAGATGTCCGGCGTCTGGGGTCGATCTGGCGCTTGAAAGCGAACGAGTTTCCTGACGGACGACATCGTGAGGCTGCAGCCGATGGCAAGGAGTAGTGCGCATAGTGGCGAAGTGCAGGCAAGCGAACGGATGATCGGTAAGGAGGGCGGACCGGTGGCGAGCGGGCTGCGAGCGGTGGAACTGTTCAGCGGCGCTGGCGGTCTCACCCTCGGTCTCAAGTGGGCCGGGTTTGACTGTGCCGCGGCCGTGGAGTGGGATCGCGACGCTTGCGACACGTTCGATAGGCTCATACCGGGCGTGGACGTCAAAAACGACGACATCAACCGGATCAACGCCGGTAATGCTTGGGAGGCTCTGACCGGCCGGGTCGACCTGCTGGCAGGCGGCGCGCCATGTCAGCCGTTCTCATCCGGAGGCAAGCGCCTTGCTGACAACGACAACCGCAATATGCTGCCGGCTTACTTCGGCGCAGCCATCGCGCTGAGGCCGACGATGTTCTTGCTCGAGAATGTACCCGGGCTGCAACGCGGGAGCCGAGCGTCGTACCTGGAGACTTGGCTTGACCACATGCGTGAGCAAGGGTATTCGGTGACGTCGGCCGTGCTGCACGCGCCCGATTACGGTGTGCCCCAGAAGCGCCAGCGGTTGTTCATTGTGGGTAGCCGCCTCGGCTCCTTCCGCTTCCCCATGGCCACACATGGTCCGGGACGCCGCCACCCCCATGTGCCTGCCGGCGCCGTACTCGATCCGAACACGATTCAGGGCGATCCAAACACGTCCATCGTGACCTATGCCAAGAACCCGGATCTTCGGCCTAGCCCCTACGACGGCCATCTCTTCAACGGCGGCGGGCGACCCATTGACCTGACCAAACCGTGCCCGACCATTTTGGCCGCCGCGGGCGGCAACAAGACACATTGGCTTGATCCGTTCGGCGAGGTGCCGAGATACCACGCCGAATTGTTGGCCGGTCATCCGCCCCGAACGGGCCTCCTCCCGGGCGGCCGACGACTAACCGTCACGGAGTCGGCCTTGGTGCAGACCTTTCCAGAGGGGACCAAGTTCTGCGGGTCGCGGAGCAAACAGTACACCCAAGTGGGTAACGCGGTCCCGCCCCTATTGGCCCGCGCTGTCGGTGAAGCACTCAGTGACCACCTAATCGCGTCCCTCCACGAGCCCGCTATCAGCTAGAGCGTCGACATATCGGCGGACGCGATCTATGTCCGGCTGCAGTCGCACGAGCAACTCGTACAACCGTCTGCTGGCTTCCGCGCGGTATTCCTTGGACATGAAATGGACCAGCGTCGCAGCGAATTGCTCTAGGTCGAGGACCGATACATCGATTGCGGTGCCTGTATGGGCCAGTTCTTCAACCCCGCGAACGTCGCTCGATACGATGTGGATTCGCGACAGGTCTCGCGCGGCCGCCTTGTCATCGATGTCTCGCAGTTTTGTGCGCCACTGGTTGGTCGTAACCTCGTAGGCATCCAACACGCGTTGCCTTTGCACAACTTCGACGTCGCCGGCAGTGCCCGCACTCAAGTCGCTGGCGTTGAGCGACTTGGTATTCACAAGATTGTGGTCGTCCAGATACCGATGGTAAGCATCCAGCAACGCTGCCACGATGAACTGTTCATAGGCGCCTTGGCTGGGTGTCGCCAACAGTTCGCGTATTAGGTCCATGGTGCGGGCAAACGAGAAGCGCGCCACTCCGAGGTCGGGGAGAGGAGGAACAGGGCGTGACGTGGCCGCCACGTCAGCGCACGCAAAGTCAAAGCATTGCGCCAACACATCGAGTCCTTGCGCATCGATCCAAGCCAGGAGATCGTCAAACGCCGGAACGTTGCCGCGCGCCAATTGGCGTGTGTTCTTTGCGATGTTCTGAAACGCGTCCTTCACAAACGGTATGGAGTGAGCTTTGAAAAGATCTCCAACATCTTGCGCGACGGAACGCCCTCCTTCCTGACGTAGAAGTGCCGACAGGGATGGATCTTCAAGTTTATACGCCAGGACGATGAGAACCGCGTCACGGTAACTCAGTTGAGACAGGCTCAGAACTTCCTTCACCGCTGCCAGCTGATCGGTCCCGACAATGGCCCCAAAGGCCACAGTGGCCGCCGGGAGACTATCAGGATCCGCCAAACACCGTTCGATTTTCGTGCGAATCAGTGAAAACACTCGGCTGGCCAGTGTGGGCATGGATCCGCCTCCCGCTTGGAGAGTTCGTGCAAGAGGCTTCGTCGGACGTCTAGGACAACCTGCCAAACGATGGTCGTAAGCTATCCTGAATCAGAGTGGGTCCGCGGGTGGCGGCGTGTCGCCGTGCATCGCCGCGCATAGGACTGGACCTTGCACAGCGCTGGAAGGCTGACCTATGCTGACCATAGCCGGATGGCGCACGGCAACTTTGACGGCGAGGGTGGATGAGCCATGGCGAGCGAGCCCCTTTTCCTGGAGGCGGCCCTAATCAGTTCGAGGATGATCCTGACCAACATGGGGCACGAGAAGGCGGCGCTGGAGGCAAGCGCGCGAACCCCAGACGGCGGATGGGTGCTGACCTTCCGAAGCCAGGTGTTCTTCGGCACCACGGTCATCACGATTCCGCTCGACCGCAACGGCAGGGCCGGCGAACCCACCCTTACGGACGTGCCCAACAAGCCGTGGGCCCCAACCAACGACAAAAGCCCCCAGCCACAAGGCCGGAGGCTTTTGCGTGGTCATGGTTCGCGAATGATGATCCCTACGCGGGGAGCGCGTTCGACGCGGCAGGCGCGACCTGTGACGCGCTGGCGAGGGGGTTCGTCGTAGGGATTGGGACACGGTTGGGGGCGACGGCGACCGCGTTCTCGATCTCGTTCGAGATGGCCGTGGGCACGTCGACGCCGTTCTCCTGGAGGATGGCCTGCACGCTGCTGGCGAGTTGCGCCTTGACCAGCGAGATCGCCTGCGCCTTCACAGCGGAGGCGACCTGGCCGTTCCACTGACCCGTCTGCTTGAGCTGGGCGACCACGGTCGAGTTGAGGCCCGTCACGACGGTCGCCGCGACTCGGGTCAGCTCGGCGGTGGCGAACTCCAGGGCCTGCCGAACCTTGGGGTTCTTGATCCCCTGCTCCTGCTGGCGAAGCCACGCCCCGGCCGCCCGGATGTCGAGCACGATGGATGCGGCGGCGCCGGTCCCCACCGCCAGCCACGCGGCGGCGATGATCTGGTTCTCGGTCATGGTCGCCCTCCTACTTCAGGTTGTCGGGGATGGTGAGCCGCTGGCCCACCTTGAGGTCGTCGGGGTTCACGTTCGGGTTGGCCGCGAGGATCTGGGCATCGGCCAGCATCACCTGCGCGGGGGTGACGTCCTCGCCGACCAGCGCGCGGGCGATGGTGTAGGGGTTGTCGCCCGCCTTGACCACCCAGGTCCGGTCAGGAGGGGCGGGCTCATGCCGCACCGGGGCGGGGGCCGGTGGCGGGACCGGGGTCGGATCCGGGGTTGCGAGCCAGTCCGCGTCGACCGGGCCGTCGATGCCGTCGACCTGCCGGTTCCACGAGAACTGCCACATCATCCAGGGGCTCGTCACGCCGTACAGGGGCTCGGGCTCGCCCTCGGTGATGTCGGCCACCCACATCAGCACGCCGGGCAGCTCGATCATGCGGGGGTTCCAGAAGCCGGGATCGGAGTAGAGCGCGCCGTGCTTTGCCGGCCAGTTGGCGCCCGTCATCACCGTCCTGAACCACTCGTTCGCCCATTCCTTCATGGCGGCGACCGGGAGGGTCGTCTGCTCGTAGTCGAGGGCGGGCGGCAGCTTGAACCGTTTGGCGCCCCCCACCTTGCCGATGGCACGCAGGAACATCTTGGCCGCCGACACGGCCGGAATGTCGTCGTACACGAAGGCGTAGGCGCCGACCTCGAGCCCTGCGGCGAGCGCGCCGCGCACGTTGCGAACGAGGTCGGGGTTGATCGTCTCGCCGTCCGTCGCCTGGATGTAGGCCGCCTTGACCCCCTGCGTGGCGACCTTGGCCCAGTCGATCACGCCCTGGTCGGCCGACACGTCGATCGCCAGAACCTTGTCCATCGGATGCTCCTCTCTGTGGGTCGGGCCACGACGAAGAACGCCCTCACCTAGCCCGCGGTGAGGACGCCGTTGCGGAGAAAGCCGTGGTAGCTGTCCGTGAGGATCGACCCGGCCCCGGCGCGGCAGGTGTTGCCCGCCTTGTCGACCGTCACCGTGGGCGGGTCGCCGTGGCGCACCCAGCACCGGTGGAAGCGGTCGTGCGGCAGGTCGCAGTTGCTCGCCCTGGAGTCGACGTCCCAGTGGTGGCCGTCGGGTAGGACGACGTGCAGGTGCTTGCCGTCGCAGTTGTCCCAGCACCAGCACTTGTCGTCGTGGGCCATGAAGTACATCGCGCCCGGCGTGAGGTCGGACGAGTGCACCCTCTGGCTGCCGTCGAGGTAGCCCGGACGCCACACGGATACGCGCGTCTGGGCGCTGCAGGTTGGGCAGACGGGCATCGGATCGAGGGGTGCGGGATTGTGCGAGTCGGCCTGGGCATCCGTGATGGGGAACACCTCGGGGACGCGCTTGTGGGTGTGGTCCTTGGAGCACTCGAGGCTCACGACCCAACCGGCACGCTCGACGAGGCGGCAGGGCGTCGCGGGATGGCTCAAAGGACGTAGGCCCGCGCTTCCATCAGCAAGTCGGGCCGCTTGAGGTAGGCGAACGGCAGGTAGAAGTGGCCCTGGTCGCCCCATGCGGTGCCCCATGAGTTGGGGCCGCGCACCCACTGCTCCGCGAGGTTGAATCCCGTCACCTGGAGGGCGTGGCCGCCAAGGTTGCTCTCGCCCGGCCCAGGCATCGGGATCCGCCCGGTCCGCGCCGCGTCGTCGCCCTCGAACGAGGAGTAGACGGCCACGCCGATCTGCGGGCTATACCCGGCGGCGAGCGCGTTCAGGATGTCGTCAAGGCCGTTCAGGGCGTAGCCCTGGCTGATCCGGTAGAGGCGCGCGTCGGCCACAACCTGCGGGGTGAGCCGGGTGAGGAAGTCCTGCGGCGTGTACGGGTCCTCCGCCTCCGGCGGAACCCCGTACTGGAGGAGCGCCGCCTGCGTACAGGCGAGGGTGGCGCCGCTGTCCTGGTCGGGCGTGCCCTGGATGACGCGCTCCTCCTGGTACAGGCCAGCCGGCGAGAGGACGACACGCTGGCCGGTGTACCCGGCCAGCAGCAGCTCAACGACGCCCGTACCTGAGAAGGCCGAGCATGAGCCCTCGTCCCCCTGATTGCGGACCGGACCGGCCCATCGGGACAGGTCGATCTCGCTCGAAAGCTGGCCCTGGAACCGCTCGGGCGCGTCGGCCCAGGCGAGAGCGAGCGGGTTGGGCGCCGAAGCCCTGAGCGGGTAGCGCACGGCGGCACCTCCTCAAACGAATAGCCGCCCCCGAAGGGGCGGCCGATGGAGCGGAACCTACCCGACGATCTCCCAGTCGTCGGCAAGCATATCGGTTTGGGAGGCGAGCCACGGCACCAGGCCGTTGTCGGCGGTCTTCATGGCGATGTAGGAGCGCAGCGTGCCGACGATCTCCGGCGACTCGGCCAGGGTGAACTGATCGGTGACGTACGGGTCGATGAGGAGGAGGAACATCCCCTTGCCGTTCCAGCCCCAGCGGGCGACCCGGTGACCCGCTCGCAGGGCGCGAATCGCGTCGCCGAAGTCCATCGCGTCGACGTTCGAGGATGCGCGCCTCGCGTGGTGCAAGGGGGCGGGGTCGCGTCGAACGGGAACGGACGACTCATCCATCGTCCCCCGCGTCGTGGACCCGTCGAGTTCACCGTTGCGCGATGTGTCCTTCCGATCGGGCGGGACGAAGGGGAGGGTCATCCACCCGCGTTCGTTCAGGATGGCGAGGACGCCGTAGTTGGACAGGTCGCGCCACGAGTCCTCGATCGACTCGTTGGCCGTCTGTCTGTTCGGATGGTCCCACAGCAGGTTCTTCAGCCGGGCGATCTTGTCCCAGACCCGAACGAAAACGCCCCGGTTGCCCAGGGCGGTGATGTTAGAGGGGCCGTAGTCGTTCTGCTTTCGGAGCATCAGCGCCCGGTTCTCGGCGAGCACGATGTCCAGGCCCTCGTTGAACGTCCTGGGTTCAGGCCGGTTCCCCATCGTCCCACTCCTCGTCCGTCTCATAGGTCATCGTCGCGCGCACCGAGGCGGGCATCCGCTTGATGTCCAGCTCGATCGGCCGGATCATCACCACGCCCTTCTTCGGATGGAGAGACACCAGCCACTGGGTCGGCCGGGTGGCGGCGTGCTTGTTCTGGTAGACGAACGGCGTCGTGGGTGGCAGGGAGCCGTTGCCGATGATCGCGCCGCTGTACCCGGTCGGGATGTAGAAGGGCCGGTGGAAGTGGCCGATCGACAGAAGGGTGAAGTCGCCCTCCAGGTCTCGGTAGGACGACGCCATGCGCGTCTGGCCGTAGAAGGGGATGCCCCCCCACCCACCGCCGCCGCGCATGGAGGCGCCGTGCTCGAAGTACACCCTGTGCCCCATGACCTCGGTTTCCGCAGCAGCCGTCTCGTGATTGAGCATCGAGACTCGGCCGGCGTCGATGGCGTCCTTGAGCATGAGCCGGGCGATCTCTCCCGCCAGCCAGTCGAACGAGTCGCCGGGATCAAGCTCATCCAGGCCGGCGTTGCCAGCCTTCATCGACACGCGGCCGTGGTTGCCCGGCACGCCCTCCCAGTCGACGTGCTGGAAGAACTTCAGGCAGAAGGTGATGAACTCGGCGAGTTCCATTCCCATGTCGCGCGCCTGATGCGTGACGGGGGTGGACTGCCGGTGCTGCGAGGCCCGCATGTGCGCGCCTTCCACCAGGTCGCCCAGCCCAAGGATCTTGAGGTTGACCCACGGCGTGCGGGCGTTGTGGATCTGCCAGATGCGATAGACGGCCTGCTGGAGCCGCCGCAGTTGCCACCGGGTCACGGCAGGCGTCTGATGCCACCCGCCGTTCACCCTGGCAGGCGTCTTTTGGCCCAGGTGGGTGTCGCCCAGGTGCAAGACCGCGGTCTCCTCATCCCAGGTGCCATGCACCTTGGCCTCGGGGATGCGGTCGGGCACCGGCATGGTCAGAATGTCGTCCCTGATGCTCGCCAGGATCTCCTGCTGGAAGTTGCGCAGGTTGGTGAGCCGCTTCAACTCCCGGACGATCGCGCGGACCCGGGCGCTCTCACGCTGCGCCTCCATGTGTTCGTCCGCGGTCGTCGGTTTTACCACGACCGGGGCTGGGACAGGGGCCTGCTCCTGCCGCCGCCGGGCATACACCCGCCTCGACACGGCATGCTGGAGGGCGGTCTTGCGCTTGCGCCAGGTCGGGTCGCCCATCTGCCGGGCGATGTCGTGCCAGCGCATCCGCTCCTGTTCGTGGAGCCTCACGGCCTCGGCGAGCTGTTCGTCGGTCCACCGCTCGGGGAACGCGGACGCGGGCCTCAAGGGCCACCCGTCCCGGTCGGAGCATCCACGCTCGATCCCTCCAGGTCATGCAGCTCAGCGATGTCGTCCACCTCGGCTCCGTGGGCCTCGGCGATGTCCTCGACCACCGGTTCGAGACGCTCAAGAATCGCCAGCACCGCGCGCATGGTCGTGAGTTGGTTGGCGAGAAGTCGCCTCTGTAGTTCCGCGGTTCGCGCCGCCTCGGAAGCCGCCACATTCGAGGCGTAGGCCAGGGCCGGTTGGGTGATCGCGCTGTACACCGTGAGGATGTAGAGCAGCACGAAGCCGTGAGGGTCAAGAACCGGCCGTGCGGCCTCGACCGCGACCCAGACCAATACGGCGACGGTCGTCTGCCACACCGCGCCAGAGGACGAGAACCAGACCGAGAACCGTCCGATCAGTCGATCGAGCATGGGCTACAGGCCGAACAGGTGCAGTGCCGCTGACGCCGCGAAGGCGCCGGCTGAGCCGAGCACCGCGGCTGCCACGACGAAGAGCCACTGGCGCGCGTTCTGCGCGTCGCGGTCCTGCCGCGTCTGTAGGTAGCCGTCCTGTTGGGCTAGATGCTCGTCCTGCCGGTCCATCCGGGCGTTCAGGGGCTGCACCACGTTGGCTTGGATGAATGCCTGGAGGGCGGCCGTGCTGGCGTCGATCGCCCGGTGCATGTCCTCCTTGATGGCGCCCATCTCGGCGCGCAGATCGCGCACATCTCCCTCCACGACGCCCACACGTCGGAGCGCCTCGGTGGCCTTATAGGTCAGGAGCTCCGGCGGATCCACGTCGGCCATGGTCGGTCAGCCTCCTACGGTCCAGGGTCGGGTTCCGACGATTGCGGCGCAGTTTCCCGAGTCCTCGAATCCGGGCAAGCACGAGGTGAGAATGGCGCCAGCCGCGGCCCCCCAAACAGCGACGAGGCCACTGCAGGTGCTTTACCTGAGCGGTCTCGTCCTTGTAGGGTCCTTATACTGATCGAACTGGGCGTCGAACCTGTTCACACTCAGGGACGGTCGAGCACACCAATGACGCGGTCAGACGCGTATAGTTCGACGCAGAAGCAAGTCAAGGAGGTAGCGAACGATGAGGGCGTTTGAGACGTTTTTGGACGCCGAGGTGCGCAAACTCCTCCTGCGTGCCATTCCCGACGCGTCGCCGGTGGACGAGTTTGGGTTGTTTGACCCCCATCCGATCGAAACCTACGTCGACAAGCACGGAATGAACGCCCTTGTACAAGAGATTGAGGTCGACCTGGGCGATGCGAGGAACGCGGTCCGCAAGGAGCTCGACGGCCAGGATCCATGGAGCGTCGCTGAGACGATCGCCAGGAAACTACACGCACCCCTGTCGCCGACGAACAAGGCTCCGCTCCTGGTGACCGACGCCATTCTCGCCGCGTGCGGCTTGACTGACTTGGTGGGAAATCGTGGCGCCGGATGGGTCGAACGCCCCGCTCGTTGAGGACGCGACCCAGGGAACAGCCTGAAGGTTAGTCGCACGTAGCTCGCGCCGGTGCGCGGTCGTCTGGGCTTAGTCGCGTTGCCCCTCGGCACGGGCCGGCCCTGTACGCCAGTCCATCGAGCGCCGTTACGACGGCGCGTTGCGGAGGTAGACGTGCGGCCGAACGTACCTGTTCGGCGGCGTGGACGTGGACGACCAGCCGGTGATCTGCTGCCAGCCGGGCGACAGCAGGCTCGGGCTCGACTCCCAGACGGTGGTCGCCTGCTGGATGGTGGGGTCGACCGTGGGCACCGCCGCGTAGGTCACCTCGGGGATCGGCGGGATGGTTGAGAAGGTGGACACGTTGGTGATCGCGCCAGAGCTATTGTCGACGGTGAGCGAGACGACACCCTGATCGGTTGTGGCCTGGTATTCCGCCGTGCCCACCTGTTCGAGGGGTTGGACGAGCGTGCTGCCGATGATGGGCTGCTCGGGCGGGTCGCGGGGCCACGCGAGCATGTTGGTGGTGGTCGGCGACTGGTACACCCAGGCGGTGATGCCGCAGCACATCGCCAGGATGTAGCCGTTCACCTGATCGGTCGTCTCGCTCAGGGGTGTCGTGGAGAAGGCGTAGCACAGGGCCACCGTCTTCACGCCGATCGCCTGAGCGAGCGCGACGCCGCCGACGTACTTCGCCACAAGGTTTTCCCAGCCGACAACCGCGGCCTCATACTGGTCCGCGTCCGTCGTATAGAAACTCTCGAACAGGTAGTAGTCGGACGGCCCCGCCACCGGGCGCGTGCCCGTGGGATTGTACGTGGCGTCGACCGTCGAGCCAAGCGTGTCTGGCGGGTTCCAGCCGTTCATCATGGCCGACAGGCCGAGCGAGTGCGCGTAGGCCACGACCGTGTTCTGGGTCGCCCTCGTCACCGCGTAGTCGTACCCGAAGCCGTCGAACATGCACCCCGCGTATCCGGCCTGGGCGCACGCCAGCGTGATCGCGTTGATCTCCGCGATGGTCGGCTGCGGGCTCACGCCCACGTTGTTGTAGCCGTACACCCGCACGCCCGCCGCGATGAGGCCCTGGAGGAGCTGCTGCCCCCGGGCGGACAGGTTTCCTGCGGGATCCATCACCACCATGTCGTACTGGGACAGGACAGCGATGGCGTGTTCCACGCTGTCCATTTGGTCGACGTCCTCGGGCGTGCCGTAGAAGAACGCGATGCGCTCCATGCCGATCGAGCCGCTGGTGATCGCGGTGTCGGCCTCGGCGAACACGTCGAAGGGCGCGCCGATCCACTCCGCGTACTCGGCGGTGCTGGCGCCGGATGCGGTGGTGCTGAACACCTCCGCGTCGGACACCGTGACCTGGCCCACCCCGTACCGGGCGAAGATGTAGGCGTAGATCCAGGTGATCGGACCAGCCGCCGCCGTGTTCGAGGTGGGCATCGCCGTGGAAGTGTCCGTGGGCAGCGAGGTGATCGTGACCGTCAGGGTCTGGCCGCTGACGGTGGCCGTCACCCCGGCCGAGTTGGCGCCGACGTAGGTGACGGTGCCGTTCAGCGACACCTTGGCATACTGCGCCTCGCCGCCCGAGGCGGTGCCCATGCCCACCAGGATGCCGGTACACCCCACCGCGTAGGGCAGGTCATAGGTGAACTGGACGGCCTGCGCGCCGGCCGAGGTCACTGTGATGGACGCCTCGGAGGTGCCGGGCGTCGTCGTGCCCTGGTTGTTCACCTCGGCAACGTTGAGGTAGTAGGTCGTCGCGGCAAGGCTCGAGGCTTCGGCCACGAGGCTCGGAGCTAGTGCGGAGGAAGGGTCGGTCAGGGCTACCGGGTTGGCCGTGACGCTGTACTGGGTGGCCGGGGAAGTGCCGCCCGAGAAGGGCAGCGACACGTCGGCGAGGATGTTCCCGCCACCCAGTCCGCCCGAGTCGGTGGCGATGAGGTTGATCCCGAAGCCGCCGCCGCTGTTGTCGACGTTCTCCCCGGCCATGACGACGCGGAACGTCACCGGGGCGGGACCGCTCTGGTCGATGTCGGTCGTCAGGCTCAGGAAGTCGTTGTTGGACGAGGTGTTGTTCACCGTCGCGCTGTCGCCGCTCGCCACCCAGGGGTCCCCGGTCACCTGCCAGTAGGTGCTGTCGCCGGGGAAGCTGTCGACGACCGGCTCGGGCGCGAAGGTGATCTGGTTCGACCCGTTCAGGGTGCTGCGGATGTAGGTCGACCCGGTCAGTTCAGGGGTAATGTCGACCGCCAAGCGCGCACCTCCCTACCAGATGATCGTGATGCTACCGGGCGCGCCGTCGCCGCCCGGCTGACCACCCGCCTCGGAACCGCCTCCACCCCCGCTGGGAGCCGACGCGGCAGCGGGTGTGCCTGCTCCGAACGAGCCGTTCCCTCCTGCGGGAAGGGTGCCGCTCGCTGGACCGCCGTTGAACCCGTTGGCGTCGCCCCCGGGGCCAGCCCCACCACCGCCCTGTTCGTCCTGACCGGGATAACCCTGGGTTTGGGCCGCGAACACGCCTGCGCCGATACCGTTGACTCCCGCTCCTCCCGGCACGGTGCCGCTACTCGACCCGCCGAGTCCCCCAAGGCCGCCGCCCGCGTAGGTGTTTGCGGCGGCGTTCAGCCAGGTGTTCTCGCCGTTCGCGCCGTCGTTGCCGTTGCCACTGACCACCCCTGCGCCACCTACGCCACCCGCTCCGACGTGGCCGGTGATGGCGACACCGGGGGTGCACTCGATCCACTGGGCGACGAGGCCGCCGCCGCCACCGCCGCCTGCCTGCACGCCGTCCCCGAAACTGCCGCCCCCTCCACCACCAGCTCGGAGCACAGCGAGCGCACGGGTAACGCCCTCGCCCGGCGTCCACGAGATGTCGCCGGGCGTGTCGAAGACCACGCTTCCCCCGGTTGGAGAGAGGGCGGCGACACTCGAGACGTACCCCGGCCCGGCGCTGTCGCCCGGTTCGAGGGTCACGTCGCCAAGGAGCGGCATCGTTCCGGTAGCACCCATTCCCGCGAGCCCGCTGCTGAACGTCACGCCATCCTCCACCTCGGCCGCCGTCGCGTTGCCCGGAACGGCGATGCCTCCGACCGACATGCCCTGTCCCCCTTACAGCGGGATGATCGCGCCCGAGGGAACCGGGCTCGTCAGGTTCGACTGGACCTGGATCGTGACGGTCTCGTCCGCGTAGCACGGCACGACCGCAACGAGGAGCGACCACGGCCCCGCCGCCTGCTGCTGCAGGGGAAGCATGGGCACGGTCTCCGGGCCGCCGCCGTCCGTGGTGAGCACCTGTGCCCCGATCTCGGCGGACGCGGGCAGGCGCATGTAGACGAGGCACAGGAACAGGCCGTTCTGGGTGGCCGTGAGGGTGCAGAGGTCCTCCCAGGTGTTCTCGGCGCCGATGGACGCCTCGAACGCCTGATTCCCACGGACGAGGGCCGTCTGGACGCCGCTCGCGCCGAACGTCGCCTTGAGGAGACCGGCCGCCGCCGTGGTGGCGTCGGGCACGTTGCCCAGCTGGTCGACGGGCACCTGCGCGGACCCGTCCAGCGTGGCGACGCCGTTCGCCACCCCGGCCGCGCTGGAGTCGATCGCGCCCACCTGCGCGGCGGTGTAGTCGCCGCTAGCGGGAGACACGGCGCCGTTGCGGCCCCCGAACGAGGTCACGCCCTGGTGGGTGTGGTCCGCTCGGGCAGCGGTCGTGCTGGTGCCGGTCATGTTCGTCTGCCCGATCGAGGGAGGCGGCGAGGTCGCAAGCGGAATCGACACGTCCGCGAGCTGGGTCGTGACCCAACTCTGACTCGCCTGGGCCTCCCACACCCCGGCGACGGCGATGTACTCGGTCAGGACGCCGCTCGCGTACACCAGGACGCGCGTTCCGTCGCTGCCCACCGGTGCCGGGAGCGCCGAGTAGACGCCCTGCATCGGGGAGGCGACCGGTCGAACGTCCGTGAGCGTGCCGGGCACCGTGGCGTTGGCCGGAACCTCCACCTGCCACAGGGCGATGTACCCGGTGTCGACCGATGGCGCCGAAGGCGAGGAGGCAGGCGTTCCGGTCTTCACGATGATCTCGGGGGTGTACGGGTCCGTGCCGGTGTCGATGCCCGCCTCCACCAAGTCGATTCGGGGGTTCGTGGCATCGGCCGCGGCGAGAGTCAACGCGAGCGCGGCCGAGTTGTTCAGCCGGTATCCCCCGGGCAGCCAGCAGTTGCCCCCTACCGCGTCCTCGGCCGACCCCGACACCGTGACCTCCAGGGAACTGCCGCTCGCGGTGAGGGTCAGGTCGTCAGCCGTGACCACGCCGGGGGTGATGAAGTCCGCCTCGCGCACCATGACATCGGTGGGCTCGTAGCTGTCCTGCGCGATGTAGGTCGTCGTGATCGCCACTCGGTTACCCCCTTAGTTGGACACGGTCGTGCTGCCGCCGCTGTCCCACCACAGAACGACGGTCGTGGTCACCCGCTTCACCACGGTCACGGCGGCCACCACATCGCTTTGCTGGTAGGCCACTCCGTTCGGGTTCTGCACCCAGACGTCGATGGTCAGGAGATCGCTCGACGTGTCGGCGCCGAACGTGATCGGGAACGCCATAGGGAAGCTGATGCCGGTGTTCACCCCGCGCTCGAAGATGCGCGGCGCGACCCCGGTGAACGGCATGACGGCCGCAGCCAGGGCGGCCACGGTCGGCCCCTGCGAGAACAGGGGCACCGTCGCGAGCAGGCGCGTCTTGTACGTCGCGTCGGTCTCCCCCGGCCTGCGGGGCACGCTCCAGTCCGCTCCATGAAGATCGAGGGCGGCCCCGGTGGCGAGCGTCACGCTGAACTGGTCAGCGAGCCCCAACGCCTCGGGGTCCACCCTGTCGAGCTGCGCGGCCATCCCCGCCAGGAGCGCGGCGACGTTCGGCGCGTTCGTGTTCAGGCCAGGGGTCATGAGCGAGGCAAGCTGCTCCAGGTTGTCGCTCATGCGATGGCCACCGTGATCGCCACGGCCGGGTACGCGATCTGCGGCACCTCACTCGCGCTGATCGCAAGCGCCGACCCCGACCCGTTGATCTGGACGTTCCCGATGTCGACCACCCCGGCCACGGCCTTCGCGGTGGTCACGATGTCCGAGGGGTACAGGTTCCCGCTCGTGGCCGGTGCGCCAATGCCCATCGCGTTCACATAGGCCGCGACGGCGGTTTGGATCGCGCTCGTGGCGGCGGCCGAATCAACGCCTGTCGCCAGGGTCGCGGTGAGCGAGATCGTCGGTCCGAGGAAGGTCGGCTGGAGGGCCGTGGGCGAGTCGGTCATGGGCTTCACGCCGTTCAGGAGCGTCTGGACCTGGGTCAGCGTCGAGGAGGAGACCTTGGCGTTGCCCGGGCCGACGCAGTAAACGCCCACACCGTTGAGCTGGCCGTTGTACCCGCCCACCACGGCCGCCGAGGACACCCCATCGATGGATGTGGCCTGCGCGATGTACCAAGCGGCGGTGCCGACCGACTCGCCCTGGAGCGCGTTCAGAACGCGGGTGCGAAGGGCGCTGTCACTCTCCTGGTCGATGCCGTTCGTGATGTTCGCGGTGAGCGTCACCCCGTCGATGCCGGGGATGGCCGACCCAAGGACGAGCTGTGTCCCGGCCGTCAGGTTGCCGATGGATCCTGCGGTGAGGCAGACCGCCCCCGCCGGTACGCTCGCCTGCCCGGTCGCCAGCGTGACGGCCGCGGTCGTGGTGAACTCCACCTGCGGCACGATCACACCGGGGGGCGTCAGGATACTCGAGCCGGCCGGGATGACGATGTTCTGGGTGGCCGCCTGGTTCTTGTTGAACGAGAAGGACGTCGAGGACGCGGCGACAGCGGGCTTTCTCTGGATGCCGTAGTCGGCCGCCTTCGCGTCGAGGTACGCCCCGGTCGCGGTCGTGACGTAGGCCGCCTGCTGCGCGGTGTAGATCTGCTGGCCGAGCATGTCGGCCACCTGGGCGTGGGCGCTCGTCAGGAGGTCGCCGACCGATCCCTCCTCGAACGTGGGGGCCATCGCGCCCGAGGGCGTTTGCTGCTGGATCGTCTGCTGCTCGGTCTGCTGGAAGCTAGAAAACTGGCTCTGGTACGGGCCGCTCAGGACCGCGCTCAAGTAATCACCGCCCCCGCCGTGACGATCTGCCCGGACGCCGTAGCCACAACCAGCGACACGTCGATGGCGTCAGGCTGGGCGGTGTCCTGCTTGACCGTGCAGGACACCACCTGCGACACCCTGGGATCGGACATCGCAGCGCCCGACGCCTGGCTCACCTCTTGAGCCACGATCTGGGCGTTCTGGTTCTCGTCGGCGAACTGGCCGAGGTTCGCCCCGTAGGCCGGATCCCACACGTACTGGCCCTGGTTGGTCGCAAGCAGAAGGCCGAGCGCCTGAGAAAGGTTTGCGGACCCAGACAGCATCGAGTAGTCGCCGTTCCCGCCGATGGCGAGATCGCCGTCGACCACGGAGAGGTCCTGACCAAGCCCGTCGACGGTGGGGGTCGTCAACCGAATACCTCCTCCGCGCCCTCGGTGATCGTGCCGGTGTAGACCGCGCCGTTCGGCCCGTTGACCTGGACGGCATCGCCCCTGCGAGCGATCGGGGCGGTCCCCCCGTTGAGCGAGACCGACTGGCCCGAAAGCTTGACGCTCGCCCCGCCCGCGCTTTGGATGAGAATGTCACCGGGGTCGAGGGGAGGAGGGGTGTCCACCGTGTTGAACGTGAAGCCCACGATCTTGCCGACCGTGGGATCGCCGGCCAGGAACAGGACGGTGCATTGGGCACCCTCCGGCGGCATCGCCACGATGCCGTACCCCGGCCCGGCGTGCGGAACAGCGATGGGGAGCCAGCCGCTTTCCACGCCATCGGGCATGAGCATCACCTTGGCGAGCCACTTGGTGGCGTCGACGCTGGTGATCTCGCCCTCGCAGGCGATGTACAGACTCTCGATGCGCTGGTCGATGTACGTCCGCAGGGCCTCGAGTGGGTCGGTGCCCACGAACCGCGGCGTCCGCTTCACCCGGCGCACCTCCCGGCAAAAGGCGGTGGAGTCATGTGCCTGATCGTCCTTTTGCCCATCGCGCTACTCCTCATCATCGCGTGCGTGGTGTGGCTGGGGGTGTTCAGCATCGCCCTCGGCATTTGGGGAATCCTCGCCACCGTGTTCCTCGGCGCCTGGGCGGTGACGCGTTACGGAACATGGGCCGGCAAGCGCGTGTACTGGCCGACCCTGTTCTTTTGGTGCGGCATCGGTGCCGTCACCATGGCCGTGTTGAACCTCCAAAGGCCCTAGAGGTAGCCCTTGTAATCGGTGTTTGGCGCCGCTTGCGTGCCGGTAAACACGTTCGGAATGTTGTTGACGTTGCCGTAGTCCTTCTGGATGTTCCGAATGGACGCGGCGGCGTTGTCCACCGGGTTGTAGATGTTCGTGTGGCCCGGTAGCGCGTAGGCCGTGAACGTGCTAGGCACCATCTGGAACAGTCCCTCGGCGTGTTCGTAGCCCGCCGTGCCCACCAGAATGGGCGTCGCGTCCTCGGCCGTCGGACTGCCGGTGGGGTTCTCGTGCCAGATCAGCCAGAGCATCCCGGGCACCCACTCGTTGGGCGTCACCCCGGCGAGCGCGCATGCCTGGAGGAGCCAGTTGCTCACCGTGTTTGCCACACCCGAGTCGAGCCACGGCGGATACGCCGGGGCCTGCACGTTGGCGAGCGGCGACTGAACCGGCTGGATCGGGTAGGTCGACATGGCGTTGCCAGTGGCCGTTGGCGAGCCCGATGTCGTCGACGGGAACGGCGTGCCCAGGGGCGCCGAGACCTGCGTCTGGTTGATCAGGAGCTGCGAGGTCAGGTAGATCTTCGCCGAGTAGCCGTCGCTGTTCATGGCGCCGCCCATCGAGCCCATCTGCAACTGCGGCGTCTGGAACGTCTTGGTGAGCTGCTGGACGTAGTAGTCGAGGTCGAGGCCCGGCCCCAGGCCGTACACCTGGACCCGCCCGTCGACCGTCTGCCGGGGGTCGCCCACCACGTCGATGTAGCCCTGCACCTGGGCGCGGGTGAGTTCCGCGAGGACGGCCTGCGCCCGCTTGGCGGCCTGGTCGCGGGTGAGGCCGGGGATGACCAGGGTCTCCGTGTAGGTGCCGGGGACGTAGTTGCCCGCCCGTGGCGCCTTGGACGACGCAACCTCCGAGACCGACGTCTTGTAGAGGGCGTCGTAGCTCTTGACCGTCACGGTGATGTCCTTGGCCCCGGTCGGGCTCCTGCCGATCGAGTGGTCCTGAATGTTCCCGCCCGAGCCCCATTCGTACATGAGGTTCGTGGCGCCCAGGGCCGCGGCGATGGACCCATAGGGGCCGAAGTAGAGGGTCGAGCCCTCCACTCGCCACACGAAGTTCTCGTAGCTGGCGAGCCAGGTGAGCAGGTCGAGGTAGGTCGTGTTCGACAGGTAGCTCTTGTTCTGGTCGCCGAAGTACGTCCCGATCGGCGTGGTCGTCGTGACGACGGCCGCCTGCAGCCCGAACAGCGAGGCAACCCAGGAGGCCACCCAACTCGCCGTGCGGTTCAGCAGCGAAACCGCGGTCATCTCCTCGTCGGCCATGAGGCCGGCGAGGTTTCGTCCCGTGATGTCCACCCGGTTGCCCTGCTCGTCGCCCATCCACTGGATGTCGTCGGCGAGGCCCAGGAACTCGAGCGTCAGGTCCGAGATCGAAAAGCGCCTGGGGTTGGGCGGGAACCCCGACCAGATCGCGACGTACACCTTCGGCGCTTCCACCAGCGGAGACGGCGCACCGTAGGCGTTCGACAGCGCGCCCTCGCCGCTCGCCCCGTAAAAGAACGGCGCCTTCACCTCGAAGGTGTCGGCGCTGCCGTTCGTGTTCTTGGTGTACGTCCAGTACCCCGGTTTGATCGGCGTCCACGGCCCGTCCGGCGACGTACCCACGGACACGACCGTTCGGGGCACCTGATACCGGGGCAGCGGGGCCGGGTACGGCACCTTCTGCACCCGACGCACCCCCTGGAATCAGATGATCTCGACGTGTCCACCATCGCAGCACGATGGGAGTTATCGCGCGAGCGCGCCCGACGCGACCTTGCCCCCTTGCACCACGCGACACGCGACGTTTCGGGGCGTCGTCACTGAGGGATCAGCAGGGTCTGACCGGGCGTCAGGGTCTTCGACTTGAGGCTGTTGAGCTGCGAGATCGCCGTCCAGGTCGTGCCGTACCTCGCGGCGATCTTCGGGAGCGTGTCGCCGGCCTTCACGGTGTAGGTCGTCGCGACCTGGGTGCTCACCGCTCCAGGCGCCGAGTCCATCCCGGCCAGGAGCGCCGCCGTGGAGCCCCGGTAGGAGCCCGGGGCGTCCACCGGCTGCAACTTGATGTCGTAGTCCACCTCCGACTCGTTACGCACGGAGAGTTGCACGCTCGTCACCAGCACCATGCGGCTGATGCCGCCGGGCATGATGAACGGCACCGGGTTGCCCAGGACCCTCAGCCGGTCGACGGCAAGCGCCCGGTCGAGCGCCCCCGTCCAACGGAACGTGCCCTTGAACTGCGTGGGCAGGTCGTACGGCCCGAGATTCTGGGCGTTGAACCCCCCACCGGGGTACTGGCGCACCGCCACCAGCAACTCGCCGTCGAAATCCACCTGGGGAGTGACGTCCCCCAGGGTGAACGACACCCCACCCAGCACCAGACCGGACGGGGAAGACGACAGCGACATGCCGCACCCCCTGACCACATGGAGTGAATCGAACTCGACGAGTCCACGAACCGGGGGACGGGTGATTCATCGCGTGCGTCGTTTCAACGCGGCCTTGCCCCCTTGCACCACGCGAGGCGCGACGTTTACGCCTTGCCGGGGAGTGCGCGTGTGGGTCGTGCGCGCAGGTCCAGACGGAGGATCTGGCCGAGCTTTTCGCGCAGCGGACCCTCAAGGGCGGCGAGCACCGCGTCGGCGGTCTGCTTGGCGTTCGTCGCCCCGTTGATCTGAATAGCGCCCGAGGCGATGACGAGCTGGACGCCGCCGGCGGATCCACCACCCGCGAGGCCGCCGTGCGATCCGGTCGCGGCCCCGCCGAGTAGCGCGCTCGCCGCCGACGCCCCTGCCGCCTCGAGCGAACCGAGGTCGGCAAGGAGCCCCTGGGCGAGGGTCGGGGCGAACGCCGTCCACCAGGTGTTCAGGCTGGACAGCGGGCCGGCCTGCGCGGGCGAGTGCAGCCGCAGGTAGGCCGCCGTGGTGTCGCCCACGCTGGTCAGAGCGTCGTGGAGCTGGCCCTGCGGGGCGTTCTTGATCCCCTGGGCGTAGGCGTTGACCATCTGCGAGCCGTAGTCGCGGGCGTTCTTGAGGCCCTTCGCCTGTCCCGAACCGAACAGGGTGCCGAAGAAGCCGCCGATGTCCTTGAGGATGCCGCCCACCCATCGGAGCGCGTCACCCAGGGCACGCACGATGAAGGCCCAGTTCTTCCAGATCAGGTAGGCCGCGGCCACAGCGACAGCGATGGCGGCGATGATGACGAGAACCGGCCCCATCGCCACGTCCAGCCCGAGGAAGCTGGCGATCGCCGTGGCGTTGCCCATGACCACCTCGCCCGCCCACTCCACGAACGCGGCCCCCGCCTTGGTAAGCTCCGCGCCGTACAACTCGATGGCTGCCCCGGCGTCCCCGGCGACGGTCGTGACGCCCTTCCAGGCAAGCCCGATCTGCTTGAGGCCGATGCCGAAGGCGCCCATCGGGCCGACAAAGGTGGTGAGCATGCCGACGAGGCCGACGAACATGAGGAACGGCCCGACGATGAGCGCCAGCGCCGTGCCCACCATCATGAAGTCGCCAGCGATCCGGTCGAACGTGGGGTGCGCCTGCACAAACAGCAGGATGCGCCCCAGCACGACGTTCAGCGAGTGCAGGAAGCCTGTCACGCCACCGAGCGCACCGTTTCGGGCGAAGGCCACCTCGATGTCCTGGAGCGTCGAAGTGAACTGCGTCATCTGGCCCTGGAAGGTCAGGTTCAGGTCGCGCTGGCTCTTGGCGATCGAGGCGGTGTGCTGGATCTGCGAGAGGGTCATGTTGTACAGCGCGTCGGCGTTCTTACCCGAGAGGAGCTGCGCGACGAGGCCGCCCTGCTGACCGAACAGGGCGTTCAGGATCGGCAGCATCATGTTGGCGTTGTGCTGTTCCTTGTCCGCGAACGCCTGGAGGAGCGAGATCGTCTTGGCCCAGCCGACGAACTTGCCTCCGGCGCTCATGAACGGGCTGTGGTTGCCGTTCACCGGGATGCCCAGGGCGGTGTCGAACATGGCGAAGGCTGCCCGGCTCGTCTCGCCGCCCTGCGCTCCCTGGACGAGGCGCTGGAGGAAGTCGCGTAAGTCCGTGCCGCCTCGGCCACGGCCGATGCCCATGCGGTTGACGAAGGCGATGCTCGACAGCGTCTGGGTGCTGTTCAGGCCGAGCATCTTGGCCGTGCCCGCGACGTACTTCCACTCGGTCGACACCTGGCTGATGTCCTCGTTCGAGTGGAGCAGCATCGCGTTCAGCTCCTCCAGGAACGGCGAGAGCTGCTTCGAGGAGTAGAGTTGGAACGAGTGCGCCATGCCGGTCGCCATCGACACCGAGGTGCTCGGGCTCTCGCCCTTGAGGTACGCCTGTATGTCCGCGAACCGCGTGTACAGCGGCAGGAGCTGGCGCAGGTCGGTGTAGTTGGGGATACCCGCCCGGGCCATCGACGCCGCGATGCCCGCCACCTGGGTCGCGGTGAACTGCGTCGGGATGCCGACGCGCTGCACCTCGTTCGTCAGGGCGTTCGTCTGGGCGGTGGTGAGCTTCATGGTGTAGTCCGCGAAAGTCCGGGCGCGGGTTGGGGGGCGCGAACTGGTCATTGGCTGAGGGGGAGAAGTCGACAGGGATGCCCGGCGCCGGTAGCGGCGTCGTTTTGATGGATGGGTTGTGGTGAGCGGCGGCCAACCGCGCGGTGCGGGCAGGATCCCTCCTCTCACCCTGGAGGGTCAGGCGGCGGGCAGTGCGGTCGTTTCCCTCGCCTGCCAGCGGATGAAGGCACGGGCGTAGCCGATGAGCGCCTCGAGGAACAGGTCGAAGAAGCGCCGGCCACGGCTCTGGACGCGTGACCCGTGCTCGATGCCACCGTCGGCCATCGCAGGCTTGTTGACAGCGCGCTCGATCGCTGCGCGGCGGGCGTACAGGACCCGAAAGGCCTTGCTGCCACGGTGTACGGCGGCGACGAGGCGGTAGTCGTCCTCGGGGCGCAAGGAGATCGTGCGCCATCCCTTGCGATGGCAGGGTGCGTGCGAGGCGATACCGCTGGACGCGATCTGGCCTGGGCAGATCCAGCGCTGGCGCTCGCCGACCGTGCCGTGCGGACGCATCGGGTGACCGGCGGCACATAGCGGTACGCCGTCGTCGGTGAAGGCGATGTTGTCGATATGGAAGCCTGGCTTGCCGGGTGCGCGAAGCGGCACGACCGGGCGCAGCCCGAGGTGGCGGGTGAGCCATCCGTGCGAGGAGCTGTCAGAGGCGCTGTCCAGGACGACGAAGCGACCGGCCAGCTCGGGGTACAGCTGCAGCGTGCGCACCAGTGTCGGCAGGGTGGCGACACCGTCGAAGCGGCGGGCGGGGTGCATGGTGAGTGCGATGACGACGGGATCTGCGATGGCCGTGTCGACGGCGGCGATGTTGGCCAGGTAGCCGTAGACGCTATGGCCCTCGTGGTGGTCGTGGCCGTGTCGGGCCAGGGGGTCGGTGTAGCGGCGCGGGCAATCGCAGCGCTCGCGGCCATGGGAGCAGGTCTTCGTGCCGTGCGGGTTGGTGCGGCTCGGGAGGAAGGAGCCGTCGGCCA